>Ga0335081_10022716_pt1 | contig 10147 bp, 13 predicted proteins | sample Lox_Sample_35_FD_206713 | JGI IMG/M metagenome (GOLD analysis project Ga0335081, IMG submission 206713) | Soil microbial communities from Loxahatchee National Wildlife Refuge, Florida, United States - Lox_Sample_3.5 | ecosystem: Environmental > Terrestrial > Soil > Wetlands | place: USA... | reverse complement strand
AGGAGTGGCAGGACAGTGTGTACACCCAGAGCAGGACCACGTTGACGACCAGAACGACGTTGCCCAGCCCGAATCCGAACCCGGACGGCGAATGGAACGCCATGATTGCATCGTAGGTGTTGATCAGGGAGATGACGGCCGCAACGTAGAAGAAGTAACGGTGGGCGTTCTGGATGATCAGCGGCAGCCGCGTCTCCCCGGTGTAGCGCGAATGCGGTTCTGCCACTGCGCAACCCGGGGGCGACTGCCACACCGAGCGGTAGTAGGCCTTGCGGTAGTAGTAGCAGGTCAGCCGGAACACCAGCAGGAACGGCAGCGAGATGACCGCCAACGGGATCCACGCCGGGAAATGCCCGAACCACACCCCGAGATGGCTGGCACCCGGTGCGCACGACGCGCTGACGCAGGGCGAGTAGAACGGGGTCAGGTACCGATACTGCGGCACAAAGTAGGCGCTGCCCCAGAACGCCCGCGTCGTCGCGTAGATGACGAAGGCGGCCAGGCCCAGGTCGGTCAGCAGGCTCGGCCACCACCACACGTCGCGACGCAGCGTGCGCTGCGGCAGTTCGGCGCGCGTGGGCGAGAAGACGCCCGTGGCTGTGCGCTCGGTCGCCGGCGCGCTCATCGGCTACCGCACTGGCCGCCGACACCCTCGTCGTCGACATCACGCCAAAAGTCGATGTCGTACGGGGTGTCCGGGACTTGGATCTTCTCACCGGTGTGCTGCTGTACGGCACCGCGCTCGAGGTCAAGCTCCGACGCATCGATGTCGAGCCGGTCGACATCGACAAGCAGCCGGTCCGCGTCGTTGACGATGCGCTGCATGGCCGGAATGCCTCCGTACCTGGACTTCATCGACGTCACGCAGCGCCGCAGGCCACCGATGAGGTGATGCAGCTCGGCGAGTTCGGCTGTGCTGGACAACGGACCTCCTTTAACACCGCGTAACACCGCGCCGTCATGGCTCACACTACGACACCCGATGCTAGTCACATTATGGACCGGGCGTGACAACGGTCACGTTCCCCATCAGCGCATTGACCAGGGAGGACATCCGGGTCGGCTGCGGGCCAATGGCGCCGGCGCCGGTCCCGATGCGTCGGGCCTTATCGGCTCTAACGGCTTGTGCGGGCGCTGCAACGCCCGGGTTATCGGGTCAACACGGCCCGATCACCCCCGTTGAAAGTTCGTTGATTCGCAACATAGACTCGATCCTGCGACAGTTCGGTGACCGAACCACCCGCTGCGGCTGGAAAACCGCAGAAGTCTGCGCTGTGATCGTCCTCCACCCGACTAACCCCAGGACAGGCCATGACCGCCAAGTTCAGCGCATACGCGCACAGCATGACCCGTGTCGACGTCTCGACGGGCGTGCCATTCGACGAATTCCGCGCGGCCTTCGAGAAAGCCGCTCCACCGTTTGATTCCGAAGCGACCTACCGGGTCATCAGGCAGGGCGGCACCTGGGACGATGTTCGCGCCGCGGCCGAGGTCAACGCGCCGAACGGGCTGATGGTCTATTGGACGACCGACGTGACGCCGCTCGTGGCGGTGGCGGGGCACCACACCAAGGCCGTCGAGTACCTGCTGGGCAATCACGTCATCGCCGAGAGCATGTTCCGCTACAACCCGAGAGCGCTGCTCTACGCGCCGCTGCGGGTGTTGATCTACGCCGACGCGGACGACAATGCCGTCTTGTCGATGGACCGGCCCGGCACCGCGTTCGGCAGCCTGGGTGTCGACGCCATCACCGTTGTCGGCGAGGGCCTCGATCGCAAGGTGGCCGCGCTGTTGCGCGTCGTCGGGGTCGACGCCGACGAGGCCTTCGCCACGGGTTGAGTTCGAAGGTCCGAAGCAAAAGACCGCAACAGCCCCCGCACGCTCGGCGTTGCGGGGGCTGTTGCGCTCGACAGGGTGTTAGCCGGTGATCGCGATGCGCTTCGGCTGGCTGCCGGCGTAGGCCCCGGCCACCCGAACGGTCAGCACACCGGCGTCGTAGGACGCCGACACCGTATCAGCGGTGACATGTGACGGCAGCGCGAACGACCGGCGGAACGAACCGTATCGCACCTCGCGCAGCGTGCGGCCGTCCTTGTCCTCCGAGTGCTCGTCGCGACGCTCACCGTGGATGATCAGGCGACCGCTGTCCACCTCGACGTTGACATCTTTCGTGACGTCGACGCCCGGCAGTTCGACGCGAACCACCGCGTCCTCGCCGTCCTTGACGACCTCGGCGGATGGGGTGAAGCCACCGCGGAACCAGTCGTCGGCCGCGGCCGGGCCGAAGAAGTCCCGTACCCACCGGTCGAGATCCCACGCCGGACGCGCCCACAGTGCCAAGTTGCTCATTGTTTTGTTTCTCCTTCGATGCAGTTCGTGGCCGGCACCACACCGGCCCGCTATCGAATGAAACTTGAGTCGATTACACTAAAGTTCCGCAGTTCGTTCGCCAATAGCGAACGCTCAATCGACCCGTTCGGCATGCCCGACATGGAACGGAAGGTGCACGCGGTCGTCATCGAGCAACGGCACGATCGCCGCGTACCGCTCGGCTACCTCGCGCATGTGCTCCAGCGCCTCCGGCGGAAGTTGTTGGCGCAACTGCCCCGGCAGGTTGTCGATGTTTCCGGCCAGCGCGCTGGTGTTCGCGAGATAGGTGGTGGGTCCCAGGTAGTTGATCCTCCACTTGTTGGCGGTCAAGGTGTCGCGGAGGTTCGCCTCGGGCACCGCGCCCATCGGCGCGATCACACCGTTGACGTTGCCGTCCGAAAAACAAAACAGGTGTAAGCGCGCGCCTGGCCGGGTCGCGCGATGCAACGCGGCGGCGTAGGACCGGCGTCCGTCGTCGTCGAGGCAGTGGTACAGCCCGCTGTCGATCACCGTGTCGAACCGCCCCTCGTAGCCGGTGAGGTCGGTGGCGTCGGCGACACCGAACGTCAGCTGTACCCCGGCCCGCGCCGCGCGGGTGCGGGCACCGTCGATCGCGGCGGCCGAGCCGTCCAGTCCGGTCACCGAATATCCGCGCGACGCAAGGAAGATGGCGTTGTCACCGAGCCCGCATCCCATGTCCAGTACCTCGCCGGAGATGGCGCCAAGGGCTTCCAACTCCATCAGCCGTGGCTGCGCTTGCCCTATGTCCCAAGGGATTCCGGTCGGTGGCGGGGCGCCCTCGAACGTCGGCTCGCCGCGGTAGAGCTTGTCGAACATATCCGGGGAGGGGCGGAATGTGCCAGGGGTTGTCACCCCTCCCAACCTACCCTTGTGTCTCACCACACGTCGCCAGATCGCCAGTCGCACACCAGATCCGTCGACGTGTCGAGGTCGACCGTGACCGGAAGGACGAACACGCGGCCATCGTCCTCGGGTGTGCGGGTCAGCCCGGCGGGGGTCAGCACCGACGTGGGACCCCGCCACTGCAGCCAGCCGCGGCCCAGATACATCTCGCGTGCCGACTCGGACGGGCACAGGGCGCCCAGCTGGTACGCGCCCCGGATGACTTGCTCGGCGCCGTCCATCAGCGCCGATCCCAGGCCCTGGCCGCGCCAGTCCTCGCGGACCGCGACACCTTCGACGTAGCCCGTGCGCAAAGGTGCCCCGCGATACAGCAGGCGACGCTGCACCACCGCGGCGTGTGCGATCAGCGCGCCGTGGTGGTACACCAGCGCATGCATGCCGCCGAGTGCGTGCTCCCAGTCGTCGGCACCGAACTTGCCCTCGAACGCGTCGACGAGTAGCTGATACGCGCTCTGCAGAGTTTCGTTGTCGAGATCTGAGGTGTGGATCAGGCGGGCCGTGTGGACCTGGGTTCGCACAGATGTGGGTCTACCATGGTCGGCGCGGCCTCGACCAGTGCATCCGGATGTGCTGACCGGGACGGATCTGCGCCGGCCGGTCGATGTCGTCGTCGGCCACCACCCCGACGACGGGGTATCCGCCGGTGACCGGATGGTCGGGCCCGAGGATCACCGGCAGCCCGTTCGGCGGCACCTGGATCGCACCGCGCGTGGCACCCTCGCTCGGCAGTTGACGGTCGGGCCAGCGGTACTGCAGGGGTTCGCCGGCCAGCCGCATGCCCACCCGGTCGCTGCGGTGGGACGCCACCCAGTCGGTGTGGATCAGCGCGTCGGGCTCGGCGAGCCAGTCGTCGCGCGGCCCGGGCACCACGTGCAGTTCGATCACGTCGTCGCGGAACGAGGCCACGGGCGCCTGGTCCAGTTCGGGAAAGTCGGCGGTGTGCTCGCCCACCGGAAGCACGTCGCCGGGCCGCAGCGGCTGCGGGCCGATCGCCGACATCACGTCGTAGCTGCGAGAGCCCAGCACCGGCGCCACGTCGATGCCGCCGCGCACCGCCAGATACGTTCGCAGACCGGCGTGCGGAGCGCCGAGCGAGAGCACCTGACCGTCGTGCGCGTAGTGGATGCTATTGATGCCGAACGGCACGCCGTTGACCGCCGGGTCGGTGTCGGCGCCCGTGACGGCGATCGCGACGTCACCGCCGCGCACCCGGGCGGTCAACCCGCCGAACGTCACCTCGATCGTCGCGCGGTCGCTCGGGTTGGCCACCAGCCGGTTGGCCAGTGCGTGCGAGCGGCGGTCGGCAGCGCCGGACCGGCTGACCCCGAGGTGGGCCAGCCCGGGTCGGCCCAGGTCTTCGATCAGGGCCAGCGGACCGGTACGCAGAATCTCCAGCGTGGTGGCGGTCATGACACCTCCCGGAACTGCACCGACATGCCCGGGATCAGCAGCGCGGGGTTGGGCCGCTCGATGTCCCACAACACCGCGTCGGTGCGGCCGATCAGCTGCCAGTCGCCGGGCGATTTACGGGGGTAGACGCCGCAGAACCCGCCGGCCAGGCCCACCGACCCAGCCGGTACTCGGGTGCGGGGTTCGCCGCGTTGCGGGACCTCGAGCCGTGGTTCGCCGCGGACGAGGCATGCGAATCCCGGCGAGAAGCCGCTGAACCCCACCCGCCACGGCGTCCCGGTGTGTGCGGTGACGACACCCGCTTCACCCAGCCCGGTGGCCCGCCCCACCTCGGCCAAATCGGGTCCGTCGTACACCACGTCGATGACGACGTCGGCCTGGCCGGGCGCCGCGATCGGGTCGTCGGATGTCACCCGCAGGTTCTCCAGCCGCTGTCGTGCCCCGGGCTGATATCGCCTGCTTTCCAGCTTGATCAACACCGTGCGGGATGCCGGGACGATGTCGACGACACCCGGCAGGTCGGCTTCGCGCAGTGCCGCGGTCAACGCCAGGACCGCGGCGGTGCTGTCCAACTGCAACAGCAGCGCGTGGTCGCCATAATCGAGGACTTTCAGATCCGTCGCGACGCTCATCTCCAGAAGGTACCCCCGAGTTACCCCCGAGTAATATGCTCGACCGCAACATTTTCGAGCCTTTTCAGAGGTGCCTTAGCAAAGGCTCAAGGTGATCGGTCATCCAAATACCGGCGCGAGAAGCGGGTCAGAGGGGGTTCAGCGGAGATGTTGGGTCAGGTGGTGGCTGGTGTCGCCGACAAAGTCGATGAGCGTGTAGTCGCGGTAGCAGAACCGCCAGACCCCGTCGACCCGTTCGAAGCGGTCGTGGTAACGGCCGCTGACCACTAGCTGCAGCGGTAAGTCGTCGGCCTGCTGCAGCACCGTGTAGTAGCTGCGGCAGGTGGCGGTGTCGGACTCGATCTCGATGATCGGGTTCGTCACGATGTGCTTCGTGCGTGGGGTTCCGTCGGGGTACCGGATGATCAGGAGGCGCCACAGCCGCAACATGCCCGCCGCGTCGACGGTGTCTCCTTCGGCGCGGCCGACCCGCAGCCGGGCGTGCTCAAAAAGTGCGGCGGCACCATCCAAGTCGCCGGAGTCGATGTACTCGGCGTAGCGGTAGAGCAGGTTGGTGATCTCGGTTCCGGCGGTCAGGTCAGCACCTTCGACAGCATTGGCGGTAGCTGGTCGGCGACGACGGGCAGGCTCAGCGGCGACGAGAACGCGATTGCGCCTGACAGGTCCTTGCCGGTGAAGATGTTCCGGTTCCGGGTGGTGGCGTCGAGCTGCTTGACGGTGGGGTCGTTGACCAGCGCGGCCTGGTCCGCGTCGCTTTCGGTGGTCCAGATCAGAACGTCGGCGGCTTTCAGCACGTTCGGCACGTGGTCGCGCGGGATGAACGCGCGGTGGTCGTCCACGGCGAACTGCTGGAGGTTGTCGGGGATCGCCAACCCCATCTGGGCGAGGAATTCGGTGCGCCAGCCCGACAGGGTGGCCACCACGTTGTCCTGGTAGAACGTGCCCTGCAGCAGCACCGCGTTCTTGCCTTTGAACTGGTGGTTGGCCTTGGCCACGTTGGAGAACCCGTCGTCCACCTCGCTGACGAGGGACTTCATCTGATCGGTTTGGAACACCGCCAGCCCGATCGTGGCCGCCTGCACCTTCCACGGCTCGAAGAACGGATCGTCGCCCGACTGCGGGATCGTGGGGGCGATGCCCGAGAGCCGGTTGTACGAATCGTGATCCACCCCGGCGTTCGTCGCGACTATCAGGTCGGGCTTCAACGCGGCGATCTGGTCGAACTGCAGCCCGTCGGCCAGGCTCAGCACGACGGGTTGGGCGATTGCGAGTTTGGGCTGCGCCCATGGCCAGACGCCGAAGGGCTGGTCACCCCACCAGTTCGTCACCGCGACCGGGACGACGCCGACGGCGAGAAGGTCGTCGTGTTCGGTGAATCCCGCGCTGACCACCCGCTTCGGCGGCGACGCAACTGTGGTCTGACCGAATTTGTGCTTGATGGTTACCGCCCCGCCGCCCGGCTCGCCGTTGGGCGGCTTGTTCGACGAGCACGCCGCGACCATGAGTAGCCCTGCGGCGCCGGCGACTCCGAGGAACCCGCGCCTGCTCACAGTCGTCACCCGCGTGAGCGTAGCTGGCTAACCTTCCATGTACGGACGACCAGCCAGAAATGCCGCGGCACCGGTCAGGTTAGCGGCATGCCGGCGGCGAAGAAGTCAAGGGCCCGATAGACGGGGTCGGCCGACATCGGGAGCTCGTCGACCACGGCCATCATCCCGCCCGCCAGCGCACCGGCGAAAACGCGGACCTCGAAATCGTCGGGGTCGCGGCCGATGCGGCGAGCCAGCGCGGCGGTGAGCATCCTGATCGTGCGGCAGTACTCGTCGAATTGCGCGGCTTTGAGCTCGGGTATGGAGAAGACGAGACGCTGGCGGGTGCGCTCGAATTCCCATTGGTCGTCTGACATCGTCTGGATCGTGATGTCGAAGGCCCGGCGCAGCGCCATCGCCGGTGACAGATCCGCCGGCTGCCGCTCGAAAGCGTCCATCAGCACCGGATCCATGTCGTCGGCCATCAGCACCGACTCCTTCGACGGGAAGTAGCGGAAGAATGTGCTGGGCGACACCTCGGCGGCCTCCGCGATCTGCTCCACGGTCGTGTTGGCCCATCCGTTCTCTTCGACCAGCCGGAAGGCCTCGCGGCGGATGGCCCCGCGGGTCTTGAGCTTCTTACGTTCCCGCAGGCCCAGGGAATGGTCAGCGTTCGGCATGCGCAGACTCTCGCGGATCCACCAAACCTGACCCACCGTCCATCTCGAGGAATCTTCTATCGAATGATAGCGACTCCCACTTGATAGGACATGTCTCGATTACGCGGTGATGTGTGCGCTGTCACCGCCGGTAGCCGCGTACGAGGTGACGATGATCCGGCCACCGCCGCGGCTGGCCAACAGCGGCGCGAACACCCGCAGCACGTTGGCCGTGCCGTTGAGGTTGTTGTCGATCTGGTCGTACCGGTCGTGGTCGGACATTTCCAGAAGGGGTTTGAAAGCCTGGATCCCGGCGTTTGCGAACACCACGTCCACGCCGCCCCACTCATCAGCGATCGCCTGGGCGGCCTTGCTGACTTGGTCGATGTTTCGCTGATCAGCCACCTGCTGAGTCCACCGGCCGCCGGCGGCCTTCACCAATTCCCCGGTATGGCGAAGGTCTTCGACCGTTGCGGGCTGGTAATCCAGGATCGGGCCGACCGGCCCGGCGATGTCGATGCCTGCCACGTCGGCTCCGGCATTGCTCAACGCCACCGCGGCCAAGGTACGTCCACCGATCGATCAATCCCTAGGGTGGTTGTGCTCAATGTCCATCTCGCGCACCGAGGGTGGTCGCGCCCCGAGGGTGAAAGCCCGGGCCAGGACCGGCGTCGAGCACTAGTCTCTTCGTGTGGCTACGCGTGACAACGCTGCCAAGCATGCGGCCGAGCCTCATGTCGGGTCGTTGGCCGACCGTCTCAACTGGCTTCGGGCCGGGGTCCTCGGCGCCGACGACGGCATTGTGTCGGTGGCCGGCATCGTCGTGGGTGTGGCGGCGGCGGCCGGCGCCGCGCGGGGACCGATTTTCACCGCTGGCATCGCGGGACTCGCCGCTGGCGCGTTGTCGATGGCTGCCGGCGAGTACGTTTCGGTGAGCGCCCAACGCGACTCCGAGCGGGCTGCGCTGGATAGGGAGGAGGCCGAGCTGGTCGAACAGCCCAGCTCCGAACTCGATGAGCTCGCCAGGATCTATCAGGACAAGGGTGTGTCGCCGCAGACCGCGATGCAGGTGGCCAAGGAGCTCACCGCGCACAATGCGCTGGCCGCGCACGCCGAGGCCGAGCTCGGCATCGATCCGCACGAGCTGACCAATCCGTGGAAGGCCGCGCTGTCCTCGGCGATCTCGTTCATATTCGGCGCGCTGCTGCCGATGCTGGCGATCCTGCTGCCGCCTGCACCCCTGCGGATCCCGGTGACGGTGGCTGCCGTCTTGGTGGCCCTGGCCATCACCGGCTGGGTCAGCGCCCGCGTCGGCGGGGCCGATCCCCGGCGGGCGACGCTGCGGGTGACGGTCGGCGGTGCGGTCGCGATGGCGATCACGTTCGCGATCGGTCACCTCGTCGGCACGGCGGTCGCGTAACCGGCATCGCCACTTGGCGAGCCGAGCTCACCGGGCTGGGGCCGGGCCCTGGGTTTCTTCCTCGGCACCGGTGGCGGTGCTGGGATGGACCACGGCACCCACGGTCGGCGACGGGTCGGATGCGCTGACGATGCCGGCTCGGCCCAGCGCGGCGACGATCAGCGCCCGCAGCCGCCGGCCGACGTCGAACTGCTTTCCCGGCAAAGTGCGGGCGACCATGCGAAGGTTGACGGTGTCCGGCTCGATGCTGTCGACGCCTATCAGTGCGGGCTCATCGAGCAGGAGTTCGCGTAGCTGATCGTCCTGCATGGCGGTGTGGGCGAGGGCGTGCAGTACGTCGTTGACCCGGTTGAGGTCTTCCCTCACGGGAACGGGGATTTCGACGACGGCGCGTGCCCAGTCCTTGGACAGGTTGATCGATTTGACGATCTGCCCGTTGGGGATGGTGAACACCTCGCCGTCGCTGGAGCGCAGCTTGGTCACTCGCAGCGTGACATCCTCGACCGTGCCTCGCGCGTCGTTCGCCGACCCGGTGACCGCCAGTTGGACCAGATCACCGAAGCCGTATTGCTTCTCGGCGATGATGAAGAAACCGCTGAGCAGGTCCTGGACCAGTCGTTGGGCGCCGAAGCCGAGCGCGGCACCGAGCACGGCGGCCGGTGCGACCAGCGATCCGACCGGAATGCCGAGCACGCTGACGACATCGACGGCCACCACGACGTAGACCAGCGCGATCAGAGCCCACGAGATCACCGACGCGACCGCCTGCCGATGCTTGGTGGCCTCCGAACGCACCAGGGCGTCGCTCTCCTTGAATCTCTCGTCGAGCCGTCCGGTGAGCTTGTGCGTGGTCCAGTTGATGAAACGCGCGATCAGCAACGAAGCGATCAACACCATCGCGATCTGCAGCCCGCGAGTGAGGATCCACTCTCCCACGGGGCCGCGCCAGAACTCGTGCCACCAGCTGGCCAGCGATGGCCCGAGGCCAGTATCCGTCGTCATCTGTCACCCGCCGACTGCGGCCGCAACCGCCCAAATCCAAAGCACGTACCCTACCCCGCCCCGCTGACCGACGTCGCCCGCAAGGCGGCGCCTGCCGCCTGACACAATGGGCGGTCGAGTTCCCCAGCCGATGTGAGAAAGCCGTGACCAAAACGACCGCCACCGCCGCCCTGACGGCGTTCGGCATCGCCATGCTGGCTG
>Ga0335081_10022715_pt1 | contig 10147 bp, 7 predicted proteins | sample Lox_Sample_35_FD_206713 | JGI IMG/M metagenome (GOLD analysis project Ga0335081, IMG submission 206713) | Soil microbial communities from Loxahatchee National Wildlife Refuge, Florida, United States - Lox_Sample_3.5 | ecosystem: Environmental > Terrestrial > Soil > Wetlands | place: USA: Florida... | reverse complement strand
GACGCCTACGAAGGAAATCGCGCCGTTCATAGGTTCAAAAGCTTCCCGCCAACGAGAGTAAAACCCCGAGTATCGCGAGAACCGGCGACTTTAGTCCGGTCGAACAGTAGCTCGAATCCGGCGCCGCAGAACGGCTCCGGCTCACGGCGCGGAACGCTTTTCCGATGCGTTTTCGTATTGGCCACAGCCTGACTTCGACGCGATTCCTGGCGACATTGCGGCTAGATTCATTGGGCTTTGCTACGCTGCATTTTATGTTCGAAGCATCCTGTTCCGATTCGAGGGGAACATCGCGATACCATTGACTGCCGCGTGTCAGTTGTCCCTCCGTTCCGCTGCGGAACGATGTGGTTATCACAATTCGCCGGACAGGTTCAATAGGGCGTTAAGTCAGGCGAGCGATAACCGAGTTCCCACGTTCGCCGGGCGATTATCGCTAAGTCAACCGGCTGAACCGATCCGGTTCAAAGGCTGCTGCCCGCCGGATCGGTTGATAACCGCTCATTGGAAATGCAAATTCAATACTTTTCGGGAACGAATCGTCTGCCTCTTAGCGTGGCCTGATCATCGTAGGCTCTTTTGGTCGAGCGCTTCGGCAGCCTGACCTTCTCCCTGGGCGCCTGCCGGTATGGGATCAGACTCAACAGGTGCGAGATGCAGTTCAGGCGTGCCCGCTTCTTATCGTCGGATCGTACGATGTACCATGGCACAGCGTCGGTATCGGTCGCCTTCAGCATCATGTCGCGCGCACGGGAATAGTCATACCAGCGGGCACGGGACGGCATGTCCATTGGGCTGAGCTTCCATTGGCGCAGCGGATCCTCGATGCGCGCTTTGAAACGCCTCTCCTGTTCTTCGTTGCTCACCTCGAGCCAGAACTTGATCAGCATGATCCCGCTGGATGTAGCATAGCTTTCGAAAACCGGACACAGCTCGAGAAAGCGGCGATGCTGTTCTTTGCTGCAAAAGTCCATGACAAACTCTACTCCTGCACGGTTATACCAACTGCGATCAAAGATCACGATCTCGCCCGCGGCGGGGAAATGCTGCAAGTAGCGCTGCATGTACATCTGCGTCTTTTCGCGGTCTGATGGGGCGGGCAGTGCCACAACGCGAAAGACACGGGGACTGACACGTTCCGTGATCGCCTTGATAGTGCCGCCCTTTCCGGCCCCGTCGCGGCCCTCAAACACAAGGATGATGCGCAGGCCCTTGTGCTTGACCCAGTCCTGGAGTTTACAAAGCTCGACTTGAAGCCGGCGCAGTTCCTTCGCATATTCCTTGCGGCCCATCGCCGGCTTGACGCGGCCGCTGGATCTCTTCCGATTCTTCATAATCCGGCTCCTCGACGTGTGAGCTTCAGAAGCGCCGGGCGCTCCGTTATTGCTTCCGGAATCGCCATGCGCTGATCGAGAACAGAACGACCGCAAACGCCGACAGGGCGGCCAGATTTGGCCACAGCGCGCTGAACGGCGCGTCCTTCACGGTGACACCGCGCACAATGGTCACCAGATAACGCAAAGGATCGAGATACGAGAGCATTTGAAAAATCATCGGCATGTTTTCGATTGGCGAACTTGCCCCCGAAAGCAGTGTAATCGGGGGATTGACGAAGAACGTGAGGAGCTGTGCTTGCTGTTGTGATTTCGACACGGTTGCGAGCATTACGCCGATCCCTATTCCGGCCAGGGCGGCGCAGATCCCGGACACCACAAACAACCAGAAGGCGCCATGGAAAGGCAGGTCGAAGATAAGCATGGCAACACCTAGCGCGATGAACAGAACGACCATCAACAACACAAAGACCGGCGAAGTCTTGGCGAGCAGCATCTCACCCGTCTGAGCCGGCGTCATTAATAACTGCTCGATGGTGCCGGTTTCCTTTTCTTTGACCGCCAGCGCCGAAGCCACGAGCGACGCATTGATGAACATAAGAATGCTCATGATGCCCGTGACGTAGAACCAGGATGTCTCCAGACCAGGATTGTAGAGATACGCAGAGCGTACCTCCACCGCGCCCGTTGCCACGGCGGGATCGAAGCCGTTCGCAGCGTTGTAGTCGTTCAGTGCCCGTTGCAGGTAACCCTGCGCGATCTGCGCCGTGTTGGCATCCACCGCATCGATGACTACCTGTACCTCGGCCGTCTGGCCGCGTCCCAGGCTGCGCGCGAATTCCACCGGGATCACCACAAACAGGTCCAGCTTCAGGTGGTTCATCGCAGCCTCGGCCTCTTCGACGCGTGCGAATCTCTGGGTCACGGCGAAATTCACGTTCTCGCTGAGGGAGTTGATGAAGTTGCGGCTTTGCGGGGTCAGACTTTCGTCCACCAGTCCCAACCGGAGGTCCCGGACCTTGGGATTCAAGGCGTACCCGAATATAACCAACACGACGGTCGGGGGGATAAGCAACTGAATCACCAGGCCTCGATTGCGCCGGAGCTGCTGAACTTCCTTTGTTGTCAACGCCAGGTAACGCCTCAGGAATGCCCGCAACGGAACCCCCTAGTCCTTAAACTGCATTTTGCGCATCTGTAGCACATTCCAGAGAAGGAAGAGGACCGCCAGAATCCACAGCGCGGCCATCGGTCGAAGCGAGGTCATCCACCCCGCGTCACGGAGGAGCGAGTTGCGCACGACCTTCACGTAATGCGTTGCAGGCAGAATGTAGGAGATCCACCGAATCCCCGGCGGAATATTGCGAACCGGGAAGAGGAACCCGGAAAGCAGCAGCGAAAGCAGGAATGCGCCTAATTGCACACCCTGAATGGCGGAGCTCTGGTTGCCGCTGGCATTACCGAGCGCCATGCCATAGAACACTCCCGAGAACAGGTAGAGCACGGTGGCCACTAACAACACGGTTGGGTCGCTGGGCAGCCGGTAGCTGAAAACCGCCACGCCGAGCAGGAAGCAGATCACCAGTTCCACAAGTCCGATGAGGATGTAGAGGAGCCCCTTGCCTAAGACCCATTGAGCCGCGGTAAGACTGGAAGCGTACGCCTGGATGATCGTGCCCAACTCGTACTCCCGCGCCGTCGCCAGCGCCCCGAGCAATGCGGGGAACAGCACCAGCACCATGCCCAGCGCGCCCGTGCCGAAGAAAACGGGATTGGAAAGTCCGGGATTGAACCAAAGTCTCTGGTCTAGCCTGGCGAGTTTCGGGGCCGGCCGGCCGATGCTGGTGCGCTGCGAGAAGCTCAAGTTGATGGCTTGCGCGATAGTGCCCAGCGCCGTGGCCGCGTTCGAGTCGGTGCCATCCACCATCAGTTGGATGGTCGGCCCCACGCCGCGCAGAGCATCCCGCTGGAAGTTCGCGGGGATGATCAGCGCGGCGCGGCCTCGCCCGTTATTGATGGCTCGCTCCGGCGATTCGCCGGGTTCGTGCGCCGTAATCCGGAAATCGAGCGCGGCGCCATAGCCTTCCAGGTAGGACCGGCTTAGCGGCGTGTTGTCATAGTCGTATACCAGAAGCCGCACATTCCGCAGCCGCAGGGACTGGCTGAAGCCGTACAGAATCATCAGGACGAGGGGCATCAGCACCGCGAGCACGATCAGCAGCTTGTCGCGCCGGAACAGCATCCATTCTTTGTTCGCCTGTGCCAGAATCCTCTTCATAGGGGGATGGCTTCCCGGCGCGATTCGATCAAGGAAATGAAGACATCTTCCAGCGAAAACCGCGCGGGACGCCAATCGCGCACGCTAATGCCGGCGCCTTCCAGTTCCGCGGCCGCCTCCCTTTGCTGTGCGTCGTTCTCCGCCACCAAATGCAGTTTGTCGCCGAATAGCGATACGCGGGATGCGCCGAATTTCCCTTTCAGCGCGGCGAGTGCGCGTTCCGGCTGGTCCGTCTCGATCTCGGAAAGCGACCCCTTCATGGCGGCCTTTACTTCGCCGGGCGACCCATCCGCGATGATTTCGCCCGCCACCATGAAACCCAGCCGGTTGCATTGCTCGGCTTCCTCCAGGTAATGAGTCACCACCAGAATGCCCGCCCCTCGATCGGCAAATTCGTTGATCATCCGCCACATGGCACGCCGCGCCAGAGGGTCCACTCCAGACGTGGGTTCATCCAGAAAGATGGCCTCCGGTTCATGCATTACGGCCGCGCCGAATGCCACGCGCTGTTTCCACCCGCCGGGAAGGGATGCGGTCAACATTCCCGCATCGTCACTCAGTTCCGCGGTCTCGAGCACCCAGCGTTTGCGCTCCTCGCGCACGCTCTCATCCACGCCGTACAGACGTGCATAGAAGTCGAGATTCTCGCCGATGGTGAGGTCGTCATAAAGGGTGAATTTCTGCGACATGTAGCCGATTCGGGAGCGAACCGCGGCCGAGCGGAGGCCTTTGGATTTACCCAACAACGTGACGCTGCCGGAGGTCGGCTCGATCAATCCGCACATGATCTTGATCGAAGTGGTTTTCCCCGCCCCGTTGGCTCCCAAGAGTCCGTAGATTTCGCCGTTGCGGAGTTCCAGTTGAAAGTTCTTTACTGCCTGAAAAGACCCGAATCGTTTGTTCAGGTCTTTGGCGCCGATAACCACATCCCGCCGGTCGAGCGGCGGAGAGGGCTTGGGGAAGGTAGGAGTTCCGTGCGCGCCGCGCATTTTCCGCAACTGGCCTACAAAGGCATTTTCGAGTGTTGGCTGGGAGCGGCGGATTTCCTTCACTCGCAGGCCGTTCGTTTCCGCCAGTTGGCGCAACTCGGTCTCGGCGGCACCCGGGTCCGCGGCCATCACGTCCAGGCGGTCGCCGAATCGCTGCACGTCCTGCGCTTGCGGCGAAGCCGCCAGCAGTTCTTCGGCCCTTGCCAAAGGCTCCACTTCGACTTCCAGCCGTGTGAGTCCCATCTTGGAACGAAAGCGGGCCGGTGTGTCGATGTCGTAGATCTTTCCCCGTTCCATCAGTGCCACGCGGTGGCATCGTTCCGCCTCGTCCAGGTAGGGCGTGGCGACAATAATGCTCATCCCGATAGTGGCGAGTGACGTGAGCGCGTCCCAGAAGTCGCGGCGCGTGACCGGATCCACGCCTGTCGTGGGCTCGTCCAGCAGGAGCAGAGCCGGGTCGGCGATCAGCGCACAAGTCAGCGCCAGCTTCTGTTTCATGCCCCCGCTCAGCCGCCCCGCGAGGCGGCTGGTGAATCGGCTCAAGTCGAATAGTTTGAAATAGCGGTCCCGCCGCGCCGCGAAATCCGGCGGTGCGACCTCGCGCAACCCGCCTGCGTAGTCCAGATTCTCGTTTACGCTCAGATCCTGATACAGACTGAAAGGTTGGGTTAGGTACCCCACTCGCGGCCGCGCCTCGCGTGGCGCGGTGCCCAGCACGCGGATTTCCCCGCCGCCGGGCGCGAGCACGCCGCCGATGATTCGGAATGCGGTGGTTTTGCCGGCCCCGTCCGCGCCGATCAGGCCGAAGATCTCTCCGGCCCGTACCTGAAAGCTGACTTCATCGAGGGCTTTGAGCGGCCCGTAGTTCTTGGCAAGCGAACTCGCCTCGACCACGAAGTCCTCGGGCATCAGGGTCTCCCGGCCTGCGCCTGCGTCTGGGTTGGCGGTTGAATCTGAATTCGCCCGTCGGCAGGCATTCCCGGCTTCGCGTAGCCGTAAGCGCCCCGTAACCCGAGCTTCAGGCCCATGACCTGCTTCACGCGGTCTTCCTTGAAGTAGGTGTTCTCCGGCGTGAACATGACCTGCGGATCGATGCGAATCACTTCTGCCGGGATTGCCTCTTTAGGGTTCGAATCCAGCCACACCTGCGCGGATTGGCCTACTTTTATTTTTCCGATCGTGCCTTCCGGAACAAATCCGCGCAAATACAACTTATGCAGATCCACCATGCTGAGGATCGTTTGACCCGCTTCGATTACCCTGCCCGGCTCGGCGGAACGGGTCAAAATCGTGCCGGCAATGGGCGCGTGAATGGTCAGGTCAGCCAGATCTGCTTCCGTCTTTCGCAGTTCGCTCCGCTCCGTATCTACGTCCGCTTGGGCTGAGGCGATCTGCTCCTTGAGTTCGTCGACTTGTCGCACCAGGGTGAGGCGATCGGCTGCCTTGATGGGAATATTTTGCATTTGCGCCTTCGCCCGCTGAAGCGTGGCCTCAGCCGCCGCCACCTGCTTGCGGCTCGCTTCCGTGGATGCCAGGGCTATCGACTCCCTGGTTTTGTATTGCTCCGCCAGTTGCGTTGCGACAGCTCCCGTTTTGGCCAGAGGAGGGTACCGTTCAGCATCCATCTGGCTCAGCTTCAGTTCAGCCTCCCAACGCGCAAGGTCCGCCTTGCTCGCCGCCAGAGCAGCTTCGGCTTGCTTGACTTGCCCCGGCGCATCCGTCTCGGCCTGGTTCTCATACAGCCGCGCTTGCCGGATCTTCTCGTCATATGTGGCCAACTGCCGCTGCAACTGGTCCAGTTTGTGTTGATCGCTCACCACGCGCGCCTTCTGCGCGTCACGTCTGGCTTCAAATTGATCGCTGGAGAGCCACGCCACCACCTGGCCCGCCTCCACGGGGTCCCCCTCGCGCACGGTGAGGTTCACGATTCGACCGGGCATTTTCGAGGAGAGGTCCACGGTGTCCCCGTCAATGCGCCCACTCACAAAAACCGTGTCCTTTGGTTCGGCGCTCCGTCGGCATCCGGACAGAACCAGGAGAACGGTTCCAAAGAGCGTCCAAGTTCGTTTCATAGTTCCTCAACGGCCCTCACTTGCGGTAGGTTTTCTCTGCCGCCCCAATTGCCCGCGCCAGATTCGCGCGTGCCAGCCCGAGCAGATACTTCGCCCGTATCTGCGCGTCATCGGCTTGTGTAAGCCGGTCTTGCGCATTCACCACTTCTGTGTTGTCGGATATGCCCTGAGCGAAGCGTGCGCGAGTAAACGCCACCTCCTGCCGGGATAGCCCTACATTCCGGGCGCTGGTTTCCACCTCTTTGAGAGCCCACTCGACGCCGGAGATTGCCGTCAGCACGTCGGTTTCGATCTGCGCACGGTTCCGGTCAAGTAGAGCTCGGGCCTCGCGAAGGACGCCTTCGGCTTCCTCGATCTGTCCGCGGATGCGGCCCCCGGTGTAAAGCGGAAAATCGATCGAGCCTTGCACCTTGTAAGTATTCACGTTGTTTACCGGCGTGCTCCCGCTTTGGCCGTCGCCGAACGTCATCCCCAACGTCGGAAGCCTGGACGCCTTGACTGATCTGACCTGTAACTCAGCGGCTCTGACGCTTGATTCCGCAGCGCGATAGTCCGTCCGGGTGGCGAGAGCGGTTGAGATCGCGGCGTCGCGGTCCGGCGGCGTCCCGGCGCCGTATGCCGCATCGTCGGCAACTTCAAACTCCGAGGTAATGTGCGCCTGTAGGATGTTGGCGAGCCTGAGTTTGGCTGCGACATAACTCTGCGCGGCCTGCTGCCATTGCTGTTCGAGCGCGTTCACTTTCTGCGCCGCGCGATTCGCATCCAGTTCGGCGGAGACCCCCTGCCTCACGCGATCTCTGGTGAGCCTGTATAGCTCGTCGGCCAGTTTTGTCTGCTCCGCCAGGCTATCCCGGGTGGCTTTGGTCTTCAGCGCCTCGAGATAAGCCGCGACAACGTCCAGCGCCACGATCTCGCGTGAGTTGTCCACGAGAAGGCGAGACGATTCCCTCCGCGAACGATAACTCTGCCAAGACCGCACCGTCGCAAGGTTGAACAAATCCTGGCTCAGCGATATGCGGGCGTCCATCGAACCGAACGGCCCGATCAATCCCTGTGCCACGCTCTGTCCTTCTGCGGCCGGCAGGTCGATTCCGATTCCGAGGAGATTCAGGGTCTGAAAACTCTGCCGTGCGGATGCGTCCAGTTGGGGCAGCAGCGCGCTGCGAGATTGTTGATACAGTCCCGAAGCCTGATCCAAGTGAGCCATTGCTTCCCGGATGGTGGTGCTGTTGGAGAGCGCGATATTCAGCGCTTCCGAGAGAGTGAGTTGCGCGGGGAGGTCGGCGCCTGACGCCCCTGCCCACGCAGCCGCCAGTACGAAGAGCAGACAAAGCCGTAGCATCGGCACCGACAAAATGATTCGGGGGAACCCGCGAAAATTCAATTTATTGTGCGGTGCCCGTCCGTGAATGGCCGCTACGGAGACTGCTATCGACGCTCTTCCCATGCACCAAAACGCAGAGGCTGGCGCCCCCTTCTCAGATGGGCAACGATGACGAGGCCTGCCGCGATCTCAAACGCGGCCTGCGGCGGCATGTCTCTTACGTGAAGCCTGCGCCACGCCGGGTGGATCTCAGCGGCTTCGCCCCCTGTCCGCCACCAGAATCTGGGCGCCGACCAGTAGTATCCATAACGGAAATAGCAGTGCGATCCACAACCAGTTTGAGATGACGGCCAATAGCACCGCGCCGCCCGCAAATCCTGACCACGCAATCCATCGCGGGAAGATCTCGGTGCGCAAAGCAATCGTACAGGTCGAGAACATGAACACTCCAGCCATTTTGATGGCGAAGACGTTCAGGAACGTGTAACTGACCCGCCGGGCGAAATAGTAGATTTCGTTGTGTGCCAGTTGAATGTTGTCGGCCCGAGCGGCCTCCATGAGGGCTCCGGCGGCAGTCGCAGAAGCGAACAAGCTCGCCACAAACAGCAGCCCACTGCCTAGGAGCACGGTCGCAAAGAACTGATCTTCCAATGCTCCTATGCGGTGGCGCAGCACGCCCATGAACCACAAGAAGGCAATTCCGGCAAAGGGAACGAGGTTGAGCGCGAACCTCACTGCCCTCTCGTGGGTGGGATCCGTCACCCAGATGCCCGGCTTGGCCGGATCAGCCGGGACCAAAAGACGGATGATTCCCAGACTCGCGATCATCAGCGCCGAGAAGACGATTCCGGCAACCGCCGCGGCCCGCGGGGGTGTAATGGGCTGGCTTGAAATATCAAGGCTGTCTGTCATCGCGTCCCTCCTCTTCCGCGGTCGGCAGGCGAGAATTCATCCGCTTCGCCGGTTTCCACGGGTCCCCGGGGAAAGACGCCATGTCGCGGCGGGATGTTGAAATTTGTCTCGGCTTCCCCGCGTGGGAGCGCGCGTCACACCCGTATGGGAGCCAGATCCGCAGGATGCACCTCCGTCGCGTCTTTGTGGATCACGCTACTTGGCCTGCCGGCCGCCAGGAGTTGTTCCCCATCGAGCCGGCCAAAGAGTTCGATTAGTTTGGCGACGATACCCGTCCACCCGGTCTGATGACTGGCCCCTAGGCCGGAGCCGTTGTCACCGTGGAAATACTCGTAGAACAGCAGGCAGTCTTTCCAGAATGGATCTGTTTGGAACTTCTGTGTTTCCCCGTAAACCGGCCGCCGGCCCGAGGCGTTCCGGAGGAAGATCCTGGTCAGCCGGCTGGCAATCTCGCGCGCGACTTCAAAAAGGTTCATGAAGTTGCCCGATCGGGTTGGACATTCGATCTGGAAGTTGTCGCCGTGATACAGGTACAGGCTGAGCAGGGCACGGATCAGCAGAGCATTCACCGGCATCCAGACCGGACCGCGCCAGTTGGAGTTGCCCCCGAACATGCCGGAATCCGATTCCGCAGGAAGATAGCTTACCCTGTACTCCTGGCCTCCCACCGTGAAGACATAGGGATGCTCGGCATGGAAGCGGGACAGTGCGCGGATTCCGTAGGGGCTCAGGAACTCGTTCTCGTCGAGCATCCGCGAAAGGATCCGTCGCAGCCGGTCCGGATTGACCAGGGCGGCGATCCCGCGCCCGCCCACCCCGTAGTGGTCGGGCCCCGTCGGATGGATATTGTGAATCAGGTCCGGCCTCCGCCGCAGGCGGTCCAACAGACCCGTAATGGCTTGTGGAACCCGGTCCCGTTGCCACGGCTCGATAATGGTGGTGGCACAGAGGGGCAACAAGCCTACTATGGATCGGACCTTGAGGCGCGTGGCGGTGCCGTCGGGCAGGCGTAGAACGTCGTAGTAGAATCCGTCCTCCTCGTCCCACATGCCGTTCGGTCCCACGCGATTCATCCCGCGGGCGATCCACAGGAAGTGATCGACAAACTTCTGCGCCATATCCTCATAGCTGGCATCGTCCGCCGCCAACTCAATGGCGATTTCGAGCATGTTCTGACAGAACAAAGAAACCCACGCCGTGCCGTCGGCCTGCTCCAAATAGCCCCCGCCGGGCAGGCA
>Ga0335081_10022714_pt1 | contig 10147 bp, 8 predicted proteins | sample Lox_Sample_35_FD_206713 | JGI IMG/M metagenome (GOLD analysis project Ga0335081, IMG submission 206713) | Soil microbial communities from Loxahatchee National Wildlife Refuge, Florida, United States - Lox_Sample_3.5 | ecosystem: Environmental > Terrestrial > Soil > Wetlands | place: USA: Florida... | reverse complement strand
CAGAATGGCCAGTTGCTCCGACTCCTCGAGGAGGGCGAGAAAATCGCTGAATTCTCGCCTTACCTTGTCGGGGTTCTCTTGCGCAACGGCAACCTCAGCGAGCGCATCGGCGTAGTGTTGCGCGATCGTTCTCACGTGCCGGCTCTTTCCAGTTCGCCCACGAAGGCATCGAAGAGCGCCTCTTCCGCCGCATCGTTCATCTGTTCCCGAATTAAGGCCGCCGCTCGCTCCGTGGCCAGTCTTGCAGCTATGGCGCGAAGTTCCTGCGCTCCGGCGCGCTCGGCGGCGGCAATCTCAGCACGCGCGGCCTGGTTGATTTTTTCGATCTCGGTGAGGGTGAGCGCCTTGATGCGTTCGCGATCCGCGGCAGATTCACGCACTGCGGTGCGCCGCTCTTCTTCGATTGCGCTCTCGATCGTGGCCAACTTATGGACGGCCTGTTGGAACTCTCGCTCCGCTGCTGCACGGCTTTGGCTTGCTTCATCTATGGACTTGGCGGTCTCCTCAGCACGGGCTCGAAAGTACGGCGCCCCAAATTTTACGACGACGTAGGCGATGCCGCCGAAGACCAGGAGGAAATTCAGCCACCGAAAAGTCGTGTCTAAGGTCGTACTGGACGCGTCGGAGGCACTCTCTTGAGCCAGCGCGGGAAGGGAGAAGGCAACGAAAAGCGCCGCCGTAATCATCAGCCCAGCGAAACGACTGAGGGATAACCTGCCGGAAAAAGCCTTCATCGAACCTCGCCTGCCGGGCGGGGACGCATTTGCCGTTGGGGCTCCAGAATGACGCGAGCGATCTCCTCGGCCAATCGAGTGCTGCTGGTTTCCAGTTCCGCGCGGGCGGTTTCGATTTCCGCCTGGATGCGCCGCTTGGCGCTCTGTATCTCTTCATTGGCGTTCTGGCGAGCTCGCTGGAGCGCGGCGCCCCGTTCATCCAATGCCTCCCGCCGCAACGCTTCCTGCTGGCGAAAAATCTCTCCGCGGGCCTTGCGCAACGCTTCCTGATACGCGCGGCTCTTTTCGTTGGCGTTCCGCCGCAGCTCTTCCGCCTCGCGCCGGGCGCCTTCCATGCGCTTTCCGCGCTCCCGAACGACCCGCTCAATGGGTCCGAAAAAAGACCAGCGCAGGAAGAGATAGAACAAAAAGACAATAATGGCCGTGGGTATCGCTGCGAGAAAAAGATCGCCCAGCTGTCTCAGAATTTCCATGAAAGCCGCAGACCGTCCACCAAATCCTTGTTGGCAACGTTACCGCACTCGATAGGCGGGGCAGAAGTCCGCCGGTCAACCTGGACACACGTAAACAAGGAGGGAATTTATAGCATCCGAACCGGATTCCGTCAACGCCCAGGCTCCTCTCTGCGTCGAATCTTTCCGCGCGGGGATTCGCTCACGGCTTCAGAGTCGCTCGCTATGTTGCCTGTTTCCATTACTTTGAAAGTCAAGTTGGATTGATCGATAGAAGCATAAAGAGGAAGAATGCAAAATAGCTCAGCTCGAACAGGAAATAACGGCTCGCTAGATGATTTCCACGCGAGGCCCCGCGCCCACCGCGCTTACTTCCTTCACCCGTGCGGCGACCGCCCGAGCCATGGCATACAAGCTTCGGGCCTTGGGCTCCTCTTCGCCTTGCGCGGCAACGGGCTTGCCCACATCGCCCCCGGCGCGAATGTCAGGATCAATTTCGATTTCGCCAAGCAGCGGCACGCCATAGGCCTCCGCGATTCGCCGGCCTTCTCCATGTCCGAAGACGTCCACACGGTTATGGCAATGCGGACAAGCGAAGTAGCTCATGTTCTCGACGATTCCGAGCACCTCCACGTTCACCTGGCGGAACATCTCAATCGCTTTTCGCACATCCGCCAAAGCCACCGCCGATGGCGTCGTAACTACCACCGCGCCGGTGACAGGAACGTTTTGGATCAAGCTGAGCTGCACGTCTCCCGTGCCGGGCGGTAGATCCACGATCAGATGATCCAATTCACCCCACTGCACGCTGCGTAAAAATTGCTGCACCACGCTGTGAAGCATCGGTCCGCGCCAGATCATCGGCTTATCGGCGGGTGTCAGCAGTCCCATGGAGATCATCTTCAACCCGTAAGCCTCGACAGGCAGGATCTGCCGCTCGCTCAGCGCACGAGGCTGCTCATCGGTTCCCAGCATCAATGGCACATTGGGGCCATAAACATCGGCGTCCATCAGCCCGACGGCCGCGCCCATACGAGCCAGCGCGATGGCCAAATTTACGGCGACCGTTGTCTTCCCGACCCCGCCTTTTCCACTGGCAACGGCGATCAAAGTCTTTACGCCAGGGATGGGCATCTTGTCGGGCGGTCCCATGGTTCTTTGTTGCGCTGTTGGCGGGGTAGGAGGCATAGAGCGATGATAGGCGGCTGGTGGTGAGAGAGCAAGCCTGCGCTTGTGGCGCTTCTTAGCCTCTTCTAAGCGAATGGGAGCCAACGGATGCTTCGAACGCAATCTTCGGCTTCCTTTGCGCCGAATAAACCCAGAAGTTATAATCATTTTTGGCTTAGGGCTTAGTCAGCGGAAAAACACTTCTCTTGAGGAAGGCCAGAAGCTATCTGGCTGCACGCGCATTTGGGGGTAGCGGCGCCTGCTGAAGCGCCATTCCCTATCGGAGCATCCAACCAGGAACGACATGCGAATCGAAGATATGGTCGACCGGGTTGTTTCCCGGTTCATCGGCACCAAACATGAGCGCGACATCAAGAAGCTGGCCCCGCATATTGCCGCTATAAATGACCTGGCCAGCGACTACGAACGCCTAAGCGATTCCGAAATCACCGAAAAATCCGCCCAGCTCAAAACTCAGGTGTCCGAACGATTGGTGGGCGCCGAACCTTCCGAACCTGAGTATAAGCAGCGCTTGGCCGATGCGCTCGAGCCCGCAATCGCACCGGCGTTTGCCCTGGCGCGCGAGGTGGGCCGCCGCACGCTGGCCATGCGCCATTTCGACGTGCAGTTGATCGGCGGTCTGGTGCTGCACGAGGGCAAGATCGCCGAGATGAAAACCGGCGAAGGAAAAACCCTCGTCGCCACGCTCCCCGCTTACCTGAACTCGCTCACCGGCGGCGGCGTCCACATCGTCACCGTAAACGACTATCTCGCCCGCCGCGACGCCGAATGGATGGGTCCGCTTTATCGCGCCCTGGGGCTCACGGTCGGCGTGATCGTTCACGATCTCGATGACGCGCAGCGTCGCGCCGCCTACGGCGCCGATATCACCTACGGCACCAACAACGAGTTCGGCTTCGATTATCTGCGCGACAACATGAAATATGACCTGGGCGATTGCGTGCAGCGCGGCCATCACTTCGCCATCGTTGATGAAGTCGACTCCATCCTGATCGACGAAGCCCGCACGCCCTTGATCATTTCCGGTCCCGCCGAGGAATCGACCGACAAGTATTACCGCATCGATAAGATCGTTCCCAAACTCATCCAGGAGATCGACTACACCATCGACGAAAAGCACCGCACGGCCACGCTCACCGAGGACGGGGTTACCAAGGTGGAGCGCTTGCTGGGCCTCGGCAATCTATACGATCCAGGCCATATGGAGACGATTCACCACGTCTACCAAGGCCTCCGCGCCCATACGCTGTACAAACGCGATGTCGATTATGTGGTCAAAAATGGTGAGGTCATCATCGTCGATGAGTTCACCGGCCGCGAAATGCCCGGCCGCCGCTGGTCGGATGGCTTACACCAGGCGGTGGAAGCCAAGGAAGCCGTAAAGATCGAGCGGGAAAACCAAACGCTGGCAACCGTTACGTTTCAAAACTATTTCCGCATGTACAAGAAGCTCTCGGGCATGACCGGCACCGCCGAGACCGAAGCGGCCGAATTCGGCAAAATTTATAATCTGGACGTCGTCGCTATTCCCACCAACCGTCCCCTGCGGCGCCACGAATATTCGGATGTCGTTTACCGTACAGGCGGCGAAAAATACGAAGCTGTCGTCAACGGCATGATTCTGGAAGATGGCTCGCAGGCCAACGGAATCCGCCAACTGCATGAGAGCGGACAGCCGGTGCTCGTCGGCACGATCTCCATCGAGAAATCCGAGCATCTTTCAGAGTTGCTCAAAAAGGCCGGCATCCAGCACCAAGTGCTCAATGCTAAGCAGCACGAGCGCGAAGCCCATATCATCGCGCAGGCGGGCCGCAAAGGGGCCGTGACCGTCTCCACCAATATGGCCGGCCGTGGAACCGATATCCTGCTCGGCGGCAACCCTGAAGCGATGACCCGCGATTATTGCCTCAAGAATCGCCTGGCCATGCCCTATGCCGCCGCTTCCGCAGTGATCGGGGATGGCGCGGGAACCCCTGCCGCAACCATGGTTCTTTTCCAGATCGAGGGCAAGATTTTCCAGGTTCCTCGCGACCAGTGGCTGCCCATCTATAACCAATTCGTCGAGCAGTGCCGCACCGAGCGTGAAGAAGTGATCGCACTGGGCGGCTTACATATCCTCGGCACGGAGCGCCATGAGTCCCGCCGCATCGATAACCAGCTTCGCGGGCGCGCCGGCAGGCAGGGCGATCCCGGCTCTTCGCGCTTCTTTCTTTCCTTGGAAGACGACCTGCTTCGCGTCTTTGGCGGAGAACGCGTTAAGGCGCTGATGTACCGCCTGGGCATGACGGAAGGCGTGCCCATCGAGTCGAAGCTCATTTCGCGCCGCATCGAAAACGCTCAAAAGGCTGTCGAAGCGCAGAACTTCGAGGCCCGCAAGCACCTCCTTGAATATGACGATGTAATGAATAAGCAGCGCGAAACCATTTACTCCATCCGCCGGTCGGCTCTCGAAGGGAAAGACCAAAAAGAGTACGCCCTCGGGATGGCCGAAGACCTCGCTCGCGACTTGGTCAATAGGTTCTGTCCGCGAGAAGAGCACCCGCAGAAATGGAACCTCCCACAATTTTCCGGAGAAGCTCTGGGACAATTTGGCCTGGACCTGAAGGCAGTGGACCTCGATCCCCTGGCGCTGAATCACGACCAGTTAGGTGACGCTCTGGTCGAAAAAGTGCGTAAGCGTTACGAAGAAAAAGAAGCCCTTTTTGGCCCTGCCATGATGCGCTGGCTCGAGCGCCGCATCATTCTTGACATTGTCGATACTCAGTGGAAGGACCACCTGCTCAGCCTCGATCATCTCAAGGAAGGAATCGGGCTCCGCGGCTACGGGCAGAAGGATCCCCTGGTCGAGTTCAAGAAGGAAGCCTTCATTCTTTTCGAGGAGATGATGGACCGCATCGATAGCGAGACCATTCGCTATCTGTTCCTGATCCAGCCTGCCAAGCCCGAAGACGAAGCGCGCGAGATCGAACGGCGGCAGCGTCGCCAGCAACAACAGTTGCAGTATCAAACCGGTCCCGCACAAGCCGAAGCTCCCAAGCCTGTGCGAGCCGGCGCCAAGATCGGCCGCAATGATCCCTGCCCCTGTGGCAGCGGCAAGAAATATAAGAAGTGCTGCGGAACCGCAGCCTGATCCGCGCCAGCGGATATAGGTATCCCAAGGTCGCTGCATTCGACATTCAGCCCCGCTATTCCCAGAACGGATAGTTTCTATCCGTGTCTTCGTCCCGGAGTGCTGTTCCGGCACTAAGCCGCGCCTCAACTCGATATTTTTCATACAAATCCGTACCGGCTGAACTGGCTACGGGCGTGCTCTCTCCAAAGCTGCCATTCCGCTACTGAGGGGTACGTGTGGCTGTCGTGACACAAATTCGCGTGTGCCGCATCGGTGCTTGCTCGGGACCCATTCCCACTGCGCTCAACCGCCAGGGTGTGTGCCTCACGCACCACTTGGATGAGATCTTTACGCGCGTTTCCGCCGTTCAGGAACGCTGCCAGCAGGGAGAGGCGCCCGATACGCGTACGGTCAATTGGCTCAGCCAGCAAGGGGACCTCGCGGTGACATTGCTTTCCGGGGATGGAGCAACTTCTTCCGAGGAACGTACGCGTTTACTCGAGTTGCTGCTCTGCCTGGCGAATCTTCACGAATGCCTGCGACGGCGCAACAACAACACCGCTGACCTAAAGCCGCAATCGCCATGACGCCCCCTCCAGCGCAACAAGCGACGCCCGCGCCTGCTCCCGCCCAGCGGAAACTCGCGCCCGCGATGCCGCACATTCCCGGCGTCGGTGATGCGCCCAAAGCTCCTCGGTTCGACCCCAAGCCACTGATAGGCGCAGCCCTCGCCTTAGCCGTTTGCACCGCTGTATTGTCGGTTTGGTTTTGGCACCAGCATCATAGGAAACCAGAGGCAGCGGTTCCGGTGCAGGCCGCCCCCGAACCAACAATCCAGACCCCGCCCCCCATCGACAAAAGCGTGAATGCTGACTCCGACGCGATCGGCACGCTCGACGAACTTGCCAAGCCATGGGCGTACAAAAAGTTCGTTTTCGTCGATCCCAAGACGCACGAAAGCGTCCCGGCCATGGTGATTCACATCCCCTCTTCGGGGGGCCACGAACTGTTCTGGGCATTTTCGATGAACACGCCGTTTTCTCAATGCGAATTGCAATACGTAACCGATCTGGCTGCGCTGTCGCGGCGCTATGCCTATGCAGTCGCGCACCCCATGCTGGTCAGCGATTGCGACGGCACGCTCTACGATCCTTTGAAAATGGCTACGTTGCCGGACGGTTCCTGGGTTCGCGGAGAAATTGTACGAGGCGGTGGACTTCGCCCCCCTATCGCCATTCAAGTGCACGCGCGCGGCCGCGTCCTGGTCGCCGATCGCATCGAATGACGGCCATTTCGCTCCCGCGCAAAAACTAGCCGGAGGTATGCGGTTAGCTGAGCCCGGTTTTGCACTGACGCTTTGTCTCCCCGGCATTTACCCCGCGCAGCGTTTTCCTGCCCTTCGGCATCGAATCCAGAAAACAGATGAGGCTGGCGTGTGTGGTTGCGTGTGGAATCTGTGCTACCTTTTGTTGCACGCAAGACGTTTGCCCGCGAATTTAGGCTCCTGAGGAACTCGAGAGGCGGAGAAAAATGCGCAGCGTTTTACTCGCAGTGCTGGCGGTGGGCCTTATGGGATCGCTTTCGGGCTGCTCGAAAGCCCATACAGACGACTCCATTTCCAACGACATCAAGGCCAGTATGTTTTCCGATCCCCGGACAAAATCCGCCAGCCTTAGCGTGGTCGTCAAGAATGGCGCCGTCACCTTGACCGGCGAAGTTCCCGACGAGAACGCACGCTACGAAGCCTTTAAAATCGCTAAGGAAACGCCGGGCGTGGTGAACGTCGAAGATCAAATGTCCTTGCCACAAACGCCGGCGGCCACGCCAGCGCGAACCGCCCAGAACAGTGAATCCGCCGCCACTTCCTCGCCCCTTTCAAAGCGCGTACGCAAGCGCGAAGAGCAATTGCTCGTTCGGCGACCGCTGGCCGGCTCGGCGGACAACTCCCCCTACGATTCGAGCGCGAGCGGCCAGAACTTTGCGCAACAGCAACCGGCTGAATCACAGCCAGCTTCAACCTCAGCTCCGGTAGCGGCCGCGGCTTCCGTCCCAAGCCCCGCTCCTCCGAGGCAGCCGGCCGTCCGGCAGGTCAGCATCCCCAGTGGAACGCCTGTGCATATTCAAATGATTGACAGCGTTGACTCCGCAACGAATCACGCCGGCGAGATGTTCCACGCTTCCCTTGCTTCGCCGATCGTCGTCAATGACGAAACCATCGTGCCCGCCGGCAGTGACGTTTACGTGAAGCTCGTCAACTCGAGCTCGGCCGGCCATATGACCGGCCGCAGCGAGCTGACCCTGCAGCTCGCGCGCCTCGACTTCCAAGGCGCGTCTTACAGCCTTTCCAGCGACGATTATCATGATGTCGGCAAGTCGAGGACTACCCGCACCGCCGAAACGGTTGGCGCAGGCGCTGCCATCGGTGCGGTTATCGGCGGAATTCTCGGTCATGGCAAGGGTGCGGCCATTGGCGCAGGCGTAGGAGGCGCTGGAGGCGCTGCCACCGAGGAGGCCACCAAGAGCCCTCAGGTGCATATCGCCTCCGAAACCAAGCTCACTTTCATTCTCCAGCAGTCGGTCGCGGTAGCGTATACGCCGGCTCCTTAACTCCTGCTGTTTCTGCCCTCTACACGCGATTGCATCGCCTCTTCGCTGCGAGCGCAAAACCGGCTGCCACCTTGGACGCCTCTCGCCCTCTTGGCGAACATCGGGAGAAAACCGTAGCACTCTAGCGCATTACGGGTATTTTCCTGATGCAACCGTACAGAAAGTACTTGACAACCGGTGCGCCACACCCGCAATATCCCTGACGCGCCAGCTTCTGCCTTCCCCCTGAAGACGTACGCCGTCCTCCAATCCGATTGCCGGAATCGCGCAATGAGGAGCCGCCGGTGTCGGACAACAACAATAATGGCCACGCTAAGGAAGTAGATATGGATCGCGAAGTAATCCGCTGCAAGAGCTGCGGGCTGGTTCAATACCGCACGAGTTCGGGTAATTGCCGCCGTTGCGTGCGCCTGCTGCCGCCGAAGGTGGAGTTTCTGATTCCGCCGCCGGTGACACAGGAGCTTCCGGGCGACGACCGTCAACTATTCGAGAAATGGCCGAACCGGGAGACCGTGGAGAATATCGGTCACCGAATTCGCCAGCTGCGGGAATCCCGCGGGATGACGCAGAGCCAGCTTCAGGCCAGGTCACGAGTCTCGCGTTCCTATCTCTCCCGCATCGAGAGCGGGCAGATGACGCCGAGCCTGGGGACCCTGGAGAAGATCTCGGAAGCGCTCAGCGTAGGTCTGAACCGCTTCTTCATCCCGGAATCGAATGGCGAAGCGCTGCTCGAGGATCCCTTCATTCAAGGACTCCGGCCATTCCTGCGCCAACTCGATTGGGAACAGTGGCAGGGAATTCTGAAGAGGCTGCAGGCCATCAGCGATCACGTTTCCACAAGTGGTCAGATGCGCACCATGCCTCCGGTTACGCCGAAGCCGATGTTGCCGCTGGCCCGACGACCGCAGTCGGCAGTGATGGGCCGTCGTTAGGCGTTCCTTCGTAAAATCCGGCTCGCACGCGCAAAGTCGTTCCGTAGACTCATCGCGTAGATGCATTGCGTAGAAAAAGACCGGCGGCAGGCTTTCGCTGCGGGGCAAGCTGGATTCAGTATTGCGGGCAGTATTTTTTAGCGGTATTTCTCAACTAAGTCCGACATTCCGCATTGCAAGGCGCCGGCTCCGCGTGGTCGTGGGGCCGGCGCTTTTTTATCACTGTACCCTGAGCGCCAGCGCGACCTGGCAACCCTTAGGCTGTCATCACGAGGCCATAGGCGGGGTCCGTACTGTGGACTCCGGTGGCGCCGCTAGGCGCCCGAAACCGGGGATCTGCAGTTGCTGTGTTCCAGCCTTGATCTCTGAAATCCGAGAACTCAAATCTGCGATCAACTCTAAGCGGCCGGCCCAGGTTTTAAAAGCGCCGAACGGGCGGGTGGCCCGGGTGTTGAAAGCGCCGAAAGGCGCTTGGGTGCCCCAAGTTCGCCGCGGCGAACGTGGGGGCTTTTCGGTCCCTCGCCCGCTGCCCTCCTGCGCCATCGCGGCTGTTGCCTGGCCGTGCGCCGTAGCCCATCTCACGCTGTCATCCCGAGGGCCGCATTGGTTTTATGGCCCGAGGGATCTGCAGTTCGCTTTTGCCCCTCGTCGCCCGGCCCCCGCTTACTTCCAGGATTCGATCGCTTTTCTCATCATCGACCCGGAAGGCTGCTCGACAATCTCTAACCGAATTCCATTGGGATCCTTGAGGTTTGAGAGTTTCGACCCAGTTGCGCCGCCCGAACGAGCGTCAGGCAGCGTCGCGCCCGCTTCTCGCAGCCGCGCGATGGCCGCGTTGGCATCATCGGCCAGAAGCCCGATATGGGTAAGCCCCGCGGGGAGGTTCGCGCTGGCCGGCGCCATTTCGATGAAGGTGTCTCGATTGATCTGAAGAAAAGTTGTCGTCGGCTTGCCGGCCGGGCTGGGCATCGCGTAGGCGACCCGAAATCCCATGACTTTGGTATAGAAATTCAGGGACTCCTGAAAATCCGTAACGGCGATCCCCACATGGTTGAGCCTGAGCCCGGCGTTGCCGTTTTCCTGCGCAGCCGTCCGCTGCATCATCAATGTCCCCGCCACAAT
>Ga0335081_10022711_pt1 | contig 10147 bp, 7 predicted proteins | sample Lox_Sample_35_FD_206713 | JGI IMG/M metagenome (GOLD analysis project Ga0335081, IMG submission 206713) | Soil microbial communities from Loxahatchee National Wildlife Refuge, Florida, United States - Lox_Sample_3.5 | ecosystem: Environmental > Terrestrial > Soil > Wetlands | place: USA: Florida... | reverse complement strand
TCCGACGGTTTCGTTTCCTCCACCGCCGCTCCGATTGCTTCCGGGTGGAGCGAACCCAGTTCCCGGGCGGGACTTTCACCCGCAGTCGACCAGCGCCTTTTCACGGCGCACGCGTTATCGGGATTTAGCGCCAACCGTCGCCCTTTAGTTCTCGTCAGGGCATTTGCAGGGAGTCGGAGGCGGGGGTGGCGGAGGTGGTGGCGCTGCTAGGACCGTATTCAACTGCGCCACTGGAAGTTCGTAGAGAATACCGACGCGCAGCCAGAAAGACACGACAATCATCGCGATTATCGCGCCACTGACTGAAAGGCTGACGAGCCTCGGTGACGGCAAGTGAACTGGTTCGTCCCCCTTCCTTGCCACAAACACCCTTCCCATTGGCAGCGCTAATGCAATCACCATCAGTAAAAAAGCTAAATGAAACTCAGCTACATCCCGAGGCCAACCCGGTCCTGAGATCGCGTCGGAAAGCCACTCAGCAAATGTGAATGTGGAGCGTTCCCGGATCAGCAGCGGAACGACGGAAAGGATAAAACGTGGAAACACCCAGAACCACACGATGACAAACATCACGAACCACGCCGGGCGAGAGCGCTTCGCATAGCCCGTCCATACAACAATCAACCCGATCAGAATGACCGCCAGCGATGCGACACTCTGGGCTTCTCCCCGGAACTCGACCGTATCCATCGGCGCCAGCAAAATGTGATCGGCCCGTGCCGCGTGATGTAGAGAGAAATTCCACAAGGATGGTCGAATGAGATAAAGCAGAACACCCGTATGGAGCAGGCTGGATATGAAAACCGAATCGGGACGAACTCTCATGGCAGTCCTCCCTGAAAGAAGGCGGCCTACGGGACCATTTTTTTTCTACTCCAAGATACGACGATTTGCTAGTCAGTTGTCGTAATCGAGATGTTTCACCAGTTGACCAAATTAAATCGGCTCCGACTCTCCGCCAAGCGATTTCAGACAAGAACCTTTATTTGCGATCCATGCAGGTAGTTCCAAAGGGTCCCTCTCTGCTGACGTCTCCGGTCCAGCGCTCCGTATTTGCAAGTTTGTCGATTGCAGACTCCAGATCAAACAAGGCCTTGGGAGCGCCCCCGCAGCCATAGTAGTGCTTCACTCGGTGGTTCACTTCTTTCAAGTGGATTTCGGTCACTGCCGTGGCCATATCGGTGCAATAGTGAGTGCAATTTTCCCCAGAATAGTCCTCTGCGAGCGTCAAGAATTTTGCCTTTGCGAACTCCTTGGCCAATGCTTTGATCGTGTCGGGTTCTACGCTCCCTTCCTGCGGCCCCTGTTCCCTTACGTGGCCCTTTCCCTCATATTCCACGCGTCCGTCGCCGTGAATTGTCACCGTGTAAGCCGGACAACTTCCGAAGCACCCCGTTCGTTCCATATGGACTGTTAGCGCCTTAAGATCAGTGTCGGTTAGAGAACCAAGGTCGGCTGGCTGGCTAACTTGTCCGGTGGAGATGGTTGCTATGAGAGCCAATGAACAGGACGCGGCTGCCCAAAAGAGTTCCCCTCATGGCACGATTGGCCTCGGAGGGAAAGACATGACCGCAGCAGGTTAGGCTAAAGGTACGCCCCGCTACGCATTCTGTTTAAGCCCGATCAAATGAGCCCTTGGCGGGCCTTCGCAAGAAAATTCTCGGCGTCAGAACGTGCCTTCTCCATTATTTTCGAGTTGTTCCCTTCCTCGAACTCCATTTCGTGAAGAACAAGTTCCACCGCAACTTTCGGTGTGTATCCTCTTTTTATAAGTGCCCGAGCACGGTCTGCAAAAGCATTACTGGTGGTCTGTTCCCCTTCCTGGGCTGCTTGTCGCCTTTCCGCTTCGTCTCGGTGTTGGCGACTCTTCGAATCAACAGCGCGACCGTAAGCCCCCAATTCTGGATGATCTCGTACGACTAGACGGATGTTTTCTCGCTGAGCGTGGCTTAATGCCGTGAATTGAAATCCATATTGTGTCCCCATGCATCGCGCGACCTTGGCCGGAATGCTGTGCCAACTTGACGAGGCTAGAGGGATCTCAAGGGTCACAAATTCACCAACGACTAGACCCTGAGCCACGAAGGCGCTAATCCCGGTTTCGCTTATATCTCTGGCCCACCCCTCCATCGTCAGGTTCTGGGAAGCCCTCTGGAGACGTATTCGGATGCGAGCCTCAAAGACGTAACGGGGCGTGATCCGTTCCACTGATCCCTCTAATTCTTACCTGCGCCGGCTTCACATTTGAGACTATTGTGGCACGAGGTAGTTCTTTGACAAGTGCACATTCGTTAACAGTTTCGCGTTCGGAATCGTAACAGCATCGACCCCGACTGGCGTTGGAGAATCGCAAGGGGATCAGCATCCCGGAAAAATTGGAGACAGGCTTGGACCGATGTGGTCGGCAGAAATCGGGGTGATCCACAAACTACTTTATGATGGAGCAATGAATTGGAAGGACTATCCATCCAGTTTCATGCGTCGTAGCAATTTGGCGAAACGCTGGTGGGAACGCAGTGAATCGTAAAAGGGATCGCTGGCAATTAGTAGAGAGTAAACGTTCCTCTCTTCGCAGGCCAGCTTGAGCCAATTCATTGCTTCCTCCTGATAACCTTTCCGCAAATTCTCTCGAGCGAATTTTATCGCCGGCACATAATGGCCGCTTTTGCGTTTAAGATTCAGCCGATCGAGTCGCTTCGCAGCTATCTCTTGCACAGCTCTATCGACGGCTTTCTTGGTATTCGCCGGGCCCAAGCAAGCCGCAAGCTCTGTATCCTTAGCCAAAAGCAGGGCTTTTGTCCATTGTTCGACCGCTTTCGGGAGCTCGCCTTTTCGCTCGTAGGCGTCACCGAGGGCGTCATGAACTAAGGGGTCGTTGGGATCGAGCTCGATTGCGCTCCTGTATTGCTGAATTGCCTTATCGTAGCTACGCGCGCAGTACAGGGCATAGGCCAGATGCTGGCTTATGCGGACGGAAAACGGATTGCACGCCAATGCCCTCTCACCCTCCGCAATGGCTTCACGAAATCGGCCCATCACCACTAAGAAAAAAGAATACGCGTAGTGTATTTCGTCAAACCCGGGATTTAACTCTATAGCACGCTTGGCCTCGATTTCCGTGCCTGCCCAGTCTAAGTAATAGACCATCTTGAGTGCCGCGAGACCGAGGTGCGCCTCCGCAAGCTGGTCATCGAGTTCGAGCGCCTTCGAAACTGCCCACTCCGCCTTCGGCCAGCCTTCGTCCGGCGGGATCAGGCCCCACGCCGAGCCGTATCCATAAAAACTGTTCAGTCCACAGTAGCCGAGCGCATAACTGGGATCTTCTTCGACCGCACGATAAAAATAGTCGCGGCTTTTCTTGTATTCTTCCGGCGAGTTCTTCCACCAATGAAATCTCCCCTTGAGGTAAAACTCGTACGCTCTCGTATTCTGTGTGTGGTGCCTCACCAGACGCCTCTTGTCTTCTTTGTTGAGCTCGACAGATAACGCCCGCACCACTCGCTCGGCGATGGTATCTTGCAGAACGAAAATATCAGTCATTTCCTCGTCGAAGGTTCCTGCCCACAACGACGCGCCACTAGCCACATTGAGCAACCGCACGGTGACCCTGAGTCTGGCACCTTGCCGCTGCAGGCTTCCTTCCAGCACAGAGTCGACTCCCAGTTCCCGGCCTGCTGCAAGGACGTCCTCTTTTGAATCAGCATATTTGCGAACTGAGTTCATGGACCGCACGATCATGTCTCGTATGCCACTGATCCTCGTGATCAGCGTGTCCGCCATCCCCATTTCCAGAGATTCGTCGCGATGACTTCGTGTTAGCGGCTGGAACGGAAGCACAGCAATGCTGGGGATAGGCTCAGCCCTACCTGCGATTTCGCCTGGCTTGCGCTTGTTCACCGGTGCAACGAACCTGTACCCGCGTCCCGAAACCGTAACAATATAACGGTGCTCGCTTCGTTTCTCCCCGAGCACTCGCCGCAGCGTAGAAATGCACTGAGTCAGGTTGTTCTCTTCGACGGCAGTATCCGCCCAGATTGCCTTCATAAGCGTTTCTTTGGCGACTACCGCGTCAGTATGTTCGATCAGATGAACGAGAGTGTCGAATGCCTTCGGCGTCAGGCGCAATGGACGCCTATTGCGCCCAAGCAACAAACGTCTTGCGGGATCAACGCAAAAATCGTCGAACTCATAGATGTACATCTGGGTCGGTTCCATGTTGCTTTCAGAATTCTTCATAAAACTTCACAACATTCTAAGGACTTTGCTTCCGATTTCAAGGACACTCCTTGCCTGTCCACTCTGACAACAATCTTCCCGGATCGGTTTCAGAGAGTGAGGAACAAAGAAATCCAGAAGAAAGGGAAGCATCATGACAACAAAAAGATCCCTGAAAGCTCTAGGAGTCATGCTGATATTCGCTGCGATGATTGCCGTCGGAATGCTGAACAGTCCGACCCAGGTCAGAGCCAACGGAGAGGGCTCCGACGACGGCGAGAAAGCAAGAATTCACCGGGGACTCGCGATCGCCCCAGTTCATCTCAATCTGCACAACAAGGACCGCGATCTCGTAGGTTTAGGAAGCTACTTGGTAAACGGCGCAATGGACTGCAATGGTTGTCACAGCAGCGGTCCGGCAAACGAGTACATTGTGCCGACCGGAAATCCGTATTTCCTGTCTCCGCCCTTTACGGGGAAACAGCAGATTAACCCAGCTACTTACTTAGGCGGGGGACGAGATTTTGGTCCATTCCCAGGTGACCCATTTCCATCGATTCCACATCTTTACTCCAGAAACCTGACGCCGGACCACACGGGTCGGCCCTCAGGAGGGCTTACTTTTGATCAGTTTCGAAACATATTTAGAAACGGCACAGATTTCGATCATGTTCACCCGATGTGTACGGCGGGACCAGGCGACCCTGACAATTGTCTAGTAGCACCTTTTAATGGCGATCTTTTGCAGGTCATGCCGTGGCCTGTCTACCAGAACCTTACGGACCATGACCTCCAGGCGATCTACGAGTACTTAAAGGCCGTCCCTTGCAACCCGGGTCCAGACATCGAAGGCGCTCCCTACTTGCAAAACACCTGTGAATGAGTGTCAGGAATCGGTCGGCTCGCGGCGGCATCGAAGCAACTTCGACCGCCGCACACACCCGATCTCAACATCAGCATCAATTAGAACGTAGGACAATTGTTTCTTTCGCTCTCGGGAGGGGACATGGCCGACTATACAGACAAGTGGTTTTGTCTTACGATGGCGCGATCATAGAAAGCGCATGTTCGTCGGACACTTTGCCATCGGTTTCGCAGCTAAACGCTGGGCGCCAAAAGCTTCCGTCGGCACCCTCATGTTCGCTGCCCTGTTGGCCGATCTGTTGGTCTTCATCTTCGTCGCCGTCGGCATTGAGCACATCAGCATTCGACCCGGCATTACCCGCGTCAACGCGCTCAACCTCTATGACTTTGCCTGGAGCCACAGCCTGTTGATGGACGTTGTTTGGGGCGCGCTGCTCGCTGCTGCTTATTTCTTAACTCGCCGCTACCGGCGCGGCGCCTGGGTTCTGTTCGCCGCTGTACTGAGCCATTGGGTCCTCGATTGGGCAAGCCACAGGCCAGACATGCCTCTGGCACCCGGCTTTCATCGTTATTACGGTCTCGGCCTCTACAACTCACCACTGGGACTATTGATCGTCGAAGGCGGGCTTTGGGTAGTCGGAATCATGCTGTATCTGCGCACGACGCACACCCGCCGCTTCGCTGGTCATCTCGTACTCTGGACATTCATTGTGGTATTCACTGCATTTTGGTTACTCAGCTTCAACGGCGCGCCGCCACCAAGCGTCCACGTTCTCGTGACGGTCGATCTCATCCTCTTCCCGATCGTGCTCGGCTGGGCATATTGGATCGATCGTTTGCGACAGCCGAACGAAAAGTTCGCTCGCCTGTAACGAGGAATTCGGAAGTTTCTCGCTTAGGCGACGGAAAGATGTGTCCCGATTCTGACCTTCGCGTCGGGAGCACCGAGGCATTTTGACGTGTCATCGCCTGTTGACAGTTGTTGGAAGAGAAATCAGGGCGCAGGCCATCACAGTAACCAGATTAGCGGTGTGAGTCCCGCTAATGCGAGGCTGAGAAGCAACACAAGGCTCTGCGGACCAGTTTGCCGATTTGAAAAGCTGTACGCGTAAAAACCTTTTGCAACATTGTTGCTTGTGGCTGCTACAGCAATTCCGACTGCCCCCACGATCACGGAAACGTCCCGTCCGGCGGACTGGGTAACTCCCAGTATGAACGGGTCTACGTCGGCGAGGCCCATGATTCCGCCAAGAGCATACACGCCCTTGTGTCCTAAATAGACAACCGCCAGATGCGTAATGATCACCATGACCACGAAGAGCGTCGCGAACAGCAAAGCTGCTCTCAGCTCAAGGGGATTTCCAGGTTCGAGCCGACGATCACTTTTGTTTACCGAGGGATCCGGAACCCGCGACCACAACCACCCCGCCAAGGTGGCTGATGCAGACAGAAGAACAAAGGGGAGGCCCAGCACCCGAAGCAGGGCATGGTTGAATAGGGCTACCAACAGTGCGAGCCGCAAATACATCATCCCTGAAGCGATCAGCGTGCTTCCGGAGAAAAGATGGGGCTGCTGCTCTGAAACCGATCGGCGGGCGAGGGCAATCGTCGTTACGGTGGACGAGTACGCACCGCCCAGCAGCGCAGAAAGCAGCACACCATTCCTTCCATGGATAAGCTTAAGCAGCAGATAGCTGCCGTACGAGACACTGCTTACTGCCACCACGACGAGCCAGGTTTTGAAAGGATTGATGTGGAATTGGGTAAACGCGGCGCGCGGCAACACTGGGAGGATGACTGCAGTTAAGAGCAAGAACTTGGTGAACGTGAATATCTCTTCAGGAGGGACGCGCTGGGTCAAACCTTCCAACGTTGTTTTTAGAACTAACAGAAACATGCTGATAACGGTAATCGTGGTTGCGATCCAAAGTTGATCGTGATAAATCAGAGCTCCCAGCAGGTAGGTCCCCAGCGCCGATACTTCGGTGGTCACACCCGAATTGTTTTCCGTTGATAGTTTGTGGGTATAAGAAACCACTAATAGAGCCCCAACGACAGCGAAGCCCAGCGCCACAGGGATTAACTGACTTCCTGAAAGAAGCGCCATGACGTAGCCGATCAAACCAATCAGCGGGAATGTTCGTACGCCCCCAAAGGAGTATCGCTCCGGATTGATCTTGCCTTCCCGCTCCAGGCCGATGAGGAAAGAAAGGAACAGCACCAGCAGAATCTTAGTTCCGTCAGCCGGAAACAGCTGAAATAGATCGTTCGTCATGTCCGTTCCGTGGTGACAAGCTCAGCGCTATACCTTGCGAAACGAAGGTTTGATCCCGGAGCGCAAATCGTTCAAACTTCGTTGTGGGTCATCGGGGTACAGCTTAGGTTTTATCGGCACGGATACGGGATGCCTTGAATTAGTTGCGCACCAGGGTGTTTCGGGGGCAAGACAGCTAGCGGCCACGACCGCAGTCTTGGAGGGGTCTCGCAAGTGCGGTGTACTCCAAAGCCGCCTTGCCCCTCCTCTGGATTCTCCTGCGATCCCAGCGTCAGGTAAATCCGTCGGATACCCTACGCCACAAATCTTCGCAGCTGCTTCCCATCCGGCAATACCGATCTAGCCCTGCAGAATCCGTGCGGCATGTGCGTTCTGCTCGACGATAATTTCCAGGCACGCGGGTTTTAAGCCATTAGCGAATTGAGTGCGAACCGGTTACTCGCGCGAAGTGGCTCTTAGCGTTGCGGTCGCTGCGGACTGTTCCTGGTTGACCAGCGCATCGGCGGCGTTGGCAGCGAGGACCCATCGGCTGGCGACATCGATCACGTATTCGTCTTCGAACCAGAGCATGCCGAAGTCGTCAATACACTCTGGAAAATTTGGCTTGATGACGATGTAGCCCGGAATCACACCACCCGGAATGAACGTGCTGTCCGCGCGATTGTTCCCATACGCTTTTAGTTTTGAAACCGTTCCGACCGAAGACACATACGACGTGCTCGACACCGGATGTGTCCCGAGAATGTAGTTAGCCGCGCGGAGCGCGTATTCAGGGCCTACGATTTCGGGGAATGCCTTGTGGAGAAAATACATTCGTACGCCCAGATCTATGACCTGCCTTGAGCCTCCCCAACCGCCAAGGCTTGGCGGCACGCCGAAGGGAGTCGCTGCGAGTTCTTTGTCTAAGTCAGCGATGCTGCTCCGCAGCGCCGCTTCGACCTGCTGCTTGAAGTTCGCGTCCATATAGGGAAGGGCGAAAACCGCCATCCAGCCGCTACGATCGAAACGTTTCAGAGCATCAGGAAGCATCTCGATCATGTGCTTCTTGTAGACTTCGCCACCGTTGGTCGCAATCAGTAACTGCAGCGTGGCTTTCCACTCTTCGCCGCGGACGATCCCCTCGACGACTTGCTTGGACATTCCCCAACCCGGCGGAACCTGCGCCGGAGTTGGATGAGCGCGCTCCTCCGACCACAATTTGATCGCGCTCTCGAGGCATTGCTTGGCGAGCGCGTCGTCCCAGCCTCTTAGAACCTGCGCGGCCGAGGCCAATGCGGCAGCGGCTCCGTATTGCAGTCGCGGTTCTTTGGTCGTAAAGGCCCAGCGATCGTCGGGAACGCCAGAAAACTCGCCTTTCACCTCATGCGGGCCAAGTTTCGCATCGTAAATACGTCCATCGGTCTTCGAAGCTGCATCGCCAAGATGCGTGTACTCGCGCAGATTAGGCTCCATGATCTCTGGAACCGGATGGCCGATGGACTTAATCTGTCCGAGCACTTGTAAGACCCCGTGCTTCACCTGCTCGACTGCGTCGGGAATTCCGTCGGGGCGATGCATCTCGACCGTGCGGGCAGTCTCGTCTACAGTTAGCTGGTCCCATTTCAGGTTGAACTCTTTGTATGCAAGCGCAAGGTCTTCGATGACCTCGTACTGACTCTCGGCGCGGATGTCGTAGTCGCCGGCGTCATACCACGCGCCCACGTTCAATCCGGGGATGTGCTGGCCGGCCTGAAATGGTGAATCCGTATTCGGGCCCATCCACGCTCCATCGAAATGTTGCGTATTCGGCGGCGCCTGCCGGGCGTCGTCGAGGTGCGAAATACCGTGCCACAAGCGATAGCCTTCGCGCACCGAGACGTGGTCCATCTCAACCGCGAGGTAGCCATCGAGCGAAGATTGCCAGCTTCGCCTGTAGACGTCATTGGCAATGGGAAACAGGTCGGTGCGCTGGCCTGCGTACTCGATCGCGTACAGGCCGGGATCCCTCACAGAAGAGAAATCAAACTTCGCATAGGTGTAGCGCAGCCACGGTGTCGGCTCGGATATTGATCCCTCGAAGACCTGCTTGTAAGAGCCGTCGTCCGAAAGACGGACAAGCTTCGCCGCCCGCGGCGCATCGAATTTCGGATCAAGCTCGATGATGGCGACCTTCGGAAAATTCGGAGCATAGCCAACCTGGCTGTGCGCAATCATCGGTGGACGCGTCCAGTTGGGAATCACGTTCGGGCGAATATGCCAGACGACGGCGCCCTCGGTCTTGCCGGAAGGAATCAGGGTTCGCAGCACGAACCATCCGTTCTGCGCGCGATTGCGTCCGTCGTAAAGGGACAGCGGACCAGTTTCCGAACTGACGCTGATGCGGTGCAGGGGGTCTTCCGGGGCGAAGACAATGCTGGTTCCGCTGACGATCGGAAGCGGCTGAGTATAACCCTTGGCCTGATCCCACTCCTCTTGATAGGGCAGTTTCTTCGGATCATCGGGCGATCGCGGCACCTTGTGCATCTGCTCCTGCGGGCTGCGTGGAAATACGCCAAAAATGTGGTTGTCGACCGCATAGGTCTTAGCCATGTAGATCGACGGCAGGAACTCCAGATTGAATCCCGCCCGGCCTGAGAGCTTTTCCGGCAGAGGCTTGTCGAGATTCACGCTGACCCGTACGCCGCCCGGTTCAGCCTCTACTTCCAGGCGATAGTCCATCTGGTAAGAGGTGAATGACAACTCGGCGGTGAGACGGTTGTGCTCCTTGTCGGCGTGACGGCCCTTGAGCGTTGCGACCAGATCCCACTGCTCGGG
>Ga0335081_10022710_pt1 | contig 10148 bp, 4 predicted proteins | sample Lox_Sample_35_FD_206713 | JGI IMG/M metagenome (GOLD analysis project Ga0335081, IMG submission 206713) | Soil microbial communities from Loxahatchee National Wildlife Refuge, Florida, United States - Lox_Sample_3.5 | ecosystem: Environmental > Terrestrial > Soil > Wetlands | place: USA: Florida... | reverse complement strand
CGTGGGCCCAATTGGCTTCAACCTTGCGGATGAGAGTGGGGATGACCTCTAATAAGAGCGGCCGCGGTTCGTTCCAGAGCACCGCTTCGACGATCCCGGGCGGCAACGCCATGTCGGCCCCCGCTCCAGACGAGAAGAACCGCTCCAGGTCCTGCCGAAACCGCTGCCAGGAGGGCCCCTGCGCCAGTACATCGCGCAGCAACCGCAACACCCTTTCCCGCAGTTCGGGCGACAATCTGCCAGGACGCAAGTAGAAGAACGGTCCGCCGCCTTGGATCTGCAACCCAAGCCATTCCAGCAGGAAGTAGACCGCCTGCTGCCGGAGGACGTAGGGATTGCGGACCGGCAGAAAGAGCGAGGGGATCTCCGGGCTGAACAACTGCTCGGCATTATGGAAGGCAAAGCGGTCGCCACCATAATCCGACAGCACGACTACCGTCCACGGGCGCATCCCGCGCCGGCGTCCGGCCCGACCCTTGCGCTGTACGAAAGAAGCCATCGACGACGGCCGTTTGTGATGCACAACCGCCCCGACCTCAGGATCATCAAAGCCGACTTCCAAGCTGCTGGTCGCGATAACCAAATCAGAGTTGGCGTTTAAGCCTGGTCGTTGCGAACTGCAGCCACTCACGCGCAACGCCGCGTTAAGGTTGTGGCCGATTGCGGCGCAGATCTCCCAGACTTGGCCGTCGGCACGAAGTCGCTGCCGCTGCGCCGCCGAACTGTTGGTTGGCAATTGCCGAAGGCGAGGCAGGTGCTGCCGTTCCGCATCCTTCATATCTCCGAGCCATCGGTTCAGCGTGTCGAGATTATCGGTGAACCCAAAGGTCTTCCGGCCGAAGAAGGCCGTCCCGTGAATGTCCTCTGATGCGGCGCTGGGCACATGGCTAGGCGCAAGCAGCCGACTGATAAGCATAGCCGTCTGAATTGATGTGGCCAGCAGCGAGGCGCCTGCCGGATTACCCTTGACGGCGATGTTGTACTCGATTCCCTCGGCGATCATCTCTGTTCCGGTTGGCCGGAACTCCGCCACCGCGCCTGTGGGCAGGCCAGCCACCTTCGCCAAGTGCGCCGGGCCGTCCGCCAACGTTGCGGAGAGCCCAACATAGTGGGTCTTCCGCGCGCGGGCCCAATGCCGCCAGCGACGCAGCAACCATGCGATCTGCGCCCCAGCGACGCCTTGGTAGGTATGCACCTCATCGAGGAGGATCAAACGAGGTCCCAAATCCCGCTGACCCAGACCGAATGTTCGTGACCAGTCGGTGTTCCCAAGTTCGCGGTTCAGCATTTCCGCAGATAAGAACAGGATGTCGGGCGGCTGTCCCTGCAACTCCTCCCGCGTCAAGCGTAGGACGCCGGCGGGAATTTCCGCCTGCTCCGTCGATCCGTCGGTATGCAGGCATGTGCGGTTGGCGCGCCGGTCCGCGTCGAACCAGATAAGGTCCCGGCGGGTATCTGAGGGAGCTTTGAGGAAGGGCACGGAGAAGCCAGTGCCAGTCCGCCGCCAGTGTCGCACCTCCGCAAGGAGCCTGTTTGTGCCGGTGAGCACGCGATCAAAATCTGTCGCGTTGGGCGTATCGCCCAGCAACGCGCCAAACGTGATTCGCCGCAAGCCGTGCGCCCGAAGCGTGGGCGCCAGTCTCTCCGCCTCGGCCACAGCCTCCCGCAACTGGTCGGAGAGGAGGACCGTTCGCGGATAGATCGCAATGACCTTCGTGAACGGCGTGCTTCGCTGTGCAAGTTCGTCGACGATACGCAGCAGCGCCGGGAGGTAGAACGCCTTGGTCTTGCCTGACCCCGTACCCGCGCTGACAATCGAACCGCTCATCCGTTCCGCGCTATAGGCGGCAAACAGGTGCGAGAACGCTCGCCGCTGGAAACCGGCGAACTTCAGCGCTGTGTCCCCTGCTGCTGCCAAGGCCAGAAAGCATTGACGGATGAGTTCCGACCGCCTCGGTTGGACGAGCGGCGCGAGATCATTCCAACATTCGTCGGCAGTAATGTCTCGCTGAGGATAACTGCGCGGGCCGAGGTGGATGCGGACGTCCGAGACAAGCCGCGGCGCCACCGTCCACGAGCGGCCCGGAAAGAGTTGTCGAAGGCTTGCCAGGAGGCGAAGCCCTTCCGCAAACCGAGTGCGGAAGGCCCCGGGCCTCTCCGGTAATTCGAACAACAGCCGCTCTTCGGCCAATCGCTCTAGCAGGCTAGCGACTGATTCCCCGGCTGCCGCCAACTCCGCCCATGCTGCCTGCAGTTCAGCGCTGGCCCCGCCCAGCCACTCCTCGACCTGCCCGGCGTCAAAACTACCGCCGTAGAAGCCCCAAGAGAGTAAGCGGGATTCCTGCCGTTCCGCGAGCGCCAGGAACTCACTGACGAACGCCTTGAAGGTCATCGACTGGCCCCAAAGGACACGCGCAATGCATCCCACAAGCCGTACCGGCCGAGAAAGTCGCGGATCTCCGCCCGCTCAAGATCACGAGGTGATCCGGCCCCCTCGGCAACTGCCACCAGAAACGCGCCCACTCGCCCAGTGAGCCCAAGCGATCGGACCACACTAGGTAGGCCGCCGATGAGGGCCTTGAGTGCTAGGGCCTCCAAGTCTGTCGCAGGTGTCTGCGTCCGTGCCTGCCGGATGCGGCCAAGTGCATTCACGAGTGCCTCGCCACCGTCGAGGTGCCGGTCTTCAACCACCTGGGCTAGCTTCTCGTATGGGCTCACGGAATCGTCGACGCGCCGCTGCCAAGTTTCGAGAAGCGGCCTGATCGAACCTGTAGCATGGTCCCTGATATCGATCAACCGCGTGTCGAAGCTTGGCTTCGCCACGGCGTCCAGACTCTGCTCCAAATCCCGCAAGCACGTTCGCGCCTTCTTCTGGGCACTCGCCAGTTTGTCGACGACGGGGCCCATTGTGGCGTCGGCAAAGACAAGTTTTACCCGCGCTGCGCCCCGCAGTGACGAAGAGAGCGTATTTCTCGCCTGTTCCGCGATATCGGCAAAGCGGCCCAAATTGCCGACCAAGTTCTTGTTGCGGGTCTTCGCTGGCAGCGAGGTTAGCGTCTCTACCGTCCACGTCCGGGTGGTTCGGTCGCTCATGCGGTTCCCCCGTCACTTGGAAGGGAGATGATCTCCGAGAGCGCGGTTTTTAGACGTTGACACAGCACATCGGGGTCACCATCCGCCGTTAGCGCTTCGAGGCGGCGCCGGAGTTGGGTTTCCAGGGCATCGAGGTAGTGCTCGGCCGCAATCAGGGCCGACTTAAGTTGCTCAAGCACCTCGGGTGTGTAGGTTGCAAGAACGGCCTTTGCCTCATCTTCTAGGACCTCGTGGGACCGTCGGAGTTCCGTGCACCAAACATCCAGGCGCTGGGTGTACAGTCGTTCGCGCCATAGAGAATCAAACTCCTCGTGAGGGAAGGTGAAATCAACATCCTTTTGCCCCTGTATTTTCTTGATCGCAGCGAGTTCTTGGCAGTAGTCCGTCAAAGCCTGCTCCGGATCGGCAGGGTCGCCGAGGAGCGACAACACCGTGGCCCGCAGGTCCTGCAGCGCCTGTCGCTCTTGGGTCCAGAACCCATCCACGGGAGGGAGTGCGGCGAGGGTGGCATATCGGGCGGTGGCGATGTCGCGGGCGTACGCATCGCTCAATCGACTCACGTCCAAGCTGTCCTTGCTGCCGCGAAACACCTGCAGAATTGGCCTCGGGTCGATAAACACGCACCCGGCGCGGGCGGGATCACCCTGCGGAATGCTGAGTTCGTTGGCCACCCAATCGCGGATCGCTTGGTGCTTCTCGTGCAAAGTCTCCAGTAACTGCTGGCCGTCAACCGAACTTCGGCGGCAGGTGCCTGCCGGCGTTGCAAACAGTGCCGCTATGAGTTCTGCTGGGCGGTCGATCGGTAGTTGCTTCCGCGTGCTCGTTGTCCCAACGAAGGCCAAGTACTCGCACGCAGTGCGCATTGGCTGTTCCGGGTCGGGAACCTGGGGAACGAGACAGGCCGCCACACGTTCGCGATTGGAGCGAAGCCAGGAAGCGACCATACGTTTGAAGCGCTCTCCATCTTCAAACGACCAACTGTTGTTCCCGAGATACCGAAACCGCACGAGAGCCCGGAGTAAATCTGCCGTTTCATCGTTACGCGGAAAGTGCACCAGGGCGCCGCGCGCCTTCACCCGCTGGTCTTCGATATCGATAATGTCCTTCTTCAGTAGGCGTAGAATTTCGCGGGGCGGCACACTGCGGACGTCCTGCCACGGAATTGAGTTCTTGATCAAGTCGAATAGCAAATCGCGGGGAACTGTATCCTCGCGCAAGGGCTTACCTGCGCGCCACTCTTCGATGGCGGTCAGGGCGCGCTCAAACTGCGGCGAAATCTGGGCGGTTGGAGCCACGGTCGGGTCGGGCGGTGGTTGTCCAGTCGGCAAACCAGTCCTGGGACGCGCCGGACCGGGTGCGCGAGTGAACTCCGGAAAGGCAAAGGCTCGTCGCAAGCCCTCTATAGATTGTGCGAGATCGTGCGCGGAATCGGCATTCACCCAGGCTGCGGCGAGTCGTCGGAGTCGATTCCGTTCCTCCCTGGGCCAGTTTCCGCAGTACTGCTGTTCGAAAGCCGTCCAGAACGACAGTTCGACCAGTGGGACCGAAATCGAGGCCGGGGGAAACTGTTCGGGAATGTGTGCCGGGTGCTCCAATCCTGGAAAAAGGAAGTGCGTCAGGAGAGTCCGTGGGGTCTGGTTGAAGTTCGCCTGGCGGTCAGAAAAGAGGCTGAACCACCGCGACGGTGCTATCGCGGTGAAAGGAAAAAGCCCGACCTGCACCCCGGGTTCGAACTCAACGGCGCCGAACTGCTCATGGCAATGCTCCCGCACTCCGAGTGGACAGGTGTCACAGGCGCTGATGGCGACGTCCGCGCCGTCCCGCCGCATCGCCGCCAAATCCTGTACTTGCGAGTCGGCGAGCCGGATAGTGTTGAGATAGCGGGCCGCGAACTGCGCCAGTTCGCCCGGATCGTCTCCCCAACGCGTCTGGGATCGCGAGACCGAATGAATGTAGGTGATGCGCTGGAACTGGTTGTCGGGCATTGCGCGGATCGCGTCAAGTCCGGGTTGAGTCATGCCGAATACGACACGGAGGTCGCATAGGCCCTGCCGTACCTGTGGCTCAAACGCGATGACCAACTCGCGATCAAGGGCTTGGTATACGGAGACATCTTCGATCAGCAGTACCAAGCGCTGGCCTTGACGCGCTAACTCTCGCCGAATGTCGAAAAACACGTTCTGCAAGTCGGTTCCAGTCAGCCCGGTCATGCCCAACACGGCATCGCGCGTCACCGCATCAACTGCGGTGCAGGCCTGCCGACAGAGGTCCTCGTCTTCCAAGAACTGATCGATCAGTTCGCGTACGATCGGCGGGTTCTGGCGTCGCCGCTCCGTCGCAGGCAGAAAATCGCTTACCGAGAATGCCGGCGTAAGCTGGCGTTCCTCTACTGAACTGGCCTCGGTGAGCCTCGAGACCAAGTGGTCAATCGCGCCTCCGTCGCGACAGAGCCACTCGCCAAAACCTGGCGCGACGAAGCATTCAGATAAATGCCGTAAGTCGGCGGGCAACGGCTGGAGGTCCCGATCCGCCCGCCGCGAACCCAATTCCAGCCGAAATTGCCCCGCCAGTTCTTTGCGGGCGGTCTCGCTTGAGATCTGGCGCAGCGCGGTATGGATCTTTTGGAAGTACTGCGAAAACTGCTCACCGAGTTGCTCGACTATCTGCGCTAGGGCGTCTTTAAGGCTGCCGTTGCGGCGTTCTATCAGGACACAGCGCATGTCGCGAAGGTCCTCAGACGTGCGAACAACGTCGTCGCAGCGCAGCTTAAGCCAGTGGATCAGGTGGGATTTGCCGGACCCCGGCTCCCCATAGACAATCGCCTGGACATTGCGGTGCGCTGACCGAAACACCAGATCAAAATACTCGGCATCTGTGACCTCCTGTTTCGTTCGCTCGTCCACAATTCGTTGAATAGGCGCGTGAGAGGCGAGGAAGTAGTGGTTGTCGGCAGCCGACAGATTCGCCGTGTTTTGAATTGCTCGCCCGACCCGGTCCGCGGCCCAGCATGCCTGCATCGGCTGGGGGCGGCTTTCAGCAGCAGTACTCGACATAGTCGATTCTCCCAGAGAGCAAAGTCTTCCCGTCATTGGGCGGTTGCGCGGCCTCAATGCTCCACCCCCGACTGTCTGGCGCGCAGAACAAGCGGATAATGCCGTCGCTGTGAAGGTCAATCAAGGCATGACTCAACCCCAACGTGGCGGCTGAGCGGTTCCTATCGTACGCCGCGACCGCTCGGCAGAAGTTCTCGCCTCCATCGAGTTCAGGGCACTGGTGGGCGAGGCGGCTGAAGAACTCATCGCCCGCCAGTTTCCGTTCAGCGCTAAAGATCCGCCTCAGCCGGCGTCGGACCCGCTCATACGGATTCGGTTGGAAGACACCTTCGGGATCGAACCAGCCGTGCCCCGAATACGGGTACCAACGATTCAGGCCGGTGTACTTCGCCTTGTTGAAAGCATTCTCCGCCCGCGCCACTCCGGGGCAGTCGTGCGCGAAAGCGATTGCCCATTGATCACCGTCACGCTTTTGTACGCCGGCTGCATTGAGGCTGAGCAGGTAAGAGTAGAACGGAGAGTAGAAGAACTCGATATCCGTACTGGCCAGAACCTTCTCGTCAAGCACCTCAAGCAGCAGTTGACGCGTCGGCAGGTTCTTCTCGAACCGGCTCAGGCGGACGACTTGGCCCTCGTCAGTGACAATTCCCAATTCTCTAGCCGCCGAAATAGTAGCCGCCGCCTGTTTACTGCTCGAAGTCAGATCAGGCAGCCCTTTCGGCTGCAACACACCTATCAGATCCGCGCGGGTCCACTCCCGCCGGCTGTAATCGCGCAGCACGTCAATGAGCACCTCGACGCGCGTTGGCGTTACCAGGTCGTCAGTAAACATTTCCCTCTCCTGCTGCGATCCACGCTTCCGGCGTCAAGTACGGGCGAATGCTTGCGTAATCGAGCCAGGCCCGACCCCGGTCGTCGGCCGGATCACAGCCTTCGCAGAGCCAATGAGTTATTACCTGCCCGCTCGCGAGGTCCCATGCCCGACGGTGCACCGCGTGCGTGTGGACTACGACAAGTTGCTCGTACGGTTCGAGTCGAAACGGCGACTGCCATCCCGGCGCATCCGCGCCGAGGCTGTCGACACGGTACGGCACCGGATCAGCGCCAAAGGCTTCTCTAGAGATCGCCAACAGGGTGGGCACGGCCTCCTCGCGGCAGGCGAAACGGCGCACTCGCTTTATTTGTGCCGCGCGGCGCATCCACCGCGCCAGTGGGTTGGGGATGCTGGCTGGCCACAGCGGAGGCACTGCTGCCACAACCTCTCGACGCGGGACCGACACTGACGACGGCGGCACCGGTAGCTTCGGGCACTCGTCCGCTGGACGACCGTCAACTCGGCAACCGTCGCAACCGCCGCACACGCGCACCGTACCCCTTCCGTACATTTTGGCGAGCACTGCACAGAGCCGTTCTGTAGACAGCGTGCAACATTTCATGCGCGCTAAGCCAGCATTGAGGACCTGCAACTCTTCCTCTCTGACCGCACCGATCAAGGCTGCAATGTCCGGGGACTCCGGAGGGAACTTCAGTTGCACCGTCGCCCATTCCACCGGTTCATCTCCACTAGTGTCTCGGCTCAGGTCACGAAGATCGATCTGACGGGCGCGGTACAACTGCAGCAGCAGTCGCCTGTTCCAGCGGACGTTCTCCTCATAGGTCCTCGTCCCCACCAGGTCGTCGCGCTTCGTACGCATGTTGACGCGATAGACGTACGAACGGGCATCAACAGCTTCCCGCGTACGCCACAGCGCCTCCCAGCGTTGCTGAATCGTTTCCGGACGCAACAACCTAGGCCCCAACCCTTCGGCAATCGCCTCATCTCCCGGCGTGGTCGCCAGCAGGCTGATGGAGGAAAAACCGTCCCGACCCGACCGCCCCACCTCCTGGTAGAAGCGGTCGAGGTCCTCCGGCAGACACGCGTGCAGCACAGCGCGGATGTCTGGCTTGTCAACACCCAAACCAAACGCCGACGTCGCAACCATGAGGTCGATTTCATCCTGTCGCCACAGGGTCAACAAGCGTCGACGTTCCCTCGAAGGCGTATCGCCTGTGAAGCATTCGACGCGGCGAAAACCCTCGCTATGCAAGCGGTCCCGCCATAGCACTGCGTCGTTCACGCGCGTGGTGTACAGGATCGTTGGTCGAGGTAGCCGCCACACGGACTCCTGCACGGCACAGTCGCGATCCTGCCCGGTTGCGAAGCGCTTTGAATAGTAGGCCGGCTCGGGACGTAACCGCTGGCTGACGAATTCTAACCATTGCTCGGCGGGAAACAACCGTGCCAAGCCAGTTCGGCAGGCGGCCGTGAATGTGGCGGACAACAGAATGGTCTTGAACGGAGGCGTCGAGCGGATCCGCCACTGCTTCCAAAGCGCAGCGAGCAATTGGAAATCAACTCGAAAGTAAATGCCCCAAGTGCCCACCATGTGCGCCTCATCGATCACGACATTGTTGAGCCGTCCCTCCTCCGTCAGTTGATCCACCACGCCCCGTAATCGGCCGGAAACGCACGCTTCCGGAGAGCAGAATACTAGCCGGCTCCGGCCGGCCCGAACCGCCTCGGCCACTTGCTGCGGCGCAAAATCCGGATCATCGGCGGCGAAGTATCGGGGCTCCAGGGGCCGAAGGCCCTCCAGTGCCATGGCGCTGCGGTACTGGTCGAGGGCCAATGCCACCGTGGGCACAATCACAAGTGTCAGCCCGGTAGAAAATCGCGCTAGGAAATGAAAGCAGAGACTCTTGCCAGATCCCGTGGGGAGGGCCACCAGCACCGTAGATCCGGCCGGGGCTTCGTGGACCTTCCAGCACGCCTCTTTCAGCGCCTGTGATTTCCAGTGAGTATACCCAAACGACTGCGTCACGTAGGCTTCGGCCGGCACCGCCTCGTTCGGCACCCGCAGGTGGACGGGCGCATCGATGCCATTAGCGGTGTCAATGTGTAATTGGTCGAGCCATGGCGGCAGCCAGGGCCGTGCCAGTAACCGGCCAGCAGCATCGATCTGCAATCCAGCCGCCTCGAGCGTGGTTGCGATCGTGGCGGGCACGTCGGGGCAGAACACGTAGCTCCCAGTGTTCCGGACGGCTTGCCGGACTAGAACGGCTTCGTCGGAACCGAATTCTCCTGTCCAAGCCCGAGCCAGGCGCCAGACCGGGTAGTCAGGGCCCACCGGCGTAGCGGGGCGCGGCAATCGGTTCAGGACCTCCGGGTCATTTGTTGCAAGAGCGCGGGCGAGCAGGTCGAGCGTGTTGCTCACGCGTACCTCGCCGGTTGATGGTTTACCGCCAGGAATCCTGCCCCCTCCTCATATACTCGCCACTCGCGGACCGAGGCGATGAGGGCATCGAGGGTGGCCGCCTCCGAAACCAACACCGGAGTGGCCTGATCGCGGAATTTCCGCGCCGCTGCCTGCCAGCGGGTCGCCACTTCCTCGACCGAAGTTAACCGCTGGCGGAATCGCTCGGCGGCAATGGCCGCCGCTCGCGCGGCCAATTCCGGGACCACGGTCATCCAGGCAGTTCGGGGCAGAAATACATCGAGACCATCCTCGCGATCCTTCCACAGATTAACCCATGCTGAGCCTTTGTTCTGGCGATTCAGTGAATGTCGCAGGGGCAAAAACACACTGCTATCAGCCTCTTGACCGTCCAGGTCGAGGAAGATATGGACCGGAGCCGTCGGAAAGAATGACCGCACGAGATGCGTGAGGTCTTCGCGGCCGTCCAGGCGAGCAAAATTGGGCTCACAGGAGTAGACGAACTCAAATCCGGCCCACCGCGGCCGTCCTGCGGTCTTGCACTGAACTGCATATGTGCGAAAGGCGGGGTGCCGCTGCGCCGCCCTGGCGATTGCGTCGAAGAAGGGATTACCAACCTGAAAGAACGCGCGATCCAGTCGAGTCTGTGCAAGGTCGCGCTGGAAGGTGCCGCAGATGGTGCCGCTAGCCTCGGGAGGTAGGATTCCCGGTCGCAGCGCGTCTAATTCAAACTCCCACAGACCTACTG
>Ga0335081_10022709_pt1 | contig 10148 bp, 9 predicted proteins | sample Lox_Sample_35_FD_206713 | JGI IMG/M metagenome (GOLD analysis project Ga0335081, IMG submission 206713) | Soil microbial communities from Loxahatchee National Wildlife Refuge, Florida, United States - Lox_Sample_3.5 | ecosystem: Environmental > Terrestrial > Soil > Wetlands | place: USA: Florida... | reverse complement strand
GCCGTTGCCGCCGCCATGATGCCAAGCGACGCAACGAGAGGAACGATCCCTTTCGACCGCAGCATCGGGGCCATCCGGTCCGTCGTCCCTGCCGATCCTTATACCACGCGCCGCTGCTTAGCAGCCGGATAGTTGTTGGGTGTCAGCCGGCAGGGCCATCGCGTCGACCGCCAACGCCGCCCTCGAAGGCGTCAAAAGAAATTCTTTCACAAACGTCTCCCGCAGTTTCTTGATGCAATTTCAAAAGTACGGTGGAACTTTACCGCTTTTCCGGCCGAATAGGAAGCCAAGCGTCGCCCCAGCACGGCTACTGGCCGCCCTTGAGCGTGACCACGGCCGTCATCCCGCACCTTTTGCAGAAATATTTGATCTCGCTCTCGCCGTCCGAATAAGGGACGGCCCGCGGCGGGGACGGTTGCATGATGGCTTTGCAGCCAGGGCAATATTTGACCGGCGGTGTTGGCATAGGCCTGCACCGTCGCCCCCGGTTCGCCGATATGAGCATTTCCAATGGCCCATAACAACATTGGATTAACGTTATAAACAGTCGGCGCCGAACGGCGGCTAGGGCGCGCGCCTGTGGGCAGACCAGCAGGGCGTCGGATGGAGCAGCCTCGCCGTTGACGAGGCGGTGGCGGAGCCGCTTCGCAGTGCAACATCGCCCGGGCGACATCGTTCGGGCCACGCGATCCGGGAGCAGGATATGGCCAATGATCCAGACGGCAGCCGGCGCGGACCGCTGATCGCGCTCGGCGTCGTGGTGTTTCTGTTCCTGATCGGCTGGCTGCTCGCGCACCAGCTCTACGAAGGCGGCAAGATGGAAGATTGCCTGCTCTCCGGCCGCACCAATTGCGCGCCGGTCGACCTCAACAAACGTTGAGCGAATTCGTTCCGCTCGTCCTGCGGAATGACGAACAAGCTGTGGAAGCCACGAGACTTTCACGATGGCGTCGTGGCGACGCCATAGACGGCGCGCAGGAGGTAGCGCGTATGGGTGCGGTGGGATTCTCAACGCAAGGAGACTTCGACGATGCTTATGCAATCCGCCGACTGCGCCAGAGCTCCACAAATCATCGCCACCAGGGAACTGCGCCGACCGCACTGCCCGCGCTGCAGTGCCATGGTTCTGATGGCGGAAAACTCCCGCTTCGACGGCGAGGGACGCATCGATCACGCCTGGTCATGCGAGGAATGCGGCCACACTTTCCGCACGACGATCCGCCTGGTGCTGCGCTGACGCCATCGCGCGACCTCGAAGCGCGGCTTCGCGCGACGTAGCCAAAGACGGCCCTGCCGGGCATAATCGGGCCCGCGTGGTGTTTGTGTGTTTGCCGCGAGAAGCGCGACCACAAGGAGAATCAAGATGCGTCATACGTTGATTTGCCAAAGCGCCGGCGTCATCGCCGTGGCGGCGACCTTGGCGCTCGTTGCGCCGGCTTTGGCCGAAACCGTCAATCTCAAGGCGTCGCTCAATGGTGCCAGCGAAGTGCCGCCGAACCAGTCCGCCGCGACCGGCTCGGTCACCGCGACCTTCGATACCGGAACCAAAGTGCTGACCTGGAATGGCACCTATTCGGGCTTGAGCGGCCCCGCCACCGCGGCGCATTTCCACGGTCCGGCCGATCCCGGCAAGAATGCCGGCGTCGCGTTGCCGATTACGCCGAATACCAGCCCGCTGCACGGCACGGCGACCTTGACCGATGCCCAGGCCACCGACCTTCTCGCCGGCCGCTGGTATGTCAACGTTCACACCGAAGCCAACAAGGGCGGCGAGATCCGCGGCCAGCTCATCAAATAGCCGCCAAAGCCGCGAACGCGGCGCGCTCTGTCAGTACCGCCGGTCCGACCCCTGTCGGATCGCTCTCTTTTGTTGCCTGCGATGACGTGATGCGGGGTGCGCTCACGGCAGGCCGGCAACAGCGCGCGCCGTTCCCGTCAATTCCAAAATGTGCATGCCGTTATTGGCGCGATCGACGATGTAGATATAGCCGCGGTCGTCGGTCTCGACATTGTTGGTCTGAATCGCGATTTTGCAGCGATCGACCCCGTCGACCTTGATACATCGCTTGTCGGAAGCCTCCGTCGGCGAGGGAATGAAATAACCGATCTCCTTCGGGTGATAGGGATCGCGCACGTCGACCGCGCGGACGCCGGCATTGAAATAGGCGAGGAACGCGACCTTCTTGTAGAACACCGGCGCCATGCTTTCGTTCGAGGAATGGGTGCCAAAGCGCCCGCCGCGTTCGCAGAATTTGCCGCTCGCCTCCGGCACCTCGAAAGTCGACACCACGGTCGGATGCGCCTCGATCGTCACGTCGACGAACCACGCCATCTGCCGCGCCTCGCCGCATTCGTTGCGGATCTGCTCGTCGACGATCATGACGAAATCGCGCACCGCGCCTTCCTTGTCCTTGGCAAATTCGGCGATCGGCATTTTCGGCATCGGGAACACAGTGTGCGCGCCGTTGAACGGCGACATCACCAGCCGGCCGACCTCGGGGTAAAGCAGATTGTCGGGCGTCGGTTCTTTCGGACCGTGAATGAGCTTGTCGCGATCGACAATCTGCAACACGCCGCCCTTGTTGGTGCCGTAGCCGAAATAGACCCGGTTCGCCTGCGGGCCGAGTGAGATCATGCCGTGCAATTGCTCAGGAATGGGGCCGCTCGCGCCTGGCTGCTGCCCGGGCAGGCCGAAGTCACGGATCTTCACCGGATGCGCGGGGTCTGCGATGTCATAGACTTCGGTCATGCGCTTGACGCGCCAGCCCGGCACGCCGGAAACGAGGTAGGCGATTCCGGTATCGCATTCCCACCAACTCTTGTGCGTGTCGGTGAGCCCTTCACTGTGCCAGATCAGCACCGGTTTTGCCGGATCGGTCACGTCATAGATTTCGTGGCCCTTGCCGCCGAACACGCGCAGCAGATAGGTCTTGTTGGGATCGCCTTTGGGCAGCGCCTTGCCATCGCAGACGCGCGTCATCTGCGCGCCGCCCTCCTCATAGGTGCCTTCGGTGCCCGGAATATGCGCGAGATATTTCGGATGCGCCGGATCGGTCACGTCGACGATCGAGGTGCCGTTGAATTCAGGCTGCCCGGTCAGCGGATTGACCGGCTTCGGTACGTCGGGTGTGCCACCATGGTGCCCGATATAAGCGATGTAGCGATCGCCCTGATGGTGCACGCTCGGCTGGTAGGCGCTGCGGTGCTGCAGGTCGCTGTAGCCGACAAGGCGCATATTGCTCGCTTCCGGAGGATCGCCGACCTTGGGCGCGCCCGGTACCGTGACGATATTCGATGCCGTCATCTGCGCCAGCGCAGGCAGCGCTGCGACACCAAGGAGCAGCATTGCCGTGGTCATCGGCGCCAGCCGGCGCCAGGTTGCATCGTGCATGAGACAGTCTCCCGGTCCTCCTGGTCGCCCGTTCATTGTTTGGGAATCTTGGCCTCGGCAATGACCTTGCTCCACTTGTCGACATCGCCGCGCAAGCGCGCATCGATTTCGGCGGGGCTTGATGCCTTGGCGTCGATACCGAGCGCAAGCGCGCGCTTCTTGAGGTCCGGATCGGCGAGCACCTCGCGCAGCGCCTTGTTCAACGTCTCGATGACGTCCTTCGGCGTGCCGGCCGGTGCATGGAGGCCGTTCCAGGCGATGACCTCGAAATTGGCAATGCCGCTTTCCTGCACGGTCGGTACGTCCGGCAGTTCCGGAGAGCGCTGCGCGCCGCTCGTCGCCAAAGCCCGCGCCTTGCCGCCGTCAAGCGTCGGCTTGAGCGCGGCGTAAAAGTCGACGGCAAGCTGGATGTCGTTGCACAGCAGTGCCACCACGACATCGGGCGTGACCCGGAACGGCACGATCAGCGCGTTGATCCCCGCCATCGACTTGAACAATTCGGCGGTGAGATTCTGCGTGCTGCCGACATTGATGGTGCCGATGTTGAGCGTTCCGGGTTTCTCCCGCGCCGCTTTGAGGAAATCGTCGAGCGTGTGAAACGGCGAGCTCTCATTGACGATGAAGTCGCAGGTGAAATAACCGATGGCTGAAATCGGCACGAAATCCTTGATCGGATCGTACGGCAGATGCTCGAACAATGATGCGGTGATTGCGGTGCCGTTGGTCAAGAGCGTGAGGGTATAGCCGTCGGCGCCAGCGGCGAGCACCGCACGCGCAGCGGCAATACCGCCCGCACCGGGCATATTCTCGATGACGAAGCGTTGGCCCAATTTGTTGCCGAGTGCGTCGGCAACGAGGCGCGCGGTGACGTCGGCGACGCCGCCGGCGCCGAACGGCAGGATGATGCGGACAGGGCGCTCAGGATATTTGGACTGCGCCCGAACCGCGCCCGACGTCGATGCGGCGAGTGCGCCGGCAGTCGCGGCAAGCAGGCGGCGGCGTGTGAGGTTTCCGGTCGGTGACACGTTCATTGCAGGCAACTCCACGGTTCTTTTTGGCGCTTTGTGGCGCGGTGCACGGAACAGGATTCGATATTGGCCTCATCCGAGCGCGGCCTTGACGCGCTCGGCGTCGAACGGCAGGTCGCGCAGGCGCTGGCCCGTGGCATGCGCGAAGGCGTTGGCGATCGCTCCTGCCATCGGTCCTTGCGAGGCTTCGCCGGCGCCGAGCGATTTCTCGGTCGGCCGATCGATCAGCACGGTCTCGACGGTCGGCACCTCCGGCATCGTCAATATCGGATAACCGGCCCAGTTGCGCGAGGTGATGCCGCCTTTGTCGAAACGCACCGCTTCGTGCAGCGTCCAGCTGGTCGATTGGATTATGCCGCCTTCGATCTGGTTGGTGAGACCGTCGGGATTGACGATCTCGCCGGAATCCGCCGCGGCATAAGCGTGGGTGACGCGGATCTTGCCGCTGGCGCGATCGACCTCGACCTCGGCAATCACCGCCACATAGGTCGCGAGCGTCTTGTATTTGGCAAAGCCGATGCCGCGGCCGCGCGTGCCGGTGCCCTTCTCGCCGGCAGTCCATTTGGCCTTCTGCGCTGCCGCTTCGATCACCGCCTTGGCGCGCGGGTCGCTCAGATGGCCAAGGCGGAACGCGACCGGATCGGCGCCGGCCGCCGCCGCCAATTCATCCATGAAGGATTCCACGGCGAAGACATTGGCGTAGCCGCCGAGCGTGCGCAGCGACGAAACGCGAAGCGGCATCGCCGGGATGAAATGCTGGGTGATCTTCTGGCTCGGAAAATCATAGAGGGGGACCGCGTTGCGGTCGCCGCCGCCAGACGGCTGCGGGATCACCCGCGGCGGCGACATCGGCTGCGGCTCGGCAAGGTACCAGCTTGCCAGCAGGTTCGTGCCCTCCTTCTCGCCGGGCCGCATCGCATGGGTATTGCTCCAGACGTCGTAGTTCCAATCGACGATCTTGCCGGCGACGAGCGCCGCTCTGGCCTGCATGATCATTGCTGCGCCATAGGGCTCCCAGACGTGCTCGTCATCGCGCATCCATTGCACGCGTACTGGTCGGGCCGCGGCTGCGCGCGCCATCAGCGCCGCGTCGAGCGCCACGTCGTCGGCGCCGTTGTGGCCGTAGCAGCCGGAACCTTCGGCGTGGATGCAGCGGATCGACGCCCCGTCGACCTTGAGCGCTTTGGCGAGATCCTTGCGCAGCGGGAACACGCCCTGGGTATGCGACCAGACGGTGAATTTGCCGTCCTCGAATTGCGCAATGGCACAGGACGGGCCGATCGAGCCGTGCATCGTATAGGGCCGTGTATAGGTCGCCGCGACGACGCGCGTGTCGGCGGGCACCGTGGCCGTCTTCTCGCTGACGACGGAATCCTTCGCCGGCAGGCTGCGCAGATGGTCATAGAGCCCTCGTTGATCGAACAATGCGTCGCCACCCGACCATTCGGCGTGATCGGCAAGCATTTGCCGCGCCCTGATTGCCTGCTCCTCGCGCTCGGCAATGACGGCGAGGAAGCTGCCGTCCTGGACCACGGCGATGACGCCAGGTAGTGCCTTGACCGGCCCGGCATCGAGCGATGCGAGCTTGGCGTTGGCGCGCGGCGGTCGCACCACGCGGCCGTGCACCATGCCGGGGAGCCGTATGTCTTGCACATAGGCAACTCCGCCGGTGACCTTGGCCGGAATGTCGAGCCGCGCGATCGACTTGCCGACGTATTTGTGCTGGCCGGGTTGCTTCGGCTTTGACTTGGCGGTGGCCTCGCGGTGCAAGTCGACAGAACCGGCAAGTTCGCCGTAGGAAATTTTGCGTCCATCCGATGCGGCGACGATGCCGTCGCTCACGGTCAAGGTGTCGGCGGCAACGCCGAGCCGAGCGGCGGCAAGATCGAGCAGGATCGCGCGCGCTTCCGCGCCGGCAAAACGCAGGGCCGTGCCGCTCATCTCGATCGAGAAGCTGCCCGATGTGTGACCTTCGTCCGGCGTGCGCGCGGTGTCGCCGCAGACCATCGCTATGCGCTCGAAGGGCAGATCGAGCTCGTCGGCCGCGATCTGCGCGAGCGCGGTGCGGATACCCTGGCCGAGCTCGACCTTGCCGGAAAACACCGTCGCGGTGCCGTCGGGATTGATGCGCAGCCAGGCATCGAGCATGCGGTTCGTCTGCAGGCTCCCGGGCAATTTGGCCGGCGCCTGTGCCGATGCGCTTTCAGGGGCGAGGTTGAAGGCCACGACGATCGCGCCGAGCCCGGCGGTAAATTCGCGACGATTGAGGCGGGGAGCGTTCATGGTCAGGTCCTCCCATTGCCTTGCGCCGCACGCAAGACGGCACGAATGATGCGGCCGTGCGTGCCGCAGCGACACAGATTGCCGGCGAGCGCATTTCGCACGTCCGCCTCGCTCGGGTGCGGATTGTGCTCGAGCAGCGCCTTCGCGCTCATGATCATGCCGTTGATGCAGTAGCCGCACTGCGCGGACTGCTCGTCCATGAAGGCTCGCTGCAGCGGATCAGGCTTATCGATTGTGCCGAGGCCCTCGATCGTGGTGATCTTGGCCCCGGCGACGTCACCGACTTGGGTCACGCAAGAGCGGATCGCCTCGCCGTTGGCGAGCACCGTGCAAGCACCGCACTGGGCGAGGCCGCAGCCGAATTTGGCACCATTGAGCGCAAGATCGTTGCGCAGCACATAAAGCAGCGGCGTGTCGGGCTCTGCCGGCACCGTATGGGTCGCGCCGTTCACCGTGAGCGTGATGGTCATCGTGGCACCCTGGTTCCTTGTTCGCCCTTCGGAACGCGCTCCGGCGCGCGCCGACGATGATTTTGCGCCGCCGGCCGGCCGCCGTCGAGGGCAGGCCGCGGGGCGTGTCAGGACGCCGGAATATCGCGCTTGGCGCTCCACTCTTCCCGGCACCGTGCCGCATAATCGTCGAAGCGGCCGGCGCCGATCGCTGCGCGCGCATCGGCGACCACGTCCTGGTAGTAATAGAGATTGATGATTGATAGCAGCATGCCGCCGAGCGCTTCGCCGCTGCGAAACAGATGGTGCAGATAGGCGCGCGAAAAGTCGCGTGCCGCCGCACAGCGGCTTTCCGGATCGATCGGGCGCGGATCCTCGGCATGATGCGCGTTCTTGATGTTGATCGCACCGTAGCGGGTGAAGGCCAGGCCGTGGCGGCCGTTGCGCGTCGGCATCACGCAGTCGAACATATCGATGCCGCGGCCGATGGCATCGAGAAGATCGCCCGGCGTGCCGACGCCCATGAGGTAGCGCGGCCGCGTCGCCGGCAATGCAGGAGCGATCTCGCCGACGACCTCGAGCATGGTCTCCCGGCTCTCGCCTACCGCCAGACCGCCGAGCGCGTAGCCGTCGAAGCCAATGTCGATGAGCGCGCGCGCGCTTTGTTGGCGCAGCGCCCAGTCGTCGCCGCCCTGCACGATGCCGAACAGCGCGCGGCCGGGCGCGGCATGTTCGAACGCGCGCTTCGAACGTTCCGCCCAGCGCAGCGACAGCTCCATCGCGCGCTTGACCTCTGAGGTCTCGGCCGGCAGCCGCACGCATTCATCAAGCTGCATGGCGATGTCGGAGCCGAGCAGAATCTGCACCCCGATGGCGCGTTCCGGCGTGAGTTCCACCATGGCGCCGTCGAGATGCGAGCGGAACGTGACTGCGGCCTCCGTCACCTTGCGCAACGCTGCAAGCGACATCACCTGGAAGCCGCCGGAATCGGTCAGGATCGGATAGGGCCAACGCATGAAAGCGTGCAGCCCTCCGAGCGCGGCGACGCGCTCGGCCGTCGGCCGCAGCATCAGGTGATAGGTGTTGGCGAGCACGATATCGGCGCCGGCAGCGCGGACATCGTCGTGATGCACGCCCTTGATCGCGGCTTGGGTGCCGACCGGCATGAAGGCCGGTGTGCGCACGACGCCGTGCGCGGTCGCAATTTCACCCGTGCGCGCGGCGCCGTCGGTGGCGAGAACTGCAAATGAGAACGGCGCGGGCATGAAGTCTAACCGGCACGAAACAACAGGCAGGCATCGCCGTAGGAATAGAACCGATAACTCTTTTCGATGGCATGTGAATAGGCGCGCTGCATGACGTCGAGGCCGCAAAAGGCGCAGACCAGCATGAACAGCGTCGAGCGCGGCAGATGGAAATTGGTCAGCATCGCGTCGGTCGCACGGAACCGGTAACCCGGCGTGATGAACAAGGCGGTTTCACCGGCAAACGGTGCGATCGTGCCCTCTGCCGTGGCCGCGCTCTCGACAAGGCGCAGCGAGGTCGAGCCAACGGCGACGATGCGGCCGCCGGCGCGCCGCGTTGCATTGAGTGCCGCCGCGGTCGCGGCATCGAGCGTGCCCCATTCGGCATGCATCACGTGGTCTTCGGTCTGTGTCGTCTTGATCGGCAGGAAAGTGCCGGGCCCGACGTGAAGCGTGACGCGGTGCAGCGCAACGCCGCGACGGCGCAACGCCTCGACCAGGGCTTCGGTGAAATGCAGACCTGCCGTCGGCGCGGCCACCGAGCCTTCCTCACGCGCGAACATCGTCTGATAGTCGGTGCGGTCGTGCTCGTCGGCGGCACGGCGGCTGCCGATATAGGGCGGCAACGGCATGTCGCCGCGCTCGGCAAGGGCTTGATCGAGAACCGGGCCATCGAAGGAAAAGCTGAGCGTCACCTCGCCGCCCTCGCCTTTGGCTTCGACCGTGGCGTCGAGCTGATCGAGAAAGCAGACTCGGCCTTCGCTGCCGAACCGTATCACGTCGCCCGGCACGAGGCGCTTGCCCGGCTTGACCAGTGCGCGCCAGCGCGAGCCGTCGAGACGTTTTATCAGCGTTGCCGCAATCGCCGGCTCGCGGTCGCCACGGCCGATGCGACGGCCATGCAGGTTGGCCGCAAACACTTTGGTGTCGTTGACGACCACGGCGTCGCCGGGTGCGAGAAGCTCCGGCAAGTCGCGCATGGTGCGATCTTCAAACGGCGCACGCTGGCGAGGTCGCACTACCAGAAGCCGCGCCGAATCCCGCGGCGAAGCCGGGCGCAGCGCAATGCGGCCCTCCGGCAGTGCGAAATCAAACAAGTCCGTGCGCATCTGTGCCTTGGTGCGTCATGACGCGCTCACCGCGGTTCAGTTCAGGCGAACCGCGACCTGCCCGCCGGTGCGCACATAGCCGATATAGTCGAAGCTGCGGCCGGTTCTGGCGATGAATTCCGCGAAGGCCTTGTACTCGCATTCCTGCCAGCCGGGATAATTGAAATACTCGTCGAACAGGATGATGCAACCCTTCGCCAGCATGTCGACAAGCTGATCGAGAACGGTCTTGGTCGCGCTGTAGAGATCGCAGTCGATGTGCAGAAATGCGACCTGTTGGCCACCGTGCCGGGCGACAAAGGGCGGCAAGGACTGTTCGAAGAAACCCTTCGTCAAAGTGACGTTCTCGCGCACCGGCGGCGTCACGCCGCCAAGCGTGAAGGCGCCTTTGCGGCCGCCGAGCGTCCACATCTCCGGCAGGCCTTCGAAGGAATCAAAGCCATGCCAATGCAAATCCGGTCTCAGCTCGGCCAGCCGATTGATCGAGTCGCCCTTGTAGACGCCAAATTCGAGACAAAGCCGGCTGTCGCGCTCGGGAATCTGCGTCAGCAAATAGCGATAGAGCTGATGTCGGCCCTTGAAGCTTGGCGCTTCGTGCAGGTGCGCTGCCTCGAACGCTGCTGACGACCCAATGTCGCGAAACG
>Ga0335081_10022705_pt1 | contig 10150 bp, 17 predicted proteins | sample Lox_Sample_35_FD_206713 | JGI IMG/M metagenome (GOLD analysis project Ga0335081, IMG submission 206713) | Soil microbial communities from Loxahatchee National Wildlife Refuge, Florida, United States - Lox_Sample_3.5 | ecosystem: Environmental > Terrestrial > Soil > Wetlands | place: USA... | reverse complement strand
TGTATGTCCAAGCATATTCAAAGCATCAAGCATCATTTATATTTCGGATTCGCGAGCTGGATATCGTGGCTATAGCCTACTCATGGGGTCTTCTCAAGCTCCCCCGAATGCCAGAACTCAAATCTTGTGAACTACCAGAAGCCCCCTCAATCGACGTATCTTCGACACAAATTTTTGACACTAACCATTAGTGGGATCGTTATAGTTATGGAGATCCCCAAAAAGAAGCAGCCCGTCAAAACGCAATCGAAAGCCGAACTGCGGCACCGAAAACGCCGCGACCCAGAAAGAAAGCGGCCTGGTCGGAGAAACTGGCCAAAAAGGAGAAAAAGACTGAACGGAAGGAGAAAAGAAAGGCCGTTAAGGATAAATTAAAGCGTGAACGGGAAGAAGAGCGATTGAGGGACCTTGATGGGTTGGGGAAGGAGGAAATGGATGACTGGAAGGAGTTGATGAGGGAGAGGAAAAGGGTGAGATCGGAGAAGTCGGCAGGGAAGAATACTGCCGCGAAGACAGAGATGCCAGTTTTTGATTTATAGAGGATATACCCTTGCACCACGAAGAAAGATATGTATAGAACATTGCTTGAGCTATCTCCGATGTATTATCAGCAGCATTAGATAAGTCGCGCAAGTGAAGTGGCTTGTTATATATGATCAGCAGGCGGCGCAAAAATTTGCTTTTCTGTTGCATGCATGCCACAGGATGGAAGGCACAGCGGGTTCTGACACAACCAGGGACCAGACACATCTCGCTCCTAGCAATTCGAAGCTGGATAACTGCAAGAATGGGCCTCACAGTACAGGTATCGTCGTCCTCCAATCTCGGTGTCCACCGTTGCTCAAACAAAGATTCGCAACAAAAGGGGCCGAAACGTAAGAATGAGCACGAAGGGGAGGGAAAGAAGAAACGGAGACAGCAGGGCCGTCAGTGGGGTGGCGTCAGGAGCCGTGAGAGGAATTTAGATACCCCTGTGGAATTGGCTGAAGGTTTGGAGAGGGAAGAGCGGCGGCCGAAGAAGAAAGTTGCGTGCTTCATTGGGTACTCCGGTGACGGCTACCATGGAATGCAATTGTCAGTCTCGTATGTTAAGGGATCATACTGACGTGTGCTAGCAATCCACCCATGAAAACAATCGAAGCAGATATTTATGAAGCGTTTGCAAAAGCTGGGGCTATCCTCCGAGCAAATGCTCAGGATCCAGTAAAGGTAACCCACTTTGTGTAGACACATCCTCACCCACATAGAGCAGTTTTCAGAGAGCGGCCCGGACAGACAAGGGAGTGCATGCGGCTGGAAACATCATCTCCCTCAAACTAATGCCTAGCGAGGACCTAGTCGAAAAAATGAACAGCCTCCTTCCTCCTCAAATCCGTCTTTGGGGCATTCAAAGAGTCAACAACTCGTTCAACAGCCATCTCCATTGCGATTCACGAGTATACGAATACATCCTACCAAGCCATTGCTTCCTCCCCCCCAAACCTGGGAGTACCGCCGCCAGTTGTGTAATTCCTCTCGAGTCGCAAAATCGCCCGCCAGAACCAGAAGATACGTTTTGGGATTCTATCATTGACTCGGACTATTTCTCGCTCTTACGACGGTACACTGCCAACAAGAAGGAATCGCAAGTAGAACGCCTTCCAGAACTCTCGAAAGAGGAGCTAGAGCGTTTCGAGAACATAAAAGCCAAAGAAACAGCCGAAATTCGTGCCTTTCGAATATCCCCCGCCCGCCTCGAACGAATCCGTGCACTGGTCAAGTTATACCAAGGAACCCACAATTTCCACAACCTTACCATCGGCGTCCCGTATAATTCGAGTCAGGCAAAACGCTACATCATCGCCATCGACATAGGAGAGCCACATCTCATCGGATCAACAGAATGGCTCCGCATTAAAATCCATGGACAGTCGTTTATGCTGCATCAAATCCGCAAGATGATCGGTGCCGTTCTCATGGCTATTCGATACGGTGCCGGCGAAGAGTCAATTCGCATGACGTTGACGACTAGCGAAAATATGCATATCCCTAAGGCGCCGGCCCAGGGCCTCCTGCTTGAACGGCCTATTTTCTCGGGGATGGCGCAAAAGTTGGAGAAAACGGGAAACGAGGCTTTGCATTGGGAACCATACGAGGAAAAGATTGAAAAGTTTAAGGATGATTTTATTTACAAGAGTATCTTTCGTGAGACTACGTCCGAGAATGTGTATGAATTGCCCTTTTCGGGCTGCATGGCTAATCGTGTCTTCAGGTTTCACGAATTCATTAATTTCATGGACTCGTTCAGATACCATAAGGGAAAGGGCCTTTCTATGTTTGTTCAAGGGAAAGAAGAGGAGCCCGTTGAGTCATTTCAGAAAGAGGAAGAGGATGTGGATAGCATCAAGGGTGATGGTGATCAGGCAATGTCATGATATTAACTCCGGATATTCTCGATTGTGCAGAAATCGATTTACTTACACCCTCGTCGTCATTTCCTTTACCACGAGCGCTGAATGATCTATTCTATTCTAGCTTTGAGCCATCTCGTTCCACTCTCGTGGCATGATCTTCCCGCTCGACCTCTTGGGAATCAAATACAACACTACAACCCCTCTACGCGGCTTGTTGTGGCCAATCGAGATTACAAGTCCTAACTCGAGCGTTTCGGAAAGTCATCACATAGAGCCTGGAGTCGCTGGAATCGACTCCATGGCAGCTTCGGTGTTGGCTGCGGACTCGCTTACGAAATGTTGAATAACGAAATGGCAAGTATCGTCTTGAGGAGTCGTGCTCCTTCTACCGCTCCCGGATTTGATTATTTACAATCTACGTTGGCCTCAAAACAGCCACTCCAATCTCCTGGCTTGTCCACGAACTTTCTTGGCTCATACTTTGACTTGCTCGCGTTGTAGGATGGCCACCATGTTCAACGTCTTTGAGATCGGTCTGATATAAAATCTTGCAATTTTTCTCAAGATCACCAAAAAGATTGTCACTCGAAGATGCGAGCATTCCTTCCCCGCAAAGGCCAATGGCCCACGCAAATGTTCCCGCGTCCACGGATACGTGCCTATGCCAACACAGCAACTCCGGTCTCCACCATGATCTTGAGCGCAAGAACACTTGCTCGTGACGATGGAAAACCGAGAAGGGGGGCTCCTCGATCAGCCAAAGTTGTCTCTCCTGAAGGTAAAGTAGTCAGCCGAACTAGCCGGATCAAATTTCGAGGCCGGGGAAAAATAACTGTTAAGAAGACAGAGAAGAGTGAGTAATCTAGGGGAAGGGCGCTCTCACTAACGGCTTTTGCGCAGCTGACGATGACGCTATGGGCAGAATGGTTCATGAAGATGTCGAAGTTGACATCAACGGGATTCCAAATAGGCTTCCCAAGATTCAATATGAGCGAATGCCCATGGTTATCAGAAAGGTTGGGTCGTACGAGGACTGGCTTCGAAGGGGAGCTGGACCAGCTAGACTCGTCAAGGCTATTCAACAGGATTTGCAAGAATTGCAGAAACAGGTTGCGAAGCTTGAATGGGAACGGCGACTACGAATGAGACCGGTCGTCTCTCAAAAAGTGCTCGAATTCAACAAAAAGATTATTGATGTCCTTGAAAGTAACACCGATGAGAAAAGTCGGCTGACTTCTAGAGTTACATGCATCGTACATTGAACAAGGGCGTACATGGCCGGCCAAGAACCTCACTGTCGCCATGCAATCTATAGCGTCGCATCCAAGCCCAGTTCTAACTGGTGAGGAGGCTATGGTACTCCCTGGGATAGGAGAGGCCACCGCCGAGAAAATCCAAGAAATCATTGATACTGTATTCCATAAGTCTACGATTCTAAATAACTTTAGGGCAATTTGAGACGGTTGATAGATCCAACCACAGACGAAACAGCCATGGCCATTCATCTCTTTTCCACAGTGCCTGGCATGGAGTATATCGCCTACTCTGAGTTTTGCTAATGAGACAATCCGAGGCGGTTAAACATGCCGAACGCGGACTACGAACTCTGGACGATCTGAGGGCGTTGGACGGAGAGAAACTGTCAGTGGAGGCCAGAACGGGTCTCAAATATTACAATGACTTGCAGACTAAGATTCCTCGTGATGAAGTGGATGTTTGGAATGTAGCTGCTCTTGTCTTGTCAGCCTTGGTCCTAACAGCAGATCACTATTCTTGCCGCCGTGGAAATGGTTGATCCCGATCTTCAAGCCATTCTGCTTGGAGACTAGTATCGTCCCAATCCGAACGAAATGTTAACATTAGTCGTCGGGGGTCCCAGGGATCAGATCAAATGACTGTTCTGTTAAGTCACCCAAAATACGTCCCCCCAGCGAAAGCTTCGCATGCTGGACGGGACCGCACGAAAAGCAACGATCCCTTCAATACGTCGTCGGTAGACTTGGGCCCTGAAGTTTTCCGGCCCCTTATTCAAAAACTCCGCTACTCGGGCCATATCGTGGATAGTCTAAGGATAACTCCCAATGAATACACAGCCATCGCTCAAATCCCGAATGCCGATCCGCGCCCTCCACACCGTCAAATAACATTCCATTTTGTCGCCTGGAACGCTTTCGTCTTCGCTGAACTCCACCACACCGGTTCGGAGGGATTTATACGTCACGTCCGGGAGCAGGCCGCCAAACTCGGTTTCGAATTGGGGCCGGATTATTTGAAGAAGCGAAAAGATGTTCTGAAGGAGACGTTTGGCGAAGAGGCCGTCGAATTTCTCGAGGAAACAAGCGAAACGAAGGAATATCGTGAAGGAGATTTAGTTCTCCTATCAAGTGAGGAGGATATCTTTCGATTTCTCAACATGAAATATATACCTCCCCATGAAAGGAATTGGTAAATCCGGATACGGGAAACCTATAATCATAATTCAAAGATACGTTACGCTAGCGTACTTTTCTTTCATAGCCGTATTCGGCGACTCTTTCAGGCTCGCATCATCCCTTTCCATTTGCGTCTCAATTACTTGCAAGTCAAAACGGAATAGAGTTCAAATCGAAATTTCCCCTACCTTGATATTTGACATATTGGGACGTGCAGAAGGCCGGCGCGCGAATGTATATGAAAGATCCACATGACGTATGCCGTATGGTAAGTCACGAGCGCTTCCGTCCTGCAGAGAGGCCCGAGCATTTCCCAGAGTTCAGCATCCTTGAAAGCCGTCATAAATCAAAGAGAACTGTGTAGACGACATCATGAACAAAGAACGTCAGCGCGAGAATATCGAAAGACATTCGTGTTCACATTTGAAAACTAGTACATACAATTCAATCATCGATTCCAAAACCAGCCTCGTTTGGCCGGCTCAGCCTTCTTCTCATCTCCTTTCGATGAAGCCGGTTCCGCCGCCACCTTCGCAGGTCCCTCCTTCCCCTCCAAACCAATATAATTATACGCAATATCAAAGAAGAAAGGCTTCACCGGAACGGCCTGCAGTTTGGGAGGAAACTGGACCAAATTCGTCAGATCAATCGAACTCGGACGGGGGAATTGTTGCAATCTCGATGCCAACGGTTTCTGCTCCAGTCAGAAAGGGATCAAGTTGAGAGAATAGGACCTCTTGAAAGTAGGTTGACTCGTTGGCGGAAGGTTGAGAAAGGATGACATGGGCGTGAGACCGGGTCATTTCGCCTTGGAGAAGGGTTGTGAGGGCTTGGACGTCGGATTTTGTGATGGGGATATCTTTTTCCGCGAAAGAGCCCAAGGATTGGGGAATTTTGGAGAGGTAGATTTGGGCTTTTTCATATAATGCCAATGCCGAGACATGATCTTTCAATAACGTACGCGAGCGTGCGATTAAAATGCATCTTCACCATTAGTTTGCCCAGGAATTATTGTGAGGTCCCTTGATGCCTTAAAGTATGTCAGTTTGGCTTCCAGATCATCCATTAGTTCGGTATCTGCGGCAACCCCAGGTAAATCAACGATCTGTTGGATACTCTATGCATGTTAAATGAGAAGATAATGGGGATATACTTGAACAATCGAATCATGCAATTTAACAAGATCCTTCAAAACAGCAAGCTTAACAGCCTTTCTCTTCTCCAAATCCTTAATCAACAAAACATCCCTCTGCACTCTCGTTGCAATAAAATGAAAACTAATGTACGTCAAAATAATCTGCAATGCCTGCTCCTTATCCTGTCCCCTCATTCCAGCCCCTTCATCAATGATTCTCCGAACCGCATCGTCCGCTTCGGCCCACGCGTTCAAAATCGCGTCCATGGAGCTGGCTTTCTCTGTTGCAGAAAGATCAAAGGAAGCGATTTGGTCGTCAAACGTAGTCTGCGTATCTTGGACTTTGAGAAGGGAGACGACGATTTCGGGGTTATCGAGGGGGGCCGTTCGGGAACGCCATTGAATTGCCCTGATTTCTGCGCGGGTGGTAGTATCTCTTCTTGATTGTAAGGCAGCCGGGTTTATTTTCTCCAATAGGTTGATTAGGGTTGGTTCACGAGGAACATTGGCTTGGGCGAGTGTGAGAACATCGCCCTGCGATCCAGTTTGAAGTTGATGTCCGCAATATCGAAGACTTGGATCGACCGTCGTCGAAGCATCTTTATACACAAAACGGTTCGCTTCATCAGCCTTGGGAAGAAGGACGTCGAGAATGACTTTGGCGATGCTGTATTCCCGAAGGGCAACGTCCCACCTTTTCCCTTCAAACGCCGATTGTCCAGCCAACGTCGCCTTGTACGCCCTCGCCTCAAGTTGAGTCTGTGTATCCGCCCCACTCGCCTCCAACAGCGCGACTAAATTCTCTGCATGACGAACCGCTTTAACGAGACGTCGTGCAATGTGATGACGTTTCCTTTGATAAATTTCATCCGTTTTCAGACTTGCACTCTGACTCCACGCTCGCTCTGCCGAAAACAGCACAACGTCAAGGTACCTTTGCGCGGCAATGTTAGACTGCTTGCACACCAGCTGGAGAGAGAATGGTCTTACCGTGCGTCTTGGGCGACAAGGTCTGGGGTGACGGGTTTTGGTGGGGATTTCTTGTTTTTCTGCGCGAATTTGAGGGTCTTTTTGAGACTGAGGATGCGTTTTGCGCAGTACGTGTTGTAACGAGCGGGGTCTTGGAGACGCAGGCCATGCGCATTCCGTGATTCGGAGATGGCTTTGAGGATGGGCAGATTGAGGCAAGAACTGCCGCCCGACATCGTCGCTCCTTCAATCCCTGAAGGTGTCAAGCAGCGGATAAGCTGATGATCGTCATGAGCAGATTGAAATTGGTCAGGTTCGAAAGCTGAAAGAATGCCAGCCCACTCCCGATCCTTCTCGGACCCATGCGACGATGATGACGAACTCGCCTGGTGCAGAGATCCTGGTCTCATCGGGGCATCCAAGGGCGCGTGCGTCTCCATCCCCGCCGATGCAGCGAGCTCCCAGTGTAGATGAGCCGCTGCCAGACACCGGAGACTCCCGTCATGAGCACGAAGACCCGTCTCAAGACGAAGCCTCAAAAAAGTCCTTCAAAAGAAAGTAGCCGAAATATCCTCGTCATTCGACGCGCTAACATGGGTAGATATCGCAAACTGTTAAATAAATACTTAGCCATTCGTGCAAATAATCAGACTCTCCATCAAACATATGACTTGGCCGTTTCCACGGCCTCACAGCTCTCCAACCAGAATGCGTATCCTGCCTTACCGATTTTGACTAATGGAAGATACATCCTCGACTCCATAATAGCCCTGGACCCAGAAATGCTCCCTCTATCCCCTCCTGGTCAAGACGAAGACATGGACCCACCGACGCCGACAACCTTCCAGCACGACGCCCATTTCGGCTATACACCTAGCCCATCTCCACCACCCGAAGCCGCGGCTCAACTCACGCAAGAACAGATTGACATGGGGATGTCTAAAGGACAGTCTGCTTCAGCATTGGACATGATGGGTCTGCGGCAGTCAATACAACGTGACGACGTCGGGGCAGAGGCGTTAAAAAGTCGTTCCGCTGTGGGCGGCGGTTCGAGTGCGGGCACTCGGCGTGGGGTTTCAAGAGGCGCGGGCTTGATAGTGCCGTCTACTGCGAGGCGGAAGCGGAAGGATAGGGAGAATGAGGTTAATGAGGGCGCAGTAACGGCGAGTCAGAAAATGAGTCGAAGATAGATATCTTGAAATGCATATATGCAGAATGATATGGGTCAGGATCTTTCTATTGCTCACGTTTGGAAATGGACAGGCGAGGTCTCGTTGGCCACCTGTCCTCAATTCCCATTTATGCGTTGTCTCATGCGGTTGTATTTACAGTTGGACGTTCCCCGACGCCCCACCAAATATATGGCGATCCAAGGACAACTCAAATGATCTTCATCGAACACGGTGATCTTGGAGAACGTTCGAAATGTCGTGGCAGGGCCGAAAGAAGGACTATCCTCCTTCCAAAGAAGATGCAGAATTAACGCAACTCATAATCCAATACAACAAATCCCTCGGGATAGAAAGACCCCCAGAACCTCCAGCAACAAAACCAACCTCATGGAGGAATTTTTGGGTCAGTTCGAAGGCATCTATATCAACAGTGACCACCGCCAACCCCGAAACAAACCCCAAACCATCCCCCGACGACGTCATACAAGGAAAATCCATCTCTTATACGCGTGCTGAGGCCCTCATGTACGCTGACGAAGAACCCTGCGACTCCTGGCGTCACATCGATGTCTCTCTTACCAGTCCTAGTCACTCGCTGATAGAATAGGAACTAATTCATCACCATTATCCACTACATGCAGGCTCCGACTATTACCGCTATGGATATAGACGGTCGCCCGTGCCATACTACAAGGAATTGCAATTTTGTCTTCGAACGAAGACGATGGATCCATTGGAGGCCAAGATTGCGATTGGACGGCGGAGACATGAAAAGTTGGCACGGTTACGCCAGGAGGGATGCAGTGAGGAGTATTGGGAGATAAGAAAGTACATTTCCTAATAGAGATGGGTATGGATTGACTGGTTAGGGAACCCTTGAGGAATCCTTTTCCGACCAATCCATCGACGATGACGGAGGATGAAAAGAAAAAGAGGATTCTATGAGCATATTTCGATAATGATAGTTGCATTGTGTCTGCTAAAGACTTAAAGAAAATGACGCCTGACAGTCGAGCACATAGTGGTTGAGGAGATACGGATAAGTGTGCGAATATTAAAATACGATGTAACTTCCTACAAATCACGGAACATGAATCCTTCTGGAGACTGGTTTTCCCTTTGGGCTTGTGCTTCACCATCATTATCAGGGATTGACACATCGCTGGTCTGAACCAGTCACGGCCGACTTCGGGGTATAGTGATCAGCACAGAGGAAGCTAGGAGTATGCCGGACTCCTTCGATCAGTTCCCTTTCCTTATTCCCAAATTGCCAGTTCAGACAACGGAAAAGCCGGCAAATGTCTGTTTTCTCCGGATAGCTGAGGCTATTGTCCATGGAAATGAAGCGGATGTGACATATCCATATTTGTTCAGGAAAACCCCCTCGACGAACGGATATGAGGTATGAAGCGTCATCAAAATCATACCTCCGGGATATGGTTCCCTAAAACTCGATTGACGAATACCAACGATTATTCTCAAGTAGTTGATATATCGAAAGCTGCTACTAGATGATTAATTCCAAAATAAAAGATGAATTCAGATGACCGACGCGATATGAGATGCGCGTCGGACGGGGGTGTGTCCCGAATCCGAGCATGTACCGATTTCAACAATTTCAATCTCCGACAAGGCTCACACCCTCACGACCTCTTCTCGGACATGGCGTAAGTCACACCATTCGCTCACTGCGCTAACATATGCTCAGCGATCTAGCCAACCGCCCGAAAGGCGAACTCACCGAAACCGAGCTCGCGGAGCTGGAAACCTTTGAATTCCACCACGGTCCGCTGAGTGTCCTCAACACGGCCGTGCAAAACCACGATCAAGTCCTCATATCACTTCGCAACAACCGCAAACTGCTCGCGCGGGTCAAAGCATTCGATCGACATAGTAACATGGTCTTGATTAATGTTCGGGAGATGTGGAATGAGACGCCGAGGAATGCACAGGGGAAGAAGGGCAAGACAATTAGCAAGGATCGGTTTATTTCAAAGATGTTTTTGAGGGGAGATAATGTTGTTCTGGTGTTGAGGCATTCTGGATGAG
>Ga0335081_10022704_pt1 | contig 10150 bp, 10 predicted proteins | sample Lox_Sample_35_FD_206713 | JGI IMG/M metagenome (GOLD analysis project Ga0335081, IMG submission 206713) | Soil microbial communities from Loxahatchee National Wildlife Refuge, Florida, United States - Lox_Sample_3.5 | ecosystem: Environmental > Terrestrial > Soil > Wetlands | place: USA... | reverse complement strand
TGGAGAAAACTCGAAGCGGCACATTTTAGCGAAAACCCAAGGGGGTAAACATTCGTAAAAAGGCTCCTTCAGCACCGGCCTTCGATTCCCTTCTCCAATGATCCGCATTTCGAGTTTTCGAAGGGGAGACCACTCCGATCCCACTGCACCAGAAACTAGAGGTCACGCTTGATGTAAATTTTTCTTGCAATTGGAATTCAATTTATATAAGATTAACCTTACTGTCCATGTTTCCTTCGAGGTCCAGCGGACAGGAGCCTGATATGCTTTCCACATCCTCAAGCGACCGCCGGCCAGATCCTGAACTGAGAAGCCTCCACGAGATTATCCTGCTCCCTCCACAAAAGCACCTCCAGGATTATTTTCTCGGGGTGATCGCGATCCTGTCCGAATATTTTTCTGTCACGTATTCAGCCCTTTTCCTCCACGACGCGCAAAAGGATCTCCTCCGTTTGGAAGCCCTTTACGGCATCGAAAGAGAAACCCATCCTCTCATTTGCAGTCGTCAAAAGGGAACGATAGGCAAAGTCCTGGAATTACGACGACCGATGGTCATTCACGACTTAAGCCAGGAGCCGCTCTATGAGGAGATGATGAAGAGTCAGAAGCGGATCGAGAAGATCCAGCCGCCCCTGCTCTGTGTCCCTCTCATTACAGATGGTGAGTCGATGGGGGTGTTCAGCGTAAATTCCATTTATGGCCCTGCAAACGAATTCGTCGAGGATTTCCGGTTCCTGTCCATTCTCTCGGCGATCGTTTCTCCGGCGATTAGAAATTATCGTGAGAAAATCGCCGGACCTCATGGCAAAGACGGCAAGCCGAAGGCAGGGTCTCATCTGCTGGATGAGATCTTGGAACAGAAGCTGGTTGAAGTCCTGAATAAGATCGACCCCTACGTGGAGACGAAAACGAAGCTGGGGATCTTTGACGACATCATCAGAGTGGTAGAGAAGATTCTGATCAAGTCCGCCTTACAGAGGGTCGACCATGTTCAAATTGCCGCCGCCCAACTCTTGGGGATCAATCGGAACACCCTCCGTAAAAAGATGAAAGAGCTGAAGATTAAAGCCCGCTAGTCCGATTGCGGAGTGCGGAGTGCGGAATTCAAAGCCTAGATCTTCGAGATTGAAGACTCTGGCACAGTTAGACATTCTAATCATGTATCTTCATTGTTGCTCCGTCATTCCCGCGAAGGCGGGAATCCAGTTCAGAAACACTGGATTCCGGGTCGAGCCCGGAATGACAAAGCTTGAACCATTGAATCCTCGAACCCTTGAACCCCCATCGCGATCCTTTTAAAATTGAATACGATGTCTGAACACCAAAACGCCGAGCAGATAAAAAATCTTTGCCGCCAACCGGGAGGTTCTCTGTTCGGGGTGGCAGATCTTCACTCTTTTAAAAGGGAGGAAATCCTTCTCCCTCCCAATTTAATCAACCAACTCTCCTACGCGATCTCAGTAGGATATCACCTTTCCGATGCTGTTTTAGAAGAGGTTGAGAACCAACCCACCCCGCTCTATTTTCACCACTACCAGAGAGCCAACATTCTTCTCGACACTATTGGGCTGACCGTTACTTCGACCATTCAAGACTTGGGATACCGGGCGATGCCCATCCCCGCCTCTCAATTGGTGGATTGGAAGAACCAAAGAGGGCACCTTTCCCACAAACATGTGGCCCGGGCTGCCGGGTTGGGATGGATCGGCCGGAACAACCTCCTTGTTAATGAACAATTTGGGTCGAGGATTCGTCTGGTCACTGTCCTTACCGATCTCCCTCTTCCGGTCGATTCGCCTTCACTCAAAAATTGCGGTTCCTGTCGTCGTTGCCTGTCAGTCTGTCCGGCGCAGGCAATCAAGGAGCGCCAAGAAGACTTTGATCATCTTCGGTGTTACGAACAGCTGAGAGCCTTTGCCAAAACCCTCCACTTCAGCCATAATATCTGTGGCGTCTGTGTCAAGGCGTGTCGAGGAGCGAAAACCGCATAGCGCGGAGTGCATAGCGCAGAGCGAAATCCGTGACCGTGTCGCGTGACACGTGTCCGGACACGGAAAACGGACACGATCTTTTAACTCTATCACCCGATGAGGCATTATAGATGGCAGATTACGATGTCATAGTAGTCGGTGGTGGACATGCCGGGATCGAAGCCTCCCTGGCCTGCGCCCGCATGGGGCACCCTACCCTTCTCATCACCCAAAAAGCCGAGCAGATCGGATATATGTCCTGCAACCCTGCCGTGGGCGGGCTGGGCAAGGGCCATCTGGTAAAGGAGATCGATGCGCTTGGTGGAGAGATGGCCAAAGCCACTGATGAAACAGGAATACAGTTCCGCCAGCTCAATAATACGAGAGGTCCTGCTGTTCGTTCTTCACGAGCTCAGGTGGACCGCCAGGAATACCGCCTGCGAATGAAAAGGACGGTTGAGACCCAGGAACGTCTCACGATCAAAGAGGCAACGGTAGAAGAGATTCTAACGGACGGGAATCAGATCGCTGGTGTGAAGACAGATGGGAATGAAACGATTCAGACAAGAGCCTTGATCCTTGCCCCGGGGACTTTTATGAACGGTCTCATTCATATCGGTCTCGAACATTTTCCTTCCGGCAGGATGGGTGATCCTCCTTCGGTTAGCTTATCTCAATCGCTCGCGAGATTGGGGTTTCGAATGGGAAGGCTCAAGACAGGAACCACACCGAGACTCGATCGCAATACCATTGATTCCTCTCAACTGACGCCTCAGTATGGGGACGAGCCACCCATTCCTTTTTCTCTCTCAACAGAAAAAATCGAAACCGAGCAGCTTCCCTGCTATATCACTCATACCAACGTCACAACTCACGAAATTATCAGGAGCAGCCTTGACCGGTCTCCTCTCTACTGCGGGGTGATTAAAGGCATCGGACCTCGATATTGCCCCTCGATCGAGGATAAAGTGATACGTTTCGCAGATAAAAAAAGACACCAGGTCTTCTTGGAACCCGATGGCCGAAATAGCAATGAAGTCTATCCAAACGGCATCTCCACCAGCCTTCCTCTGGATGTTCAGATCCGGATGCTGACGTCGATCAAAGGACTTGAGAAAGCCGAGATCATCCGGCCGGGTTATGCTGTTGAATATGATTTTGTCGATCCTACGGAGCTCAAACCTTCCCTCGAAACAAAAAGGATTAGAGGGCTTTTCCACGCAGGACAGATAAACGGAACATCCGGCTATGAAGAGGCAGGAGCACAGGGATTGATAGCCGGTATCAATGCCTCGCTTTATATACGGGGAGAGAAGCCTCTTATCCTGAAACGCTCCGACGCTTACATTGGTGTTTTGATCGATGACCTGGTCACCAAAGGGACCGCCGAACCCTATCGCATGTTCACCTCAAGGGCAGAGTATCGCCTCCATTTGAGAGAAGACAATGCCGATTTGAGATTGAGAGAGAAAGGATATGAGGTAGGATTGGTGGAAGAGGAGGATTACCGAATCTTGCTGGAGAAAAAGAAGGCGATTGAAAAAACGCTATCCAGAATCTCATCTTTAAGAGTTAATCCCACGAACGAAGCTAATGAAACCCTCAGTCAATGGGGAAGCGCCACCTTAAAAAAAGACTCCTCCCTTCAAGAGATATTGAAGAGACCCGAGATTCATTTCAAGAACCTGTTTGATTTTGATCGAAGCCTCGAAGGTATCCCCGAATCGATACAGGAGCAGGTCGAGATTCAGGTAAAGTATGAAGGTTATATGAAGAGACAGATGGAGCAGATCGAAAGGTTTAGAAGACTGGAGGACGTGAGCTTCCCGGAGGAATTTGATTTCAGCTCTGTAATCGGACTCACCACAGAGGTCATGGAAAAACTGAATAAGATTAAACCACACTCCCTCGGCCAGGCTTCAAGAATCTCCGGTGTCACTCCCGCCGCTATATCCATCCTAATGGTCAACCTAAAAAAACAAGGGTATTTGTAGCGCCCCGGTATTGAATGCCGACGAATTCTGGTACTTGACACCTTAAACCCATATCCATAGTGTCCGGGGTTCAAATCCCTGCACCGCCACCAATGAAGTCAACATGTTAGCCTCTAAATCTGATGGCGCAGGCGTAGCCCGAACTGGCCTGCACCATCCAGAGTAGATTAAGATTTCTGAATCGATTCAACTCCACTCCCTTCCACAAATATTCCTTCAATATATTACGCTACCCAAGCCGTGGAGTACTTCCTGGAATATTGATTGTTCATTTTTGTTCCACCATACCACCTTTTAAGTGGTAATCGGTAATTTCCAAAAATATATTGACACTCAGTCACTCGCAATGATAACTTAGCCGTGTAAGGTGTTCCTTTATGCCAAGCTTAGCACTTCGGCATCCGATACGGACACTCGATAATCAATTATTGTTTCCTCCTGGGACCCTCCTGACGGAGGAGACGTTAGATGCCGTTATCCATTCGTACAGGGTTAACTCCTATCAGATATGTCCCCTCCTTTTGTACGGTTCAGTGAAGGAGGATTGTTTAAATTTTCTTAGCATCCCTCCTTATGTGACCATTTTCCAAGACAAGAAACAAATCAATGACCTCTTGAACCTTTTAGAGACAGTCCATTTTTCCATTCCCATTCTGCAATCGCTTGACTATTTTAGGCAGCACGAATTGTACACCTATACCCATGTTCTCATGGTGTTTGCCTTGTCTACCCTTTTGGCAAAAGATCTGATACCGGACTACGACGAATGTACCCGGCTGTCCGCAACCGGCCCTACCCACGACATCGGCAAGATGTGTGTGCCCTTGAACATCCTGAAAAAAACAACTCCTCTCAGCAAAATCGAGCGGAGTTTTTTAGAACATCACGCTGCGGCAGGCTATGTGTTACTGAGCTATTACTACAGAGACACCCAACACCTCGCTTGCAAGGTGGCCTTTGATCATCATGAAAGGAGAGATGGTTCGGGATATCCACGAAGTATCCTGCTTGAGGATCCGTTAGTGGAAATCATCGCTGTTAGCGACATTTACGACGCAATGATCACGCTCAGACCTTATCGATCCGGAGCCTACGATAATCGAGCAGCCCTGGAGGAGATTACCGAGATGGCGAAACAGAATAAGATAGGATGGGATGTGGTCAAGGCGCTCATTGCTCATAATCGCAAGTCCAATCCGCCGTACAAAGAGATGACCATCTCAGCCGAAAAAAGAGGGACCCCCCCTTCCCGTAATGTCTACGGTATTACGGCAGAGGAAACAGACCCCAAAGGCCGAACCGAATAATCTGGAAAAATCGATTTAAGGCCAGTCTCACACAATCCCTATCTTTCAGGTGGGGTGAACTAAGCAAAAAGATTGAAAAGGAATTCCTACCCGCTCATGCCTTTACTGTGGCAGTGTAGATCGATTCCCACAGGAGGGACTTAAGTCATTTCTAAAAAAATCAACGGGACAAAATCTTACATTATTTTATCTTACGCATTTCTACCAGATATACGCAGTTGATTTTAAGATTTCTGGTCGGATTGTCTGCCGTCTTCTGGACGGGGATATTAGGAAAAAGACATCCTTCATCGGTACTGATGTTAAACCAAAACGTACGGTCTTGAGAAACAATATTTGACTTGCTTGTCATAGTGAATAAGAAAATTCTTGACATTTGAGCTGAAGTTGATATACATTTTAGCTAATTTAATAAGATAATGCGGGTCCGGAAATACATTTTGGTATTTCTGGAGGTTAAGGAAGGAGATAGTCGGGCCGCTATCCGAAAGTAAGATTTCGGGTAGCGGTTTTTTTATTGGAGAACAAGAATGGCAATAAAATCTTGCCTTTTTTAAAAATCAAGACTTTGTGAGTCAACTTATGGAAGGAGGAAAAGATGAGAAAATATTAGGTATGACTGGGCCGGTCGTTGGCAATTTCATCGTATGGGCGGTAATCAACTACCTGGCCGTCCACCGTCTTATTATCTTTGCGCTTGCGATTATGTCGGGTGTGTTGATGATTTATGCAATGGCCCACTTCAGAAAAACAACGACAAGGACCCGTCAACCCAGAGTCAATCTTAAGGGAACCTCTAATAATTCCAAATTTGTCACTCCCGCGCAGGCGGGAGTCCAGTATTATTACGCGCTTCTGGATTCCTGCTTTCGCAGGAATGACATTTTTAGAGGTAGCCTTAATGTAGAAAAGAGTATGGTTTCTTTCCCGACCCAAACCAATCTGTCGTGGAATTTCAGAGGTGTTTGCAGTGAAGTAAGCTAAAGATGGAGGATTGGGTATGAATGAAGATGAAAGGATAAGAAAGACTCATTGAAGGAGGTGAGTAAGGTGGAGGAAAGGAACGAAGCAAGTCTTCCAATCTGGGTCGTGATCGCCATTATTGGAATAGCGGCTTTGTTGGTGGTGGGATTTGTCGTGTTTTTAAAGTAAGAGGTGCACGACACAATTGAGAAGCGGACAGGCAAAGCATAACTCCTAAACAAGGATGGTAGGGTCCAGAAACGTATTTGGATTTCTGGAGGTAAAAGAGCTGGATAGTCGGGCCGCTATCTGCTACTTGGATAGCGGCCTTTTTTATCGGAGGTCAAGATGGCGAAACAAGAATAAGTAAAGAAGGAGGTGGAAATGAATGGAAAGTTGGATACCAGTTTTTGGCATGTTGGGATTAGCAATAGCTGTATCCGTTGCTATCAGGATAAGAAATAAGAAGAAGGGTAATGATTGGTTCTAAATCTGAACCTTTTCGAGGAAAATTATTGGACCATATTTCTCACATCTGAAATGAAAAGGAGGAGATGAAAGTTATGAATGCAACGACAAAGAAATGGTTACATCGTTTTGGAGCATTTTTAATGATGGGAGGATGGGTATTGGTCGCTTTGTTCCTTCTTGGGATGACTATCTTATACTATGCGATTTTCCCTTATTCTAAGTGAGTTTTATAAAATAAGATGCGGTGGCTTGAGAACCAGTCCGTTGACTACTCTGAACCCTTTGGGGTGAAATTCCCCCGAGCTACTCGACTGTGGATTTTCTCTTCCAATATCCGGCAATTCCTAGGCTATTCTGGCTCCCTCTATAATCCACCCGAGAACCTACAAGCAACAGGCCGTAGCCTTTCATTCAGTCCGCAGCTTTGATAACCTCAATCTGAGCTTCTTCGGCAGCGGCGATTTCAGCGCCTCTCTTTTCATTCACCCGCACCAGAATGTAGATACCGGTGATGAAGAATACGGAGATAGAGACGATGCTGGCACGCGGGTTGTGGGTCAGCGTGCCAACGACGCCATAAAGGAATGGACCGAGGATTCCTGCAAATTTTTCGCTCAAGCCGTACAGTCCAAAGAACTCGCCCGATTTGGCCCGCGGGATCATCGAGGCGTAAATCGACCGGCTGAGCGCTTGGGTACCCCCCTGCACTGTTCCCACCAACCAGCCGATCATGAAGAACTCTGCCTGACTCTTGAGGAAAAAGCCCCAGACCGGGATGAGGGTGTAAATGACCAAACCGAGGATGACTGCTCGTTTGGTGTCCAGCTTTTGCACCAGACCAGAAAACAAGCGGCGCCCCAACAGCAAAGAGAAAAACACGCCAAGCACTTGGTTCCCCAGGATCATGCCGAAGGTACGAGAGAGACTCACCCCTCGGTTCAGGTTGGCATACAGTCCCATCAGTGGAAAAGTGACTCCGGTCCAGATGAGCATGGAGACAAAAACGCAGCGCCAGCGGTTGCTCGGGATGGGAATACGACCGTAGATGAGCGCATAGGGAAAAGCCACAAACTGTGTCATCAGCAACGTGCTGATCAGCACTGCGGTATTCAGCCCCAACGCCGCGCCATATGATGTTGCCAGGAGGATGATTGCTCCGATGCCTTCCATGTAAAACCAGAAAGCGATGAGCATCTTGAACATTTCACGGTAGCGGGCCGCATCCCGCACAGTGTTGGTAAGCCGGGTGAGCGAATCGAGGATCCCGCTGTCCCGGCTTCCATGCGATAGCGGCGTAGCGGGTGGCTCGTTGACGTTGAGGATGAGCGGAATTGTGAAGACGATCCACCATACCCCTACGGAGAGAAAAGCAATCCGCACCGCCAGAGTGCTGTCGATGCCTATTTTGTCCGAAAACAGGTAGAGGACAGTGTTCAGGGCCAGCAGCAGTCCGCCGCCCACATAACCCATAGCATAGCCCAGGCTGGAAACTCGGTTCATATCTTTCTGGGAAGCTACATGTGGCAGCAGACTACTGGAGAAGCCCAGACTAATGTTCATGCCGACCTGGGATACGAAATACAGGACTAATGCCAACTGCCACATGCCGGTCACCAGGATGAACATCAGCGAGGAGACCAGGCTTGCCGCAATGGTTGTAATGATCAACAGGCGCTTGCGCATCCCGGTGATATCGGCGTATGCGCCCACAATCGGTGCGAGAACTGCTGACACCAACAAGGCGAATGATATCATCAGGGCAAATACGTTGGAGCCAATATCTCTGGCGACTGCTTTCGCCGCTTCGTCATTAACGGAGGCGCCAATCGTCATGAAAGATGTGGTAGCGATGGCGATGAAATAAGGGGGAAAGAAGGTTGAAGCGGTAGTGGTGATGTAGGCGTGGTTCGCCCAATCATACCATGCCCAGGAAATGACACGGCGGTCGTAAGATTTTTGCAAATGGACATCGGATAAAGCAGTGTCGGATTTCATTGTTTGCCCCTGTTTACTCCAATCTGGTGAGCAGTTTGCACAGGGTTTGATGTTGATCTAGCCTGCAACAGTTGGGTGATTATACCCCAGTCGTCTCGAATATCACAACACAATCCATAGCTGACGCTTATAGAGAACAGTGAGTGGATCCGATCAAACGACGGTTGGGCTCGCCATCACCTTTATGCTCCCTTTCAATCGGTAATCTTCAACTCCGAGCCTCGACTAATCTACACACTTTGTAGGTGGAACCGGCAAACTCCAAATTGATGGATACGCCTGAGAATTTGTATCATTGCGGCAGCATCCCGAAATAGGGTAGCATTGGATGAGAGGGCCTTAGGAGGGAAGAAATTCATACAAAGGCCGATGTCCGAGGCTTAAGAGCGCCTCCTTATGTGAAGCAGGTGATGGAGCTACTGCAAGAACGGCCGGAAGTCCGGAACGTCCCCGGTGCGAAACCCTTACCTCCGGGCAAGGGCGAGGTCTTGTTTGACCGGGTCCATTTTGCCTACGAAGCTGATCGACCCATTGTCCAAGAAGTGAGTTTCCGGATTCCGGCTGGCCGCACCTTGGCCATCGTCGGTCCAAGTGGAGCAGGCAAGTCAACGCTGTCCCGGCTGCTTTTCCGCTTCGATGATGTAAGCGGCGGCCATATCGCAATCGATGGCTGCTCCCTAGGGGAGGTAACCTGCGAAAGCCTGAGGGAGGCCATCGCTGTCGTGCCCCAGGATACGGTCCTATTCAATGATACGCTGGCCTTCAACATCGGCATTGCCCGGCCGAACTGCAATCCCAAAGAAATCCAGAAGAGTGCGAGGCTTGCCGGGATTGCAGACTTCGTTGAGTCACTGCCTAACGGTTACAACACCATCGTGGGCGAACAAGGTTTCAAGCTCTCTGGCGGCGAGAGCAGCGTATTGCCATTGCCCGCGCGGTGCTGAAACGACCACGTATTTTTATATTCGATGAAGCGGCATCATCGCTTGACAGCGGCACAGAGCGTCTTATTCAGCAGAACATCGAGCGCCTGGTGCACGGCGTCACCACCTTGTTCATTACTCATCGTCTGTCTACCGTCGTGCATACTGACGAGATTCTTGTACTGGTCGAAGGCCGGGTGGTCGAACGCGGGCGCCACGATGAATTGCTTTCTCGGAGCGGCGTCTATGCAGTAATGTGGAAACGGCAGCAGCAGATTCCGGAGAATATCGCCCAACCGGACGATGCCGGAGGGAACGTTAGTTCTAAAACGACTCGCTGACAGGCAGAGCAAAAGGATGTAATGTACCATGCCAGCCAATGGGTCGGTCCTTGACACGGGACAATTTTGGCGACCCTTTGCGGCTGCACCTCGGATTTCAATCTCGACTTACGGTACGGTGCCCCCTCACCCGGCCTATCTCGCTGTTGATGGGATCGGGTACGTTCCGATCACTCTTCAGCCGTG
>Ga0335081_10022703_pt1 | contig 10150 bp, 8 predicted proteins | sample Lox_Sample_35_FD_206713 | JGI IMG/M metagenome (GOLD analysis project Ga0335081, IMG submission 206713) | Soil microbial communities from Loxahatchee National Wildlife Refuge, Florida, United States - Lox_Sample_3.5 | ecosystem: Environmental > Terrestrial > Soil > Wetlands | place: USA: Florida... | reverse complement strand
TGCTGATCACCCGCGCGAGCGTCAGCGAGTAACGCGACCCCAGCCGCACGGCCGATCGACTGGGCCGGCCAGACGGTCCTCGCCAGCAGCCTCTTCCTGCTGGTGCTGGCGCTCCTGCGCGGCAACGACCAGGGCTGGGGGAGCACCGCGATCCTGGCCGAGCTGACAGGTGCGGCGCTGCTGATGGTCGCGTTCGTGGCCATCGAGTCGAACGTGCTCCACCCGATGCTGCCGCTGCGTCACTTCCGCGGCCATGCGTTCACCGCCGCCCAGGTCGGGGCCTTCGCGATCTCGCGTCGTTCTTCGCCGTCTTCCTCTACACGACGCTGTATCTGCAGGACGTCCGTCACCTCTCGCCGGTCGACGCCGGGCTCGTCTACATGCCGGGCACGGTGATCGCCTTCTTGGTCTCCGCCGCCAGCGCCCAGATGATCGAGCGAGGGATCTCTCCACGCGTGATGATCAGCGGCGGCCTGGCGCTCGTCGCCGCCGGCATGGCGCTGCTGATGACCACCGGCACGGGGCGGTTCATGGAAGGCTCGCGCACCCCGATAGGACGGACTCACGGCGCACGACGTTTGAGAGCCGCTGGAGTGCGGGTACAGCGGCCGCATGAGCTCGGGGGGTGGGGAGCCCGCAGGATCATGTAAGGCAGGGACGGGCGCGAGGTTCCGAAGGCGTCCGGTCGTCTACGCATGCGCTGCCGCCGCCGCCCTCGCGCTCGGCGTGGCCGCGCCTCCGGCGGGGGCCTTCGAAGCAGGTGCCGGCAGCGCCGACATCACGCCGCCCGCCTACACGGTCGCCTCGGACGCCGCCTTTGTCCCCGCCTGCGGGACCAGCGCGGCGCAGGTCTCCGAACTGTGGCCGGGCCCGCGCAGGTTCGCCTTCGAGAAGCCCTACCGCGATCTCTACGGTCTCGGCCGCTACGCGCCCGGGGACCCGTACTGCGAATCCGACGGCAGCGGCCGCTACGAGGCGCCCTACATCGCCGGCGGCAGCGGGCAGAACCGGTGGCCCGAATCGGCCGAAACCGGCAACGGCCCCGCCGCGCAGGCGGTCGTGATGGGGGCGGCAAACAGCCGGGTGGCGCTCGTCTCCGTGGACTCGATCGGGCTGTTCGACTCGACGATCGAACGCATCCGCACCGAAGTCCACCGGCAGGACCCCACGCTGGGGGCGATCTTCGTCTCCAGCACCCACGACGAGTCGGCCCCCGACCCGATCGGGCTGTGGGGACCGGACGCGAGCGAACTCCCCGGCGAAGCCGAAACGCCCGCTGCCGTCTCGAGTGGCGTCGACGAGTACTACATGAGCTTCCTCGTGGAACGGGTTGCCGGGGCCGTCGTGGCGGCCGACGCCGCCCGCAGACCCGCCCGGCTGGCGGCCGCGATCGGCTCGATGCCCTCGAACACCCAGAGCTGCTGGTCCTCCTACCCGTACATCGACGACCAATCTCTGCCGGTGATGCAGGCGCGGGACCGTCGCGGCGGGGGCGTGATCTTCACGCTCGCAGACGTCAGCACGCACGCCGAGACGCTCGCCTTCTCCGGAGTCGGCGAATACCGCGCGCGGCTCTCGGCGGATTGGCCGGGCAAGATGCGTGCCGCGCTGGAGCAACGCTGGCCGGGAAGCGTCGGCATCGAGGTCGCGGGGCTGGTGGGGAGCGTCGAGACCCCGACCGTGTACGAGCCCGAGAGCACCCAGGTGACACGCGTTCCGGGTCAGATCCATGGGGTCCCCGGCAATCCGGACGGCTGCTCGAGCGTGTATCCCCAGCCCGCCTCGGGCACGCCCGTGTCGAACGCGGAGGAATTCCTCGGGGCCTACGGGCAGAGCGTCGCCGACGGCGTGAGTGCCGCCCTCGAGGGCGCCCGCAACTTCACTCCTGCCAGCCTGCAGGCCCAGCAGCAGCCGGTGTGCATGGAACTGGAAAACAACTTCTTCAAGGCGGCCTTTGGCGCGCACCTGTTCCCCGATCGTCCGCTGTATGCGGATCCGAACTGCACCGTGGCGGCAGGCACCGAACAACCGCAACAGGGCGGCTCCGGCGCCCAGCCGGCCGGGGGGGACGAACCGGGTTGGCTGAAGTCCGCGGTCGGGGTGCTGAGCCTCGGTCCGGTGCAGCTCGCCTACTCCCCGGGGGAGGTGTTCCCGGTGACGGAGATCCGCGGCCCGCTCGACGAAGCGCAGATGCCCTTCCCGACCGACTGCTATGAACCGCTCACGCAGAACTTCGATTGCGGTGAACCGCTGCCGATGACCTCCTGGATCTCGGCCGAGATGACAGCCCGCTACCGCTTCCTCGTCGGCCTCGGTGAAGACATGGTGGGCTACCTGTTCCCGCCGGGCAACTTCGTCGGCGACGAAGGAGAGTCCGTCAAGCAGCCGTGGGCGAGCTACGAGGAGACCAACCAGAACGGCGGCCACGACCGCTTCGGGTACGGCCACGCCGACGACGCCGAGAGCCTGGGCCCCTACGCTGGCCTGGACATGACGGACGCCGTGTCCGGGCTGCTCGCCGGCGACGGCCGCCCCTCCGACGTCGTGCCGGGGCTGTACGTGGACGCCTCCGGCCATCTCAGCGACAGCCCCTTCGCCTCGGGCTCGTTCGGCGGCGCCGTGGGCGTGGAGATCCTCGCGGCGGGGGCCAAGAAGCCGAAGACGCTGAAGGTCGGCAACGGGGCCGGCCGCTGGGCGACGTTCGACGGGCAGCCCGACCCCGGCACCGCGGGCACCTCGCTGCGCTACTCGGTGCGCACCGCCGGAGTGATGCGTGGTGGAAGGCCGCTCCTGATCGACGTGTACGCGGGGTCGGCCGCGCTCGGCGGCTAGTCGCGCGACCCGGCGGGTCTACGGCCGCCAGGTCGACACCTCGAGCTTCGCGCCGGCAACCCAGGCCACCGCCGCGCCGGCGCCGACCGGCTGCGTCGTCGCGATCGCGGCGATCGTCAGCGAAGGCATCATCGGAGTGGGCGGCAGAGGTATCGGCGAGGACTGCACCGCGCCGCCGCCGGCCGGTTGCATCGCGATCGGGCTCAGCGGGGTGCCCGCCGGACCGGTCGGTCCTCCCCCCAGCGGCGCGAACGGGTTGATCGGCCCCAGGGTCAGCAGCACGTCGCCGGCTCCGTCACGCAGGGCAGGCACCAGGCCAAGGGGCGAAACGCTTGGCGGCGGGAAATGACCGGCGGCATCCCCGACCGCCACCATCGTGCGCGCCGATTTCTGGGAGGGCGGGGTTTCGGACCAGCTCACGGTCCCGCCGCCCCCATTCGCCGCCACGGCGTTGGGAGGGCCCGGGATGGATCCCGAGCCCGGCTGCAGCGCCACCGGCGCGCCAAGCGACCCACCGCTCATCACCCGCGCATAGGGCGGTGCCCCGAAAGGTTCGAGGCCCTGGTAGTCGCCCGCCTCCCAGGCGATCAGTGCCCGGCCCGGTGCGCCGAAGGAGACGACCGGATACTCGGCGGGGGCGGGGGCGATCAGCAGCGGCGCACCGAAGCGGTGGCTGTGCGGGGCGGTGCTGACCATCGTCGCGCAGGTGTGGACGCGCCCGCAGCTGACCACCGTGCCGTACACGTGCGCGCTGCCGCCGCTGTCGAACAGCGGTGTGGGATCGATCATCATGGCGCTCCTGGCTCGGCTGATCGCGCTCGTCGAACCGAACCGATGCCCGGCTTTGCGCCAGGCGGCCGCGACTCCGGGAGCGCTCTTGGTGTGGGCGACCCAGCTCAGCAGCACCTCACGGTTCGGCGCCACCGCGAGCTCCAGGTGGGCGTCGAGGAACGGGCCGCTGTAGCCGACGACCTGAGCCGGCGACCACCTGCCCGAGGGGCTGCGGTAGGCGGCCCGGATGGTGTGGGGGGAGAGGGTCGCGCCGTTGCGCCCGCGCGCCGCCTCGATCCAGGCGACCGTCAGCTCGCCGCTCGCGTCGAGCGCGACCGCGACACCGCCGACCAACGCGTCGTTGCTGCGCCACAGCGCCCGCTCCACCAGCCGCCCGCCGGCGCCGGCGAGTGCCACGTTCACCGCCGCCCGCGTCTGGACCGGCCCGGCGTTTGTCTCGCTGGCCCAGGCCACGGCTGAGTCACCACGCGCATCGTTTGCCGGCGCGACGTAGAGAAACCCCGTCGTGGAGCGGCTCACCGCCAACGGCGCAGACCATCCGGCCAGCGCCGGCGATGCCCCCATCGCCACGCCGATCACGACCGCCAACGCGCCGAACACCCGGCTCCCGACGATCAATGCTCTGCGGCCCATCGCGGATCTCCTTGCAGACAGCTCTGTTCCGGCACATATCCACGGTAAGCGGGAACGCATGCCAGCTCATCGGGCAAGATCCGCTGCCCGGCACGCCATTTCTACGGAGCCGGAGGGACCGGCCGTATCGTCTTGCGGTGCGTGATGAAGGGGTCCTTCACCGCCCGCCGCAGGGGGCCGCGCGCGACCCCCCGCAGCCGACGGCGGCTGTCAGGCCTTGACCTCGACCGTCGCGCCCTTTCCCAGGAACGCCCCGTCAAGTCCGACGTATTCAACCGGCGTACATTCGGTGAACGCGTTGCTTTCGCGGGAGATCCATTCGGCACAGGGTTCTGCTTGGAGAACGTTGGCGGGTCGTTCGAATTTTTCTATTTCGGAGAGTTCGTCGGACCAGCCGAGCAGGTTGACGATCGGTTTGTATTTGACGTGTTCGACGCCGGGAGGCGGTCCTTCAACGGGGTAGCTGAATTCCTGTTCCCCGTACTGCGCGGCGGAGACGAAGGCGATGCGGCGTTCCTTGGTGACGTGGTTGACGTCCAACTGCTGTTGGCCGATGATCGCGCCGAACAGCCTCGCTTTGGTGTAATCGCCGCTGAAGTGTTCTTTTGGCGTACCGCAGCTGAATTCGGCGATCGTTCCCCCCGGAGACGAGCTGTTTTCCAGCTTAACGCCGACGGAACCGGATTCATTGAGATAGCCGAGTTCCCCGGCCAACACGGTGGTTCTTATTTCACCCGGTTTGGCTGCTCCCGGAGAGGCACACTTCGAGGTGAACAAGGTGCAGGTGGAGAACACGATCTGCACTTCTTCCTCCGAGCTCGGCAGCACGTCCCTCCCCGTCATCGATGCCTTCTTGCATTTGACTCGACAGTCGTTTTCCATTTCGGCACACACGAAGCTTTCGTGTAGCCAGCTGGCGACGTGGAGGTTGACTTCTCCGCTCTTCGTCTTGAACGCCTTGCCAACGTCTTTGTTGCCGAGACCCACCTTCAACACGTAGGCTCCTTGACCCGGCGTGCTGGGTTCGGCGCACGCCTTGTCCCGGTAGTTGCCGGTGTTTTTGGGGGACGCTTTCGCGCATTCAAACCATGTCGGGGCGGCGGCTGAGGCACCAGTGGCCATCACGCAGCCGATCACAGCCATCGTGGCCATCAGGCACGCCACCAACACGAGCCCCGTCCTTCTAGCTTCGAGAACCATCTGCCCCTCCCTCAATTGCCCTCCGCGGCCAAACCCTGCCTTCCAGGCGGGAGCAGCCTATCTTACAGGCCGCCGCCAGTCCAGCGGTTGTCGAGCGAGCACTGCGCGGCCGTCGAGCGAAGGCGCCACCTGGAGGAAGGGTTCCCGCGGTTCGTGGGACCGTCCGGACGGGCTAACCCCGCCGTCCGCGCGCATCGTCGAGATACAGCTTGAAGCCCGCCGCCACCGACTCGAATCCGATCGCCCGGTAGAAGACGTGTGCCTGCGCCCGGTGGTCGCCGGATAGGAGCTGGATCTTGTAGCACCCGGCCGCTCGTGCTGTGCCGATCAGGTGTTCCATCACTGCCTGACCCACCCCGGTGCCGCGGTGCCGGCCGCTCACGATGACGTTCTCGACGATCGCCCAGGGGCGAGCGCAATGGGTGAGGTTCTGCGCGATCAGCATGTCGGCGGTTCCGATGACGACGCCGTCGACCGTCGCGACGACCAGGTGACGGGCAGGATCGGCGAGTGGCTCGATCGCGTCGCCGAGCAGCCCGCTCACGTCCCGATCACAGCCTGAGCGCGCGGCCGTCTCGCCCGCAGCGCTGCGGTCACCCGCGCGGCGCCCGCCGCAAGTGACCGGCTCCGCGTCGTAACGGGCTCCGGGTCGTAAACGGACCCGGGCAGGGGCGCGGGGTTAGATCGGGCACGTTCTGGGTACTCCCGAGCCTCAGACGACCGGGGCGGCCCTCGCTCCCGGTCGCAGACCCCGTCAAAGACTCAGCTGGAGAGTGGACATGTCAAGACGACTGCGGTTGTTGGGGGCTGCGATCGGCGCAGCCGTGAGCTCTCTGCTGGTCGCGTGCGCCGGCGCGATGGCCCTCGGCGGGACTGCTCCGGTGCTCGCCAAAGGCTCGACGGCGCTCGGCCCCGCCCAGGGTGAACGGTCGATCGTTCTCACGCTTAGCCCCCGCCACGGCGCCGCGCTGCAGGCGCTGGCCGCCGGCGGGCAGGCGGGACAGCTCACGCCGGCACAGTTCGTCAGCACCTACGCTCCCGCCCCGGCGACCGTCAACGCCATCTCCAGCTGGGCAGGCAAGAGCGGATTGAGCGTCTCCTCGGTGTCCTCCGACCGGCTCCTCGTCAGGCTCAGCGGGCCGGCCTCGGCCCTTGGGGCGGCGCTGAGAACCAGCTTCGAGCGCTTCCGCGCGCCCTCCGGCGGCGAATACGTCGCCAGCGCGGGCGTCGCCAGCCTGCCTGCCTCGATAGCGGGCAAGGTGACGGCGGTCACCGGGCTCTCGGGGCTCGAGCGCGTCCAGGGCTCGCTCGCCCGGCCGTCGGCGGGCGAACTTCCCGGGACGGTGGAATACCCGAGCAGCTACGACCCCCAGCAGCTGTGGACCCTGTACCACGCACCGAGCGCCGCGTCGGGCGCCGGCCAGCAGGTCTCCGTGATCACGGCCGGGGACATCTCCGGCGTGGAGTCGGACCTGCGCACGTTCGAGCACGCGTTCGGCCTGCCCGAAGTTCCATGGCGGCAGATCGAAGTGGGTCCGCACGGGACCGAAACGGAAGGCGACGACGAGTGGGACCTCGACACCCAGTACTCCACCGGCATGGCGCCGTCGGTGAGCCAGCTCAACGTGTACGTCGGCAGCTCGTTGGAAGACAGCGCGATCCTCGAAACGGTCGATCGGTGGGTCACCGAAGACGCCAGCTCGCAGGCCAGCTTCTCGGCCGGCGAGTGCGAGCTGCTGGCCGAAGCGGCGGGCTTCTCCAGCTCCCTGGACACCGTGCTGTCCGAGGCCGCGGCGGAGGGCAGGACGCTGTTCACCTCCGGCGGGGACACGGGCTCCCAGTGCCCGGTGCTGGTGGGCCTCAACGGCCTGCCGCTCGGCGCACCGGGCGTCAACTACCCGGCCTCCAGCCCCTACGCCGTCGGCGTCGGAGGCACGAGCGTGCTAGGCGGCGAAAGTGAAATCGGCTGGTACTCGGGCGGCGGTGGCACGAGCGTGCTCGAGCCGACCCCGGCGTGGCAGGAAGCCGCGGGCGGGAGCTTCCTCGGTGTGGAGCGAGGGGTTCCCGACGTCGCCTTCGACGCCGACCCGAACAGCGGCGTCGTCGTGGTGGTCGGCGGCGAACAGGAGACGATCGGCGGTACCAGTGTCGGGGCCCCCGCCTGGCAGGGCGTGTGGGCACGCGTCGAGGGCGCCAACGGAGGCGCGGTCCCCTTCGCCGGGCCGGCGATCTACGGCGAGCCCGAAGCCGCGTTCAAAGACATCGTCATCGGCGACAACGTGCTCTACCCGTGCACGCCCGGCTGGGATTACGTCACGGGCAGGGGCACGCCACAGATCGAAGCGCTGATCGCTGGCGCGTAGGAAGGCGCCGATCAGCCCTCGGGCAGCGGAACCTTCCGCCCCGTGGCGTCGGTGCTTTCCCTGACGACCCAGCGCCGCTCGAGGATGTCCCGGCGGTATTCGCCGTCGGGCCCGATCCAGCGACGGACACATTCCTCCTCGCCCGGGTTGGTGACGATGAACGATCCGTCGCTGGTGTTGATCTCGACGCCCGTCTTGAGCGCGAGCGTCAACATCCTGACGAGCTCGTTCGTGACCTGGGCAGGGTCGGTGTCCTCGAACTCGATAGCCATCTTCATGCATCCTGTTTCGGCAACGACCTCTCAACCCTTGAGGGTGCGGATTGCAGACGGCGGATTGCTGCGATAGTCGCGGCTTCGCGTTCTAGTCGACCCCCGGAGGCCCGATCATGAGCACCGCAAGCAGCGCCGGTCGCACGGCAGTGATAACCGGAGCATCCTCGGGCATCGGCGAGGCCACCGCGCGGGCGCTGGCCGCCGACGGACATCGGGTTGCCCTGCTGGCCAGGCGCCTCGACCGAATCGAGGCTCTCGCCGGCGATCTCGGGACCGGAGCGCTTGCCATCGAGGCCGACGTCACGGATCGCTCGTCGCTGGTCGACGCCGCGGACCGCGTCCAGGGCGAGCTCGGGGGAGCCGACATTCTCGTCAACAACGCCGGCGTGATGCTGCTCGGCCCGTTCTCTTCCGCGCAGCGAGCCGAGATGCGCCAGATGATCGAAGTCAACCTGATGGGCGCGATCACGGCGACTGAGGTGTTCCTCGACCAGCTACGCGACGGAGGCGGCGATCTGGTCAACATCTCATCGGTGGCCGGCCGCACGGCGCGCCCCGGCAACGGCGTCTACGCCGCCACCAAGTGGGGCGTGAACGGATGGTCGGAGGGACTGCGCCAAGAGCTCCTCCCCGAGGTCCGCGTGATCGTGATCGAGCCGGGGGCGGTGGCGACGGAGCTGACAGACCACATCACCGACGAGGACACCAAGCGGGCCACGAAGGAGTTCGTCGAGGGCCTGGCGATCACCGCCGAGGACATCGCCGAGGTGATCGCCTTCGCCGTGTCGCGGCCACGGAGGATGACGCTGAACGAGATCCTCGTGCGCCCCACCGCGCAACGCGGGTAGGGGTCGCGCTCGGGGGGCGCGGGTGTGACCCCGCAGGGGTCGCGCTCGGGGGGCGCGGGTGTGACCCGCAGGCCGGCAGCGGCTATGGGGCGGCGAAAACGCACGCGTTCACGATCCTGGGCGGAGAAACGGTCACCCGCGAATTCACCCTGCCGGATCTTTGTGCGGTCGAAGGGGTCCTCACCACCCCCACGTCCGAACCGTTGGTCGATGCGTTCACGGGCGCGGGGGGCGTCCCGGGGATCTACAACGACGAAGAAGCACCACTTCGCGCCGGCGTGACACGATCTGCTCCCAATCGCAGCGAGGCGAACAAGCTCTTTCATCACGCCGGAGATCCGCGCGCTCGCCGGGGAGCGGTTCGGCTTCTCCGCGTTTCGCCCCGGTCAGCTGCAAGCGATCGAATCCCTGCTCGCCGGGCGCGACGTGCTGGCGGTGCTCCCCACCGGCGGCGGGAAGTCGGCGATCTACGAGCTCGCCGGCCTCCTCACGAGCGGGCCCACGGTCGTCGTCAGCCCCCTGATCGCCCTCGAGAACGATCAGCAGGCCCACCTCACGGCGGCGGGCCTGTCGACCACTGTGCTGAACTCGAGCCTCTCCAAGCGCGCATGGACTGCGGGGCTGGACGCAGCGCAGCGACCGGACGAGTTCGTGTTCGTCTCACCCGAGGAGCTGTCGAACGCCCGGGTGGGGGAGGCCCTGTCGGCCGCCGAGCCGGGTCTGTTCGTGGTGGACGAGGCTCACCTGGTCAGCCAATGGGGTCAGGACTTCCGGCCCGACTACCTGCGTCTCGGTGCCCAGGCCGACGCGCTCGGGGCGCGCGTGCGGCTCGCGCTGACGGCGACCGCCGCCCCGCCGGTCCGGGCCGAGATATCGCGGCGCTTGGGCCTGCGAGACCCCGATGTGGTGGTCGGGGACTTCGACCGTCCACTGATCGAGCTATCCGTGCGCCGGGTCGCCACCGCCGCCGACAAGCGCCGGGAGCTCGAAGCGTCGGCGTCGGAGCTCGCCGGCCCCGGGATCGTGTATGCGGCCACGCGCGCCGGCGCCACGCTCGCGAGGGACGCACTCTGCGCGGCGGGCCACAGCGTGACCCTCTACCACGCGGGCCTCCCCTCCTCGGAGCGCCGTGCCGCGATGGAGGCGTTCCTCGCCGGCTCAGCGCGGATCGTGTGCGCCACCGTCGCATTCGGGATGGGCATCGACA
>Ga0335081_10022702_pt1 | contig 10151 bp, 4 predicted proteins | sample Lox_Sample_35_FD_206713 | JGI IMG/M metagenome (GOLD analysis project Ga0335081, IMG submission 206713) | Soil microbial communities from Loxahatchee National Wildlife Refuge, Florida, United States - Lox_Sample_3.5 | ecosystem: Environmental > Terrestrial > Soil > Wetlands | place: USA: Florida... | reverse complement strand
ACGGCAGCCTGGACGATGTCGACGCCGACACGGTCCTCGGTCTTCCAGTTGAGCGGACAGGTGATCAGCACCTTCCCGTAAACCGTCCCCTCGTGCTGTGAGTACCACTGCGCCTTGGCCGCCTTGGCCACGAGGTCCTCAGGGAAGCCCTCGATCCCGGTGAATACGTACGGGATGTTGGTCGCCGCCATGATCTGCGGGGTGTCCTTGTGATGGAAGGACTTGCCGAGCTCGGCGGGCCCCACGTGGCTGGTCGACGTCATGTGACCGAGCGGCGTTGAGTAGCTGAGCTGGCTACCGGTGTTCATGTACCCCTGGTTGTCGTACTCGACGATGATCATCCCGTGGCCGCGCAGCGCGGAACCGATCGCGGCACCCATGCCGATGTCCATGCCCCCGTCGCCGGTCACCATCACGAACGTGATCTCCTCGCCGACGGGCAGCTCGCCGCGGCGCACGCGCTCGTGGAAGACCTCGACGAGCCCGCTGAGCGTGGCCGCGCCGTTCTGGAACAGGTTGTGCACATAGGTGACGCGGTGCGAGGTGTACGGGTAGCCGGTGCTGACGACCATCGCGCAGCCGGTCTGGTAGAGCACGACGATGTCGCCCTCGATCCCGCGCATGAACTGGTCGAGCGCGGGGAAGATGCCGCACCCGGGGCACGCCCCGTGCCCGGGAACGACGCGCTTGGGCTTGCACGCGAGCTCCCAGTACGGGGGCGCGTGGACTTCGAGCCGACCGTCGGGGCCTGGGTGCACCTTCAACAGCCCGCTGGTCGTCTCCTCCCGGGTGAGCGGGGGGACGCCGCGGCGGACACGCGGCTTGTCCGGGTCGCCCGGCTTCACGCCGTAGTAGTCGAACGGCACCTCCACCGTGCCGCGTTCAGCGGCCTGGAGTGCCAGCCGGAAGAACGCCTCGGCATCGCCCGAGTGGAATGCGCGTCCGCCCAGGCCGTAGACGCGGCTCAGGCACAGGGTGCGGTTGTCCGGGTCGTCCTTGAGCGCTGACTTGATCTCGTGAGTCAGGTTGGCGCCGTGCGAGCCGTAGGAGCTGGAGCGCTCCCCAATCAGGACCGCCCGGACGCCGCGCAGCGCCTCGCGGATCGTCTCCGCGGGGAAGGGACGAATCACATTCGGGCTGATCACGCCGGCGCGGACGCCCTCGGCGCGCAGCTTGTCAGCGACGTCCTTGGCGGTCTGCGCGGCGGAGTTGAGCAGGAACAGCGCGACCTCGGCATCGTCCATGCGGTAAAGGTCGACGGGGTCGTAGCGCCGGCCGCTCAACGCCTCGTACTCGGCCAGGACCTCGGGGATGGCCGCCAGCGCAGCGTCCATCGCCCGCTCGAGCGCGTACTTGTTGTTGATCAGGTCGGGGTCGTTCATGTACGGACCGATCGTCACGGGGTGCCGTGGGTCGAGCGCCTTCACCGGCTCCAGCACGGGCCCGAGCCAGTGGTGCACGGTGTCGTCGTCCTCGAACGTCCACACCCGACGCTTCTGGTGGCTCGTGAAGAAGCCGTCGTAGGCGACGATCGCGGGCAGCCGCACATCGGCGCGCTCGGCGACGCGCAGCGCGATCAGGTTCAGGTCGTAGACGGCCTGCGGATCGCGCGCCATGAAGATGAGCCAGCCGGTATTCAGCGCGTAGTAGACGTCGGAGTGATCGCCGAGGATGTCGAGCGGGCCGCTCACCGTGCGCGTGGCGAGGTCAAGCAGCATCGGATAGCGCGTGCCGGACTGCACGGGCAGCTCCTCCAGCGAGTACAGGAGCCCCTGGGCGCTGGTAGCGTTGAACACACGCCCGCCGGCGGTGGCAGCGCCGAAGCAGATGCCGGCGGCGCCGTGCTCGCCGTCAGCCGGCACCATCACGATGTCGTGCTCACCGGCCGCCTTCATCTCGTCGACCAGCTCGGCGACCTCGGTCGACGGCGTGATCGGGTAGTAGCCCATCAGGTGGAAGTTGATCTGCTTGGCGGAGAGCGCGGCCATCTCGTTGCCGGTGCGGAACCGGACGACCTGCGCGGCGGGCTCAACCCCCGGGCTCCGGCTGGTGCTCGACCCGGGACTCGCGCTCGGCGGTGCGGAAACGGCCATCAGGCGGCCCTCCTCTCCCGTTCGAGCTGCGGGAAGAGCGGGACGCGGTGCTCATCGGCCCAACCGTCCTCCTCGCGGAGTTCGCTGAGCGAGCCGGTGGGACAAGCGTCGATGCACTTCAGGCAGCCCTTGCAATAGTTGTAGTCGATGCCGAGCAGCCGGACAGCGGGCTCGCCTTCAGGGTCCTCGGACCATACGAAGCAGAGATCCGGGCAGACGATGTCGCAGATCCCGCAGTGGACGCACGTATCCGGGTCGTAGGCGGGAAGGAAGCCCTGCCGCGACGTGCTCAAGTTCTTCAGGATGCTGTTGCCCGGATCCAGGATCGCGCCGCCGATTGGGGCGTCGAGGTAGCCGAACGCGGGAGCCGCTCGCTGCACCGGCCGGCCGGTGTCGCCCGGCGCGGCGGGCCAGGTCACGCTCCGCAACTCCTCGTAGCCGCGGTCGAACGTGCGCAGGTTCGCCTCGATGAGATGTGCGTAGCGGGCGGCAAAGCTGTCGCGAATCGTCTCCTTCAAGGCGTCGCAGTCCAGGAACGGACAGGTGCGGGCGACCGCGCCGAGCATCGCGGTGTTCACACGCGTCTGCTCCTCGAGCGCGATGCCGAGCGCGTCCAGCACGACCACCGTGCCGGACCGCAGGCCGAGCGCCTCCCGAATCTGCTCGGGTGTCTTACGCGTGTTCATGATGACCGTCCCGGTGGGTCCGAGCCCCGCGGCCACGTCGATGGAGTGAGCCAAGGCCTCGTGGAAGACCGCGACAACCTGCGGGTTCTCGATCGGGCTGCTCGTTCTGACCTCGCGGTCCCCCGGGCAGAAGCGGACGAACGACTTCACCGGGGTGCCCTTCTTCTCCGAGCCGTATGAGGAGAAGTGCGCGCCGTTCAGGCCCTGGCGTAGGACGCCGGCCTCAGCGAGGATCTTCCCGGCGAGGTGGGCACCCAGCCCGCCAATCGACTCAAAGCGGATCCCGAAGAAACCATCCTCGCCTGCTCCGGGAAGCGCATCCGCTCCGCTGCGGACTGAGCTCTCTGCAACGGTTGACATGGCACGCCTCCGAAAATCGGAATCGTCGTTCTCAACATCTTGGAGACGGCCTCCCGCGGGAGCATCGGGAGGAACCACCGATCTGCGCGGGGAGAACTACCGCGCCCGCAACGGGGAAATACTCCCCGGAAGCCGAAACTACGGCTGACTACGACCGTGCTGGGAGAAGGCCGGGGGTCCGGCCTTCACCAAGGGGCGTACGCGCCGGCGTTGGCCGCTCGGATCGCGCTCACATAGCCGGCGCGCGCGTATGCCGCTTCGTCGGCGTCGCCCGGCACCGACAGCATTCCGCGCAGCTGTTCGAGCGATTCGAACCCCTTACGCGCCATCCACGCGGATAGGCCGTCGACGAGCTCCGCCGCGTACCCGGGTCCGTGGCGCAAAAGCGCCGAGGTGGTCATCACCACATCGGCTCCGGCGAGTAGGTAGCGCGCGACGTCGGTGGGGACTTCGACGCCGGTAGTCGCGGCGAGCGAGGCGCTGATCCTTCCGCGCAGCAGCGCGATCCACGTTCGGGGGAGCCTTCCGTCTGCGGGGTTCGACAGGTTGACCCGGGGCAGAATCACGAGCTCTTCCGGGTCGATATCGGGCTGTAGGAAGCGGTTGAACAGCACCAGCCCATCCGCGCCCGCCCCGTCGAGGCTGATTGCCATCTCGCCGATCGAGCTGAAGAACGGACTGAGCTTAACCGCAACCGGAATGCCGACGGCCGCCTTCACGCGTTGCAGCACCTCGATGTGACGCTGCTCCACTTCGCGGCCGTGGGTCATCGGGTCGGCAGGGAGGTAGTAGACGTTCAGTTCGATCGCTGCCGCGCCGGCGTCCTGCATCGCGCGGGCGTAGTCGGTCCATCCCTCCGCGGTGACGCCGTTGAGGCTCGCGATCACCGGCACGTCGACGCTCGCCACGGCGCGCTCGAGCAGATTCAGATACCGGCGCGGCCCAGCGTCCTCTTTGATGACCGCTGGGACGTAGTCGAGCGCTTCGGCGAAGCTCTCGGCCGGCCCGTCGACGAGTTCGGCGGTGTGGGCTTGATGTTCTCGCAGCTGCTCCTCGAACAGGGAATAGAGCACGATCGCACCGACGCCGCCGGCGGCCAGGCGGCGCACTCCATCGAGCGTGTATGACAGCGGTGACGGCGAGGCCACGAGCGGATTTCGGAGCGCAAGCCCCATGTAGTTCGTGGCGAGCCCGGTCACGAATCCATCTGGGGGTTGGACGGGAACTGTGCCGCCGTCAGCGTTGCCATCTGCTCGTAGGTCTGCCAGCGAAGCTCCGCCGCCCGCTGGGCGAGATCGAGCAGGCGGTCGGCCTCGACGGGATCCGAGTTGGCGAGCGCCGCAAAGCGCAGCTCACGCTTGCGGTAGTCCGCCAGGCGCAATCGCGGCCGTGGGGAATCGAGTAGGAACGGGTCATAGCGGATCAGCGGCCAATGCCCAGACGCCACGGCACGGTACTGCTGATCGAGCCCGTTTCGCATGTCGTAGCCATGCGCGATGCAGTGGCTGTAGGCGATGATCAGCGAGGGGCCGTCGTAGGCCTCAGCCTCGCGGAACGCACGCAGTGTTTGCTGGGGGTCGGCGCCGATCGCCACTCGCGCGACGTAGACGTTGGCGAGCGCGATTGCCTGCAGCGCAAGGTCCTTGGTGGGCATCGTCTTGCCGGCGGCGGCGAACTTGGCGACGGCGCCCAGCGGAGTGGCCTTCGACATCTGCCCGCCGGTGTTGGAGTAGACCTCGGTATCGAGCACTAGAACGTTGACGTTGCTGCCGCTTGCCAGGACGTGATCGAGACCGCCGGAGCCGATGTCATAGGCCCAGCCGTCGCCACCGACGATCCATACGCTGCGCCGGATCAGGTGATCGATCACGCTGCGGAGATCTTCGACCGCAGTCCCCTCGAGACGGTCGAGCCGCAGCTCGAGCTCGGCCAGTCGCTCGCGCTGCTCGCGCAGCTCCGACTCCCGCAACTGCGGGGCACTCAATATCTCATCAACCATCTCTGGGCCGATCTCCTCGCGCAGCTCCGACAACCGGCGGCGGGCGATCTCGGTGTGACGATCGGCAGCGAGCCGCAACCCGAGCCCGAACTCGGCGTTGTCTTCGAACAGCGAGTTCGACCAGGCTGGACCGCGCCCGTCGCTGCCCACCGTCCAGGGTGTGGTCGGCAGGTTCCCCCCGTAGATCGAGGAGCACCCGGTGGCGTTGGCGACGGTGAGGCGGTCCCCGAACAGCTGCGACATGAGCTTGAGATACGGAGTCTCTCCGCAGCCGGCGCAGGCGCCGGAGAACTCGAACAGCGGCTCAAGGAACTGGGTGCCGCGTACGGTCCCGAAGTCGACTCGCGACCGATCGGCCAGCGGTAGCTGCTCGAAGAACGAAATGTTCTCTCGTTCCGCCTCCAGCAGGGGCTCTCGCTCGTCGAGGTTGATCGCTCTGCGGACCGGGTCCCCGCCCACCGATACCGGACACGCTTCGACGCATAGCCCGCAGCCGGTGCAGTCCTCCAGGTACACCTGCAGCGTGTAGGACGTGCTCGGCAGCCCGGGACCGTTGAGCGGCGCGGACTTGAACCTTGCCGGCGCATCGTTCAGCCGGGCGGACTTGTAGTAGCGGGTGCGGATCACGCTGTGCGGGCAGACGAAGCTGCAGTTGCCGCATTGGATACAGAGCTCCGAGTCCCAAACCGCGACCTGGTCTGAGATGTTGCGCTTCTCGTACTTGGTGGTTCCGCTCGGATAGGTGCCGTCGATCGGCAGCGCGCTGACCGGAAGCGCGTCGCCGTGTCCGATCATCATTGCGGCGCTGACGGTGCGAACGAACTCGGGCGCGTCCGCCGGAACGATCGGCGTTGAGTCATGCTGTGAGGTCACCTGCCCGGGCAACGGCACCCGGTGAAGCCCGTCCAGCGAGCGGTCCACGGCGGTCTGATTGCGCTCCACGACCTCCGTGCCACGCTTGCCGTACGTCTTGGCGATCGTCGCCTTGATCCGAGCGATCGCCTGCTCGCGCTCCATGACGCCCGAGATCGCGAAGAAGCAGGTCTGGAGCACGGTGTTGGTCCGCCCCGCAAGGCCCGCGTCGCGGGCGATCCTGCCGGCGTCGATGACATACAGCTCGATCTCCTTGGCCAACATCCGCTCCTGGACCTGTCGCGACAGCGCGTCCCAGACGCGATCTGGCGGGTGATGGGTGTTCAGCAGCAGCGTCGCGCCGTGCGCCGCCCGGTCGAGTACCTCCGGTCGCTCAATCAGCCCGAACTGGTGGCAGCCGACGAAGCTCGCGCTGGAGACGAGGTACGGGGCCCGGATCGGGAGCGGACCGAAACGGAGGTGGGAGATCGTCTGCGAGCCGGACTTCTTCGAGTCGTAGACGAAGTAGCCCTGCGCCTGGAGCCCCTCGTCGTCGCCGAGAATCTTGATCGTGTTCTTGTTCGCCCCGACCGTGCCGTCTGAGCCCAGCCCGAAGAACACCGTCCGCACCGTCTCCTTGGGCTCTATGTCGAGCGTGGTGTCGAACGGCAGGCTCGTGTGGGTGACGTCGTCGTTGATGCCGATCGTGAAGCGCCGCCTGGGCCGCTCGTGCCGGAGCGCGTCGAGTACCCCGGCCGCCATTCCGGGGCTGAACTCCTTCGAGGACAGGCCGTAGCGCCCGCCGACGACCAGCGGCATCAGCTCGCGCTCCCCGTCGACGTATGCCTCGTTCAGCGCCGTGAGCACGTCCAGGAACAGCGGCTCCCCGACGGAACCGGGCTCCTTGGTCCTGTCGAGCACGGCCACGCGGCGTGCGGACTGCGGCAGAGCCTGAGCCAGTGCGGCTGCCGGGAACGGCCGGTAGAGCCTGACCTGCGCCACGCCGACGCGCTCGCCCCGTGCCTGCAGGAACGCCACCGTCTCACGCGCGGTCTCTCCACCTGAGCCCATCATGACCAGCACGCGCTCAGCGTCGGGATGCCCGCTGTAGTCGACCAGCCCGTAGTGGCGCCCCGTGCGCTCACGCACGCGGTCCATCGCCTCCTCGACCAGAGTGGGCACCCGCGCGTAGAAGGGATTGACAGTCTCGCGCGCCTGGAAGAACGTATCCGGGTTGTGAGCGGTGCCACGGATGAACGGCCGCTCGGGCGAGAGGGCGCGAGCCCGGTGCTCGCGGATCAGCTCCTCGGACACGAGCGCTCGGAGGTCGTCATCGGCGAGAGACTCGATCGTGTTCAGCTCGTGCGAGGTGCGGAACCCATCGAAGAAATGCAGGAACGGCACCCGGGACGAGAGCGTCGCGGCATGCGCCACGAGCGCCAGGTCATGGGCCTCCTGCACCGACGCGGAAGCCAGCAGCGCAAAGCCGGTCTGCCTCACCTGCATCACGTCGGAGTGATCTCCGAAGATCGAGAGCGCCTGCGTTGCCACGGACCGGGCAGCGACGTGCAGCACGGCCGGCGTCAGCTCGCCGGCGATCTTGTACATGTTCGGGATCATCAACAGCAGGCCCTGAGAGGCGGTAAACGTCGTCCCCAGCGCGCCGCCCTGAAGGGCCCCATGCAGCGCGCCCGCCGCGCCGGCTTCGCTCTGCATCTCGACGACGTGGGGCACCGTCCCCCAGAGGTTGGGCCGTCCGCGGCTCGACCACTCGTCGGCGAGCTCGGCCATCGGCGAGGACGGTGTGATCGGGTAGATGCAGCAGACCTCGCTCAGCCGATAGGCGACCGAAGCTGCGGCCTCGTTGCCGTCGATCGTCGCGCGCATCAGGTCGGCCCCAAGCCGCCATCCGAGGACGCCACGAAGGCCTCCACGGGCAGCGGCGCACCCTCGGGAATCATCTCGATCGAGTGCACCGGGCACTGCTCGAAGCACGCCCGACACCCGGTGCAGCGGTCGTAGTCGAATTCATAGCGCAGCCCCGGGCCGAGCTTGATCACCGCATCCTCGGGGCAGGCTCCCACGCACCCATCGCACTCGCAGCAGTTTCCGCACGACAGACAGCGATGCGCCTCGAACGCCACCTCCTGCGAGGCGAGGGCGCCCACCACCTCAGCGAAGCCGCCGACGCGCTCAGACGGCTCGAGCTCCGGCTGCCGGCGGCGGAGCGCGTCGCCGAAATACCACAGGTTCAGCATGTCGAACGTAGCGGGCGCGTGCTTCGGGCCGGGCTCATACCGATCGCCCCGAAGCCAGGCGTCGATCTCCCGGGCGGCGCGCTTGCCGTGGCCTACCCCGACAGTGACGGTTCGCTCAGTGGGCACCATGTCCCCACCCGCGAACACGCCCGGGCATCCCGTCATCAGCGAGCTCGACACCTTCACGGTGCCGTCACGCTCGAACTCGACTCCCGGCACGGAACGTAGGAACTCGGTGTCGGTCTCCTGGCCCAGCGCCAGGATCACGGTGTCCGCGGCCAGCGTCTCGAACCTGCCGGTCGGTTGCGGGAAACCGGTTTCGTCAAGCGCCATCACCTCGACCTGGAGCTGCTCGCCCTCGAACGCCTTGATCGTTCGCAGCCAGTTCATCCGCACCCCCTCCTGCTCGGCATCCTCCGCTTCCTCCTCGTGCGCGGGCATCTGCTCGCGGGTACGCCGGTAGACGACCAGCGCCTCCTCCGCTCCGAGCCGCCGCGCAGTCCGAGCCGCATCCATCGCGGTGTTGCCGCCACCGTAGACCGCCACGCGCCGTCCGATCACCGGCCGCTCCCCGGACGCGACGCCGCGCAGGAACGACACTGCATCGACGATCGGCCCGGCATCCATGGCGGGAATCTCAACCCGTTTGGACAGATGGGCGCCGACCGCTACGAACACCGCATCGAAGTCACCCTCGCGGCGTTCTGCGTCAAGGTCCGTGACCCGATGGTCGCGGATAAACCGGATCCCAAGTGCTTCAAGTCGGACGAGCTCGGCATCGAGTACGTCGCGCGGAAGCCGGTAGGCGGGAATCCCGTAGCGCATCATCCCGCCGGGCTCCGGGCCCGCGTCGCGGATCTCAACGTCGTGTCCGAGGCGCGCCAGATGACATGCGGCCGACAGCCCGCTCGGGCCGCCACCGATTACCAGCACCCGCTTTCCGGTGCGGATCCGCGGCGGCTCGAACAGCCAGCCCTGCTGGCGCGCGAGATCGCCGAGGAACCGCTCAACCGCGTGAATCGACACGGCGCTGTCTAGGTTGGCGCGGTTGCAGCTGCTCTCACACGGGTGGTAGCAGACCCGACCATGGATCGCGGCGAACGGATTGTCGCCCACCAAAATCCGCCAGGCGCGTTCGTTCTGACCCGCCTGAACCTGCGCAAGCCACCCCTGGATGTTTTCCCCCGCCGGACACGCCGCATTGCATGGCGGCAGAAGGTCGACGTACACGGGGCGCGCCGCCCGGACTGGGCCTGCGCGCGACCGGCCATGAACGAGGTCCGGGAGTGAGGTGATGTCCCGTGGGCCCGTGGGCTCCGGCGGCGGCCGACGGTCTGATCGTTGAAATCGACGTGGTTGCATGGCCCCGCCTAGCGATGAACGCGCTTGCACTTCGTTGTCGGCGTCTCGGCTTCCCTGTGATCGGGTACCGCAGCCCAAGCCGCGCTACCCGCGCGAGCGCTCAGCATGCCGACGAGGTCTGATCAGATCCATGGATGCGGATTTCGAACACGCTATCGCGTCGCTTACGCCTCGCCCCAGGCGAGGACGCCGGCGACGTCAAGCGTGGAGATGATCCCGGTCGGACGCTGCGTCTCTGGATCGCTCACCACCAGATGGCTCACGCCATGCTGGAGCATCAGCTGACCCGCTTCTCGGAGCGGTGTCGTCGCCTTGACCGTGATGACCGGCTGGTTCGCGAGGTCCCGCGCTGTCGTTCCGGGCTCGCCGCCGATGCCCGCGCCGAGCAGGTCGAGGTCGGAGACAATGCCCCAGACGTAGCACTCCGGGCTCCCGTAGGAGATCCCGACGACCGCGATGCAGTGGACATGATGGGTGGCCATCATCCGGGCCACCTCGCTTATGCCCACGTCGGGTTCGCAGGTTAGGATCCCCGGATGCA
>Ga0335081_10022699_pt1 | contig 10151 bp, 15 predicted proteins | sample Lox_Sample_35_FD_206713 | JGI IMG/M metagenome (GOLD analysis project Ga0335081, IMG submission 206713) | Soil microbial communities from Loxahatchee National Wildlife Refuge, Florida, United States - Lox_Sample_3.5 | ecosystem: Environmental > Terrestrial > Soil > Wetlands | place: USA... | reverse complement strand
TGCTGCTAAGTTGTTTAGAATGTGGTGGCCAGGGACGGAATCGAACCGCCGACGCCAGCCTTTTCAGGGCTGCGCTCTACCAGCTGAGCTACCTGGCCGGGGAAACTTAAGTGTAGCCAATCGGCAACCGTTTCCGCAACGCAGCCGGCATCACGTTGGCCACGCCTGATCGAGTGACTGACTCGCAACCTAAGTCGTTCGTGGCGCACGAGAAAATCCGACGTTTTCGGGTGTGTCAGCCGCGCCCCCAATTCCGCCAGTGTCGGGCGCGCCAGTTCAGACCGCCGAAAAACCGCCCCCTCTCGCTGAACAACAACTACTATCTAGGAGCCTGTCCGAGAAATACTGTTCGTTGCATGTGAAAGCCGAACTTTCGCGTAGCACGAATTTTTCGTGAAAAGCCGGTTCCAGGCGTGGTGGCGGCCAAAACCGCTCCGGGAGCGTCTGGACCCGCGATTTTGATGAAAAACCCTCCCCGAGGGTTCTCAGGAGGGTTGCAGGACGGCATGGAGCCGTAGAATGTTATGCGTCAGGCACACCAGTGCCCACTCCCCTTTTACCTTTTCTTTTCCGCGTAGCAAAAATTGGCGAAAACCACGTGCCTGTTTGATCTGCCGGACACCGGTTCCACGATGCACTTGCGCGCCGCGTAGATGGCCTTGCCTACCTTGGTCTGTAGCTTCCCCTTCATCCGATCCACCCTGGTTGCGTCTTTGGGCAACGGTCCGGGCTTACAAGGCAATCGATGCTCTCCATGTTTCTGCTTGCCGGTGGCGATGAACCCCTCGACCTTGCTCTCCGGGTGCTCGGCCGATTCCAGGTACGCCAAGTTCTCTTCCGAACAATACCCGTTGTCCGCCAAAACCTCTTCTGGACGCTGCCCTGACTGTTCCTCAATGGCTTCCACCATCGGTTCCAGTTGCTTTTTGTCATTGGACGCTTCCGTCACGGACTGTCCGACGATCAACCACATCTCCGGTTCTACGGCCGCTTGCGCATGGTAACCCTGCACAAACCCGTCGGCACCCTTCATAATGCGCGACTCCGGATCGGTGAAGTTGTATTGATCCTTCTCCTCCGGCTTCGCTTGTTTCGCCTCCGCGGCGCTTTTGCCCTCGGCAGCGGCTTTCTCCCGAGCTCGCTGCTCGACTACCTTCTTAGCCACTTTGATCTTGGCCAGTCGCGTTTCCCGCCGCCGCAACTCCTCCGGCAACTCGTCGCCCCGTTGCTTGCCGTGTCGACGGTCTTCTTCCTCATCGGCAGCCTCGGCCTGCTCCAGCAGCTGCTTTACTTCCTCCTTCAACTGCTGCTGCTTTTCCTCCATCCGTCCGTAGCTCATCGCCTTGTGCTTGCTGGCGTTGGCTTTGATCTTCGTCCCATCCAGGGCTACACGCCCCACTTTCACTGCTCCCACTTCCAGAGCCATCTCCAAGACCTGCTCGAACAGTCCCTGCAGCGTCCCGATGTGGATCTTGCGAAAGTCCGAGATCGTTCGGAAGTCCGGTTCGTTGCCCGCCGCCAATACCTTAAAAGGGATGTCTTCCTGCAACCGCTTCTGGATCCGGCGCGAACTGAATACCCCCGTGCAGTACCCGTAAACCATAACTTCGTCATCAGGCGCGGATCGTATGGCGGCTGCCCTCGCTTCTCCTCCCCGTACACCGCGTGAATGGCCGACAGATCCAGTTGATCCACCACGTCGCTCACGAAGTACACCAGGTGTTCTTCTGCCACCCATTCGCGCAGGCTCGGCGGCAACAGCAGATCTTGATCGGGCAGGTAGGGTCGGTAACCCTTGGGCATAAAACATTATTACCCGATTCCGTTTTATTTGTTCCCTCGATCTTTCGGATTTCTCGGACAGGCTCCTAGAATATCTACAATGTCGTGGGCGTATTTCTCACACAACAAGAACAATCGTTCAAGATATTTTGGTCGAGCCTCATCTTCATCCCGTTCCAAAACATCTTTGGTGAAGGCGATCTCCACGCGCATAGCGCGATCTCGTGTACTCTTGTTCTCCGCTTCGGTGAAGATATCTTCCCCGGACACATCAATCGCTGGCGGGATATAGGGAAAAAGGTCCATGGGTTTCGCCCACTATCCTCCTGAACCGCAAGCTCAACACAATTAATAAGCGATCTGGCAGGCTTCCGAGATCCGAATGCCAGTCCGGTCCTGCCGGTCCTTCGGTCCTTACTGGCTACCAGCCTCATTTCCAAGGGTTTCTGCCTCCACACAGTTGGACCACCCATTTCGGCCTGCATTGCCGGTCCCGATCTATACCGCCCTACCGCCCCGTAGCGTCCTGGTCACTTGCCCCGCCTCGGGCAAGCCGCAGGTTCGCATCTTAAACTGGCAACTTGGCAGATCCCTGGGCACGTTTACCAGCCCTTCCGGGCGGCCCACTACGCTTGACCCGCAACAACTCGCCGAGGACAGCCGTTGGTTTACATCGCGCCGGAGGCCCCTGCCCAACCCGCGTGGCCGCGGTGAGACCATGGACGTCTTCTCGGCGCCATCGCCTACCACGTCTTCACTGGAAAGGCACCCACCGACAGTCTCCCGGAACGCGACCAGATTATCCGTGGTCGCCAAGGTTTCGTGCTCGCCGGCGTTCTGGATGGCGTCGCGCCGGACCTTAAAGAGTTGATCTACGAAAGCACGGGTGGGCAGGTCCTGGCCGCCCGAGTCCGTGTCGAGCTTCCTGAAAGGTCTTGAGGCCTACGACGACAAGCGCCCCCCGGGCGGAGGAGCGACTGTCGATCCGCTCGAAGCCAAGAAGGGTGCCTAGCTCGAGGGCGGCCTGGTGGTGAAGGAACGCCTTGGAGGGGGCTCGTCCGCCATCGCCTTGCTCGTGGATCAGGGAGGCCGCGAACTCATCCTGAAGATCGCCCGCCGTCCGGATTACAGCGAACGCATCCTGGCCGAGCACGCCACCCTCGATGCCTGCGCCAACCACCCATTGTCGCGCCCGAGAAGAAGACGCTCAACATCCGTGGCCTGGGCGGCTTCCTGATGGAGGGCGCTGGCACGGAGCGCTGGCGCAACGCTTGGCGCGCGAGGGCCGCCTGTCGCTCGATATGCTCCAGCGTCTCCAAGCGGTTTTCGGAAAGCGTCGGGCGAGCCGAGGTGCCCTCCGGGCTGGCCGTCTTCCTTCGGAGGATTTCCAATGCCCGCGCGGGCGAAGGGAACTACAACGAGATCATGCCCGTATTCTCGGCGAAGCGTCGCTTGAAGACGAGCACATTCAAAGTCGAGATGAACGTGGGTACAAACTCGGCGAGCAGTTCCTCAAGATCATCTTCGATAGGCGCATTTGGGCAATTTTGGGTAATGCGCGATGGGAACCATGGCAAATATGGCGGGTGCAGCAATGAAATATTATGAAATATCTATAACTTGCAGATCCCCAAAGTCTGTCAAGAGTTCAAGTCCCACCTCCGGCACCACTAGGAATCAACGGCTTGCCTCGTGATTTAGAGCCGTTTTTGTACCCTCCCCGGCCGTAGCCCGTACTTACCTTGCCGCGCGACGCTGCCGGATTTCCTTTGACCGCTTGGCCGTGACCTTGATGCGTTCGGTCCGTGCGACCCCGCCGCTGGTTGTCCGACCAGGATCCAATTGGCGGCGCGGAATCGCAGGTTCCGCGAAAGCCTGCTGGATCCGCATCTCCCAGGCAGGCGAGGTCCGGAGTGCCGGGCCGCAGAGAATCAGGCTCGTAACAAGAAGCCGGCAAGCAGCCACATGAACAGCGCGGTTCCGCCATGGATCGAAATGGCGGTCATGTTGCCCGTACGGACATGGATATAGACGTTGACCGCGTCGGCGAGCGGGATTAGAGAAGCGATGAGAATAAATACCGCAATCACTTCAGGACTTACCCTGAGCCAAAGCAACCCGATGGTGAGTAGTCCCGACACAATGTCGCGTGTGCCCTTTGCCCACAGGTAGGCGGGCCTCTCATTCGCATCCGCGGGGACGCCGAAGTCCCGCGCGGCTGGAAGCGGTGACAGGATGAAACGGGCACCGATGAGAATAATCCCAACCGCAATCAACAGAACCAACCAAAACAAAATGGAACCTGCTTCTAAATGACCATCCCGAGGCACGCGCGTTGGAGGAAAGCTTTGCGGACCATAGAGACTCAGAGCTAGCAGCGTGAACGCGGCAATCAGACCGCCGGTTCTCAGCCAATGATACAGGTCCCACCGATGTTCCTGTGCGCTCCAATCATCAGGAAGGGAATTGGGCGCCCATCGGGCGATCCGGTTGTTGATCGGCACCGGGGCCACTAGCGAGAACAACACGGCGAGGACTTGAATTGCCAGGGCGATCGCGGCGAATCGCCAGGCGTGCGGATCGAGGTGGGCGAAAGGAAGTAGCAGGAAAAAGTTGAAGAGTGTCGAGGCGGACATCCAGAATGGCATCACTCGGCCAAAAATCGCAGCGAACGATGAGCGCACCAGAATATGAGTCTCGATGGGTTGCCGATTCAACGTCGGATGCGCGAACGCCGCCACACTCAGCTCACTGCCGCACATAAGGCCGAGCAAGAGCAGGGCCAGCAACTGAAGGATCATTTCACCCCCTGGGTCGGTACTCTTCGAGCAAACATCACCTCTGCGTGAGGTGCCCGTGAATCGATCATTTTGTCTCCATCTTCGGACGCTCGATATCCCACTCGGGACTGCTTAAGAAGTATGTGTCGTACAACTCCTGTACATTGGCCAGACTCTCAGGGGGCTCCTCGCCATGCGCGATTCGCGTGAGTTGCCTGAAGTATTCGAAGCGTTCGATACCTGGCGCGATCACAATGAGGAGTTCGGCGCTGTGGCCGCGCTCGGCCGAGAAAGCGTGGGGCATGTGCGGCGGTACAACGATCACATCTCCCTCTTCAGCCCTGACAATTTGCTTGCCGGACAGAACTCGCACTACGCCACCGAGCACGTAGAACATTTCGGCTGCGCGTTCATGCCGATGCGGTCGAGCGCCGTCGGCGCCTTTGCTCAAGGTTACGCGCACTGTGGACAGCACGCCTCCAGTGGCGCTGCTGTCGGCCAGTAGCCTGACTTGCGCCGCGGGGACTCCCACGGTCTCGGCATTGGCCCCGCGCACCAGTAATGAATGTCCAAAGCCAGGCAAGCCGAGCGACATATGCACAGAGACGGGCAATCTGTTCGCCACTGTCGGAGATGGAAACGATGTCCTTTGAATTCAGCAGGAATTGCCACTGTGGTGAGTTCGCCAGAGCCTTGGCGATCCGCTCGGACCGGTAGAATGTTCCGCCACGGTGCCCGAAAAGGGCAGAAGGAGGGCAAGTGTCGGGTCAGTCGAGATGATTCGCCCTGAACCCCATAAAACAACGGAGTCCACGCCAGTGCCGCCGGGTGTGAGACCAGGGGAACGGCGCTGCGAGACAAGGAGCACATTCAACACCGAAGCTGTCCGGACTTCTGATGTTTCCAGCGATGCTTGTGGGCCGAGCGTGTCAGGCGTCCTGATGCTTTGGTGGACTCGAGGGCGGGACGGGCTGCGGGCCTGGTGTCGCGCGTGCGCGGGGTTGGAAGGTCGCGGTGGTTGTGGGCGCTGGCCATTCCGCCGGGATCGGTGCTGGCAGTTTTGCTTGGCCGGAAGACGATCGTGACGCCGGCATTCGCGCCGAACCACTTCTGGATCGGGCTGGCGTTCGGCTGCGCCGCGGGATTCTTTGAGGAGATTGGATGGACGGATTCGCACATCCTGTATGCTCCGGCGGCAGAGTGCCACTCAAGCGCCGGTCTGCCTCGGGCTGGGTTTGGGTGGTCTGGCACATTCCGGTGATCGACCACCTCTCACGCCAGTTCCACCGGGCGCTGGCGGTGTTCGGGCCCGCGGGCGTTAATGCCGGGCAGGAGGTAAGCTGGTGCGCCGTGTATGCCGGAATGTTGTGGGTGGTGGTAGCAACGGACCCTGGCGCGGCCACCCAGTAATCAGTGAAAATTATCTGAAAGTCTGCTGCGGGATTTGCCGCCTCGCAGGTACACTGGGGATAAGGATGCGCGCGGTTTCCAATGCGGTGATGGCGGTGCTGGTAGTTGCGGCGCTGTACGGGGAAACTGCTTTTCGTGTCCTCAGGTTCTGGCTCTGCAATCCCACAAGCCGGCACATGCGTGCTGCCACCACACGAAACAGACGCGTGCGACCTGCCAGACACAAGGGTTGCGTCATTTCGTGAAAGCGCAATCGAATGGAGTCGCAGCCCCGGGAGTGGTCGCCAATGCCCCTGCGCCGCCCGCCATCACGCCTCCGCACAATCCCACTTTGATTTCCGTTACCCCGGCGGATCACGCGCCTCCCGATCTCCTCTCTTTACACCCCAGCTTCCGAATCTAGATTCGTTGTCTTGTGGCGCGGACACTAGTGGCGACCATGTTCGTGGGGCTGGCCCCGATCATCTGGTCCGCGGGCGCCGGACATTCAGGAATTACCGTTGAGTCCTCGAACTATTCATATACTGACATATAGGGACAACCGATTCCGGCTGGGCGCCGGCCAGGGATTTCAGTTCACGGGCGGGATTCCAGCGCAAGAACGGTACGCGCTTTTGAGGGGACGGATGGATCAACGTCTGGTGGCGGAGATGGGCGAGGCGGGAGCGGCGCCGGCCAGTGCATTCTCGCTGCCGGTGAAGCACCTCGGCCGGATTACCGGCTCCGAAGGCACGCTCGTATTCGAGGATGGTTCGGTGGTGTACTCCACGCCGAAGGCGGGGGACTCGCGCACCTGGCGCTACTCCGATATCGAGAGCCTCAGCAGCGCCGGGCGATTCGAGATGACCGTCACCACGCTCGAGAAGGATTTTCATTTTCAGTTAAAACAGCCAATTACGGAAGCCGGGTATAACGAGCTTTGGCTTCAGATCGAAACGAGGAACGGGAGAATTCAATGAGGAAACAGATTGCGATCGTTTTTGCGGCGGCAATGCTGGCGTTTAGCGCCTCGGCGGCCCAGAAGTTCACCGGCACCATCACGGACGACATGTGCAAGAAGGCGGATCACAAAGACATGAACATGGGCGACGACATGAAGTGCGTGGATGAGTGCATCAAGAGCATGAAGGGCAAGTACATGCTGTATGACGGCAAGGAGACATACGCGCTGAGCGACCAGAAGGCGCCCGCGAAGTTTGCGGCGAAGAAGGTGACGGTGACGGGAACGCTGGATAACGCGACGAAGACAATTACCGTAGAGAAGATCGAAGCAGCGAAATAAGTATCGTGGCGCGGGACTCGAAAGCGCCAGGCATGAGTGCCTGCGCCACACCTTATGCCTGACCGTCCTCCACCTGCCGAGTTCTATTGCCCGACCTGTGCCAAGGCGGTCGTTGACCCGCTGGTGTGTGGGGATTGCCATGCCCTGATCTGCCGCGTGTGCGGCACACCGCTCGAACGCATCGACGACCTCGGAATCGGATAGGTGATACAGTATCCAAAACGCTATGGATACCAGAATCTCCAGGCGCACGTTCGCCAAATCGCTGGCCGCGGCGCCAGCCCTGCTGCGTGGCCAGACCGCACCTCTGCGCGCGCGAGTCAAGATCGATACCGAACGGGTGATCGGCGATATCGACCCGCTGCTCTTCGGGAATTTCATCGAGCACCTGGGACGCTGCATCGATGGCGGCGTCTTCGAGGAAGGATCGAAGCTATCCGATGCCAACGGCTATCGCCGCGACGTTCTGGATGCCGTCCGCAAGCTCAATGTCACGGTGCTCCGCTGGCCGGGCGGGAATTTCTCCTCGAATTACCACTGGATGGACGGCATCGGCCCTCGCGATAAGCGGCCCCCGCGCCTGGAGATGGCCTGGGGCACGGTGGAGAGCAACCGCTTCGGCACCCACGAGTTTCTCAACTATGCCGAGATGCTCGGCACGCAGCCTTACATCTGCTGTAACCTCGGCACCGGAACGTGGAACGAGGCGCAGCAGTGGGTGGAGTATTGCAATTCCTCCGAAGACACCGAAATGACGCGCCTGCGCAAGCAGAACGGCCGCGCAGCGCCCTGGAAGGTGACCTATTGGGGCTCGGCAACGAGATGGACGGCCCCTGGCAGATGGGACACCGCAGCGCCGAAGACTACGGCAAGTTCGCTCTGGAAGCCGCCAAGCTGATGAAGTGGACCGATCCGAAGGTCAAGCTGATCGCCGCGGGTTCATCGAACTTCGGCCCGGGTTCGGATTGGACCTCCTGGAACCGAACGGTGCTCGAATTCCTGCGGCAGCATGCCGACTTCCTCTCGATCCACATGTACGTCGGCAACGCCAGGAACGACTTCGGCGACTTCATGGCCTGTTCGGTGGAACTGGATCATCGCATCAAAACTACCGAGGGCATCATCGACGCGGCGCTCTCCGGCCAGCCCGGCAATCGAAAAATCTATATCGCATGGGACGAGTGGAACGTCTGGTATCGCGCGCGCGGCGCGCAGGAGCGGGGGAAGCGCATCCTCGAGGAGCATTACAACCTGGAGGATGCGCTGGTGGTTGCTACCTTCCTGAATTCTTTTGTCAACCATGCCCACATCGTGAAGATAGCCAACATGGCGCAACTGGTGAACGTCATCGCGCCGATCTTCTCCAACGATCAAGGGCTGTTCCTGCAGACGATTTACCACCCGCTGCAATTGTTCGCCAACCATACGAAGGGCAAGGCGCTGGAATTGTTCGTGGACAGCCCGAAATACAAGTGCGCGCGTTTCGATGACGTGCCGTACCTGGATGTGTCGGCGGGCTACGACAACGGATCGCTGGTGCTGAATACGGTCAATCGCCATCCGGACCAGGCGATCGAGACCGAGTTCGAAGTCGAAGACAAGCAGTTTTCGGGGCCGGTGACGGTGTCGGAAGTGAACGGCCCGGACATCAAGGCGGAAAACGATTTCGGAAAAACCACGGTGAAGACGGTGGAACGGTCGGCAACCGCGGACGGCCGCAAACTGCGCTATCGATTCCCGGCGCATTCTTACACGATGCTGCAGACGAAGCTGGCGTAGATGATGACGGCCGCCACACACGAATCTGTGTGACCACAACCCGCGCGCCTCGAAACGTGTAGGATCCGCGAACCGGTTCGGATACTCGGGTCAGAATGAAGACAGCCTTTCGTGGCGTTCGGCGATCCCGGGGTTCGGAACCCTGGGTCTCTCGGTGACTAAGCGGCGCCTCGCCTGACCTCTGCACATTCCGGCACGCTTTGCTCTGCTTTTCATGAACTGGAATGGGACGCACAAAGGCGAGGGCTTCGAATATCCATCTGCTCGCGATGGGCGCGCGCTGCTCCTGGCCACCTCGACCGGGCAATCTCGCGGTCGCATCCTGCGGAGAACCGCCTGAGCGAACGCGGCATCGAACAGCCGTGCTGAACAAATGAGGAGGTGTCAAATGACGAGGATTGCTGTCGAAACGCCGTCGTAATCTCGACTCCTCCTTCGACCTTCCGCGGGAACGGTATTTGCACGAACAAAACGAAAGTGCTCGCTCACCTGTTTTCAGCATTTCCGAATCGCGAACACAAGCACCATAAGCCGCGCTCCACGAGATCCGCAAATGGCCGGTGCCTTGCATCGGACTGTTACGTGGTTCGCAGCGATACTCGAGCTGGCAACCCGTTCCCGAACTGAATCATCGTAATCGTATGAGTTGGCCACTGGTTGTCTATTTTGGGTTCGTCGTTGTTCTGGTCGCGGCAGTCCTGGCGCTCTCGTATGTGCTCGGACAAAGACACTCCGAACCTGCGACTGGCGAGCCGTACGAAGGCGGCATTGTCGGCCAGGGCTCCGCCCGCGTGCGCTTTTCCGCACGCTACTACATGGTGGCGATGTTTTTCGTGATCTTCGATCTCGAAGCGGCCTTCATCTACGCGTGGGCTGGAGCGGCGCGCGAGGTGGGGTGGACCGGGTACTGGGTCCTGGTGGTGTTCGTCGCAACGCTGGCGGCGGCACTGATCTATGTGTGGAGAGCCGGAGCACTCGACTGGTCGCGAGGTCGCGGCCGTGGAAGGTAACAATCCATGCAGTGGACGCTCACCAAACCCGGCGTAACTGGACTCACCGTACTCCCGGATTCGGAGCCGATGGAGCAGACGATTCGCCGGAGCGTGGTTTTAACGCGG
>Ga0335081_10022696_pt1 | contig 10152 bp, 7 predicted proteins | sample Lox_Sample_35_FD_206713 | JGI IMG/M metagenome (GOLD analysis project Ga0335081, IMG submission 206713) | Soil microbial communities from Loxahatchee National Wildlife Refuge, Florida, United States - Lox_Sample_3.5 | ecosystem: Environmental > Terrestrial > Soil > Wetlands | place: USA: Florida... | reverse complement strand
TAGTAAGCGAGGGCATAACTGACACGGCCGTCGTCCAGCGCCCTTTGCAAGGCGTAGGCTATTCCGTTCGTGTTGTAGAAGGCGTGCCCCCCGGTCCGGTCGGCCAGATCCTCCATGGCGGCAATTTCCGCTTGTCCCACACCGCCCCCGCGCGTAGTTCGCCTCTTCCCTCGCGCCGCCGAGGACATCGGATCCGTCATCAGCCCCCGCGCGTCTACCGGATAAATCGCCAGATTGGCATTGTTCAAAGCCCGGACCCCGCGCTCGATTTCACGCCACAGGGCGGTGGGCTCGTTGTTGGCAGCGTGAAGCTCCGGCCCCAGTGAGTCAAAGCCCAGAGAAAAAGGGAAGCCACCGGAAACCCAGATCAGATTCTTGCGGCCGGGCAATTGGGCCAGGTAATCAGCAATGTCTTCAATGGCGGCTATCGCTATATCCGAGCGTTGCCAGACGTAGAAGTCGTGTTCCCTTTGGGTCGAGGTCTCGTGTTCTCCGGGGAGGCGAGTGCCGCTCAGCGGGACCATGGTGGGGGGCGCCGGCGACTCGGGCAAGTCGAGGCTAGACGCCTCCCCGTGGTAGGCCGCCACGCTGCGCGCGAGGGACGCCGCATCGTTGCTGAAATCGTGGAGCATGCGCAACCTTTGCCCCAGCGCATAAACGGCCACCCGGTCGTTCGGCTGGATCTGTTTGAGGAACCGACGCACTTGTCGGTTGGCATAAGGCTGGTCTTCAAAGGGGGTGTTCACGGCGTCAAGCAGGATCAACGTGACGCTGAGGGGAGCGCCGCTGCGGTCCTGCCATCGGTTGGAGAATACGTCGGGCGGAAGCGCTTTCGGCGGCCCGGAGGCAGGCTCGCTCTTCTCCACGGAAAACATACTGATGCGTTCATGGTTGCCGTCGTCGGTAAGGGTGAAGTCACCGCCGGTGAGGTCAGCCACAGGCCTGCCTCTTTTGTCCAGGGCAATCACGTTCACCTGCACGAGTTGCGTGCTGGAGCGCAGCACCAGCGAGGGTTGCCCCGGAGGTGTGGGGGGTTTCTGAGCGAAACCGCCAGGCACCGGCCAGAACACGATCAACCCAATACCAACCCATCGGCGGACTATTCTTCTCATCGTTCTTGCCGGCCCTGGCCGAGCCTCATTGAAATTAACCGTGCCCACGCTCCCAACCCCACCCACACCCCTTTGGCGGAGCTTGACGGAGCGGGCGCGCGTCCCTCGAACGGCAGTTTACCATAGGCGGCGGACATCCTGGGTCGTCATATGTTTTGATGCACCCCCCCTTCCCTGTCCGGGTTGTGATGGCCAAATCACTCTTTGTATCCTCTTCAATCTCGAACTCACGAGCACAATTCTCCGTCTTCAATTCAGCAATCGGATGGGTTTCGATGCAATCGGCAATTCTTCTGCAGGTTATTCTCGCTGTTCGGCGGGGACGTAATGGCGCTCGCCCGACCCCAGGTAAACCTGCCGCGGCCGGGCGATCTTCTGCTCGCTATCGAGCAGCATTTCCTCCCACTGCGCGATCCATCCCGAAGTGCGCGGGATGGCAAACAGCACCGGGAACATCGTCTCCGGGAAGCCCATCGACTGGTAGATGAGCCCGGTGTAGAAATCGACGTTGGGATAGAGCCGGCGCTTGATGAAGTATTCGTCCTCCAGCGCGATGCGCTCGCACTCGAGCGCAATATCAATGAGCGGGTTGCGGCCCAGCGCGTCGAACACTTCGTAGGCCACCTTCTTGATGATCCGGGCGCGCGGGTCGTAGTTCTTATACACCCGGTGGCCAAAACCCATCAGCTTGAATTCTCCGGCCTTCACTTTTTTGATGTATTCCGGCACCCGGCTCACCGAGCCGATCTCGTTGAGCATGTGCAGCACCTCTTCGTTGGCGCCGCCGTGCAGCGGGCCATAGAGGGCGGCGGTGGCCGCGGCGATGGCGGAGAAGGGGTCCACTTGCGAGCTCCCCACGCCGCGCATGGCGCTGGCGGAGCAGTTTTGCTCGTGGTCGGCGTGCAGAATAAACAGGACGTCGAGGGCGCGTTCCAGCTCCGGCTTGTACTGGTATCTCAACTCCGTGGTGCGGAAAAGCATATTCAGGAAATTGCCCACGTAGCTGAGGTCGTTGTTGGGATAGGCATAAGGCATCCCCAGGCTGTGCCGGTACGCAAATGCCGCCAGGGTGGGCATTTTGCCGATCAGGCGCCACGTCTGCTTGCGGCGCGACTCCAGGCTGAAAATGTCCTTGGCGTCCGGGTAAAAGGTGGAAAGGGCCGCCACCGCGGAGATCAGCATGCCCATGGGGTGCGCGTCGTAGTGAAACCCATCCAGGAATTTCTTGATGCTCTCATGAATGAAAGTGTGGTGGGTAATGTGGTAGGTCCAGTCGTCGAACTGCGAGCGCGTCGGCAGCTCGCCGAAGATCAGCAGGTACGCCGTTTCCAAAAAGGTACTCTTCTCCGCCAGCTCTTCGATGGGGTAACCGCGATAACGCAGAATGCCTCTGTCACCATCAATGAATGAGACGCGGCTGATGCAGGAAGCAGTGTTGGTGAAGGCCGGGTCGTAGCTCATGAGGCCGAAATCGTCCGGGCTCACCTTGATCTGGCGCAGATCGAGGGCGCGGATCGTTTCATTCTTGATGGGAACTTCGTATTGCTTACCGGTGCGGTTATCGATGATGGTCAGCGTGTCGCGCGGCGCGGCGGGTTGTTCCCCGACGACCACGGCAGTGCTCTCTTCAGGATGCATGTTTCCCGCCTCACTCTCCACGGACGCGCCTTGTCCGGCGTCGCTTCACCAGAAGCCCCGAGCATCCGGGGTCTCGACAGTCGCGGCTCCCTCAAGGCGGTTTTGGATCGAACCAGCCCCACGCCATCTTACCGCATCAGCTCACGGATTGAAATATGCCCAGATTCAGTTGAGTTCAGCCCTTCGCGTGATCCTCCCCCAGCTCCTCGGCCGTGTTCGACCTGCCTCTCGGGGCGCGATCTCAAGTAGGAGGACGCAGCATGGAGGAGAAGCTTGTGTTGATCGCCGTGGCTCCACTGGCGAGATACCTTCCCGCGCAGCGGGCGACAAAGGTCGACCCCATGGTGGCGCTAGATACGAATGATCATAGGTCTCAGAAGCTGTGAAGAAACTCAAAGAACAAAAGAGTTTCTCGCCAAGGCGCAAAGCTCGCAAAGCAGACAAAACAGTTCTTCCTTGCGACTTTCCCCCCTCTGCGGCTTTGCGAGAAACTCCTTTTCCTTTCACGCGCGTACTCAGCTCTCAGTGTGGGGATGCGCATGCGACGTGTATAACAGCGCCGAGCGTAGCGAGGCGGGTGAGGGGTTATTGATTCACAGGGCCGTCGCGATCTGCTCCCGCACTTGGCGCACACTTCTCCCGATCCTCCAACACCAATCCATTCGGAATCCGCAACAGGCGTACGCCGATCTAGGGTTCTTCTTGACTATCCGGCAACCCTTGCGCCACAATGCTATTTCGGTAGGCAGTGTGTGCGATTAATCTCAACACGGAATTGGGGGTGGGCGCCGTTTGGCGGAAGTAAGACTTCAGGAAGGTGAATCGTTGGAGAATGCGCTGCGCCGGTTCAAGCGCAAGGTGCAGCAGGAAGACATCATCAAGGAAATCAAGAAGCATTCCTTCTATTTGAAGCCGGGCGAGAAGAAGCGGGTGAAGCAGGCTCTGGCCCGGAAGCGGCTTCGCAAGAAAACGCGGCACGAGCCGGAATAATCCGGTTCGGGTGGCGGTTTTTCCCTCCTCACTCCCCACAAGCGGGGTTCGGGATTTGGGGCTCGGGACTCGGAGAGGAAGATTGGGGTTCGAGGATTTGTTCTGCGAACCCCGAATCCCGAACTCCGCTTGAGAGTCATGGCCAGCTTTCATCTCCGCAATTTCGGATGCCGGGCCAGCCAGGCGGACGGCGCGGCCTTGAAGCGGCAACTGCTGGAGGCCGGCCTGGAAGAAGCGGAGGCCGCCACCGAAAGCGACGTCGCCGTGCTCAACACCTGCACGGTTACGGCCACGGCGGACGCCGAAGTGCGCCAGTTGATCCGCCGCATCCACCGCACCAACCCCAATTGCCGAATCCTGGTGACCGGGTGTTACGCCCAGCGCGCGCCGGCAGAGATCGCCGGCCTGGAGGGCGTCGCGTGGGTAGTAGGAAACTCCCACAAGCATGCCATCGCGGAGGTCCTGGTAGGGATTCGACCTGCCCTCTCCCATGCCGATCGTCACAACCAGTTAAGGAGGCTAGAGCAAGCTCCACGACGCTCGCCGGAGGCTCTGCCCCCCGGTGAGGGCGCGCAGGTGCTGGTAGGGGAAATCTCCGACGCGTTCCACTTCGCCCCCGCCTTTCCCGACGATCGTACCCGCCCCACGCTGAAGGTGCAGGACGGTTGCAATGCGCGCTGCTCGTTCTGCATCATCCCCGACGTGCGCGGGCCGAGCCGCAGCCTGGCGCCGGCACAGGCGACGGAGCAGGTGCGCGCTCTTCACGAGCGGGGGTTCAAGGAGATCGTGCTCTCCGGCATCAACCTGGGAAGCTATGGCCGGGACCTCGACCGCCGTATTGCCTTCCTGGGTCTGCTGGACAAGATCCTGGCGGAGACCTCGATCCCGCGCCTCCGCATCAGTTCCATCGAACCGATGGATGTCAGCCGCGACCTCATCCGGCTGGTCGCCGCCGAATCGCGTCTGGCCGACCACTTTCACGTTCCCTTGCAGAGCGGGTGCGATCGCATCCTGCGGGCGATGAACCGGCGCTACTGGACCACCCAGTATGCCGAGCGGGTCCACGCCATCCGCGCCGCGCTTCCCCACGCCGCCATCGGCGCCGACGTGATGGTGGGATTTCCGGGGGAGACCGCGGCGGACCATGCGGCTAGCCTGCGGTTTATCGAATCGCTACCGCTGACTTACGTCCACGTCTTTCCCTATTCGCGGCGGCCGGGAACGCCGGCGGCAGACCGGCCCGGCCAGGTGGAGGGAAGCACCGCTCACAATCGGGGCCGCGAGATCCGTGCCGCGGTGGAGGCGAAGCGGCAAGCCTTCCTCGCCGCGCAGGTCGGCCGATCGCTCGCGGCGCTGACGCTCGACGACGAGGCGGATGGCGCCCCTGTCGCGCTCACCAGCAACTACCTGAAGGTGGCCCTGCCCGGGACCGACGTGAGTCCCAACACGCTGCTGTCGGTGGGAATTGGACGCCTCGCCGGCGGCCTTCTCTACGGTTATCCCGAACCCCTGAACCAGCCAGCTCGGTCAGGCTGATCCTCAGTTGTAGTGCGCGGAATTCACTTCGGCAAAACTCGCCCACTCTTCCGAAAGTTCGTCGAGCGGGAAAACCGCCGAGGCCTCGCACACCGGGACGCAAGCCCCACAGTCGATGCAGTTGATCGGGTCAACATAAAGCTGCGGCGCTTCCTCGAACCCAGGTTCATCTTTGCGGGGGTGGATGCAATCGACCGGGCAAACTTCCACACACTTCTCGTCCTTGGTGCATTGTGAGGTGATGACGTAAGCCATTTGAGTTTGTCACTCCTTTTCCTTAACCGGTTCCTTAACCAGTGAACATCGGCCACTCGGTCCATTACCTTGATGGATCACGCGCTGCGGCCCAGGGTCATGATGGCAAACCCCAATCGACGATGCAGTGATAGCCGTCACAATGGAATGGGTCGCGGGTGTTGCAAACAGGGGGCTATGAGCACCGAGACACGGAGGCACGGAGAGAAGCTAGGAGAATCTGGAACAGGCGTCGTCTTCACTCTGATTTAACTGTCTTCTCTGTGTTTCTGCGCCTCTGGGTTTAGTGAGCAAAGAATCCTACCGATGTCCGTCGGGGTGCTGGCAGCCGGGGTAGCTGTCCCACATCACCTGGCCTGTCCACCCGAGTTCCTTGATGCCCGCCTCGGAGGAATAGTAGGCGCCGGATACCCACGTCTTCATATTCTCAAAGTGGTCGCGCAGCGTGAGGCGGACCTCCTCGCCCTCTTTGGATGGCCCGGAGAGGCCGGTGCCGCCGTTATCCTGGCTGGGCTTTTCGGTAGAAGCCGTCGTGAGGATCGCGTTCTGCTGGTCTTCGATGAGGTCCTTGAAGGGTTGGCGGTGACGGCTGATGGCTTCCGCCTCGAAGGCGCTGAGGGAAGCAAGGAGTTTCTTCTGATTCTCCTGCGTGTCAACGCTCAGCAACAGGTCGATAAACCGATTCACCTGCGCCCCGGTTGACCCGGGGACAATGCGCTCGGCCAGCACCGTCAGGGTTGCGTTCTGGTGGGGATCGAGAAACTCCGGCGTCCAATCCGCGGCCGCCGCTTTCTCGTCCGCCGCCGTCAGCGTCGATTCACTGGTCAGGTGCTTGTGGACCGGATGCGCCGTTGCAACGCCGGGCATCGCCAGGCCGGCGCCCATCGCTCCCGCCAGTCGCTGCACCATCTGCCGCCGATTCAAGCCGGCGCGTGACGCCGGCGAATTGTTCAGAACCGGTAGTTCCATTTTCTGTTTCATAGCTCAGGCCCACTCTCGCATTAATTGAATCGCGATCTTACCACCGGTTCTCGGGTGTCAACAAGTCGTGTTTCCTGCTGGAAAGTGTTGTTGAATCGGTGGAATCTATGTAATCTGTGGATTCTCTTCGGAAAGGGGCAACATGGCGGACCAATCGAAGCAGCAATTCGACGCGATCGTCGTCGGCTCTGGCGCCTCGGGCGGCTGGGCGGCTAAGCGCCTGGCCGAAGCTGGGGTCAAGGTGGCGCTGGTGGACAACGGCCGCAAGCAGTCCGACGCCAATTTCACCGAGCACATGCCGGGATTCCAGCTCAAGTACCGCGACCAGGCGCCGGAAGTGATCAAGCGCACGCGGCCCATTCAGAAAGACTGCTACGCCTGCATGGAGTACAACTACGACTGGTTCGCCAACGACCTCGACGAGCCTTACAGCACCCCCAAGGATATGCCCTTCAGTTGGCAGGGACGGCTGCGCATCACCGGCGGCCGCACCAACGTCTGGGGTCGCCAGAGCTATCGGTTGAGCGACCTCGACTTCAAAGCCGCCTCGCACGACGGTTACGGCGAAGACTGGCCGCTCAGTTACAACGACCTCGCCCCTTACTACGACATCGTGGAGGAGTACGTGGGCATCACCGGCATTCCGGAGGGCGTCTACGAGCTGCCGGACGGCAAGTTTCACCCTCCCATGGGTCTCACTTGCGCCGAGACGTTGTTGCGCAACCGGGTGAAAGAAAAGTTCGGCCGCACGGTCACGCTGGGCCGCTCGGCGAACATCACCAAGTCGATCAATGGACGCGCGCCGTGCCACTATTGCGGCCCGTGCGAGCGCGGCTGCGTCACCCACTCTTACTTCAATTCGGCCTTCACCACGGTGGCCGACGCGCTAGCCTCGGGCAATTGTACCCACATCCCCAATGCCATGGTCTATCAGGTGCTGATGGATGCCGACCGCAACCGCGCCACCGGCGTACTCTACATCGACCGCATCACACGCCAACCGCAGGAGGTCCGGGCGCGCGTGGTGGTGCTGTGCGCGCAGGCGCTGGAGTCGGTGCGGGTGCTGTTCAATTCCGCCAACCCGCAACACCCGGCCGGCCTCGGCAACTCCAGCGGCGTGCTGGGCCACCACCTGATGGATCACATCACCGGCGGCGGTGCCGGCGGCGAGTTGCCGGAGATTACAGGCAAGCCCAGCTTCAACGGTCCCAACCGCCCCGACGGCATCTACGTGGTCCGCTTCCGCAACACGCACGATGGACCACGCTCCCCCAAGTTCCTTCGCGGATTTGGCTACCAGGGCGGCGGCGATGTCGGATTCAACTGGCGCGCGCCCGGCTTTGGCGCAGCTTACAAGAAGGCCCTGCTCGATCCCGTCACCGGTATCGGTCTGGGCGGATTCGGCGAGTGCCTGGCGCGCTGGGAGAACTATGTGGAGATCGACCGCAACCGCGTCGACACTTACGGCATTCCCGTGCTCAACATCCATATGACCTACGGCGAAAACGAAATGGCCATGGTGAAGGATATGGCCGATTCCGCCGCAGAAATGCTGGAGGCGGCAGGCGCCAAGAACGTCCACACGGAGATGCGGCCCTCCGCACCCGGCTGGGCAATCCACGAGGTCGGCATCGCCCGCATGGGTAACGATCCCAAGAAATCCGTGCTCAACCAGTTCCAGCAATCGCACGACGTCAAGAACCTTTTCATCTGCGACGGCGCCGGCTTCACGTCGACGGCGTGCCAGAATCCCACGTTGACGATCATGGCCCTTTGCGTCCGCTCCTGCGATTACTTGATGCGCGAGATGAAGGCAGGGAACGTGTGAAGGCCTGATTGTGAGTATCCCCACACGAGAAGGGTGACGAATTCGAGCTTCGAATCCGCGCCCAGGCACTCTTGACTCATAACTACCACTTTGCTGACGTACCCGCAGCGAGCACGCGCCGCGGTTTGCCGCCATACACCAGAGCCGAGATGAAAACGTTTCTGTCGATGACGACGGTCATGCGCCAGCCTGCCGCCGCTGGCGGCGTTCGCGGCGGAGTTGTTTCACCAGGGGCACGACATCGTCCTCGCCGATGCCCAGTCGTTCGGCTCGCGCGCGGCCGTAGCGGTTGACTTCGTCCCAGCGCCGCTCTCGCTGGTAGGTGCGCAGGGTCTCGCGGAAGAGTTCGCTGAGAGTGCGGTTCTCCTCTCTCGCCAGACGCCGGGCTTCCTTGGCCTTTCGGGCGGCAAGGTGATCGATATGACTTCCGTGGTTCGCATGTTTCCTCCAGTATTACTCTGCCATACTCAGCAGGACAGCATCTGGGAGAGAAATCAACCCCACTGCGAAACCAAGTCAGTCAACATGTCCCTCAATGAAAGCCCGACCGGGGCATACAAGGGGAACAAGGAGGGCAATTTGCAACTTCCTTCTTCACGAAATCCTACCGAGCTTATTGACACCAGCGTTAGTATCGGATAGAGTATGTGGGTGAGAACAGAGGACAGGGAAGGGGAACAAGGAAAACTCCAAGGCTGGGACCGATTCGGGGTGGAGGACTCAAGGCTGGACGGGGAAAAGGGTTACCATCAGCCCGGTCCCCTTGGCTTACGATTCTGGAAACTCTCTCTCTCTGGGACGAAAGCAGCATGAGGAGGGACTCCTCGCTCGGTTCAGAATGGCCCGCAACACTTACGAATGGCATTTCGGGTGAGGTTTTGGGTACTGGCGAGGAGAAAAGACCACTGATTTTTCCCGGACCGAACCCAATGTGTATTGATAATAAAGGACATCTTGGGTTAGGTTTCTGGACCGAACCCATTTAAGCCACTACCTATAATGAAAACAGATGGCCTAGTTTGTAGAAAGCCATCATTGAATTGAAAACAAGGGAGTTATAAGGTCTCAGGGTCTCAGCTCTCAGTAAAGACGCGAGGCTTCATCGGCTTGGTCGTAGAATCTGCTGTTACGGGACGTTACAGCCGTTACAGGACGTTACAGTATGCGCGAAATAGCACAGCGGCGGTTAGAAAGAGGGACGGGATCATCGTTTGATTCTGAAGGACCGAACCCAATCTTTATTGATAGCAAAGGAGATCTTGGGTTAGGTTTTCGGACCGAACCCATTTAAGCAGGTATGCCTATGAAAAGAGATGACTTGTTTATTTAAGGCCAGCATATGATTGGAAAACATAGGAGTTATCAGTCATTATCAGTCGTAAGTCCCAAATTCTCGGCAAACTGAAGAACCCGGAAGTGAGGACTGAAAACTGAGAACTGAAAACTCTGAGAACCTGAATTTCTGTCCGATTTGGGCCAAGTTCGGAAGTCAAAACGTGAAACTCGATACCGATTGCCATCGCAAGAGTCACCTACGCCAGGCCCGATCAGCTCCCAAGAGCGAGTTGAAGCTGGGGCGTTCTGGCAGGAGTCGCGGGCCCTTCCCGCCTTACGTCCAGGCTGTACCGGGCGCGCACCTCTGCCACCAGTGCCGCCATCTTCTCCTTATACTCTCCGTCCAGGTGGGCCGAACGGGCGTAGAGCCGGCGGTAGCGCCGCAGCAGGCGCGGGAACTCCCGCTCCAGAAAGGGCATGAACTGGGCCATCGCCGAGGGTTTCAGGAAAAGGACGTTGCCGTGAAGGAAGCGAGCC
>Ga0335081_10022695_pt1 | contig 10152 bp, 12 predicted proteins | sample Lox_Sample_35_FD_206713 | JGI IMG/M metagenome (GOLD analysis project Ga0335081, IMG submission 206713) | Soil microbial communities from Loxahatchee National Wildlife Refuge, Florida, United States - Lox_Sample_3.5 | ecosystem: Environmental > Terrestrial > Soil > Wetlands | place: USA... | reverse complement strand
GGGTTTATCGGACGGCATCTTGCCCTCGCCATGGCGCACCATCGGCATGAGGTGGTCGCGCTCGTGCGGCGGTCGCCTTCGGCCTTGCATCAGCAGGCGGGCGTTCGCATCGCATGCACCGATCTTGCGAAGGCGGACGCTCTTCCGCGAGAACCGTTCGACGCCCTGATCCACTGCGCAGCCGCGATCCCGAGCGCGGTGCCGGACGAGGCCGAGCTCACCCGTGTTAACGTGGGGGGTTCGCGCCGTCTGTTCGCGCACGCGCTCGATGCGGGCGCGCGCGTAATCATCTTCTGTTCGTCCATGTCGGTCTATGGGCGCGTCGCGGTTGATGTCGTCGAGCCGGACACGCCGATCAACGAGCCCAACGCCTATGGCAGGTCCAAGCTGGCCGCGGAGCATATGCTCGCTGAGTTCAGCCGCATTACCACCGGCCTGCGCGCCTTGTCGATCCGCTTGCCGGGCGTGGTGGGGCCCGGTTCGCACGACAATTTCCTTTCCGAGACGATGCGCTGTCTCGCGGCCGGTGAGAGCGTGGTCGCGCGCAATTCCGACGCTCTCTTCAATAACGTTGTGCACGTCGCCGACCTTGCGGGCTTCGTCGCCGCCGCCCTTGGCAGGCTCCCGCTCGGCCATCGCGTCACGACCGTCGCGGCGAGCGACCCGCTGCCGATCCGGGAGGTGGTCGCCATCCTGGAGAGGGCAGCCGGCCGGAACGGAGCGGTGCGCTTTGAGCCCGGGGAGCGCTCGTTCCTGATCTCAAGCGAGGACGCCCGCTCGCTCGGCTATCGACCCGCGACAACTCGGGACAGCGTGGAGCGCTTCGCGCGCCATCATCAGGCATAGGCCGCTTCGACAACGGGTTTGCGGCGGCTGCGCCGAGGGTCAAGCACGGTAGAATTCGCGGCGGAGCACTCGGTTCCGCGCGCGCCGTCTCGTTGCATCGCCGGGACGTTTCCATTAATAGAACGCGTCGCCTGAAGCGCCCGGGCTTCGCGCGGGCGCTTCATGCGAGCGCGCCGCCGGGGAACTCGCACAAAGCGGGACTGCGATGCATGTGATCGACTCGTTCGTTCGCGCCGAAGAGCAGGCGCTGGCCGCAGAATTTGCCGCCAACGGCTACGTGGTGCGTCCCGTGGATGATCGCGATGCGCTGGACGAACTTCGGCGGTTTATCGCGCAGATCGTGTGCGATCAGCTGAAGATCCAGCTGCCCAATGACATTGCCGCTTTCCTCGATCACGTCGAGCGCGTGCTGCCGGTCGAGAGGCTCAACGAGGTTCGGCTCAATACCTACCGCAAGATGAACGCGGCGCCGTGGTTCCGGCCGACCTACTTCGGTTTGGCGCGCTCGACCATCGAAACGCTGGTCGGCAACGAACTTGCGATGCAGAACCGGGTCAACCTGTCGATCCAGCTGCCGCACGACGATTCTTCGCTGCTGGCGATCCACGCCGACGCGTTCGGCGGTGAGACGCCGTACCAGGTGGTCGAGTGGCTTCCGCTGGTCGACTGCTACAAGACCAAATCGATGTTCATTTTGCCGCGCGCGAAATCCGAAGCGGTCTATGCGGCCTTCACGCGCTATGAAGGCAAGGGCATGGACTCACTCTTCAAGGACGTGGAGAAGGACGTGGTCTGGTGCAACGTGCCTTACGGCCACGTGCTGGTGTTCTCGCCGAACTACCTCCATGGCGGCGTCATCAACGACGAACCAGAAACCCGCTGGAGCATGAATTGCCGGTTCACCGGGCTCTTCACGCCCTATACCGGCGCCGAAAAGAAGCTCGGTTCGTACTATCTTCCCATCACCACGCGGCCGGTGACGAAAATGGCCCTGCAATATCGCGAGCCGACCGGCTTCAAGGAGTGATGCCGGTGACCGCCAACCGAGTTGGCTATCGCGGCTATGTCACTTCGAGGCCGTTCGGCGGGCTGCACATTCCGGTCCCGGTGCAGGCGCTGGTGCTGCGCGACTACTGTGCGCGCAACGGCTATCTGTACAAGCTGCACGCCAATGAGAACGTCTTCCCGAATTCCTACATGGTGCTCGAGGGCATGATCAACGAGCTCGACCGTTACGAAGGCTTGCTCGCGACGAGCATGTTCATGATGCCGAAGCGCGCCGAGCGCAGGCGCAGGATTTATGATGCGATCATGGATCAAGGCGCTTCGCTACATTTCGTGCTCGAAGACGTGGTGATCCGCAAGCCGGCGGATATCGCCGCAGTCGAGGAAATCTTGTCCATTCACAACCTGCTGCCGGGCACGCCGCGGGAAATTCCCTACGCCGAGGATGGCGCCGAGAGTTGAGGCGGTCGCGATCGGAGCCTTGACCGAGCCGGGCCGCACCAAGACCACGCGCTTTAGGGTCAGGGGTTGCAATCACAGTTCCGACTGGCGGACGGACGGCCGCCGATCGCTATGTATGGCGGGGCGAAAGCGCACGACCGACGCCGGCCGCGAAAAAGGGTGGGACATGGATGCTTCGGAGTCCGGCAGCGAAGGGCTGCGCTATCTGGAGCCGCATGGGCGCCTTAAGCCGGCAAACGCCGCGGTCGCGCTGATCGTCGATGAAATGGGCCGCTATCTCATGCAACTGCGCGACGCGAAGCCCACGATCTTCTTTCCCGATCATTGGGGTTGCTTCGGCGGGGCGGTCGAGCCCGGGGAGACCGACGAGTGCTGCCTGGCGCGTGAGCTCGACGAGGAGCTTGGGCTCGATCTGCGGCTATGCGCGGCGCGTCACTTCACGACATTCACGTTTGACTTCAGCTTCGCCGGCGGCTCCGTGATCCACCGCGCCTTCTTCGAGGTGAAGGCGGACAGCGCGTCGCTAGCGAATGTGACGCTGCGGGAAGGCCGAGAGATGCGATTGTTTCCGGGTCCCGAACTGTTGGCAATGCAGGTCGTGCCGTATGACCGGTTCGCGATCTGGATGCACAACTATCGAAAGGAGCTAGGAGGCTGAACGCGCGGCGCCGCCGCGCCGGGCGCTTTAGCTCTTCTGATCGGGCGAGGCCGGCTTGGGCACCACGGACTCGGAGGGGTGCTCGTCGAGCTGCCGTTCACGCTGCCGGAGCCACTCGGCGACGGCCTTGTGGCGCTCTTCCGCGACGCGATGTCCAACAAAGGCCGGCTCGATGGGAAGCACGATTTCGGACGCATCACTCATGATACTCTTGCCTCGCCTACGCTGTCCCAATAGTACCACAATACCTCAAGTCCTTACATTTCCAAAGTAACGAAGCCATGAAGCTATGAAGCCATGGTGAGGTTAGGGCCGCGGCAGAGCGTCAAAGGGGCCAAAATCAGGCATTATCGTTCACGAAATGCCGCAATGTCGCCAGAATCTCCATTGGGGCAAATCCGAACAATCGCCCCGCCTTTCCGCTATCGATGAGGAAGGCAGGCCGTTCGCGACTTTGCGAGGTAAGCGGCGATTGTGAACCTGTTCCGTCCACCAACGCCTGAACTGCTTGCGCGATGGTCGTTCGGCCGGCGGCGCCAAGAACCACCATTTCGGCTCCGGACAGTCCGCGTTGCAGCGCCGCGCCCACGAGTGCGGCAACGTCGCGCTCATGCACGGCATTGTTGAAGGGCGCGTGTGGGTTGAAGAATTCGAGCGGATCGCCCGCCTTCAGCTTGCGCAGCGCTTCCGACGGCCAGTTGCGCTTCGAGCCGCGGCCGAGGACAGCGGGTAGACGGATCGACAGCGACGCCAGCCTGACGGCTTCATCCAGGAGGAGCTTTTCGCCCAAAAGCTTGGTCAGGCCGTAGGCGGGCACGTCGACGGATGGCTCAGCTTCGGTGAGTACATGCGCGCGGATCGTGCCAAAAGCCGAAATCGAGGAGAAAAACACGAAGGCGGAAGCGTTGCCCTCGATCGCATGACGCACTAGCGCCTGGGTGGCGACCACATTGTCGGTCAGCATGCCGTCGACGCTGATGCCGGTCCAAGCCGATGTCGCCGCGGAGTGGACAATCGCCTCGCAAGCGGGCGGCAGCTCTCCGCGCGCAAGATCGATGGCGACGCTACGAAAGCGGCGCGCCGCCGCAGGTGAAGCCGGGGGCTCGACCGGTGAAGTCCGGGTCGCTGCCACGACCTCAAAGCCGGCGTCGGCCAGCCGGCGGGCGATGTGGCCTCCTAGAAATCCGCCCGCCCCGGTGACCAGCACCCGCACAGAAGGATCAGCCCACGGCGGCGAGGATCTTGGGCACGGCGATGCCGTGCGCCGCCAATAGATCGTCGTGGCTGCCGTAGTTGTGGATGAATTCGTCCTGCAACGTGAACACGTGCAGGTCGCAGTCGGCCCTGATGTCCCAGGCGATTTGCTTGACTCGCGAAGCGAGGCCGCCTTCCGGCACGTGCTCCTCGATCACGATCACCAGCTTGTGGCGCCGCAGGGCGTCGATAATGCCTTCGCGGTCCAGCGGCTTGACGGAATGGCAGGAGACGACAGATACCGATTTGCCTTTCTCCGCGAGCGCCGTCGCCACCTCCAGCGCCTTGGCCGTAATGACGCCGTAGGACAGGACGCACACGTCGTCGCCGCGCCGAAGATAGCGAAGCTTGCCGAACACGAAGGGCTCGGCGCCCGCCGTGAGGTTCGGCTCGCCCGCCTTGCCGATGCGCAGATAGACCGGCCCTTCTTTCTGCTTGGCGCACCAGCGCGTGGCCTCGATGCATTCCAGCGGATCGCAGGGCGCCAGCACGCGAAAATTGGGGATGGCGCTCGCGACCGCCACGTCTTCCATTGTGTGATGCGTTCCGCCGAGAGTGGAATAAATCACGCCAGCGCCCATGCCGACGACCGTCACCGGCAAATTCTGGTAGCCGAGATCGTCCCGCACCATCTCGAACGGACGATAGAGCGAGAAAGTGGCGATCGTGTAGGCGAACGGCTGGCAGCCTTTGAGCGCAAGACCCGCGCACATGCCGATCATGACTTGCTCGGCGACGCCGACATTGATGAAGCGCTGGGGCGCGTGCTTCTGGAACTCCGCCATTGGGCCTGCAGGCGAAATGTCGGCGACCACAATGTAGATCGACGGATCCGCGACGGCGCACTCGTAGAGCGTTCTCGAGAACGCGTTTCTCATTCGGCCGCCCCGTCGATCTCGCGGATGGCCTGCTCGTACTCGGCCTTGTTGGGCGAACGGTAGTGCCAGATGGGCACATTCTCCATGTAGCTGACGCCGCGGCCCTTGGTGGTCTTGCAGTTCACCATGAGGGGCCGGTCTGCCTTGCGCGAGGTCACCGCGTCGTAGATCGCCAGAGAATCGTGACCATCAACTTCGACGCACTCCCAGCCGAAAGCGCGGAACTTGTCGACCACCGGATAGAAGGTCGGATGCGTGACGTGCGTGAAGCCGAGGCTCTGCATGTCGTTGTTGTCGATGAAGGCGACGAGGTTGCGAACTTTCAGCGACGACGCCATAAGCGTCGCCTCCCAGGTCGAGCCTTCCTGTACCTCGCCGTCCGACAGCACGGTGTACACATTTCCGATGCGGTTCGACGTCATTTCCGCGTAGGCCATGCCGAGTGCGAGCGAAAGCCCGTGGCCGAGGGAACCGGTGGAGGCTTCGATGCCAGGGATGCCGTAATCCGGATGCACGCCGAGCTTGCCGGTCGGCGTGCAATAGGCTGCGAGATCGGAACGCTTGAGCACGCCCAGATCCTCGAGGATCACCGCCTGGATCATGTAGCCGTGCCCCTTGGACATCAGAAAGGTGTCTGGCGCGTCCTTGCCGACGACGCCGTTCGCGCCGGGGCGCATCAGCGCGTAATAGACGCAATCGACGATCTCGGTGGCCGAGAACGCACCGCCCACATGCAGCGCCGATACGCTTTGCGTCATCTCCAGGATGCGCTTGCGGTGCCGCTTGCAGCGGGCCCGCGCAGCGGCAACGTCGAACTCATTGCTTTGCTTCACACCGTCTTTCGCTTCGTCCTTGGCGGCAAGCGCGGTCATCGGGCCTCCGTGTCTTCGGGCAGAATGAGCGTCCAATAATAGTCGCCCTTGTAGCCCGCTTCCTCAAAGATCGCCTTCCAACCGGCGGGATAGTCGTGGGTGTAGGCGGTCAAGACCCAGTCGAGAAAAAGCTCGCGCTCTTCCTCAGAGCGGTAGCTATCGACCTGGACATACGCTCGCGAATTTTTGGTCACGCGTTCGATCTCGCGCAGCGCTCTGATCAAATCCGGCCGTTGCAGATTGTGCAGCGTGTTCAGGCAAACGACCGCATCGAAACTGTGGTCAGGGAACGGCAATTCGTCATGGATGTCGCCGACATGAACGCGGCCGACGACCTCCGGCTCGCAATGCATGGCGGCGTAGCGCGAGATATCGATCCCGAATGCCTCAAGCCCGGGCAGCGCCAGCATAAAGTCCTTCACCAGAAAGCCTTTGGCGCAGCCGATATCGAGCACCCGGTCGCCCGGTTTCAGGTTCCAATGCGCGATCATGTCCTGAGCGATCGGCAGCCAGCGGCCGTCGTAGCGATAGCCGCCATAGCCATACTCTCGCGACCCGTCGAAATACTCAAAGCCGTATTGCCGCGAGACGCGGATATGCTCGTCGGTTTTCGCCGTTGCGCGCTTGGTGACGTTGCGCTTGCCGCGCGGGTATCGACGCAACAGATTGATCTCGGGCATTCGACGGCGGCCCCTCTCTCGCGGCTATCTAGCCGAAGCCGAGACGGGCCTGCAAGCGCTGCATTGCCAAAGACTTAGGATCGCCGAACCTGCCGCCGCGGCTCCCGGCACGCGCTTGCTCTCGCGGGGCCCGTATGCTTAAACGCGCCGCGCACACGAAAGCGGGGCGCAGGCCACTCGCACGAAAAAAACGAGCCGCACGATGGGGCACGCTGCGGATTTCTTCGCTCAGGCAAGCGCCATCGCTTCGCAGATCGATCACGCCAAGGTGGAGAGGCTGGCGTTCGAGCTTGCCGACGTGCGCGCTCGGGGAGGGCGGCTGTTCGTGCTCGGCGTTGGCGGCAGCGCCGGAAACGCCAGCCATTCCGTGAACGATTTCCGCAAGCTATGCGGGATTGAAGCGTATGCGCCTGTCGACAACGTCTCGGAACTGACCGCACGGGCGAACGATGAGGGCTGGGACACGATTTTCACCGGCTATCTGGAAGTCAGCCGCGCGGCCGCGCGCGACGCGCTGTTCATATTCTCCGTCGGTGGTGGCGACGCCGAGCGCAACATCTCGACCAATCTTGTCAAGGCCGTCGATATGGCCAAGGCGCGCGGCATGCAGGTGTTCGGCGTGGTCGGCCGCGACAGCGGCTACACCGCCCAGCACGGCGATACCGTCATCGTCGTTCCGGTGATCGATCCGGCTCTGCGCACACCCCATTCGGAAGCGTTCCAGGCGGTGGTTTGGCATTGCCTTGTTTCGCACCCGGTCCTGCAGAAAAACGCCACGAAATGGTAACGCGCGCCGTGTTTGCCGATCGCGACGGAGTGCTTTGCGCTAACATGGTGCGTGACGGCCGTCCGGTTGCGCCGACCTGCCTGGAGGATTTTCGCCTGCTCCCAGGCGTAGAGGAATCCGTTCGGGCGCTGAAATCTGCCGGTTATCTCGTGATCGTCGTGACCAACCAGCCCGACGTGGGGACCGGGCGCACGCCGCGGGCAACGGTTGAAGCCATGCACGACATCATCCGATCCCGGCTCGACGTCGACGATATCAAGGTCTGTTTTCATACCAACGCCGACAATTGCGCGTGCCGCAAGCCGAAACCGGGCATGCTGCTCGAAGCCGCCGACGAGCGCGGGATCGATCTGCCCGCGAGCTACATCGTGGGCGACCGCTGGAGCGACGTTGCCGCCGGGCGAGAAGCCGGCTGCTCGACGATTTTCGTCGATTACGGCTACGAACCCGACACGCCAGCGAAAGCCGACAGCGTCGTCGGCTCGTTCGCCGAGGCGACCAGGATTATCCTCACCGGACGCAATTAGGGTTGGCTCAACGCCGGCTTTTGGGCTAGAAAAAAACTCCAACGGGGGCTCCAATGGCGTCGCCATCTGTCGAGCGTTTGAAAGTCAGAATCTTCGCTGACGGGGCCGACCTCAAAGGCATGAAAGAGGCGGCGGCGCAGCCGCTCATCAAGGGGTTCACCACTAATCCGACGCTGATGCGGCAGGCGGGCGTCACCGATTACAAGCAATTTGCGCTCGACGTGCTCAAACTGATTCCGGATCGGCCGGTATCATTCGAGGTGTTCGCCGACGACTTTTCCACGATGGAGGAGCAGGCGCACGAAATCGCCTCCTGGGGCAGCAACGTCTACGTGAAGATTCCGGTGACGAATACGAAGGGCGAGTTTGCCGGCGCGCTGCTCAGCCGGCTCTCAGGTGCCGGGATCATGCTCAACGTCACCGCCATCATGACCAACGACCAGGTCAAGCGGGTGGCGGCCGCGCTCGCCAAGGACACGCCCGCCATCGTATCGGTGTTTGCCGGCCGCATCGCTGATACCGGGCTCGACCCAGTACCGCTCATGCGCGAAGCGCTATCGCTTCTCGAGGAGCGACCGAAAGCCGAGCTTCTGTGGGCGAGCCCGCGCGAGCTGCTCAACATTTTCCACGCCGATGAGATCGGTTGCCATATCATCACGGTGACCGGAGACATCATCCGCAAGCTGACGCTCGTCGGCAAGGATCTCGACAGCTATTCACTCGAGACGGTGGCGATGTTCCACAGAGATGCGCTGACTGCCGCCTTCACCATTCCGATTGGGTCGGAACAGGCGGCATAAAAAGCAAGCAGATCGGCGATCGTCGAGCGAGGCGCGGCGGGCTGACGGTGGTCTCAGACCACGCTGCAGTGGATGTTGCGTTGGTGAACCGCAAACGGTGTTGAATGAATCCGAACATTAGAAGCGTGGTGGTAACGGGCGGTGCCGGCTATGTCGGTCACGCGCTGACGCCGCGGCTGCTCGACGAGGGCTATAAGGTCACCGTCTATGACAGCTTATTCTTCGGCTGCCGGCTGCCGAACAGCCCCGACCTGCGGGTCATCAAGGGTGACATCCGCGATACCGAAAAGCTGTCGCAGGCCCTGCAAGGCCAGGATGCGGTGTTGCATCTTGCCTGCATCTCCAACGACGCGAGCTTCGAGCTCGACGAGAAATTGTCGGAGACGATAAACTACGACTGCTTCGAGCCGATGGTGATCGCCGCGAAGAAGGCCGGCGTGAAGCGCTTCGTCTATTGTTCGTCCAGTTCGGTCTATGGCGTGAGCGATTCGCCCAACGTGACCGAGGATCATCCGCTCGTGCCTTTGACGCTCTACAACAAGTTCAAAGGCATGTGCGAGCCGCTCTTGTGGAAGCACAAGTCCGACGACTTCACCTCGATCGTGATCCGCCCGGCGACGGTCTGCGGCTATAGCCCGCGCACGCGCCTCGATCTGTCGGTCAACATCCTGACCAATCACGCGGTCAACAAGGGCACGATCACTGTATTCGGCGGTAATCAGATGCGCCCGAACCTGCACATCGAGGACATGGTCGACGCCTATCTTCTGATGCTCGAAGCACCGCACGAGAAGGTGCACGGCGAGACCTTCAACATCGGCTTTCAGAACCATTCGATCGGCGAGATCGCCAGAATCGTCAAGCGCGTCGTCGAAGAGGAAATGCCGGAGAAGGAGGAGATCAAGATAGTCACCACGCCATCGAACGATTTCCGCTCGTATCACGTCAATTCGGACAAGGTGGCCCGCGTGCTAGGCTTCCGGCCCAAGCGTAACATCGAGGATGCGGTGCGCGATCTGGCGCGCGCCTTTCGCAATCACCTGCTGCCGGACAGCTTTGACGACGACTGGTATTATAACGTCCGCACCATGAAGAAGATCGGCGCCGAATGAAGGGGACGCGTCCGACCGCGGTCGTCACCGGCGGTGCCGGCTTCATCGGCAGCCACATGGTCGACCTGTTGGTGGAGCGTGGTTATCACGTCCGCGTCATAGACAATCTGGTCGGCGGTCGCGAAGCCAATATCGCGCAGCACGCCGGCAATCCGGACGTGATTTTCGAGGTGAGCGATATTCTCAAATATCAACCCGGCGCGGCGCTCTTCCGCGACGTCGATCACGTGTTTCACTTTGCCGGTATCGGCGACATCGTGCCCTCGATCGA
>Ga0335081_10022693_pt1 | contig 10153 bp, 10 predicted proteins | sample Lox_Sample_35_FD_206713 | JGI IMG/M metagenome (GOLD analysis project Ga0335081, IMG submission 206713) | Soil microbial communities from Loxahatchee National Wildlife Refuge, Florida, United States - Lox_Sample_3.5 | ecosystem: Environmental > Terrestrial > Soil > Wetlands | place: USA... | reverse complement strand
GCATCGGCCAACGAGGCGCGCGTCTTCAGCAGCATCACCGCCTCCTCGGCGCGCTCGATTTTGCCCTGCCACCAGTAATGCGAAACCATCCCCGGCAGGATATTGACGCAGGCCGCCAGCCGCCGCTCGACGATGGCGCGCCCGGCGCGCTCCGCCTCGACAATCGAGGGCCAAGTCGTATAGACGAGCACCGCGCGTTCCATTCTTTTAGGCCCTCTTGCGCATGATCCCGAAAAGTGGATACCGGTTTTCGGATAAGATCATGCGCCACCAGAAAAAGCATGCATAAGCCCGCCCCGCGCTTCGAGCAGATCGCCTTCGTGGCGGCGACCACGCCGGAGGCGCGCGAGGCCTATGGCCGGCTGGAAGCACGTTACGGCAATGCCGCGCCGGACAAGGCCGACGTCATCGTCGCGCTCGGCGGCGACGGGCTGATGCTGCAAACCCTGCACAAGTTCATGCGCTCGGGCAAGCCGATCTACGGCATGCACCGCGGCACCATCGGCTTCCTGATGAACGATTTCGTCGAGGCGGGCTTGCGCGAGCGGCTGGAGGCGGCGCAGCTCACCGTCATCCATCCGCTGCTGATGCGCGCGCGCGACGCCACCGGCAAGATGCACGAGGCGCGCGCGATCAACGAGGTCTCGCTGTTCCGGCAGAGCGCGCAGGCCGCCCATCTGCGCATTTTGATCGACGGCAAGGAGCGGCTCGCCGAATTGATCGCCGACGGTTTGATGGTGGCGACGCCGGCCGGCTCCACCGCTTATAACCTGTCGGTGCAGGGCCCGATCATCCCGATCAATGCGCCGATGCTGGCGCTGACGCCGATCAGCCCGTTCCGCCCGCGGCGCTGGCGCGGCGCGCTGCTGCCGGACAAGGCCAAGGTCACCATCGAGGTGATGGAAGCCGACAAGCGTCCGGTCGCCGCGGTGGCCGATCACGACGAGGTGCGCTCGGTGCGCGCGGTGGACGTCGAGATGGACCACGCCACTGCGATCAACCTGTTGTTCGATCCCGGCCACAGCCTCGACGAGCGTATCCTGCGCGAGCAGTTCGGGTTCTAGAAGCGATGGCCATCGACTTCACCGTCAACGGCAAGCCGGTGAGCGTCTCGCTCGACAATGAAGAGACGCCGCTGTTGGCCGTGCTGCGCGATCGCCTCGGTCTCGTCGGCACGCGCTTCGGCTGCGGGCTCGAGCAGTGCGGCGCCTGCACCGTGCTGATCGACGGCAAGCCGGAGAAGTGCTGCGCCAAGCCGGCGTGGAGCGTGGCGGGTAAATCGGTCGTCACCGTGGAAGGGCTCGGCAGCGCCGAGCGCCCGCACCCGCTGCAACAAGCGTTCCTCGATTTGCAGGCCGGCCAATGCGGCTATTGTCTGTCCGGAATCCTCGTCGCGGCCAAGGCGCTGCTCGATGAGAATCCGAAACCGACGCGCGCCGAGATCGCCGCCGCGCTCGACGGCAATATCTGCCGCTGCGGCTCGCATAACCGTATCCTGAAGGCGGTCGAGAAGGCCGCGGCAATGATGCAGGGAGCGCGCGCATGAACGCACCCCTGCCCGGCCCGCTCGCCGACAATCCCAGCCTCGACCGCTGGCTCGCCTTCCCCGCGCCGGGCAAAGTCACCGTGTTCACCGGTCGCGTCGAATTCGGCCAGGGCGTGCTCACCGCCATGGCGCAGATCGCGTCCGACGAGTTGGACGTCGCCATCGAGCGCATCGCGGTCGTCTCTGGCGATACCGCGCTGACGGCGAACGAAGGTTATACCGCCGGCAGCCTGTCGATGCAGGGTGGCGGCATGGCGTTGGCGCAGGCCTGCGCCGACGTGCGCGCGCTGTTCCTGGCGCAGGCTGCGGCCATCGCCGGCTGCGCGGCGAGCGAGTTGGAAGTTCGCGACGGCAGGTTCCTGCGCAACGGTGCTTCCACCGGACAGGATTACTGGACGCTTGCCGGCGCGATTGATCTCACGGTCAAGGCGAGCGGCATCGGCGCGCGCAAGCCGGCCGCCGAGCGCAAGATGATCGGCGCCAGCCAGCGGCGTCTCGATCTGCCCGACAAAGTATTCGGCGCGCCCGCTTTCATCCACGACATGCGCCTCGACGGCATGCGCCACGCCCGCGTCGTGCGCCAGCCGCATCGCGGCGCCACGATTGCCGCGATCGACGAGGCCGCCATCCGCCGCGCCGCGAAAGCACCGATCGAGTTCGTGCGCAACGGTAACTTCCTCGCCATCCTGGGTGATGACGATGTTGCGGTCGAAGCCGCCGCGGCGAGCGCGGCGACGCACGTCACCTGGAGCAACGTCGAGCGGCCGACGCCGCTGCAGCAGGAGGCCAACTGGCTGCTGCAGCGCCCGTCGCTCGACCGCGTCATCGGCTCGGCGGAGCCCGCCGACGCGCAAGGGCGCGAGCGTTTCGAGGCGACCTACACCAAGCCCTATCTGGCGCATGCCTCGCTCGCGCCCTCCTGCGGGCTGGCGCTCTATCGCGACGGCCGGCTGACGGTGTGGACGCATTGCCAGGGCGTGTTTCCCTTGCGCGCCGCGCTCGCGCGCACGCTCAAGCTCGATCCGTCGTTCATGACCGTGATTCATGTTTCGGGCGCCGGCTGCTACGGCCACAACGGCGCCGACGACGCCGCCGCCGATGCCGCCGTCATCGCCATGCAGAAGCCGGGCAAGCCCATTCGCGTGCGCTGGCGGCGCGAGGAGGAGTTCGTCTACGAGCCGAAGGCGCCCGCCATGGTGGTCAAGGTGCGCGCGCTCCTCGACAAGGACGGCAAACCGAGCGATTGGACCGCCGAGATCTGGAGCGGCAACCACAACGGCCGCCCCGGCGGCGGCAATCCGCTGCTCGCTGGCGAGGCGCTGCCCGATCAGGTGCCGCTGCCGCCGGCCGGTGAAGTGCCGGAGGCGAATGGCGGCGGCGCCACACGCAACGCGGTGCCGCTCTACGACATCCCCGCCTCGCGCATCATCCACCACCTGGTGCACGAGACGCCGGTGCGCGTGTCCTCGCTGCGCGGCCTCGGCGCGATGACCAATGTCTACGCGCTGGAAGGCGCGATCGACGAACTGGCCGAGCGGGCCGGCGCCGATCCGGTCGCCTACCGGCTGTCGATCCTGTCCGAGCCGCGCGCCCGCGCGGTGATCGAGAAGGCCGCGGCGATGGCGAATTGGCAAGCAGATGCGCCCGCCGGCACCGGCGTCGGCCGCGGCATCGCCTTCGCCCGCTACAAGAACCGCGCCGGCTATGCCGCGGTCGTCGTCGAGCTCGAGGTCGAGGAGGAAATCAAGCTGCGTCACATCTGGTGCGCTGCCGACGCCGGCCTCGCCATCAATCCCGACGGCGTCATCAACCAGATCGAAGGCGGCATCATCCAGTCGGCAAGCTGGGTGCTCAAGGAACAGGTGCGCTTCGATAATGGCGTCGCGGCGATCGACTGGGACAGCTACCCGGTGCTCAAATTCAGCGAGGTGCCGGAGATCGACATCGAGCTGATCAATATCCGCGCCGACGGTCCCCTCGGCGTCGGCGAACTGACCGCCGGGCCGACTGCAGCGGCAATCGGCAACGCGGTGGCGCATGCGCTGGGCGCCCGCATCCGCGACCTGCCGCTGACGCGCGAGCGGATCATGGCCGCGCTCTTGAAGAGCTGACGTGCGCGTGGGATGCTAGCGGCGAATGCCCGCCCAGGACTGCACTCAATGTTCCGTGTATTGTCGATAACTGCACTCGCTGTCATGACGGTGGTCATGGCCGCCTGCGCCGGACCGGGCCCCGGCCTCACCGGCAACGACACCGGCGGCATCATTCCGTGGACGCCGGAAAACCAGGAGATCGCGCGGCAGTGGGCGGACGATCACTGCGCCCGCTTCGGCAAGATTGCGCGCATCACCAGCATCCACCGGCAATACGGCGACTACATCACGTTCGCCTGTCACTTCCCGAGCCGGGAGCCGCGCTACGGCTCCTGAGCGGCTTAAATCCGCCGCATCGGGTGCGTGAGCGCAAGGCAAAAGCCGAGCGCGGTAAAGCCCGCGACCAGCAGAAACGCGGCGCGGAACGCGACCGTGATGTCGCCTTGGATGGCGGCCAGTTGCGCCGCCGGCACGGGTACGGCGGCATTGCCCGCCTGCTCGACCATCACGGAGAAGATGCGCGCGGCTTCCGGATTCCTCAGCGTCAGCACTGCAAACAGCATCGTCGCCACCAGCGCGGTGCCGAATGCGGCGCCGATCGAGCGCGAGAACTGCACCGAGGCGGCGGCTTCGCCCAGGCGGCGCGGGCCGGAGGCGGTCTGCACGGTGACCTGCACCACCCCCATCACCGTGCCCATGAACAGACCGTTCCACAGCAGCATCGCCGCGAAGGCCCAATCGCCCAGCGATGAGGCCCAGAGCGCGAGCGCGATCAAATTGAGGGTGACCAGCGCGAGGCCGAAAATCGGGAAAGCCGTGGTCAAGCCGGTCTTGTGCACCAGCCGCCCGGTCACCAGCGAGCCGGAGCCGATGCCGATGGTCAGCGGCACCAGCAGCAATCCCGTCTCCGAGGGCGAGGCGCCGCGCACCACTTCGAGGTAGATCGGCAAAAAGGTGATCAGCGAAACCAGCGCCGCGCCATGGAAGGCCGCCATCGCGTCGCTGCGCCAGATCGCCGGCATGCGCAACAGCCCGAGCGGAATCAATGGCGACGGCGCGCGGTTCTCATGCCGCACCAGCCAGATCAGCGCGGCGATGCCGACCGCGAACATCGCGCCGGCCAAGGGCAGTGACGGCACATGAACGTGCTGCGCCTGCTCGAGGCCGAGCAGCGTTGCCGCCACGAACACGGTGAAGAGAACGAGCCCGCCCGGATCGGCGCGCCAGTCCAGCGGCTCGGTCAGCCGGTGCGCCGGCAGCCGCAAAGTGAGCGCGACCGCGACCAAGCCGATCGGCACGTTGACCAGGAAGATCGACTGCCAGCCGAAATGTTCGGTGAGATAGCCGCCAGCCACCGGGCCGAAGGTGTTGGCGGTGACGGCGACCGCGGCGATGTAGCCCTGGTAGCGCGCACGCTCGCGCGGCGGAATGGCCTCGCCAATCATCGCCTGCGACAATGTCATCAACCCGCCGCCGCCGAGGCCTTGCAGCACGCGCGCGATGGTCAGCAGTTCGATGCTGCGCGAGGCCGCGCAGAAGATGGACGCCGCGATGAACAGCGCGAGCGCGGCGAACATCAATTTGCGGCGGCCGAAGACGTCGCCCAGCCGCCCGTAGATCGGCGCCGCGATGGTGGAAGCGATGAGATAGGCGACCACGATCCACGACGCGCGCTCGACCTCACCGGTCGCCGCCGCGATCGCCGGCAAGGCGGTGGCGACGATGGTCTGATCGACCACCGCCAGGAACATTGGCAGCATTAGCGAGGGAAAAACGGTGAGAAAGCCGTGATACGCCGGCAGCTTCGGCTTGGCCGAGTGGTCGGGGAGTTCGTCGCCGGTCGGCAATGATGGATTTCCGTCTACGCGAAGGCTCAGTGCGCCATGAACACCGGCAGCGTGGCGTTGGCGAGGATGTAGCGGGTGGCGCCGCCGAAGATCATCTGCCGCAGGCGGCTTTGCGTATAGGCGCACTTGACCAGCAGGTCGCAGTTGAGCGCAGCGGCCTGCTCGAGAATGCATTCGCCGGCGCTGCGCGCGCCCGGCTTGACCGTCAACGCCGTCGCCTTGACGCCGTTCCGGCGCAGGTGGCGCGTCGCCTGCTCGCCCGAAGGGCCCGGCGTGAAGCTGCCTTCGACCGTGAGCACGGTGACTTGATCGGCCATGCGCAACAGCGGCAGCGCATAGGCATTGGTGTGCGCCTGCTCGGTCGAGCCGTTCCAGGCCACCAGCACGTTGCGTCCGATTGCGGCCGGCGCGGTCTTCGGCACGATCAGCGCCGGCTTGCCGCTCTCGAACAGCGCGGCTTCGAGCGGCGGCATGCGTGGATTTTCCGCTGCACGACCCGGCCGCCCCAGCACGATCAGATCGAACACGCGGCCGTAGCTGCCGATATAGGCGTCGTCGGCGGTGTCCTGCATCGGCCAACCATAGGAGAGCGCGCCCGGTTCCGCCGCCGCCTTGGGCACGCCGTTGGTCCGCATAAATTCTTCGAAAATTTCCTGGGCGTGGCGGGCGCCGTCGCCCTCATAGGCGTCGGAGATCGCCAGGCTCGACACCGGCTCGACCGTCACATAGGTGCCGGCAAGCGGGCGCACGGCAAAGCCCTCCATATAGCTGCCGAAGGTGCGCGCCATGGTCAGCGCGGCCTGCAAAACCGCCGGCATTGCATCGTGATCTTCGGTCGGGATCAGAATCGTTTTCATGGGAGGCGCCTTGCGCTAGCAGTGTCGTACATATTCGACGCAATGCATATGGCAGCGGTCCGGAAGCGGACGGGGAGGAAGTCGCAAGCCCCGCCAGAGTTCCTATCCTAAACCTTTCTTAACGGCACCCCATTAGTGTCGTCGGCGCATCTATCGGGCGGGGTCGCCCGAGGGCGAAATGCACCCCATGGTCCGTATCGATTTCAACCGCCTGCGGTTTCTCGTCATTGACGACAACGCCCATATGCGGCGGATCCTGCGCACATTGCTGCACGGCTTTGGCGCGCGCGAGGTCTACGAGGCGGAAGACGGCGCCTCGGGCCTCGAGGCCTTCACTCACTACATGCCGGACGTCCTGGTCACCGACTGGGCGATGCCGATCTTCGACGGGCTCGAGCTCACCCACATGATCCGCCAGCCGGGCGCCAACGCGAACCCCTACGTGCCCATCATCATGCTGACCGGCCATTCGGAGAAGAAGCGTGTGGTCGCCGCGCGCGATGCCGGCGTCACCGAATTCCTCGCCAAGCCGATCTCCGCCAAGGGCCTCTATCAGCGCATTGTCAACGTGGTCGCCAATCCGCGGCCTTTCATCAAGACCAAGACCTATTTCGGGCCGGATCGCCGGCGCAGCAACAGCACGACCTATGTCGGTCCCGAACGCCGCAAGAGCAGCAAGGCCGACGTCATCCGTCAGGCGCCGCTGTTGGAAAAAGCCCGCGCGCCCGGTTAACACAAGGAACAAAAAAACAATGGCCCCCCGCAAGAACACCGCAGCCGTCGCCACCTACGGCGACCATGAGGTGATCACGCCGGAGAACAAGCTGCGCAAGGCCGTTTCCGCCAAGCCCATGCTGCCCGGCGAGGACGATGATCCGGTAGCGCGCGCCGAGCAGGCGCTGGCCGAGCTGTCCGGCGAGTTCGGCTCGTGGATGGACGAAGAGTGCGACCGGCTCGACAAAGCGCGGCGCGAGCTCGCCCTCGGCGGCTTCACCAAGGCGAACAAGGATGCCCTGTTCCATGCCGCCCATGACATCAAGGGCGAGGCGGCGACCTTCGGCTATCCGGCGGTGGCATCCGCCGCCGACAGCCTGTGCCGGCTGATCGAGCTCACGCCTGACCCCACGCGCATCCCGCTCCAACTGGTCGACCAGCACGTCGATGCGGCGCGCGCGATCTATCGCGAATATGCCCGCTCCGACGCCAAGGATCTCGCCGCACTGCTGACGCGGCGGCTGCGCGACGTCACCGACGATTTTCTCATTCACGAAAACCGCGGCCGCCCCGAAGTGCTGGAGCAGATCAAGGGACCGCCGCTCGCGCCGGAACAGTAGTCCAAACGCTCAAGCGATTTCCCCGGCGACTACGCCGCCGCGCGCGCATCGCGGAGATACGGCACATTGGCCGCCGGCGGCAGCGCGAAATCATCCGCCACCAGATCCTCGCAGAACAACCGCGCCTCGTCGCGGGCGGCTTCGACCGCGAAGCGACGCAGCAGTGACAGGATAACCAAATCGGCGTCGCCCCCGGCGGCACAAGCCTCGAGCACCCACTCGACCATGCCCCGCTTGAGGCGGGACGCACCGCCCCGCTCGCCGATCAGCGCGCCCTCGCGCAGCGCGGCGATCGCGGCGCGGAAGGCGGGATACGCGACCTCCGGCAGGCCGGCCTTGCCGTAGAGCGCGCGGAAGGCGACGATGTTGCGGTCGTGGATGTAGCCGGTGACGCGGTCGATCGGCACGCCGGACAGCTCGGCCAGCGCCTCCTCGAACAGCACCACGTTGCCGGAGAGCAGCGCGCGCAGGATCATACCGGCGGTGAGTTGGCCGGATGTGCGCAGGTGCCGCACCAGGCTTTCGATCTCCTCAATCGGCGTCTCGGCGGCGAGCGCGACGGTCGCCTTTTCGCAGGCCTCGCGCGCCGCGTATTCGGCGTGCTCCGGCCCCATCCATTGCCGTGCGGCAACAAAGCCGGCGAGCGTCTGCGACAGCTTGGACAGCACCGCCTGCCGCGTCGCCATCGCGAGATCCTTGCGCGCAAGCAGGTTTTCGCGGATCGGCGCGTGATGGCCGAAGCGCTCGACGATGCGGTCGAGCGAGAAGGACGGCACGTCGGCGTCGGGGTTTTCGAGCAGCGCGAGACATGTTTCGGCCGCGCCGACCTCGGCGATGGCGGCGGCGATTGAGCGCGGCAACATGGCGCGCGAGGCGATGGCGATCTGCGCCGGCCTCTGGCTGGTGGCGATCAGGTCGACCATGTCGTCTTCCGACAGGAGTGGCGAGCGCTCGAGTAGCGGCAGCGCGACGTCGGGCTGGTCGGCGGCGAGCGCATGCACCACCACGCGCGGCGCCTTTTGCGTCGAGGCGAACACCTCCGCCATCGCGCGGCGTACCAGTGGCGAGGGGTCGTCGAGCAACATGACCATCGCGCCTTCGGCGGCGGCGAGGTCGTCGGCGGACAGATCGGAGTGGAGATAAGCGCGCGCCAGCGCGGAGGTGGCTTCGGCCCGTTCGCCGGGCGACGCGTTGCGGACCCACTGCAGGAACTGACGAACAATCATGACACGACTGAACTTTACAAACACGCCGTCCGAACACGACGGCACGCTGCAAGCCTAGTCGAGAGGGCTTAACAAAGCGTTCACCATAGAAATTGAAGTGACGTTAACGACGATCCTGCCGTCAAACCTTGCCGTTGCCGAACAATCCGCGCGGATCGCGCGCGCCGTCGGTGAATAAGTCCAAGGGCCCTGCCCCCGGTGCGACCGGCGCGGCGGGCGCGGCGGCGGCCGGCACGGCACTAGCCGCCGCGTTGACCTTGGTGTCGGCCCACAGCGAATTGACCGTGCGCGTGAGCGGCGCGACGCGATCGGTGAACATCGACTGGAACAGCGGCGGCCCCGAAGGTGCCGGAGCCGGCAGCGGCAATGGCGGATTGGCCTGCGCCTGCGCAAAGGCCGCGGCCACTGCCGCGGTATCCTGCACGCTCGACGATGTCGCGGTTGCGATGGGTTTCCGCGGCGGAGCGGGCTGCGCGTCGAGCGTGCCGCGCAGGCCGAGATTGAGCATGGCGGCGCGCGCATTCTCGAACCGGCCGGTCAGCTTGGCGTAGACTTCGCTGACGCTACGCGCTTGGCCGTTGGCGTCGTAGAAGATCGTCCGGTTGGCCGCCGCGGCGGTGGGAAACATCGCCGCCGCATTGGCGCGCGGATTGCTGGCCACCGCATTGATCAATTTCCCGGCGCCGTCGGAGCCGAGGAAATGCGCGATGTAAAGCTCGCCATCGGTCGGCGTGCGGTTGATCGCGGCGGCGAGATCGGTGGCGTTGTTCTGCGTGAAGGCGCCCGCCATCATGGCGCTCACCTTCGGATCGCCGCGCATCTTCAGGATCTCGGCGCGCGCCTGCGCGTCCGGCACCGAATATTGCCCGTCCGCCCCCTGCACGATGGCGTCGGCATATTGGCCGAGGCCAAGCGCCGGCCCGGCCCGCTTCATGGTGCCGAGCCAGGTCTGGTCGATGAACTGGTAGAGGCCCTTGGCCGAAGAGGTCGCCGCCTGCGCCAGTGGATTGAGGCTCGATTCGATCTGCGCGGTGGCGAGCAGGTATTCGAAGCTGGCGCCCGTCGTGCGCGCCGCCTGCTTGATCGCGCCGGCAACCTGCGCGGCCGCGTTGGCGGTAACGGTATCGACCGACATCGATCTGACCTTCTAAGGCCTTGCCCGCAAAAGGCTTTCGTCCTAATCGACGCCGACCATAAGCTGAAGTCTGGCGAGCATGGGCAATTATGGTAAACGAGCCGTTAACGGCGGA
>Ga0335081_10022692_pt1 | contig 10153 bp, 6 predicted proteins | sample Lox_Sample_35_FD_206713 | JGI IMG/M metagenome (GOLD analysis project Ga0335081, IMG submission 206713) | Soil microbial communities from Loxahatchee National Wildlife Refuge, Florida, United States - Lox_Sample_3.5 | ecosystem: Environmental > Terrestrial > Soil > Wetlands | place: USA: Florida... | reverse complement strand
CAGATGCTGATGCGCGAAGATTTCCTCAGAATTCTGCGCTCCAGCCAGTCGGTAAAGACGAATCCATGAAGCGCTTTTGCCCACTCCTGCACTGACTTGTTTCTATTTGGACCGCATCCTGCTCGCAGCGTCATCCCGAGCGCAGCCGTTCTTCCGGCGGAGCGAGAGCCTGCCCTGAGCGAACTCCGAGCACAGCGAGGGGGAGTCGAATGGGGATCTGGCGCGGATCCCTTGAGTGCGCGCCAGATCCCTCGGCCCGCTGGCGAAAGCGCGGGCCTTCGGATGACCTCTAGTCTTGGGGAAGAGCGTTAAATTCGGGCGAGGGAATCTCTCTGATTCGCTATGATGAACGAGTATGCCTCTCTACCTGATCACGGGTATCGGCGGCTTCATCGGATCTTCATTAGCGCGGGCGCTGCTGGCTCGTGGAGAGCAGGTCCGTGGTGTGGACAATTTTTCCACCGGCAAGCGCGAGAACATTGCCGAGATTCGTGATCGCATCGATTTCCGCGAGACCGACATCCTCGACCTCAACGCCATGCAGAATGCCTGCGCCGGAGTCGACTACGTTTTGCACGAGGCCGCGATTCCTTCCGTGCCGAAATCCGTGCTCGATCCGCTGGGGAGCAACCGTGCCAACATTGACGGCACGGTTAATGTGCTGGTCGCAGCGCGCGACAACAAAGTGAAGCGCGTGGTCTATGCCGCATCGTCGTCGGCTTATGGAGATACGCCGACGCTACCCAAGCACGAGGCGATGAAACCTGACCCGATCTCGCCCTACGCTGTGGCTAAGCTGGCGAGCGAGCATTACATGACTTCGTTTTATCGCTGCTACGGCCTGGAAACGGTTTCGCTGCGCTACTTCAACATTTTCGGACCGCGGCAGGATCCCTCCTCGCCATATTCCGGCGTTCTGGCGAAGTTCATTACGGCAATGCTGCGCGGCGAGCAGCCGACCATCTTCGGCGATGGCGAGCAGAGCCGCGACTTCACCTACATTGACAACGCTGTCGCCGCCAACCTGCTGGCCTGCGCAGCTTCGGCACAAGTTATGGGGCAAGTCTTTAACGTCGCCACGGGCCGTAGGGCTTCGCTGAATGAGACATTCAAGCTGCTGCAACCTCTTACGGGCTGCGGAGGCCAGCCCAGATACGCATCCGAGCGCGAGGGCGACATCAAACATTCGCTGGCGGACATCTCCAAGGCCGAGGCCGCCCTCGGCTACAAGCCCGTCGTCTACTTCGAAGAAGGCTTGCGACGAACGGTGGAGTGGTACCGGGAAACCGACGTCGGACTTTAGACCTCAGATCAGACGCTGAGCGGGCCGCTTCAAGCCCCATGGCTCCAGCGTGGATCTTGGGTCTTAGCACCCTTCTAGTTTGTTTCTGTAGTTCATTGTTGTCATCCTGAGCCGCGTTTTTTGCGGCGAAGGACCGATGCAACCCGCCGTCAGCGTTGCCGGTGCCGGCCAGTTGCACAGGTTCTTCGGCGCCAAAGTGCGGCGCCTCAGGATGACAATTCGTTATAGCTTTCCTAAGCCGCCACAAGGTCCAAGGTCGGAGGTCCGCCATCCGGTCTCCGTCATTACGTTGGTTATCTACGGCGGAATAGGTCCCCTCGCTAGAGTGGAAGACCTATGACACTTTCCTCGATGGTGGTCTCGCGCGACTGGCAGGAAGTTAGTGTTCTGGAATGCATCCTGGGCAGCCTTCACATGGATGTGACGGTTGAACGAGAACCGCAAAAGGCTCTGGCCCGGCTGACCCGATCGAAGATCGATGCCCTCATCGTGGATTGCGACTTGAATGGCAGTGCGCAGTTCCTTCACGAACTGCAGCGAGCCGATCGCCGTGCCCCAACTGCGCCCCTCGTGATTATGGGCGGAGCGAATTGTGACCAGCGTCTTGAGGCGACCGGCGCACTATTCGCTTTCGAAAAACCGGTTTCCGTGGAAGAAGCGGTGCACACGCTTTCGGCGGCGCGCAATCTGATTCTGGGTGGCCGTCTGCGCTACCATCGCGCGGGCGTGGAAGTGCCGGTGTCAGTCAACTGCAAGGGCCGCAAAGCAGCGGAGGCCCACCTGGTCAATTTGAGCCAGGGCGGAATGCAGATTCATACCGATACTCCGGTCGAGAGCACAAAGTCGTTGCACGTCGCGTTCGAATTGCCCGGTGCAAAATCCTGTCTGAAGGCGCACGCGGAAATCGCATGGCAGGACCAGAGTGGAAATCTCGGAATCCGCTTCGTCAAGATTCCTGCTCGGCAGCAGCGCACCCTGCAGCTATGGCTGGCGCAACAGTACTTCGCGAACTGATCAGGCAACGCCGTCCTACGAGAACTGGCAGCTGGCAACCGGTAACTGGCAACTGTCTTTTCAGCGGAAGCGGGCCGGCCCTGGCTCCTCCTCATCGTCCGCATCACCGTCCACCAGCCGAGCCAATCGTGCGCCGGGGCTAGACCCTCCCACCAGCTTGAAGAATGCCCAGTAGAGCGCCGCCACTGCGATGGCATCCCCCGCCGCCATGGCTGCAGGCCACCTCGGAATCTCCCGCGTCACCGCAAGAAAGACCAGCGCGAACAGGAGCAGGGCCGCCACCAGCGCCAGGCCGTTGATGAGCCACACGATACTTCGGCGGGAAAGTGGCCGCGAGAGCCAGTCCAACTCGGTGGCGGCTGACTGAGACCCATCCTCCTGATGATTCAATGTTGCCGCGTGTGCGGGATCGGGGCGTGTCGGCAGTTCAATCACCTTGACCGGCGAGGAGGAGACGATGAGTCCGTCGTCCTCGGATCTGTCGGGCCCCGTCAGCCTCGCCAGCGAGAATAGCGGTGAAGGCGTGGATTCCTCTTGCAGAGCAGGCATGGGAATGCTCTCCAGCAGGTTGCCCATGATCCATTCATCTACTCGTCTCGCCAGCCGGGGTGAAAAGTCCAGGAAACGGATGCCGCACCGTCCGCTGGAATCAGCCCACATGACTTCGCCCCACGATTCAACGCGCAGACGCGGAGGCAATTCGAATCGCACCTGCACCTGCTGTCCGGCTCGGACCAGGGCCACGGCCTGTACCGCAATGCCTTCACGGCTGAGGTTTCGGATGATACCGCCGTTTTCCTGGTCGAGTGTTACATAGATCAACGTACGAAGATCGTGTCTATAGCGAGCTCGCGCGGGTTGCGCTGGCGACAGTCCTGCGGGCATACACACACCGCCAAAGAATCCTGGGTCGGTCAGTCCAGGTCAGTCAGGGCCCTATCTGAGCAATGGTATGCCCGGGTGCAGACCGCGACTTAGTACCTGCGATGGTTCGCGCCCCATTTGAGCAGGAACACAAAAGACGATTCTTCGGATACGGTCAGGATTGCTTCGCGGTTGGGGAGTTACCGGGCAAACAGAAAAACCCTACTTCGCCCCCTGCTTAAAGATCTCAAGAACAGAGGCACTGCTCGATGGCACCGCGTAGAGATAAGTTCCGGCAGCGTTTCCGTTCATCCCGAAGTAATCGGAGCTGCTCTCGAAGGCAAGGCCAGTTTGCGTGCCCGATGCCGCGCAGCTCGAGCCAGTGTACGTAACCGAGACGTCAAAAACGTTGAGGGTTGATGCGTCGCCTCCCTCCTGAGTGAACGTCCCGCTTACAGTGCAGGTCGCAGATCCATCCGCGCCCTGGAGCGTCATGCCGGCGCCGGTGCCGCTAGGTGTAAGGGTGATCAGTAGGATATCTGGAGTACTCGCGCCCTCGATCTCTCCCAACCATCCACTGCCGGAAAGCGCCGTGACCGAGCCGGTCAGCGGAGAGGCAGCCGTGAGCGCAAAGGTCCCCGAGGCAGTGCTGCCCTGGAAACTGCCGGTGATAGAAGTGCTGGACATGATCGTGCCGGTCGCGGTGTCGGTGACCGAGCCGCCGCCATTAAATGCGGTTGCATAAGAGTTAATGCTCCCGGAGAAGCAGTTACTCCCGCCAGTGATTGTCGGCAGCACCGCAGTGTCTCCGACGCCAGTCTCGCCGAAGGGTTCGAAAAACACAGCCAGCCCAGCGGTACTGATCACGCCGGGGTTGCCGGAATAGTTGCCGGCACTGCCCGTGACACTAAGACTCCAATCCCCCGATACGTTGTAGACAGGACCCATGGTGGCCGTGCAACCGCCGGGCGAGCTTGAGGAACTGCCGCAGCTGATTAACGCCGCGCCCAGAAAAACCAGACAGATGAGGGACAACAACAACGCAAACTTACTCAACATTTGGCTGCTCCTGGACCGAACTCAAGGGAATCAACCGCGTCATTTCGCTCGCCAACCTCGAAAAACCGGCAACTTTTTCGGCAATCTGCAAATCAGTATAGGGTATCCGATCCTTCGGAAAGCAAGCATTAGAGGCCGAGTAGGTTCATAATTAAGTGGACCCTGGGGGGGCAGTCTTACTAAAGTACATGGCCGAGGGGTCACCCCCAGGTAATTGCAAGCCGCCCTAAACCCCGATAACTTACAAGTGAACTACGTCTGAATGGCAACCATTCCCACCAAGCCAGAGGTCGGAGCGGCAACTCCGCTTGCCGCCGCGCGTATGCCCGCTTGGCCGGGGCAAATGCCGTCTGCCGGCCTGGCCGCGGGGGACTCTCGCCAAGGTCATTCTCAGCAAGATTTCTCCGATCGATCCGCGCGGAAGGCGACGCAAGACGATGCCCTCCAGGCCTTGCTGGCGTTCTCCGCACTCCATGAGCAGGTACGTCGGAGAAAATCCCTGGCCGCCAAGCTGAAAGGATTTGATGCGGCCGCTCCTGTTGCCGAGTTCGAACCCAGTGAACTCTTCGTACTGGATGAAGTCCTTCAGCTAGTTGCCGAGCGAGCTGTCGCGATTACAGGCGCCGATGGCCTGGCCATTGCGCTCGCCGAAAACAACGAAATCGTTTTGCGCGCTTCGGCTGGAACTGTGCGGCCCGACGTAGGCGCGCGCATTGATCGCGACTCTGCCTTCTCCGGAGCCTGCTTCCGCCAGGCAGAAGTTGTCACCTGTGACGATACCGAGACCGACACCCGCGTGAACGTGCAGACCTGCCGCCGCCTGGGCGCACGCTCCATGGTCGCGATTCCACTGTGCGGGCGCCGACGCGTTATTGGCGTGCTCGAGGCATTCTTCGCCTGGCCGTTTGGGTTCAACGACAGCGACATCCGCAACCTCACGCTCCTGGCCGAACTGGTCGTGGGCGCGCTCAAGCCCGAGGACGAAGATCGCTTCGCCGAGTCCGCCAAGACAGCGGCAACCACGCTGGAAACGCCACCGCGTCCTGCGGTTGCTCCGGCAGCATTTCCGCCCACGCCCGTGGCTCCGCCGAAGCCGGCTCGTGTTGAGGTTGCATCGTTGCCGCCGGTTCCTCAGCCTTCCGCTCTGATCACGACTCCACCTGCAAAGCCCGTGGCAGCGGAAGCCGCCCTCGCAGCCTCGCCGGCAGTGCCCGAGAAACCAATCGTCGAGCCCGGAAAAGTTTCCGAGCCCGAAAAGCCCGTCGCAGCGGAAACTACCGTCGCCGAAACGAAGCCCGAGCCAGAGCTCACTTTTGGACGCCTGGAAGCAGAGCCGGCCACTCGTCGTTCGGGCCTGGTTGTTCTGCTGGTGTGCATTGTCGTCGCCGCAGCGATTGCCGGTGGAGTGTGGTGGAAATGGAACTCCCGGCAATTGGGCGGAGAAATGGTTACGGAGAAAATCGCATCCAAGTCCGCGTCCCAAGATACCAACTCGTCGCTTTCGGCTGGCAACGCGAATCCCGCGGCAGATGCGAATGCCGGTTCGGTTGCGATCTCCGACAACGAACCCGTGCTCACTCCAGCCACGCCCGACGAATTGGCCAGGTTCCCGCGAGTGACCGGCATCCGCCGCTGGTCGTCGGCGGATTCGAGCACCGTCGTGCTCGATCTCGAAGATCAGGTTCAATATGAAGCCCACCGCCTGGCCTCGCCCGACCGTATCTACTTCGACCTGCACGATACCCAGCTGGCTCCAGAGCTTGCCGGAAAGTCCATCGAAGTCGGCGACCCGCTGCTGATCCGCATTCGCGTGGCGCAGCCGGTCGCGGGCGTGACGCGCGTCGTCCTCGAAATCAAACCGGACTCGAATTTCTCCGTCAGCCTCGAGCCAAATCCTTACCGCCTGGTGGTCGAAGTGCGCAAGATCGGAGTCAGCCGCAAAGGAGCCGTTAACCTGTTCCCAACTCCCGCTGAGTCGGAGAAGAATAGGCTGGCGATCATCGTGCCTCCTCCCACCAAGCAGGACCTGCTGCTGCGCTCGCGTGTTCCCAAGATGCGCATCGTTGTGGACGCAGGCCACGGTGGCTGGGACCTGGGCACGGTTGGCCGTCGCGGCCTGCTCGAAAAAGATCTGGTGCTGGAGATCGCACAGCGTCTGAGCAAGCTGCTCGAAACTCGGTTAGGCGCGGAAGTGATCCTCACGCGCAACGACGACAATTACATCCCCCTCGACGATCGCGCTGAAATTGCCAACCAGGCGAATGCGGACCTGTTCATCTCTGTGCACGCCAACTACAGCGATCTGCCCTCGGCCCGCGGCGTGGAGACCTATTACACGACTTCGTTCACGGCTCCGGGCTCCAAGGAGTCCACGGCCAATGCCGGGCCGCCCGGCCCGAAAGATGTATCCCTGAACACCAGCAACGCCGCCAAGACCCCGGCGACGCCGTCGCTTTCGCCGACGGAGTTGCGTGAGCGCGTTGAGCAATCCAAGCGGCTGGCCAACAGCGTGCAGCGCTCGCTCTATGGCGCACTCGCCGTGCAGAATCCCGGCCTGCGTGACCGCGGCATCAAGGAGGCGGGATTCGTCGTGCTGACCGGAAGTGCCATGCCCGGAATTCTGGCGGAAGTTTCGTTCGTTTCCAGTCCCACCGACGAGCAGAAACTACGCTCCGACGGCTACCGCGAACAGATCGCCGAAGCGCTGTACAAGGGAATCGCGCGGTATGCGGTGGCGTCGAAGGGCGTGAAGGTGGCTGCGAAGCAGTTGCCAGGCGCCAGCGGCCAGTCGCCAGTTCTCAAGTCTTCCGTTCCGCCTTCCCAATAGGCGCTCCCAAGCGGGCCGGCGGCTCGTGTGGGTACGGGACTGTGACCCGTCCGGCGGCGCAGGTTCATCGCGCCGCAGCCTGTCGGAAGATCGTCGGACAAATCGGCGGCCGGGGCGCCGCGGCCCATAAACCCGGGCCGCCGAACAGCCGAGACGGCAGTCCCTACATGTGCTAGTTCGCCGGCACGCCGCCATGCTTCTCCAGCCACTTCAACTCTTCCCGCACCTTGATCTTCCCATGCCACGGATTCTTCCCCAAGCCGTGTCCTTCGCCGGGAAAGATCAGCAGCTTGTTGGGAATGCCGAGCGAGTAGAGCGCGTGCTCGAGCAGATAATCCTCGAGCACGGCGACGCGGATGTCGTCCGCTCCGGCGACCATGTGCGTGGGCGTTCGCACTTTGTCAATCTGAAAGATCGCCGCCTCATCGTGATAGCGCTGCGGCGCCTCCCACGGACGTCCACCGAGAAAATACGCGTCGTCGAGGGTCGTATCGTCGTTGCCCCAGTTGGCCAGATGCTCGACCGCGCCCGCGCCCGTGACTGCCGCTTTGAACCGCGTGGTCTGCGTAATCAGCCAGTTCGTCATGTATCCGCCATAGCTGTAGCCGCCGACGGCGAGGCGGTCGGGATCGGCGATTCCGTCTTTCACCAGCGCGTCCACACCTTCCAGAATGTCTTTGCCCGGGCGCGAGACGATCACGGGAACAATGTCCAGCGCGAACTTGTCGCCGTATCCGGTCGAGCCGCGATAATTGGGCTCAAACACCAGCCAGTCATTGGTCGCAGCAAGGGCGCTCCACTGATACCAGTCTGCTTCGAAGTGATTGCCGTCGGCATCGGCAGGGCCGCCATGAATGAACGTCAGCATGGGCAAGTGCTTGGCTTCAAACTTGCCCGGAGGATAGATCAGCATGCCCTCGACCGTCGTTCCGTCGTCGGCCTTCCACTGATAGGGCTTGCCTTGGGGCAAATCGCGCTCGGCCAGAGATTTGTTGAAGGACGTAATCGCACGGGCCTTTTCGATCCCGTTGGATCCCTCGGCCAGGTAGACTTCGGCGGGATCGCCGAGCGAGGAATATACGAATGCGACCCACTGGCCGTGCGGTGCGGTCGCGATCTGCTCGTACGTTCCTTTGTGGCTGGCAGCAAGATGCAGACTTTCGGCGGGACTCGTGGCCGTATAGATCTGCACCTCCGTGCCGAGCCGGGCCGTCACCATCACGCCATTTCCGTTGGGGCTGTAACTGTCGATTGGGCCGACGAAATCCTTGCCCCACTGCTCAATCGCACCCGATTCGCTGTCCACCCAGTAAAGATGCGGCTGCACATCACGGTAAGGACCAGTTGCCGCGCCTCCCTCGACGATAAAGAAAATGTGGCGGCTGTCGCTGGCCCAGCGCAAGCGAGTCTCGTTCCCCTGATTGTTAGTGACGCGCCGGGGCTTGGCCAATTGCTTGGATTCGTTCGAACCTCCGGCACCCGCGCCTGCCGGCATGAGGTCCACAGTGTAGATTTCGACGTCTTCGATTTTCTCGGCGCGCTGGTTGATCGCGTTCGAAACAAAGGCAAGCTTGTGCCCGTCGGGAGAAATCACCAAGTGATCCACGCGCAGCGGTGTTGCCGCGATGGCCCGGGCGCCGGGGGTGAGGTCAGGGTCCTGTTCCGGCTCGCCTTCTTTGCGTTCTACTTTGCCCGGCGTCGCAGTGTGGCGCGCCAAAGCGGCAGGCACGTTCAGAGCGAAGATCGTGTCGCCGCGCTCAGCAGTGCGATACTGCACGACATCTTTCCATTCTTCCCGATAGTTGTCCTTCTGCGTTTTGGTCCACGGCTGGCGCGTGGCGAAGTAAATCGTCTGCGAATCGGCCGACCAGCCGAAGGCGTGAACCTCTTCTCCTCCCTGGGTCACTGCGAAGGCTTCGCCGCCATTCGGCGAGATCAGATAGACCTGGCTGGTCGACGCATCTTTTGAGCTTGCGTCGGAATCATCGGCGTCGCCGGATTTCTCCGCCGAAGGCTTGCGCTCGGAAAGAAAAGCGATCCAGCGGCCGTCCGGCGACCACTTCGGCTGCGAATCGTGGCCGGATTGCGTCAACTGGATCAGCGATCCGCCTTTGGCCTCGTCTCGGTACAGCCACAAGTCTTCGCGAAAGATTTCCTGATCCCAATCGGCGCGGTCCGTCACGATGACGATGGCACTGCCGTCGGGCGAAATTTCCGGCGTGCTGAAACTGACCGAGTTGAAGAAGTCATCCAAAGTCAGCTTGGATTTCTTTGCCGGTTGGGACTGAGCCCAACCGGTCGTCACACAAGACAGCACTATGACAACCGCAATGACAGTTTTATGGATTCGCATAGGGTTTCCCGGTGGGAAGTAGCCTTATACAACGCGCGCTTACGGCGAAGCAAGTCGTCGGTCCCTGCTTTCGGGCAAGACAGCGCTCACGCTACGCCACAAAAACCAAAAAAGCACAGCAAAAACCGGAACCGATAGCTGGAAGTGGGTCCAGAGCGAGAGAGGCCCCAGCAGCGGCAGAATGAAAGCAAGATACACGAGCCCCCGCAGCGTGACGGAAAAGCGATGTTGCGCATTCGCCAGCGTCCACTCGGCAAGCAGCAATAACGCCGGCGTCAGAACCAGCAGGTCGTAAACAAAAAGATGTGGGTTCACGAGCACGACGGCGAGCGTTACGGCGGAGAAGCGCAGCGCCAGCGGAGACGCAGATTTCCAGACCGAAGCCGCCAATGCAATCGTAACCAGGGAGCTCAGCAGGTAAAGTAGCATCGCAACTTGCGGCCAGGGAATCAGCAGACTCCAGAACGAGCGCCACGAGTGCATCTGGATGGCGGCGAAAGGCAGTTCGGCGCTGCTGATCCAGTTCGGTACGTGCCACAACAGGTCGAAGTAGGAACGCATCACTGCCCCGCCGAAATAAGCCCACGTCCAAGCGATCTGGGCCGCAGCCGAAACAGAGAGCCCGGCGAGCATCTTCCAGGCGCCAGCCAGCAAAAGCAGCAGAGGAATCGCAATCAGAAACTGCGGCTTAAATACCAAAAGCCCGAATGCCATTCCCGCAAGCCACGACCGA
>Ga0335081_10022690_pt1 | contig 10153 bp, 10 predicted proteins | sample Lox_Sample_35_FD_206713 | JGI IMG/M metagenome (GOLD analysis project Ga0335081, IMG submission 206713) | Soil microbial communities from Loxahatchee National Wildlife Refuge, Florida, United States - Lox_Sample_3.5 | ecosystem: Environmental > Terrestrial > Soil > Wetlands | place: USA... | reverse complement strand
GGGAGGAGAATGGGGCGTGCCCTCTCCTGACCAGGAACCCGTCAGACACGGCGGAAACAGGCCGGTTGCGCCCTCTGGCCGGAACAGGTAAGGCTCACCGCGGCATGACCGGGCGTCGTCCATGGCCATCGCCGACAGGTATGCAAGCGAAGTGATGCGCTCAGATTCCCGTGGCGCCTTTAACGCCAACGCCGCAGACCCGGCCCTTCGCCGCGCAGTGGAAGGCCGTCGGCATCTTGGCCGCGCGGCGACGGTCCGCCGGATCTGGTCGGTAACGTCCGTCTCGATGATGCCTGGTCGTCAGTACGATCGAGTGGTCGGCAAGGAGAGCTAATGCTGCTTGATGGTGTGAACCACGTCGCCTGGATCTCAAAGGACGTCGCCCGGCTGGGCGCCTTCTACGAGCACGTGTTCGACGCAGTCGTCGGGCCGACGCGTCCCCATGCTCCGGGTGAGACGATGACCGTAATTGACATCGGCCCGGCCACCCAGCTGAACGTGTTCGTTATCGACGGCAACACCGAGGCCGACCGGCAGACGCCGATGTGGGGTCGGGGGCGTATCGACCACGTCGGCCTGGCTGCCGCCTCACGCGAAGCGTTCGACACGATCCGAGAGCGACTGGTGGACGCGGGGGCGAGCGACGGCACGGTCAACGATTTCGGCGGGGCGCTGAGCGTGTTCTTCCGGGACCCCGACGGCCTCGAGGGAGAGGTCCTGCTGAAGAAACCCTGATGCTCCGGTTCGCGGCATGACCGAGCATTCTCGGTACAGGGGCGATGCATAATCATGCGGCCGCTCGTGAGCCTCATCGAGGATCGCGGTCCGCCGTTAACGCGCACGCGCCTTGTTCCGGCCGCGCCACGGCGGTTGAGAGCGTTCGTCTGGTTCGGCTGCGTCAGCGGTCCATGCCGGACGGGCTGGAATGAATTCTTGCATGTCGCTTGCGGAGGGGCATGCTGGCAGGATGAGCCAGGCGCGGGCGCTCGTGATTGTCTCGGCTGAGCTGGGGCTGTTCCTGCGGCACGGTCGCCGCGCTGGCGCGGTGCCGGTGGCCGTGGACGGGACCTCGTCGCTGGGGCACCTGGTGGAGTCGCTCGGGGTACCGCTGACCGAGGTCGGCCGCCTGCTGGTCAACGGTGAGCCGACCGTGGCCGGATACCGGACCGGCAACGGGGATGTGGTGAGGGTCGATGCCGTGCGGCGGCCGCAGCGCCTGGCGTCGGCGCGTTTCGTGCTCGACGTTCACCTGGGCACGCTGGCCCGTCGGCTGCGGCTGGTGGGAGTGGACGCCGCCTATGTCAATGATGCCGGCGATGATGCCCTGGTCGAGCAGGCCAACGCCGAGAGGCGGGTGCTGCTCACTCAAGATCGCGGCCTGCTGTGCCGCCGGAAGCTGTGGCTCGGCGCCTACGTGCGGGGGGCACGTCCCGATGCCCAGTTCCTGGACGTGCTCGACCGGTTCAGGCCGCAGCTCGCGCCGTGGACCCGATGCCCTGCGTGCAACGGACATCTGTCCATCGCCGCCAAGGCAGCCGTTGAACCTGCGTTGCGGCCCGGCACCCGGCGCACCTACCACGCGTTCTCCCGCTGCCAGGGCTGCGCCCAGGTGTACTGGCGCGGCGCCCACAGCCGCCGACTCGAGGAGATCATCAAGTCGGCAATCGACGCCGTCAGCAATCTCGCAAGCGAATAAGAGCCACCTGCTCATCGACTACGCTCGGCAACACGCCGACTGGCAACCCGGCAGCAGCAGCAGCAACCTCTCGGCTGCGCAACTCGCGGCATGAGCGGTAAATCATTCGAGTTCCACCGTCGGCTCATCTACGCTGCCTGGGGCTGGCCAACCTGGCGGTAAGGACTGGATCCGGTTGTCCCCACGAGGGGTTCAAGAAGGCCAGGAAGTAGACCCGGTCCAGTCGCCAGTCCCCATCCGCGACGCGGCAGATCCGTGCGCGTTGGTGTGACGGGTCGCGGTGTGTCTGGGGGCGGCGAAGGACCTGGAGGAGGTCAGCGCCAGTCCACGCTGGATCAGACGTCCTCGACGCTCCCGGCGAAAATGACCCGCCGGGCCACGTCATACGTCGCCGAATCGGCGCTCACCGCAGCCATCTCGGCGGAGGTCCGGGCGGTGCTCAGGGCGTCGCCGTCGGCGAACCACAGCTCCGCGACCAAGTATGGCGCGCCGTCAGCGTGGGGAAGGCTGATGGTGAAGCGCTCGAGACCGGGGACTGCTTGCACGAGCGGTACGTGCCGCTCGCGGTAGGCAGTCTCGAAGTCGTCGCCGTCGGCGGGGTCGAAGTACTGGACGGTGATCTTGTGCATCGATCGAGCATCTCCTCGCTGGCCGGGCATCCGTATCCGCGGCATTCCCGCGACCTTATGTGGTTCCGGGCACGGAGACCTCTGGGGCGTGGCACAACCGGCCCGGCGCCCGGCGCCCGGCGCCGTACCGAGTACGGCGCCGACAACGAACACACCGAGGTGCTCTGACCAGGCTTCCTCGAATCGAGGAGGCCGGATTCCACCCGCCGTCGTCGTGGCGCGGATACCGGCGCAGGTCCTCGTGGTGGTGCTCGCGTGGGTTGCCACGAGTAAGCCCACGGGCAAGGGCTGACAGGAGCGCAACGGCGACGACCAGGTCTGCATCCCGCGATGGCCGGATCGCTGTGCAGAACCCATCCGCTCATCGGCAGATCCGGTCGACCTTGGCGCTGCGAGTGTCCCGGCCGAGTTTCTTGGCCGCTGGCCGGGAGCCGGTCGGCTTCATCAGCGTCATCGCTGCCGGACACGTGAGAGGACGGCACGCAATGACCACACCAGACCTGTCTCGCGCCGGGTGGCGCAAGAGCATCCACCGGGGCGGAACCGGCGGGAACTGCGTTGAGGTGGCCACCAGCGTGCCCGGTGTGGTCGCGGTCCGCGACCGCAAGAACCAGGACGGGCCAGTGCTCACCCTGGCCCCAGCACCGTGGCGCTCGTGTGCCGCTGGCATGAAGCCCGCAGACTGTGACCTGGGCTGAGCGCAGCTCAGCAGCGCCCACTGCCCACCGGTCAGGCCGAACCGCCTCGTGACCGTCAAGGCGGCCCGCGAGATCCCGGGTGCCAGGTTATTCCTGGCCGGTGAGCCCTTTGCCGCAGACCTCGCGGCATCCTGGTCAGCAACGCACCCGGCTTCGGGACCGGCCCTGACGCCCCCAGGCCAGTTCAGGGCACTGCCAGCAGAGACTACGGACCGTGCCGGCTGCTTGCGCCAGATTCCGGGCGCGGCGTGCGTGTATGATGTCCACCGCGTCTATACCTTTACCGCCCATTGCCGGACTCCCGGGCCATGGTGGTCTAAACCTTCCGGCAGCGATGTTCGCTCCATGTTCGCTCGGACGTCATGGTACGGGCCGGTAGCAGGCGGCATCACGCGGCAGCCGCTCTCCCGGTTTGCTGTACAGCCCGGCACGCCATAACATGACCTTGTGGGTGCCGATTACTCTGTCACAGCCGCTGACCTGGTCTCTTGCGCTGGATGAAGGACGGGTAAGTTCGGCATCCGGCTGCGCGGGAGCCATGCAGTCCGGCACTTTCAGTGCTCATGACACTACGATTCGCCTACCTGGCCGTGCTGCGCGTGTTCGGCTGGCTCGCCTTGCTCTCCCGGTCCGACCGTGCCAAGGACGCCGAGATCCTGATCCTGCGCCATCAGGTAGCCGTGCTCCAGCGCCAGGTCGGAACCCCGAGGCTGTCCTGGGCCGATCGGGCAGTCCTGGCCGCGCTGGCCCGGCTCCTGCCCGGCAGCCAGCTCCGCCAGTTGCGCCTGATCATCTCGCCTCGAACCTTGCTGCGCTGGCACGCTGACCTGGTCCGGCGGCGCTGGGCCTACCCGCGCCAGACCCCGGGACGGCCGAGGACTGGCCCGGCCATGCGGGCGCTGGTTCTGGAGATGGCCAGGGACAATCCGTCCTGGGGGTACCGGCGCATCCACGGCGAGCTGACCGGCCTGGGGCACAAGCTGGCAGCGTCCACCGTCTGGCAGATCCTCAAGGACGCTGGCTTCGATCCCGTGCCCACCCGGTCCGGGCAGGCCTGGCGGGCGTTCCTGGATGCCCAGGCGAAGACGATCCTGGCGGCGGACTTCTTCCACGTCGATACGGTGTTTCTGCGTCGCCTGTACGTGCTGTTTTTCATCGAGCACGGCACCCGGCGCGTGCACCTGGCCGGGATCACCGCTCATCCCACAGGTGAGTGGGTGACCCAGCAGGCCCGCAACCTGCTGATGAACCTCGAGGATCACTCGGACGGCCTGAAGTTCCTGATCCGGGACCGGGACGCCAAGTTCACCGCCGCCTTCGACGCGGTGTTCACTGCTGCCGGTGTTCGGATCATCAAGACGCCCGTCCGGGCGCCCCGGGCGAACGCGATCGCCGAGAGGTGGATCGCCAGTGCCCGCCGTGAATGCCTGGACCGGATGCTGATCACCGGGGAACGGCATCTGCGATTGGTTCTAGGCGAGTACATCGATCATTACAACTCTCACCGGCCGCACCGCGCGCTGCAGCAGAGCCCGCCTGCCGGGCGTCCGCATCCGCCCGCTCCGGGCGCCAATGTCCGGGTTCTACGCCGGGATCGGCTCGGCGGCCTGATCCGCGAGTATTCCCAGGTCGCATAACATGACAGGGTTATCGGCACCCACAAGGTCCCAGCGCTGACGTGATGCCAGGCGCCGGCTGGCAGGACCGTTGCGATTTGATCAGCTGCCTCGTAGGGTTGGCGTGTGGCTGCTGTTGACGCTGTCATTCTCTGATGGTCTTGCGCTTCTAGAGGTTAGGATCCGAGGTACTTCATCAGGTCTAGTTTCTGGGCGGTCCCGCTGACGCTTTTGCACCGAGCGCGCCCTTCAGGAACTGCCGAAGCCGCCCGGGCTTTCCATGGTCAGAATCCTGCGGTGCTGAGCTCGATTGGGTGCGCGGAGCATTGATCAGCTCCTGATACTGCGAGCTTGTTCCACGCCGGTACAACTGCTGTCCGAGGGCACTCCAGAGAGCTCGCTCGTCCGGCAGTTTCTCCGGCAGCGGCCAGCCGAGATGGGCCAGCAGGTCGCCGCGAAACAGGTCGAAGCAGGACCGGACAAGGTCACCGAATACGGCCGCGGAGGCCACCGCAGCGCGGTACGTCAGCCACGACAGCGCCAGCCCGCCGGCGGCGCACGGGGCCCACACCGCCAGCGGCAGTCCGGCGATGCCGAAGCCAACCGCGACCGCGGCGAATACGACCGACAAAGCCGACAGCACGAGCATTTGGTCCATCGAGGCCCTTGCCTCGTCCACCTGCTCACGGGCGCTGTCCGGGATGATCAGGTACAGGCGCGGCCACCAGAACACCGCATCTAGCCCCCACCGCTCGCTATCACCCGGGTAGGACTCCGCGGCGCGTAGCGTGTTGCCAAGCCGGGTTGGCAGCATGGCATCCAGCTCAGCAGGGGCGAACGCCAGGTACTCACGCAGGTAGCCCATATCTGAGGTGTCCTTGGCCAGCCGAGTCAGACGATGGCGCTGCCACCTCCGCCCTACCGCACCGGTGGTCTTGTCGGCCAGCCCCCAGCGCCAGTAGCCCTCAAAGACCCGGGTTATCGCCACCACCTGGGTCCCGAGTACGGTCGCCACGAAGACCAGCCCAGCCGCCGTCGCAATCGCGAGGGTCACCTGCTGGGACGTGTCGAGATGCTGCCACCGGGAGATCGTCTTGGCCCACCCGAGATCCGTTGCGACGAGCGCGCCGACTCCCGCGAAGAATGCGAACGTCGGCAGAAGCAAGCCGAGCACGAACCGGCGGTCGAATAGGCCGGTGACCTTGTCGAAGAACGTGCCGAACACGGCCTACCAGCCGAACGGGTGCGCGGACAGGTTGTGGTCGTTGCGGCAGTTGGGCATGGGAAAGGGTTTCTTGACGAACGACGCCTGGGTCCCACAGAGCGTCCCATGCTCAAGGTAGGTGCAGGACCGCTGCATCAGCGGGATCTGCTGCGGCACCCCGGGCAAGACGGGCCCTCCGCGGGTCACATGCGGCCCTTGTTTCAGGGCCATCGCCAGGCTCGGGCCGCCCCACACGCCGACGACTCCTTCTTCCGCCACCAAGACCACCGCGTTCACTTCATCTGCCTGGGCGAACGCGGTAGAGGTGAGCGCCGTGTTCACAGCCAGACCGGGTGAGGCGACGATGATCGGTGGAGGAGGCGTTGCGGCGTCCAGCTCAGCCCCCGGTTCGAGGGCAGAAACGGGGCGGCCGTCGCTATCGAGCAGGACGAGCCAGCGGTCACCCGCCGAGACTGGGGGACCAACGGCAGCCGTTTCGAACTCCTCCGACCCCAAATCACGTAGTAGTGCCATCGCCCCCGCCTCATTTAGTTGCGTTATGTGCCGTGGCCGATTATCAGGCACGCAGGCCAGTTCGCTGGATCCGTCGTGACCAGCCACCCCGCGCGAGCAACACCGCACCAGCCTGTGCGGGATCGCCGCTCATGCCGCATTCCTCGCCTAGCTGATGCTGGCGCAACGATGCAAGCCTGGCAATGACCCCGGCCGGTTCATCCGTGACCCTCCGGCTTGCCACCGGGGACAGGCGCCGACCTTCGCTGAGCGCATTGCGTCAGTTGACGGTGCGGTGGAGATCCTTGCAGAGGTGGTGCTTCCCGCGCGCCTTGCGGTTGCAGAGAAATCACGCGAATGTTTGAAGGGACCTGCTTCGGGGGTGTCAAGTGACCCAGTTCACACATCTTGATCTTGATGTGCTGTTTGCGCAGTCCAAGGTCGGCTACAAGGCCCAGGTAGTGCGCTCGCCGGCTGGTGAGGGCCAGTCCGTGGAGTTCGCCCAGCCGTTCAACGCCCTTGAGCTGGAGAACTTTGTTCTCAGGTTCGGAATGTTCAGGACACGGACCACCAGGGGAATCGATGCTGCGCCGGTCACTGCGGCGAAGGAGTTCGGTGGACGGCTGTTCGACAATGTCTTCGCGGACGCCGTGGGTGAGTGCCTGCGCCGCAGCAGGGATCGAGCCCAAGAGCAACACGCCGCGCTGCGGATACGGCTCATGCTTTCCGGATGCCCCGAGCTCGCCGACTTGCCCTGGGAGCTGCTCTACGATCGAAGCGACGACTGGTTTCTGGCCTTGTCCGGCCTCACCCCCGTCGTACGTTTCGTCCAGCTTCCGGAGCCGCCGCGAGCGGTGCAAGTTACCTTGCCGCTTCGGATCCTCGTGATCAAATCAGAGCCCGAAGACTACCCGCGGCTCGATCTTGACGCCGAATGGGCGCAGGTGGCCGCCGCACTCCGCGAGCTCACCGACGCCGGGAAGCTCGAAGTCACCGAGCTGAGCCCCCCCACGCTCCAGGGCCTGCGCCGGGCGCTGGTGGATGGCGCCTTCCACGTGCTGCATTACATGGGTCACGGAGGATTCGACTCCGAGCACGGCGGGACCCTGCTGTTCGCCAAACCCGGCGGCGGCAGCAAGCCGGTATCCGGCTGGGATCTGGGCATGATGCTGCACGATCACAACAGCATGAGCCTGGCAGTTCTCAACTCCTGCGAGGGCGCACGTACCGACCCCAAAGACCCGTTCGCCGGAGTCGCAGACACGCTAGTACGCCGGGGCGTACCTGCCGTTGTGGCAATGCAGTTTGAGGTCAGTGATGCGGCGGCCATCGAGTTCGCGCCCGCGCTCTACGGCGCGCTCGCTGCTGGGCTGCCAGTCGACGGGGCCGTCGCCGAGGCGCGCAAGGCGATGTACCCGGTCAGCTATGTCGAATGGGCCACGCCGGTCCTCTACTTGCGGGCCGAGAACGCTCAACTGTTCGATATCACCACGCCCATCCGCTTGGAGGCCCGGGGAAAGATGGAGCTGGAGGCGGGGGAACAGCCCAGCCGCCGGATTCGGGAGAAGTCAGCAGGACCTGGGGCTCAACCTCGCCAGGTCCACAAGTACCAGCGTGATTCGGCACCGGGGCGGCTTGCTCCTGCCGAGCGTGCTGCCCGGGGTAGGACGGCGCAAGTTGCGGTGCCTCTTGACAGCCATGTGGTCTTCGATCCGCCGCCGGATCGGCCAGACGCAATCAGCCTGCTGGAAAAGCAGGCCGGATCACTGATGCCTGAGCTGGCGCCGATCCGGCAGGGCCGGATGATGGTTTCCCCGTACGCTTTCTTCCGTGGCACAGCCCTGACGATGGCCATTGATCTGGCCACCACGCCAGTGTCTGGGCTGGCAGTGCAAGCCTGCGGCGACGCGCAATTGTCGAACTTCGGCATCTACAGCTCAGCCGAGCGCCAACCGGTATCTGACATCAACAACTTCGAACAGACCCTTCCCGGGCCCTGGGAATGGGACGTGAAGCGGCTTGCCGCCAGCCTGGAAGTGGCGGGCCGCGACAACGGGTTCCGCGGCAAGGATCGCCGCGAGATCGTCATGGCCGCAGTGGCCAGCTACCGGCGGGCGATGCGTAATCTCGCCGGAATGACGAACCTGGACCTCTGGTACGCGCAAACAGATACTGCACAATGGGTACCCCCGCTCAAGAGGGAAACCACGGATAGCATGCAAGACTTGCTGACCCAGGTGGACGGTCGGCCAAGGATCATCTCCACCCCGCCGATGCTTACCCCGATCGACGAGTTGATGCCCTCGGGGACGGAGCGCATTGCCTTCCTGGCGCAAGTGAAAGACCTGATCGCCAAGTACCGGCGCACGGTGGAACCCGATGGGCGGTTCCTGCTTGAGCAGTTCGAGTTCGCTGACGTGGCCCGCAAGATCGTCGGTGTCGGCAGCGTGGGATTGCTCTGCTGGCTCATCTTGATGCTCGGCCGCGACGACTCCGATCCGCTGCTCCTCGAGGTGAAGCAGGTCAACGCCTCTGTGCTCAGTCATTCCGCCGGCGTCAGCAAATACGCCAGCCAAGGCCAGCGAGTGGTCGAGGGCCAGCGGCTGATGCAGGGGAGTAGGGACATCTTCCTGGGCTGGCAGCGGACTGAGGCAGGCCCAGACGGGCCGTCCCGCGACTTGTATATCCGCCGGCTCCCGAACAGGCAATACTCTGCGCTCCTCGAGGCCATGACCTCTCGTAGCCTGCGGGAGTATGGCGAGCTCTGCGGATGGACGCTGGCGCGGGCGCACGCCCGGTCGGGCGACCGGATCGCTATCTCCGCCTACCTCGGTAGTTCGGACATTTTCGATCGTGCCATAACGAAGTTCGCGAAAGCATACGCCGACCAAAACGAGCGCGACTACACGACTTTCGTAGAAGCTGTCAGATCAGGACGCGTAATAGCCGAGCACGGCATTTAACCATATGCCTGTCAGCGCATGGGCAGCGCGCATGTAACATCCTCCAATTCAGCTACGGCAGTTCCTTACCGGCTACCAAAGGCCAAGACGCACTTGATCGCGGCGTCGGAGAGGCAACCCCGGCTCGTTACGCTACCGACCGTGACAGGCCCTCCCAGCCACACCCATCTCAGCCAGCGCGATGAGCGGCGCGAGTGAGCGTTGGGAGGTCGTCCATCGCCACGCATATCACCCGTTCCGGCACAGGTAACGACGCCACTCTGGTGATCCAGGTTGTCGACCATATCGGCGGCTCAGTGAGCGCTTCTCACGCTGAGCCACTCGCACAGATTGCACTGGGCGACCATCCAGCGATCTTGCATATCCATGCAGTCCGCCTCGCGCTATGAACGCACTGATCGGCCGCACTGGTGCGCGGGACACGAGCCAGCGATCTTGCCGATGTCTGTGTTTGGTAAAGGCTCGGGCGGATTACACGCTCGCTCAGTCGTCCCCGATGTAGCCCGTATTGGGATCGATCATGGCGAGGAAGGTGCGGATGTGCTCCCGGTGCTCCTCCACCGGCCGATTCGGTGTCGCGCTCGACCCAAATCCGTAGCCCTTGTTAGGCCCGCTCAGCCAGTCGTAGGCGGTGCCGCCGTCTCCAGCTCGGCGAATGGCGAACCGTTCGCCATCGACGTCAAGGGTGAACAGCACCGGTCCGGGGCTTGTACCGCTTCAAAACCCATCGCATAGCATCTGACCTGGTGTTCGTAAGATCGGGTAACGCCACGCGGTAGTACTCGTTGATTACGCCGCCGAGCACTTTCCGCCGCCGGATCGGTAGGTCCAGCG
>Ga0335081_10022688_pt1 | contig 10154 bp, 11 predicted proteins | sample Lox_Sample_35_FD_206713 | JGI IMG/M metagenome (GOLD analysis project Ga0335081, IMG submission 206713) | Soil microbial communities from Loxahatchee National Wildlife Refuge, Florida, United States - Lox_Sample_3.5 | ecosystem: Environmental > Terrestrial > Soil > Wetlands | place: USA... | reverse complement strand
AGAAGGTCGCGAGACAACTCCGGGCGTGGTTGCCTGAAACTGAATAGCACAATCCCGGTCTCAAGCATCCAGCGGGAAAACTCCGAGGGCAACTTCTAACGCACGCTCCCGCACGTGGCCTATAACTTGGGCACAGCCAACGTTGAGAGACTCACACCGTCAGCATTTTGGTGCGGTTGAGCTTTCGCTTATGCTCACGCGTTGGAATTGGTTCTTCAGTCACGACAAAGAAGGGCTGCACGCTCGCTGATTTGAGCGTGTCAGTTGGTGGGGGAGGTCAACCGGTGTTTTCCGCTGCCGTCCGCATTCATAATCCAGAGCGCGCCATCACCGACCTGGGTGCGCGTATAGACAATCTTTGAACCGTCGGGACTCCAAGCGGGAAAATCGGCTCCGTCGTCCGTCAGCTGCGTATTGACGCCCGTTCCAAAATCGGTCAACCATATTTCCGAGTACCCGCTTGAGGGTGTCAATCCGTAGGCAACTTGTCCTTCGCTCGTTCCCGTTGGACGGACCACAGGATACTCAGTGATACCGGAGGAAACAAAGGAGGTCAGTGTATGCCAGGTGAGGCTATCGGGTTGGATCGCGTAAAAAGTATATGCATTGTAGTCGATGCTTGCCGAAGCAGAGCCGCCCAGCCCCACGATGTCTCCGTTCGGATGCCACGTCGGATACGAAGCATTCGCAAACACACTCGTCACCGCCAGGGTGTGAATATCGAGAACACAGATTCCGAGACCATACCGCTCGAACGCGATCCTGTTTCCATCCAGCGACCACGCAGGACGAAGGTCTGAGGCTTGCCTCGTGAGTTGCTTCAGACTGTCGCCGTTCGCCATTATTTCGTAGAGATTGTAGTCTCCATCCCTGAAGACCAGCCATTTCGAATCGGGCGACCACGAGCATCCTACCGCTGTGTTTTCGGCCAACAGATGCAGGTTCGATCCCGAGGAATCAACGAGGTAGATCCCCGAGACGTTATTGATCACGGCGCTGAAGGCGATCGTTGTTCCGTCGTTCGACCAGCTCGGTCGAATATGAACTGCACTTTGCTGGAACACCGCCGGCATGGTGGGATCTTTGCAGCTGGCGAGAAAGAGCGAGAGAACGGCGACACAGACAACTTTCCACTGATTCATCTGAACGTTTCCTTTGAATCGTCAACAGCATCAAAGTAATCAATTCTTGAGAATAGCGCAATATTGTGCGGCAGACAGAAGACACGGAAACCCGACAAGAGTCACGCCTCCGTGCGCAGAATGCTGTGATGGGTCTCGTTGCCGCTTGACTTTATGGATCGGGTTCTCTAAGTTGCTGCTCGTCCACAGTACCTCATCAAGAAGGAGGAATGTATGAAAAAACACTTGGTGTTGTTTGCATCGGTTCTTCTCTTCCTCGCGCCTGCAATACTTCCGGCCCAGGAGAAGCAATCCAAAGAGCTCAAGGTAACCCAGGCGGAACTCGGGAAGGACGTCCAGAACAAGAAGATTGTCGACACAACCTCGACGTTCAAAGTCAATGAGAAAGCCTATCTCTGGATGAGGATAAAGGGGGGACCCGCCGATTCGATCACTGTGACCTGGAAAACAGGCGATCAGTCGTATCCGTCGAAGCTCAACGTTGGCGCAAACTCGTGGAGAACGTGGTCCTACAAGACGCTGTACACAGCGGGCGATTGGACTGTGACGGTGACTGATGCGTCCGGAAATTCTCTGAAAGAAATGAGTTTCAAGGTCGTGGCGGACACGACCATGCACTAAGCTTTCCTTCCGAGCCAAGAGCAGAAAGCCCGGCCTCCCTGCAAATCACGACGATTTGCCGAAGCCGGGCTCTGTCGATTTTAAGGTGAAGATGGTCTTTCCACACGTTCCCGTTATGCCTTTGCCATCTCCCCAAAGTGCATCGTGCTACCGCTTTCCTGCCTCCACCCGTTCCTGTTCCATCATTTCTATGAATTGGGCAAACAGGTAATCGCTGTCGTGAGGACCCGGCGAAGCCTCCGGGTGGTACTGGACGCAGAAAACAGGGAGCTCGCGATGCCGGAACCCTTCGTTCGTTCCGTCATTCAGGTTGACGTGCGTGATTTCGATTGTGGAAGGATCCAGCGACTTCGGATCGACAGCAAACCCGTGGTTCTGTGAGGTTATTTCGATCTCGCTCGTCAATAAGTTCTTGACGGGGTGGTTCGCTCCCCGGTGCCCGAATTTCAGCTTGAACGTTTTCCCTCCCAAAGCCAGCGCGAGCAGCTGATGGCCGAGGCATATCCCAAAGATGGGCTTCTTCCCTATCAGTTTCTTGATATTCTGGATTGCATACCGTACGGCAGCCGGGTCACCGGGACCGTTGGAGAGAAAGACGCCATCGGGGTTTAATGCGAGGATCTGTTCCGCAGAATGTGTTGAGGGAACGACGGTCAACTTGCACCCGTAGGCGGTCAACCGTCGCAGGATGTTGTGCTTCACACCGTAGTCGCACACGACGACGTTCCACCGTTTTCCGTTCGTTTTTGTCTTCGTCGCAGTGGCGAGCGCGAACGGCGTTCGATCCACGGCATCCCAGGCATAGGGCGCGGCCGTCGTCACTCCCGTTGCGAGATCCAGCCCATTCATCGATGGCGATTTCCGTGCTTTGGCGACGAGCGAATCATCCTCCGGATCGACCGTCGAAATGACGCCCCGCATCGCACCGGTGGTACGAATGATTTTTGTGAGCATTCTCGTGTCGATCCCCTGGATGCCCATAATCCGGTGTTGCGCGAACCAGTTGCCAAGACTGGATGTCGCGCGAAAGTTGCTGTAGAAATCAAAGTACTCCTTGACGACGAACCCGGCAACTTGCGGCTTGATGGACTCCAAATCTTCAGCGTTAATTCCGTAATTGCCGATCATCGGATAGGTCATCGTTACAATCTGACCTGCGTAGGAGGGATCTGTCAGGATTTCCTGGTAGCCCGTCATGCTGGTGTTGAAAACAACCTCGCCCGTCACTTCGGACTCGAAGCCGAACGCTTCTCCGCTGAACACCGTTCCATCTTCCAGGGCGAGTTTTGCTTTCATGGGCGCAAGAAGATAACAAGAATTGTGAGGCGATGCAAAGCATCACCCCCAAGACAAGATTCACAGACCGTCGAGCACTGAAACGTATCACGACCGCGATCGGTTTCTTCGGTGTGAACATTTTGTCGCATCGAAGAGACGGGTCAGCGAGATTGTGAGTCCGTACTCGGGAGAAGAAACATACCATTGACAACTATTGTTGTACGAGTTGGCTGACGCTGAGTCGATGATGAGACAAAGCGAAGGAGAAAGAGGTTATGAACATTGACCATTAGGCGATTTCTTGACAAACGCTCCATTAATTGTTACTTTTAATTGATTTAATGGGGTTTTTTGATGGTTTCTGAAGCAAACAGACACGAAGAATTGAGTGACCGTGAACAGGGCGTCCTTCGGCACGTGGTTCACAACTATATCGTCACGGCCATCCCGGTCGGGTCAAGGTATATTTCGAAACATTACGAATCGCTGCTGAGCCCCGCCACGATTCGCAACGTGATGTCGGACCTCGAGGAGTCCGGTTACCTTTCGCACCCGCACACCTCCGCTGGCCGCGTCCCGACTGATCTGGGCTACCGGTACTATGTCGATTTCCTCATGGAGTTGGAGAAAATCTCCGACGCAGAGAAAGAAGTCATCCGGGGGCAACTTGATAAGGCGATCGATGCCGAGGAACTGTTACGGGAGACCTCCAGACTTCTCGGCAAGATCTCGAATCAACTCAGTATTGTCACATCGCCGCACCTTGGCGGCGGGATATTCCAAAAGCTGGAATTGATGCAGGTTTCCAGCTCAAAGCTGTTGGTGCTGATTTCGATACAATCAGGGATTGTCCGCACGATCATGTTGGAAGTGGGCATGGAGCTCAAGAGGGACGTGCTCGACCAGGTCGCCAGAATCCTGAACGAACGGTTGTCCGGACTGACGCTCAGGCAGATCCGCGACACATTTGTGGATCGGCTTGCCGAGTACAAGGACGAACGGACCGGGCTTATTCGCCTCTTTATCGATTCGGTGGACCAGCTTTTCGACGACTCCAAGGAGCGCGAAAAAGTCCATATCGCCGGCACGGGAAACCTCATTGAGCACCCCGAATTCGGCGACCCGAAGAACTTCCGCAGCGTCATCGAAATGATCGAAAACGAGGATATTATCGTGCATCTATTGGAGAAACACGACATCCCGAACAAGGATTTTGTGATCACGATCGGGGCCGAGAATGAAGAGACCAAGGCGCTTGACTACAGCCTCGTCACTGCCACGTACGACGTGAACGGCGTGACGGGCAGGGTCGGAATTATGGGGCCGACACGGATGAATTACTCGAAACTGATTCCACTCGTCGACCACGTTGCCAAGACCATCGCGGAACTGCTGGCGTCTTGATAGGATTAGGAATGAGAAAGGACATGGAAGAGAAAGAGTTAAAGAACGAACAAGAGCAACAAGCTCAACCTTCGGAGGATCAACCGCAGGCTCAGCCGTCCACCGAAGCCAATGATTTGGCCGCGAAGCTCGTTGAAGCTGAAAAACAAGCTGACACGTACAAGGATCTGTTGTACAGGAAGGCAGCAGAATTTGAAAATTACAAGAAACGGGCCGAAAACGAGGTTGCGTCCGTCATAAAATTTGCCAACGAAAGCCTCATCGGCGAACTGCTGCCTGTCCTCGACGACTTCGAGCGCTCCATCAAAGCTGCAAAGACTTCGAAGGAATTCGATTCCCTGTACCGCGGTCTCGAGTTGATCTATCAGAAGCTCGTGAAGAACCTGGAGAAACGCGGTGTCAAATCTTTCGATACCGTCGGCAAGGAGTTCAACGTGGACTTTCACGACGCACTTCTGCAGGTCCCGCGCGAGGACGTGGCACCGCACACCGTGCTCGAAGAAATCGAGAAAGGGTACACATTGCACGACAAGGTTATTCGTCATGCGAAAGTAGTTGTTTCGACTTCCCCTGCCGACGGCACCCCCGCCTCCGACACGGGCCAATCCCTGTCCGAAAACCTGCCCGAATCGGAAAAGAGCTAAGACTCCCCTATGGCAAAAAGAGACTATTACGAAGTGCTGGGCGTTTCCCGGTCGGCAACGGCAGACGAAATCAAGAAAGCCTATCGCCAGATGGCGTTGAAGTACCATCCTGACCGGAATCCAGGAAACAAGGACGCGGAAGAGAAATTCAAAGAAGCCGCCGAAGCGTACGAAGTGTTGAGCGATTCGGAAAAACGACAGCGGTACGACCAGTTCGGTCACGACGGTTTGCGGGGGACGGCTCAACCCGGGTTCACGGATATCAACGATATCTTTTCGCACTTTGGAGATATTTTCGGCGGCAGTATTTTCGACGACGTTTTCGGAACGAACACGCGATCGCGTCGCCGAGGCCCGCGATCGGAGGGTATTGCCGGCTCCGACCTCCGTATCAAACTGACCCTCACCCTGGAAGAGATAGCCACGGGCGTCGAAAAGAAAATAAAAGTCCGCAAGCAGAAGCGCTGCGACGTCTGCAACGGGTCGGGGACGCGGAGCGGTTCGAGCAAAACAACGTGCCCGCAATGCAACGGTGCGGGAGAAATCAGACAGGTCTCGCGCTCCATGTTCGGCCAGTTCGTCAATATATCGACGTGCCCGACGTGCGAAGGAGAAGGACGCATCATCAAGGATCCGTGCACAACCTGCCACGGCGAGGGGAGAGTCCAGGGCGAGTCGACGATCAAAGTCAACGTGCCGGCGGGTGTGTCCGAAGGAAACTATATTCCCCTCCACGGTCAGGGGAATGCGGGGAGACGGGGCGGACAGGCCGGCGATCTCCTGGTTGTCATCGAAGAAGAACCGCATCCGTACTTCACGCGCAACGGTGACGACATCGTCTACGATCACCTTGTCAGCTTTCCCGTTGTCACCCTCGGCGGCGAGGTCGAGATCCCAACGCTGAAAGGCAAGGCGAAGCTCACAATCGATCCCGGGACTCCTTCCGGACGTATGCTGCGGATGAGAGAACGGGGTATCCCTCATCTCAACGGCCGCGGGAGCGGCGACCAGCTCGTGCGTATTAACGTGTGGGTACCGACCCGTCTATCGAGTCGCGAGAAAGAGCTTCTGAAAGAGCTGGGTTCTGCCGAGCACATGACGCCGACGGAGGAAGAACGCCGGGCAAGCGGTCGGTCATTCTTTGAGAAAATGAAGGACGCTTTTTCGTAGCCATCTGTAGGTGACGATTCTGGCGAAGCCATCCCTATCGGGAGATCGTCGCCTACGAGTCCTTCCGTGATCCATCGTTTTGGGGAGAGAGCATGTTCCGAAGGTTGAGCGATTGGCTCGCGCTGACGAGCACAGAACGAAAAGTCATCCTGTTCTTGTCGGGGACAGTGCTGGTGGGGGCGGGAATCAGGTTGTACCAGGAGACGTTCCCATCTGTCCCGAACTATGATTATACTTCTTCGGACAGTGCCTTTGCCGCTCTGAGTCAAAAGGAAATTGAAGCATCGGCCGCCGACGAGCCGATCACAGCCGAATCGAACGCGGAAGAATCGACGGCAGAAGATGATACGGCGACGGCCAAGGTCAACATCAACACGGCCTCGAAGCACGAGTTGATGACGCTTCCCGGGATCGGCGAGGTCATGTCCGACAGGATCATCGCGTATCGTGCGGATAGCGGCCTGTTCCGGTCGATCGGTGAACTGAGGAAAATCAAAGGCATCAGTAAACGAAAACTCGACCAACTGACTCCGTTTATCACTCTTGAATAACCGCCGGCATCGAACCACTTTTCATCCAGGCATATGAAAACACAACGCTATCTCGGCCTTTCGTTTCTCCGCGGACGGGTTCAGGCCGCCGAAATCGAACACGGCAAGGTGGTTCAGCTCACGGGACTGGCGGAACGGGATTCCACCATCGATTTTTCACAGGTCGGCGCGCAGCTGAGCGCAACGCACCCGCAGCTGCCCACGTTCGTCTCCGAGCTGAGGGAAATGTTCAACCAGAACAAGTTCATTGCAGGATTCATATCGTATGCCCTCCCCCCCGATCCGGTGTTCATCAACATGATTCCGGCCGACCCATCCCTCAAGGGGCCGGAACTCAACGAATACCTCCAATGGGAAATGGAACAATACTTCCCCGGAACGCCAGCGAACAGTTTCGTCATCGATTCGCACGCACTCCGCACCGCGAAAGGGGCACCCAAGGAGCTCTTCATGGTCTCCGTCCGCAAAAGCATGGTCGGTTTCATCCAGAAAGTCACGGCAGAGCTTAAGCTGAAGCTCAATATCATCGACATCGATCAGTTCAGCACGGAAAAGACCCTGCTGTTCAACTACCCGGAGGTGCTCGATCACCCGATCGTGCTCTTCGGCGTCCGCTTCGGCTATGTCGATGCGAGTCTGGTTCACAAGGGCGAAATGAGCGATTACCGGTCGTTCAGATCCAACTCGGACAGCGACGTCAAGAAAGCGATCCACGAGTACCTCAACTACCTGAAAGAAAAAGATGTCCAGGAAACGCCGGCAGCGTTGCTCCTGCACGGCTCCGATATTGCGCAGAACCTCATCCTCGAGCTCCGAACCGAAACGGGAATCAAGCAGACGTTGACGATCAACTCATGCCGGAAGCTTCCGACCTCCGGCAAAGTGCCCAAGCCGCTCATGCAGGAGAGTTATCGTTTTGCCGCCGCTATCGGACTTGCACTCCGTTCGGAATAATGAGAATCATAGCGGGAACCTATCGCGGTAGAATTCTCGCGAGTCCTCGCGACCGGACGGTCCGCCCCACCACTGGCCGTGCCAAACAGACGATCTTTGACATTCTGACGAACCGTGTCGACTTCGACGGGTTGCGGGTCCTGGACCTCTTCGCCGGCAGCGGAAGCCTCGGACTCGAGGCGATCAGCAGGGGCGTTGCATCGGTCACGTTTGTCGACAACTCCCGCGACTCGCTCGTTCTTTTGCAGGAGAACGTACACGCGCTCCAATGCGAAACTCAATGCACGGTGTACCAGGCCGATGTGTTCTGGTATCTCAAGAACACGCGATCGCGTTATGACGTTGTCTTTGCCGATCCTCCCTATCGGCTTGAGAAGATCGGGACGATACCGCGGGCCGTGCACGACTCCGGAGTTCTCAACGACCGCGGCTATATGGTCATGGAACACAGCCGCGAGTCCGCGATCGAGCTCGACGAAAATGTTTATGAAATACTGAGGAGACCGTTCGGTCAAACGACGGTCCTGATTCTACAGATCAAGAACTAATGTTGGATGGAGGGATGAACCTGTGAACAATATGCGATATCTTCTTTGTACGCTCTTGTGCACGACGACGCTTTCTGCGCAAAGCTACCTCAGTCAAATCATACCGAAGTTCGAAAGCTTCACAACACCCGTTCTGAAGGCTGTCGCGGTCGCGCGAAGCGACTCCGCAATTCAGTTTAAGTTTCAGTCCGCGGATTTCAGCATCGTGCAGTCCGGCGAGCTCGTCCAGCCCCTTATCACCGTACGCAACAATGGCAAGGTCGTCGACCAGGAGTTGATCGATGCGAGCCCGTTTTTCCCCGATGCAGAGTGTCACGTCGTTTCATTCGACGCGGACCACAACGGCGTCGACGATCTTTTCATTTCCTTTCCCTACGGTCTGACCGGCCTGAACTCGAACGTCGACGTTATCGCGGCTTTTTTCTTCTTCCCCGATTCTTCCCTCAAGTTTGTCAACCTGCGGTCGTACTATGGGGGTCTGGACCTGTTTCGCGACTACGAGCGCGACGGCCGCTATGAATACGCGTGCATCAATGAAGTCTGGTCCGGTTCGGTCGAATACGACGCGGTGAATCTCTTTTCGTTGAACCAGGGAGTATTTACGAATTGCACGAGGAGCACACCCGGATTCCCGATCTTTGTCGAAAAGGCGGATTCGGGCCCGGTCGTGGTCAAGGAATTGCCGCCTTCAATAACCGCCGACTGGTACTTGAAGAGACCGGACGTGCTGGCGAATACCACCCAAGCATCGAACTAACTGAGGTTCAGTCATGAAAATTGCCATTTACCCTGGCACCTTCGATCCGATCACGAACGGACATCTCGACATTATCGAGCGCGCCATCAAATTATTCGACAGCGTGGTGATCACGATCGCGCGCAATTCCACAAAGAATCCCCTGTTTTCCGACGAGGAACGACTCGACATGATCCGTGAGGCGGTGAAGGGAATGAAGCAGGTCGAAGTCGATTCTTTTGAAGGACTCCTCGTGAACTATGCGAAAAAGCGGAATGCGACTGCGGTTCTTCGCGGTCTGCGTGCAATTTCGGACTTCGAGTACGAGTTCTCGCTCGCTCTCACAAATCGAAAGCTCAACGACGCGTTCGAGACTGTGTTTTTGATGCCAAGCGAACGGTACACCTACCTCAACTCCACCATAGTGCGCGAGATTGCAAGACTCGGGGGCGACGTGAGCGATTTCGTTCCGCCCGTGGTGAAGAAGGCGTTTGACAAGAAGTTCAAGAAGCACTAGATAACTGTCCAAAACCATTCGCCTGTCCCCTGAACTCGTTTCAGGGTCTGGGAATAGATTTCGAAACCCCACAAAGAACGTTGGGGGCAAACAAGTTCGGAATGACATTCTTTTTTTGGCCCTTCGCCAGCAGTTTACTTGCATTATGAAAACGCTTCCCATCTCCAAAAAAATATCTAAGCTTGAAGAGTCGCAGACGCAGGCTTTTGCCGCACGGGCAAGAAAGATGCGTGCAGAAGGCATCGATGTCGTCAGTCTCACAGCAGGCGAACCCGATTTCCCAACGCCGCAATTGATCAAGGACGCGGCGATCAGGGCAATCAATGAGAATTTCACCAAGTACACTTCAAACCAGGGAATTCCGGAACTCCTCCACGCCATCACCCACAAATTCCAGAACGATAACAACCTCCGGTTCGATACGTCCGAAATCCTCGTATCGTGCGGGGCAAAGCACAGTGTTTACAACGCCCTACAAGCGCTCTGCGACAAAGGAGACGAGGTCATCGTGCCTGCCCCCTATTGGGTGAGCTACCCTGAAATGGTGAAGCTTGTCGACGCGACACCGGCGATCATTCAGACGTCCGAA
>Ga0335081_10022686_pt1 | contig 10155 bp, 8 predicted proteins | sample Lox_Sample_35_FD_206713 | JGI IMG/M metagenome (GOLD analysis project Ga0335081, IMG submission 206713) | Soil microbial communities from Loxahatchee National Wildlife Refuge, Florida, United States - Lox_Sample_3.5 | ecosystem: Environmental > Terrestrial > Soil > Wetlands | place: USA: Florida... | reverse complement strand
GACGCGGTCCTTTTCGAGATCCACCGTCACATCCTGCCAGAAGTTGGCCAATTGCAGCGCGGTGCAGGTGGCGTCGGAAAGAAGCTGGCGCTCGGGATCGGAATAGCCGCAGAGATACAGCACCAGCCGTCCCACGGGATTGGCGGAGAAGTGGCAATAGCCGAACAGGTCGTCCCAATCGTTATAGCGGGTGATGGTCTGGTCCTGAACGAACGCCTGGATCAGATCGGCAAAAGGCTGAGGCGGGATCTGGTGCCGCCGCACGGTGCCGGCGAGCGCCACAAAAACCGGGTGCCGCGTCTGGCCCCGGTACATGGCCTCCAGTTCGCCGCGCCACCAGGCGAGCAGTTCCAGGCTGCGGCCGCGGTCGCCGATCTCATCGCCTAAATCGTCCGCCCAGCGGCAATATGCGTAGACGTTGTAAAAATCCTGGTGCAGCCGCTTGGGAAGCAGAAAACTGACTACGTGGAAATTCTCGTAATGGTGGGTCGCCAGCCAGCGGGTGTACGCCTGACCGTCTTCCAAGGACCAGGTTTTGCGGAGCGCTTCCGGCGACTGCACGAATTCGGCTGGCGCAAGAAGCATCAGCGCCTCGATCAGGGCACGATCGCCGTTTTCAGGTGGCCGTTGTGGCTCATCAGGTGGCGCATGACTTCCAGCAGGTTGGCGAGCGGCTCTTCGCGGTTCACGAAGAAGGAAGCCGTGATGTGCCCCGCCGCCACCAGGTCGAGCGCCTTGCGGATGTACCCCGGCGTGTGATGGAAACTGGCTTTGCAGGTGATTTCCGAATAGTGCAGCAGCGCCGTATCCAGGTTCACCGTGGTGTCGTTGGGGCAGCCGCCGAAGAAATTCACCGTGCCGCCGCGCCGCACCATATTGACGGCCCATTGCCAGGTGGCCGGCTTGCCCACCGCCTCAATGGCGATATCCACGCCGCGGCCGCCGGTCAGGGTGCGAATCGTCTTCACCGGATCGGCTTCGTCGTCCCCTACGATCAGCTCGTCGGCGCCCAGCGCGCCCGCGCGGTTGAGTTGCGTCTTGCGCCGGCCCACCGCGATTACGCGGCAGCCGTACAGCTTGGCCAGCTTCACAAACATCAACCCGATGGGTCCGAGCCCGATGATCGCCACCTGGTCGCCGGGACACGGCGACGTCTCTTCCCATCCGCGGACCACGCATGCCAGCGGCTCGATGAGAGCGGCGTCATAGTAACCCACATGAGGGGGAATTACATACGTATTCTTTTCGACGATCCGCGCGGGAATGCGGATATATTCGGCGTAGGCGCCGTTGTTGAATAACAGATCCTCGCAGAGATTCTCGAGGCCCCGTTGACAGAAATAGCACTGGTCGCAGGGAGCCGAATTAGCGGACACAACCCGCTGGCCCACCGAGAATTTCTCAACACCCTCGCCAACCGCGACAACATCGCCGGCCAACTCGTGCCCGAACACAGCCGGGGGCACGATCATTCGAGCGTGATAACCTCGGCGAAAAACCTTAACATCGGTGCCGCAGGTTAACGCCACTTTTACACGTACGAGGATGTCTCCGCTATGAATTGAAGGAACGGCTACCGGCTCGACTTGCAAGTGCTCCTTGCCGTAAAGCACAGCAGCCATCATGTGGTTATTCACTATGACCACCTCTGTGGCTGAACGATTATTTTCAACGATTTAGGTTCCGGATGCAATGCTAATTCAAATCCTGAACGGATTTTAACCAACGGCAGTCGATGAGAGATCAGCTCTTCGACCGGTAATTCGCCGCTAAAAACAAGATTTGCGGACTCTTTTTGCAAGTCCACAGATGCACTATAGCATCCCAGCAGGGTGCGCTCACCCACCACCACATCGGCTCCGGTGGCTTCAATCCGCTCGGTGGCGGAGGTCTGGGCAAACAATAGAACGCGGGCGCCCGGCCGCGAGCAGGCAATCGCCTGACCCACGATTCCCGGCACCGAAACCGCCACAATCACCAGGTCGGCGCCGCGCCCGCCGGTGAGGCGCCGCGTCTCGGCGGCCACGTCGGTGGCAAGCGGGTTCCAGGTGAGCTCCGCGCCGCAGCGGGCGGCCACCTGCAATCGCTCCGCAATGGTATCGGTGGCGGCCACGCGCGCGCCCGTGCGCCGCGTGAGCATGGTAAACATCAGGCCGATCGGTCCCTGGCCCAGCACCACCACAAAATCGTCCGGCTGCGGATCGCACTGCGCCACGGCCTTTAAACAAGTGTTCAGCGGTTCCACCAGGGTGGCGCGCTCGAACGAAATGCCGGGCGGAATCTTCTCTACGCCGCGCTCCACAATCCAGTCCATTACGCGCACGTATTGCGCGAACCCGCCGCCCGCGGGCTCGAAACCGGCGGTGATCCCGACGCGCTTGTACACCGGACACTGCGCGTAGATTTTACGGCGGCAATAAAAACAATCCAGGCAGGGAATGTGATGAAAGGCCACGACGCGGTCGCCGGGCCGGAAGCGCGCCACGCGCGATCCCACGGCGGCCACCACGCCCGCGGTTTCATGTCCGTAAATACGCGGTGGAGCGAGAAGGTTGTGCTCGATTTTCTTGAGGTCGGTGTGGCAGATGCCGCAGGCTTCCACGCGGATTAAAATCTCGCCCCCGCCAATCTCCGGCGTGGGGATCTCCTCCACATTCACCATGCTTTGGCCGCGGTACACGGCGGCATGCATGGTGGCAGGCACAACCGTCAACTCAGAATCGGCAATCGGCAAAAAACTCCCCCAGGCAAATGGCTGCTCGGGCGGAACGTCTCCGTAGGCGAAGCAGTTCCGGAACCCGGATCAGCGGGTGGCGCAAAGTTGACCCTAAGACCTTTATTGTATCGAAGTGGCCGTCCGGGCGGAGGGCGGCGTTCAAATCGTTGTCCAGAGTTTCGTCCGCCAGGTCGCTGACGGCTTTCACACAATAGAAGGGCAGGCTGGCGGCCAAGGCGCGCTCAGCCACGGCGGCCGCTTCCATTTCCACGGCAAGCGCGCCCGTGGAGCGCCAGAAACGCTTCTCTTCGGCGGTCTGCGCGATGTGATCGATGGTCCGGATCTCACCGCGGCGGTGTGTACGGGCGCACTCGAGAGGAGTAGTGCGATACCGTGCGTCGCCATAGGCGACGCCGGTGGCCACCACAATTTGCGAGGCCCTGAGATCGGGCGCTACCGCGCCGCACAAGCCGGTGCTGGCCAATGCGTCCGCGGGAAAGCTGGCGAGGGCGGCACTCACCGCTGCCGCGGCCCGCCGTGGCCCCGCGCCGTTGGCCACCAACAGCAGCTCGTGGGCGCCCAAACGGGCGGCGCGCGCCCAATCCGCATCCACGGCGGCACGCCGCACGTCCGCCGCGCGGGCCAGCAATCCCGAAAATTCCATGGGTTCGGAGGCCGCGATGAGAAGTTTCATCGAGCCTCCTGGCACCACCTCACAGCGCGCCGCAAGGCCACTTCGGCTGGTTGCGGCTGAAAGCCCAATTCGCTCCGCGCCTTCTCGTGCGAGACCCACATCTTTTTGCGCGCCATGCGCACCGCTTCCAAGGGCACCCGTGGCGGCCTCCCCGTCACTTCCGCCCATGCCGTGCTAAAAATGCCCGCGCAGTAAGCTGCCGCATAAGGAATCTCGATGGTGGGAGCGCGCCGCCCGGTGATGGCGGCCAGTTTCGCGAGAATCTGCGCCAGCGTCAGATTTTCCGAACCCAGAATGTAGCGTTCGCCCTTCCGCCCCCGCTCGCCCGCCAGCAGATGCCCTTCGGCGGTGTCGCGCGCATCCACCACATTCAGCCCGGTATCGATGAACGCCGGCATGTCGCCGTGCAGAAAATCCACCACGATTTTTCCGGTGGGGGTGGGTTTGAGATCGTGATCGCCGATGGGAGCCGTGGGATTGACGATGGTCACGTCCAAGCCGCCGCGCGCAAATTGCAGCGCCACCTGCTCGGCCAGAAACTTGGACCGCTTATAATGGCCGGCCATCTGTTCGAGCGCGACCGGGGTGTCCTCGTCACCGATGCCTCCATGCGGAATCCCTATGCAGCCCACTGTGCTGGTGTAGACCACGCGCTCGACGCCGGCCTTCTGCGCGGCCTCCAGCAGGTTGCGCGTGCCCTCCACGTTCGAGCGATAAATTTCCCACGGGTCTTTTGCCCAGAGCCGGTAATCGGCCGCCACGTGAAACACCAGCCCGCAACCGGCGGCGGCACGATCGAGCGACGCCGGGTCGCGCAAATCGCCGGTGACCGCTTCCAGCGGAAGGTCGTCCACGCGGCTGCCCTCGCGGAGCAGCGCGCGCACCGTATATCCGCGCTCCACCAGGCAGCGCGCCACGTGCCAGCCGAGAAACCCGGAGGCGCCGGTGACGAGAACGGGCTTCATATCTTAAACGCGGAGGGGCGGAGAGAAGAAGGGGGTGGGAGATAGGCGGTCGGGTGTGGCGGGAGGTGCCTCGCTGCGCTCGGGTTCTTTTTCAAAAGCAGCGAGCGTCGCGAGCTTCCTTTCCCTACTCCCCACCCCCCAGTCCCTACCCCCTTTTCCTTCTCCGCTCTACCGCGCGCTGACCGCCTATCGCAGCGTCCAGGCCAACATTTTCAGATTGTCGGCCAGACCGGCGTTGATGCCGAGCGCGGCTGAGGGCTCGAAACCGCAGTGCACCATGCAGTGCTCGCAACGCGGATCGTTTCCCTTCCCGTAGCTTTCCCACGGCGTCTGCGTCATCAGGCCTTCGAAGGTCTTATAATGCCCGTCGGTGATCAGGTAGCAGGGGCCCTTCCAACCCTTCACGTTGTAGGTGGGATTACCCCACGCCGTGCACGGCAATTCGCGCTCGCCCTTGAGAAATTCGAGGTAAATAGGCGTTTGTCGGATGGCGTATTTCTTTGCCAGCCGGTCGATATCCTGGAATTTCTCGCGAATATCGTCGCGCGTGAGGAAAATCTCGCGGTCGTCCACCGCCGAGTAGCCGTATCCCGGCGCGATCTGGTGGCCGTCCACGTTGAACTGCTTGAGGTATTCGAACAGCTCCTCGATTTCGCGCATGTCGGTTTCCTTGTAGACCGTAGTGTTGGTGCAAACCTGGAAACCGGCGGCTTTGGCGACTCTGACACCTTCGATGGCTTCGCGGAAAACGCCTTCCTTTTCCACGCAGATGTCGTGCGTCTTCTCCATGCCGTCGAGGTGCACGTTGAAGTAAAAGCGCTTGTCCGGATGGAATTCGCCCAGGCGCTTTTTAATAAACATGCCGTTGGTGCAGAGATAGATGTGCCGGTTGCGCTCCAGAATGCCGGTCACCAGCTCGCCGATCTGCGGATACATCATGGGTTCTCCGCCGCAGATGGAGACCACCGGCGCGCCGCATTCGTCCACCGCCCACAGGCACTCCTCCAGCGGCAGGCGCTCCGTGATGGTGGACTCGTATTCGCGAATGCGTCCGCAGCCGGTGCAGGTAAGATTGCAGGCGTGCAGCGGCTCGAGCATCAGCACGATCGGGAAGCGCTTGTTGATCATGGGATGCGGCTGGCGCCCTTCGGCGCCGTTCTCCCCCGCGCGGGCCGGCAGGATACGGAACGGATTGGCGGCATCGGCCGGAGGAGCGACGGTTTTCTGCCACTCCGGCCGCGGCCGCATTTTGTTCTTGATGATGTATCCCGCCAAACCGGCGGTCATGGAGAGAGGAAATTTCATTTCATATCCTAACCATTCGAGTGCGCACGCGCTTTCACAAACGTAGCCAGCGCCAGCAGGGGGAAATAATCTTTGTAAAGGTGGTAATTCAAATAAAAAACCTTGGGAAAACCGGTGCCGGTGGCCAACTCTTCGTCCCAGCTTCCGTCTTCCCGCTGCGATTCCAACAAATACTCGATGCCATGCTGGACGCTCAGACTCGCGGCATCGCCGCCCGCGATCAAGCCCAGGATGGCCCATGCCGTCTGCGATGGCGTGCTCGGGCCGGGCGTGTAGGTCCGGTTGTCGTAGCTGGCGCAGGTTTCGCCCCAGCCGCCGTCGGCGTTCTGGATGGAGCGCAGCCATTCGCCGGCGCGCAGGACGTGCACCTCGCGGTCGCTTTCGCCCGACGCCGCCAGGCCGCGCAGGGCGAAACAGGTGCCGTAAATGTAAGCCACGCCCCAGCGGCCGTACCAGCTCCCGTCTGCCTCCTGGTGGCGAACCAGCCACTTCACACCGCGCCGCACGGCCGCATGGTGCTCCGCCACACCGTGCGCCGCCAGGGCTTCGAGCACCCGCCCGGTAATATCGGCGCAGGTGGGGTCGAGCATGGCGTTGTGGTCGGCGAACGGCACCTGGCTCAGAAAATCCCAGTTGTTGTCGGCGTCGAAAGCCGCCCAGCCGCCATCGCGCGACTGCATGGCCAGCAGCCAGGCGAGCGCGCGCCGGTGGCAGGCATGCTCCGCGGCCGGCTGGGAAGAGGTCATGCCCGCCAGCGCCAGCATGACCATGGCGGTGTCGTCGATATCGGGATAAAATTCGTTGCGGTATTCGAAGGCCCAGCCGGACGGCTCTACGCGCGGGCGTTTCACCGACCAGTCGCCTTTGCGCCGGATCTCGCGCGCCACCAGCCAGTCCGCGGCGCGCTGGAGCGCCGGGTGCCTCGGTTCGCTCTGGGCCAGCGCATAAGCGCCGATGGCCGTGTCCCACACGGGCGAAAAGCACGGCTGAAAGAAGAAGCGGCCATCGTCCACCATCAGGTGGTCGAACTGCCGCACGGCTTCCACCCGCACCGGATCATCCGCCGCGAAGCCTAGCGCATCCAGCGCCATCACCGCGTACATCATCGGCGGATAGATCGCGCCCAAGCCGTCGGAATGATCCAGCCTCTCGATCATCCACTGCTCGGCTTTCGCCATGGCGCGGCGCCGCACGGATTTCAGCCCGTGCCGCTCCCACCACTTCAGTACGCCATCGGCCGCCAGGAAAAAGTTGTGCCAGGAAAACCGTCTCGGATCGCGCCGGAATTCGGGGCTCGCGCCCGGCAGCCAGATCTCATCCAGGTGAAAACCATCGGGCGCGCAGCGGGTCATTCCCGAAGAGTGGACAATCGCCAGAGCCACCACGATGGCGCGCGACCACGACGACATCTGGTACAGAAAATCGAACGGCAGCAGCGCCACTTCCACTGGAATGCTGGGGCAATAGCGGCGTGGGTAGAGATCGAACAGGCTGAGGTTGACCTTGACGTAGCTGTTGGCCGCCTGGATGCCGCCGAGCGCCAGAATGCGCTCCCGCAACCGCTCCATGCGGGCATCGTCTATGGGGACGCCGGCCAGCTTGAGGGCGAAATAGGCCTTCACCGACGCGCTGATTTCCGAAGGCCCCTTCACGTAAATATTGAATCCGCCGTCGGGAAGCTGGCGGTCCAGAATGGAGCGCACGGCCTTATCGATCTGCGGCCGGTTGGGTGGCTCCCAGGCGTCGCCCCGTGCGGGATGGAGCCAAAGCTGGAAAAGAATGTAATCGGATTCGAGGGTGGTATCGGCGGTGAGTTCGGCGCACCAGTGCCCGTCGGGCCGCTGCAATCCGGACAAAAACCGGCCCGCCCGCCGCATCGCCTGCGCGGCCGCGGTCTCCAGCATTCCGCCGATTTCCAGTTGCGCGCTCATCGTAGCGTGACCACCAACTCGGACGGCAGCGAGAACCGCACGTCTTCATCCACCAGCTCAATCTCTTCCATGGCGCTGAAACCCATCGCCCGCAGAAAATTCATCAGGTCTTCCACCAAGTGCTCGGGAGCGGAAGCGCCGGCCGTTACACCCACGTTCTGGGCTCCGTCCAGCCAGCGCGCATCCACATCGGTGCGATCGTTCACCAGGAAGGAGCGCACGCCGCAGTTGTCGCCCACTTCCACCAGCCGCTTGGAATTGGAGCTGTTCTGCGAACCCACCACCAGCATCAGGTCGATATATTTCGAGACTGCCTTGACCGCCATCTGACGGTTCTCGGTGGCGTAGCATATATCCTGGGCCGGCGGCCCTTGAATCAGCGGGAAGCGTTCCTTAAGGCGGACGATGATGTCGCGCGTTTCATCCAGGCTGAGAGTGGTCTGTGTAAGATAGCGGACGCGCGCGGGATCCGGCAGATCCAGCCGGTCCACGTCTTCCACCGTTTCCACCAGGAAGCTGTGCTCCGGCACTTCGCCCAGCGTGCCGATGACTTCGTCGTGGTCCTTATGCCCGATCAGCACGATGCTGTAGCCGTCACGCGCGAACCGCACCGCTTCCAAATGCACCTTGGTGACCAGCGGACAGGTGGCGTCGATCACATCCAGACGGCGCACCCGCGCCTCGCGGCGCACCGCCGGCGCCACGCCATGCGCGCTGAAAATAGCGCGTGCCCCCTCCGGTACTTCACTCAGTTCTTCCACGAACACCGCGCCCGCCTCGCGCAGTTCGTCTACCACGTGCTTGTTGTGCACGATCTCCTTGCGCACGTAAACCGGCGGACCGTAAAGATCGAGAGCGATTTTCACCACATCGATGGCTCTCACCACACCGGCGCAGAAACCGCGCGGTTTAAGCAGAAAGATCTTCTTATCCGCGCCGGAATTGGGTGCGAAAGGCTTCAAAGGCATACCGATGGAATCGCCCTAATTATAGCAGGCACCGGTCCCGATCCGCACCGCGAATCTGGTGAATCGACGGGATTTGGAATTAAACGGGCGAGCGGCTCCGGCAGTCGCTTCGCCCATCCGGCATTTACCGCAATCGCCCCATTTTGTCGAGCGGCCAGTAGACGAACACAGCCTTGCCGTAAATATCGCCGCGCGGGACAAAACCCCACGCCCGGCTGTCGCTCGATTGCGACCGGTGGTCTCCCAGCACGAAGTAGTTTCCTTCCGGCACCACCCGGTCCACGCCCCGGGCGTCGGAAGGCCACGAAAGCGTATCGCGATATTCGCTGGGGACGTATTCTTCCGTCAGCGGCCGGCCGTTCACATAAACCTGCCCGGCGTCGATGCGGACGCGATCGCCCGGCAGACCGATGACACGCTTGATATAGGACTTCGAGGTGTCGTTCGGATAAAGAAACACTACCGTGTCGCCGCGCTCGATCTCACCCAGGTGGAATTCATAGGTGAACTTATTGATGAAGATCCGCTCCTGGTCGGTGAGACCCGGTTCCATGCTGGTGCCTTCCACCTTGACCGGCTGATAGATGAACACGATCAGCACTACCGCAATCAGGACGGAAAACGTGAGATCGCGCACCCACGAAAGCGCCGTGCGCAAAACCGAATGCGTGGAAACTCTTGGAGCCTCAGTTTCCAAGGCCGTTTCCACCGGACTTACAGCTTCGTTTTCCTGCATCCCGCCTCACGCCGTCCTCGTGGGGCATGCTCTCGCTTGCCCCGCGCAGCATCTAGAGAGAATTATAGACGGTTGAGCGCGCCTTCGGGTTGCCGCTCAATGCAGCAGTCCGGCGAGGCCGCTCAAGGGCACCGCCCCTTCCTTCAATGCGGCGTCATGGAAAGCTGCCGGGTCGAATGCGCCGCCGTGCTTCTGCCGGTATTGCTGCCGTGTCTCCAGCCAGCCGTTCCAGCCGGCAAAATAGGTGGGTAACTGGCAGGAAGACAACTCGGCCCTTTGCAGCTTTTCGACCGCTTCTTCCTGCTCCTGGAAGGTCTGCTTTTCCATCAGGTCCAGAGCTTCCTGGTCCGACATGTTCAGCATCTGCAGGCGCACGTCCAAGATCGCGTTGGCAAGCACCCGCAGCCGTTCTTTGGCGAACGTCAGTTCCATCTCCGGCGAATGATTCAGGAAGCCTTCGTCAAGCATGGTCTGCTCGGCATATTGCGCCCAACCCTCGATGTACGGTCCGTTGCCGAATACCGCGCGCAGCAGCCGCCGGCTCTTGGGTTCCAGCGCATTGGCAAATTCGAACTGCACGTAATGCCCGGGCATGGCTTCGTGGATGGTGAGCAGTTTCAGCTTGTAGAAGTTGTATTCCCGCAGCTTCGATTCCACCCGGTCCTTGGGCCAGGTGTCCGGTAGGGGCGTGACCCAGTAGAAAGCGCCCAGTTTAGGCTCGAGCGGAGGCGCGGGATCGAAGCCTCCTACCGAATAGATGCCGCGCATGAATTCCGGTGTGGGGATCACCTGCAGGTTGCCGCCCGCCGGCAGCGTCAGCAGGTGTTTTTGTTCCACGAA
>Ga0335081_10022685_pt1 | contig 10155 bp, 5 predicted proteins | sample Lox_Sample_35_FD_206713 | JGI IMG/M metagenome (GOLD analysis project Ga0335081, IMG submission 206713) | Soil microbial communities from Loxahatchee National Wildlife Refuge, Florida, United States - Lox_Sample_3.5 | ecosystem: Environmental > Terrestrial > Soil > Wetlands | place: USA: Florida... | reverse complement strand
GGCAACCGCCACCTTTTCCTTTTCCGGCGGTGGTGTTTTTACGGCTTGTGCGGCGGCGTTCGCCTGCATCACCGTTTTGATCGAACCGGTCATATCGTCGAAATTATGCTCAAGACTGGCGACGCGTTGTTGCAGTCGGTCGCGCTCGGCAGCGAGCTTGCGCACCTCTTCAGTAAGCTTCCTTGTCTGTTCAGCGAGTTTCCGCGTCTCCTCTGCATCGACGACGACGCGCGGCGGCAAAGTCGCAATCGCCTGCGGCTCAGCGTCGTGGGTTTGCTCGAATACGAGTTGCAGCCGCTGGCCGCCGACTTCCGTTTGGCTGACGATGAGCGCGGCGGCGACGGCGGCGGTCGCTGCGGTGCCCCAGGCGGTCAGCCGCCAGAAGCTGCGCAACCGGGTGCGGCGCGCGAAAGGCGCAGCGGTAATTTCAGTTGCCTCCGGTTTGGCGGCCATGCCGTGTCTCCGCGCGAATCATTGAAAACATTAGCAGATTCATGTCGTGGCCGCCGGGCGACCGGTGGTCTTTACCGGCTTGCAGCCTTTTTTCGGCACAATGGCTCGGCTAATAGGGCCCCGGATGCTGCAACGAAGCCAGGCGATGAACCGCTCCTGTCTTGCCGTCGTGTTGGCGGCGGGCGAGGGCACGCGCATGCGTTCGGCGCAAGCCAAGGTGCTGCACGAGCTCGGCCGTCGCAGCCTGCTCGCGCATGTGCTTGAGGTGGCGACGAAAGCCGGTGCGAACGACATCGCCGTCGTCGTCGGCCCGGATCGCGCTGCCGTCGCCGCCGAAGTGCAACGCGTGGCGCCGAAGGCGCAAGTTTTCGAACAAAAGGAACGGCGCGGCACTGCGCATGCAGTGCTGGCGGCAAAGAAGGCCATTGCCAAAGGCGCCGACGATATTCTGGTGATGTTCGGCGACACGCCGCTGTTGCGCGCGGAGAATCTGCAGGGCTTACGGCAAGCGCTGGCGCAGGGTGCGTCGATTGCCGTGCTTGGATTTTTGCCGGCCGATCCGACCGGTTATGGCCGGCTGGTGCGCAAGGGCAACGAACTCATCGCCATCCGCGAGGAGCGCGATGCGAGCGCGGCCGAAAAACAGATCGCGCTGTGCAACGGTGGTCTGATGGCGCTCGCCGGCGCTTCCGCGCTGAAGATCCTGGAGCGCATCGATAACGCCAGCGCCCAGGGCGAATATTATCTGACCGATGCGGTTGCTATTGCCCGCGAGATGGGCTTGAAGGCGGTCGCGCTTGAGGCCGAGGAGGACGACGTGCGCGGCATCAACACCAAAGCGCAGCTCGCCGAAGCTGAGGCCGTGTTGCAGAAGCGGCTGCGCGCGGCCGCCATGGAGGCCGGCGTGTCCATGATGGCGCCGGAGACCGTGTTTCTTTCCGCCGACACCAAGTTTGGCAAGGATGTCACCATCGAGCCGAACGTGGTGTTTGGGCCCGGCGTCACCGTCGAAGATGGCGCGCTGATCCGCGCCTTCTCGCATCTTGAAGGCGCCCATGTGGGCAAAGGCGCCCGCGTCGGGCCTTTTGCGCGGTTGCGGCCCGGCGCCGATCTTGGCGTCGACGTGCATATCGGCAATTTCGTCGAGGTGAAGCAGGCGTCCATCGAAGCCGGCGCCAAGGCCAATCATCTTGCCTATATCGGCGATGCTCATGTCGGCGCGGGCGCCAACATCGGCGCCGGCACCATCACCTGCAATTACGATGGTGTTGCCAAGCACAGGACGGATATTGGCAAGGGCGCCTTCATCGGCTCGAATTCGGCGCTGGTGGCGCCGGTCAAGATTGGCGACGGCGCCTATGTCGGCTCCGGCTCGGTGGTGACCGAAGACGTGCCGGCTGGGGCATTGGCGCTGGGGCGGGCGCGGCAGGCCATCAAGGAAGGCTGGGCCAAGCGGCTGAAGGAATTAAAAAGCTTGGGCAAGAACTTAGTGAGGACCAAGCCGGCCAAAAAGAAGTCGAAATAGCCGCGTTGATAACCATAGAAGCGATTTTCGCCCTGTTAGATGACGAAACAGGTTTTGATTTCCGGAAGTTTACCGGCGGCGGCTAAAGCAAGCGGTGTAATTCGGGGCAGGTCCAAACGGCATGTGCGGCATCGTCGGCATCATCGGCACTGAGCCTGTCGCCAGCCACCTGGTCGACGCGCTCAAGCGGCTCGAATATCGCGGCTATGACTCCGCCGGCATCGCCACGCTCGACCATGGCGCGCTGGCGCGCCGTCGCGCCGAAGGCAAGCTCTCGGCGCTCGCCAATCGCCTCGAAAAGGAGCCGCTCGCCGGCAGGATCGGCATCGGGCACACCCGCTGGGCGACGCATGGCAAGCCGAACGAGACCAACGCGCATCCGCACGCGACCGATAAGGTCGCCGTCGTGCATAACGGCATCATCGAGAATTTCCGCGAGTTGCGCGAGAAGCTCGGGAAGAACGGTTGCAAATTCACCAGCGAAACCGACACCGAAGTGGTTGCCCATCTCGTCACCGACGAGATGCGGAAGGGCAAGAAGCCCGAAGAGGCGGTCGCCGCCTCTTTAAAACAACTGCGCGGCGCGTTCGCGCTCGCTTTCCTGTTCACCGGCGAAGACGATTTGATGATTGGCGCCCGCAAAGGTTCGCCGCTCGCCATCGGCTATGGCGACGGTGAGATGTATCTCGGCTCTGACGCCATTGCGCTCGCGCCGTTTACCGACAGCATCAGCTATCTCGAGGACGGCGACTGGGCGGTGCTCACGCGCAAGGGCGCCGTGGTGCATGACGCGCAAGACAAGATTGTCACCCGCCCGGTGCTGAAGACGACCGCATCGGCAGCGCTGGTCGACAAGGGCAACCACAAGCACTTTATGGCCAAGGAGATCCACGAGCAGCCGGAAGTGGTCGGCCATACGCTCGCCCATTACATCGACATGGTCGCGGAAAAGGTTGATCTGCCGGTTGAATTGCCGTTCGACTGGAGCAAGATCAAGCGCCTGTCGATCTCCGCCTGCGGGACCGCTTTCTATGCTGGGCTGGTGGCGAAATACTGGTTCGAACGCTTCGCGAAAATGCCGGTGGAGATCGATATCGCCTCCGAATTCCGCTATCGCGGCGCTCCGCTCGAGCCCGGCGATCTCGCCATCTTCATTTCGCAGTCGGGCGAGACTGCCGATACGCTGGCGACGTTGCGCTATGCGCGCGAGCACAAGCAACACATTCTGTCGGTCGTGAACGTGCCTACCTCGACCATCGCCCGCGAAAGCGACGTGGTGATGCCGACGCTCGCCGGGCCGGAAATCGGCGTCGCCTCGACCAAGGCCTTCACCTGCCAGCTGGCCACTCTTGCCTGCCTCGCTATCGCCGCTGGCCGCGCCCGCGGCGCCATGACCGCGGCGGACGAAAAGAACGTCGTGCGTTCGCTGATCCAGGTTCCCCGTCATATGGCAGAGGCGCTGACCCTGGAACCGAAGATCGAGAAGCTCGCGCACGATCTCGCCAAGGCCCGCGACGTGCTCTATCTCGGCCGCGGCACCAGCTTCCCGATCGCGCTCGAAGGCGCGCTGAAGCTGAAGGAAATCTCCTATATCCACGCCGAGGGCTACGCCGCCGGCGAATTGAAGCACGGTCCCATCGCGCTGATCGACGAGACGCTGCCGGTCATCGTGATCGCGCCGCATGACCGCGTGTTCGAGAAAACCGTGTCGAACATGCAGGAAGTCGCCGCGCGCGGCGGCCGCATCATCCTGGTGACCGATCCGAAGGGCGCCAAGGAGGCGACGGTCGATTCCACGGTCACCTTGACGCTGCCAGAAATGGCCTCGTCGGTGACGCCTTTGGTCTATGCGGTTCCGGTGCAGCTCATCGCCTATCATACCGCGGCGGCCATCGGCACGGACGTCGACCAGCCGCGCAACCTCGCAAAATCGGTCACGGTGGAATAGATTCGGCTCATGGCCGAAGACGATCTCAAACCGGGCGACGAACTCAGCGCCGACATCCATGCGGTGGCCACACATGCGGGCCCCGCCGCGCGCATCCGCAATTATTTCCTCACCGGTCTGGTGGTGGTCGGGCCGGTGCTGGTCACGGTTTATCTCACCTGGTCGTTCGTCACCTGGGTCGACAGCCTGGTACGGCCCTTCATCCCCCCGGTCTATAGGCCGGAAACCTATCTGCCCTGGCCCATTCCCGGCACCGGCCTGCTAATCGGTTTTTTCTTTCTGACGCTGCTCGGCTTCCTCACCGCCAACCTCGTTGGGCGGTCCCTGGTGGAACTGGGCGAGGGGCTTTTGAACCGGATGCCGATCGTGCGGCCGGTCTACAAGACCATGAAGCAGATCTTCGAGACGCTGTTCTCCAAGACCGGCTCGAGTTTCCGCAAGGTGGCGCTGGTCGAGTTCCCGGCGCCGGGCATGTGGTCGCTGGTGTTTTTGTCGCAGCCGCCCAGCGGCGACGTCTCGGCAAAGCTGCCACAGGGCGAGCATGTCTCCGCCTTCATGCCGTGCACGCCCAACCCGACAACCGGGTTTTTCTTCTACGTGCTGCGCAAAGATCTCATCGAGCTCGACATTACAGTGGAGAACGCGATGACGCTGCTCATCTCCGCCGGGATGGTGCAGCCGGAAGGCGACCAGCAAAAAAGGCTCGCCGCGCTTGCGGCCACCGCACGCGCCGCGCAGGGCGCGCGCAAGACCGAAACGGTCGAATAATCAGCCGGCACGGATGAGGCGGATCGCCTCATCCTTCTCGAACAGATAGAGCAAATGGCGCAGCGCCTGCCCGCGCTCGGTTTCCAGATTGGCGTCGCGTGAAAGAATGAGCGCGGCATCGTCGCGCGCGGCGCCGAGATATTTGCCGTGAAATTCGAGCCGCGCGATGCGGAATCCCGGCATGCCGCTCTGGCGCGTGCCGAGGACATCGCCTTCGCCGCGCAGGCGCAAGTCCTCCTCGGCAATGCGGAAGCCGTCCTCGGTCTCGCGCAGGATAGCAAGCCGCGCCTTGGCGGTTTCGCCGAGCGGCGCCTTGTACAGAAGAAGACAGGTCGAATGGGCGCTGCCTCGGCCGATGCGGCCGCGCAACTGGTGCAGCTGCGCAAGCCCGAAGCGCTCGGCGTGCTCAATCACCATGATGGTTGCTTCCGGCACATCGACGCCGACCTCGATCACCGTGGTGGCGACGAGCAGCTGCGTTTCGCCTTTGGCGAAGCGCGCCATGGCGGCGTCCTTGTCGGCGCCTTTCATCTTGCCGTGGACGAGGTCGACGGCCTTGCCGAATTTCTCTTTCAGCTCGGCAAAGCGTGCCTCTGCGGCGGCGAGATCGACCTTCTCGGATTCATCGACCAGTGGGCAGACCCAATAGACGCGGCTGCCTTCGTTGAGCGCACGGCCGACGGCGTCCTCGACCTCGGCAATGCGCGACATCGGAATAGTGCGGGTGTCGACGGGCTGACGGCCAGCCGGTTTCTCGTGCAGTTCGGAGACATCCATGTCGCCAAAGAATGTGAGCACCAGCGTGCGCGGGATCGGTGTTGCGGTGAGCACCAGCACGTCGACGTTTTCGCCTTTCTGCGTCAGCGCCAGCCGCTGATGCACGCCGAAGCGATGCTGCTCGTCGACGATGGCGAGGCCGAGATCGCGGAAGGAAACAACTTCCTGAAAGAGCGCGTGGGTGCCGACCAGCAGATCGATGTCGCCAAGCGCGAGGCGGTCAAGAATCTCGGTGCGCTCGGAGCCGCGCTCGCGGCCCGTCAGAATCGCGACATGCAGACCGGCGGCTTCAGCGAGCGGTGCGATGGTCTTCATGTGCTGACGGGCGAGAATTTCCGTCGGCGCCATGAAGGCAGCCTGTCGTCCGGCTTCGATAACCGTTGCCGCGGCCAGCAGCGCCACCACGGTCTTGCCGGAGCCGACGTCGCCTTGCAGCAGCCGCAGCATGCGCTGCGGCAAGGCGAGATCGTTGACGATCTCGTCGAGCGCCTTCTGCTGCGAATGCGTGAGGGCGTAGGGCAGCGCCTTTAAAATGTGCGCGCGCAGCCGGCCTTCGCCGGCGTGGCCGCGCCCCGCTTGTTTGCGCATGTGTGCGCGCACCAGCGCGAGCGCGAGCTGCCCCGCGAGGAGTTCGTCATAGGCAAGCCGCGTCCAGGCGAGACTTTCCGGCAAAATATCGTGCGGCGCCGCAGGGCGATGCAAATGGCGCAGCGACTCGCTGAAAGCGGGAAATCGCTCGCGTGCAACCCACGCCTCGTCCTGCCACTCCGGCAGAGTGGGAAGCCGCGTCAGCGCGCTGTCCATGGCGCGGCGCACATTGCCGAGCGCCAATCCCTCGGTGAGCGGATAAGTGGGTTCGACCAGCGGCAGGTTGGCAAAGCCAGCTTCGTCGACGACGCGGTCGGGATGCACCATCTGCAACATCCCATCGTAGAACTCGGCAGTGCCGGAGACGTAGCGGACCTCGCCTTCGGGCAGCAGCTTCTTCAGGTAATCGGGCCGCGCGCTGAAATAAGTGAGAGTAATGGTGCCGGTGTCGTCGCTGGCAATGATGCGATAGGGCGCGCGCGAGCGGTGCGGCGGCGCCGGACGATGCTCCTCGACCGTGACGGCGACGGTGACGACCTGGCCGGGCTGCACCTCGTTGAGCTTCGGCCGCGCGCGGCGGTCGATGGCGCCGGAGGGCAGGTGGAACAGGAGATCGATCACGCGCGGCGCTTCACGGTCGAGCAGCCGCGCATAAAGCTGCGCCAGCTTCGGTCCGACGCCGGCGAGGCTGGTGATCGCGGCAAAGAGCGGATTGAGAACCGGCGGGCGCATCATCTCATGCTGGCCGGTGCGCCACGCGCACGCAATCCGGGCCTGTGCAAAGGCTGGGCTGACATTCTTGAGCCCCGCCTCTATATAAAACCCGCACCCGGCCCCAGCCGGGTTTTTGGCGTTGGAGAAACGGCTTGAGCGAGCTTTCGAGCGAGGGACTGGACGCACGCCGGCGACGCCTGCTGTTCCGCTCGCGTCATCGCGGCATCCGGGAGATGGATCTGGTGCTTGGGCCCTTCGCCGACGCCGAGCTGCCACGCATGAGTGAGGCCGAGCTCGACGAATACGAACAGTGGCTCGACGTGCCGGACCAGATGATCTTCGCCTGGGTCAATGGCTCGGAGCCGGCGCCGGCGGAGATCGACACGGCGCTGTTCCGCAAGCTCATCGCCTTCCATCGCGAGGGCAAATGAAATCGCCCGCCGAACTCCTCAAACCCGATAAGCCGCTGACGCTGGCGCACGTCGCCGACGGCGCCGAAGGCTTGGTCCTCTCCGATCTTGCGCGCGCCATCGCCGCGCGCGCCGACGCGCCGGCGATTTCGCTTTGCGTCATCTGCCGCGACGGCCAGCGCATGGCGGGGCTCTCGCGCGCGCTTGCCTTCTTTGGCCCGGACATCGAGGTGATGGAGTTTCCGGCCTGGGACTGCCTGCCTTACGACCGCGTGTCGCCGCAGGCGGGCGTGGTGGCGCAACGCATGACCGCATTGTCGCGGCTGACACGCGTCAAAGGCCGCGACAAGCCGGCGGTGCTGCTCACCACGGTCAACGCCGCGTTGCAGCGTGTGCCCTCGCGCGAATTCGTGGCCACGCACGCGCTTTCGGTTGCGCCGGGCAACGTACTGGGCATGGCCGGTGTCGTCGAATGGCTCGAGCTCAACGGCTACACGCGTGCTTCGACCGTGCGCGAGGCCGGCGAATACGCTGTGCGCGGCGGCATCCTCGATCTCTATCCGCCGGGCCTCGATCTGCCGGTGCGGCTCGATTTCTTCGGCGACGCACTGGAAACGATCCGCACCTTTGACGCGCAGACGCAGCGCAGCGAGTTGCCGATGCGTGCGCTCGATCTCGTGCCGGTCGCCGAATTCCAGCTCATCACCGAGACGATCCGCAAATTCCGCACCGGCTATGTCGCCGAGTTCGGCGCGGCAACGCCCGACGATCTGCTCTACGAGGCGGTGACCGCCGGCCACCGCTATCCAGGCATGGAGCATTGGCTGCCGCTGTTCCACGACACCATGGAGACGCTGTTCGATTATCTGCCGGGCTCGGCGCTGGCGATCGAGCCGCTCGCCGAAGACGCCGCGCGCGAGCGGCTGACGACCATTGCGGACTATTACGAAGCGCGGCGCGAGGCGATGAAGGATACCGGTGCGCCGCCCTACAAGCCGCTGCCGCCGGGCCGGCTCTACCTTTCAGATGAGGATTGGCATGCGCGCCTCGATGCGGCGGCGCTGGTAAAGGTCACGCCGTTCGGCGTCCCAGCCGCCGATAACGTCATCGAGATCGACGCTCGCGCCGGACGCAATTTCGCCGCCGAGCGCGCCGAGCCCAACGCCAATGTGTTCGAGGCGGTCAGCAAGCATGTGCTGGCGCTGCAAGGCGCCGGCAAGCGCGTCGCTGTCGCGCTGTGGAGCGAAGGCGCGCGCGAGCGCATGAGCCACGTGCTCGCCGACCACAAGCTCGTCAATCTCACCAATGTCGGCACCTGGGCGCAGGTGCTGGCTTTGCCGCGATCCTCCATTGCGCTCGCCGTGCTCGGCATCGAGAGCGGCTTCGAGACGGCGGACGCCGCCGTCATCAGCGAGCAGGATATTCTCGGCGACCGTCTGGTGCGGCCGCGCCGCGCCGCGCGCCGCGCGGAAAATTTCATCGCCGAGGTGTCGAGCCTCGCGCCTGGCGATCTCGTCGTTCATGTCGATCACGGCATTGGCCGCTTCTCCGGCCTGCAGGCGATCGAGGCCGCGGGTGCGCCGCACGATTGCCTCGAGATCCATTACGCCGAAAGCGCCAAGCTCTATCTGCCGGTCGAGAATATCGACCTCTTGTCGCGCTACGGCCACGAGAACGCCAACGTCGAACTCGACCGCCTCGGCGGCAGCAACTGGCAGGCGCGCAAGGCGCGCATGAAGAGCCGCATTCTCGAAATGGCGGGCGAGCTCATCAAGGTTGCTGCCGAACGGCAATTGCGCGAGGCGCCGCGCCTGACCGCGACGCCGGGGGCCTATGACGAATTCAGCGCTGGTTTCCCTTATGAGGAAACCGACGATCAGCTCGCTGCCATCGATGCAACGGTCAAGGATCTCGGCGCCGGACGGCCGATGGACCGGCTCGTCTGCGGCGATGTTGGTTTCGGCAAGACGGAAGTGGCGCTGCGTGCGGCGTTCCTTACCGCGATCAGCGGCAAGCAGGTCGCCGTCATCGTGCCGACGACGCTCTTGGCGCGGCAGCACTTCAAGACCTTCAGCGAGCGCTTCCGTGGCTTTCCGGTAACGATCGGCCAGGCGTCGCGGCTCGTGGCCGCGCCGCAGCTTGCCGCCACCAAGAAGGGGGTCGCGGACGGCACCATCGATATCGTCATCGGCACCCATGCGCTGCTCGGCAAGGGCGTGCAGTTCAAAGATCTAGCGCTGCTCATTGTCGACGAGGAGCAACATTTTGGTGTCGCCCACAAGGAAAAGCTCAAGCAGCTGCGCTCAGAAGTGCATGTCTTGACGCTGACGGCGACGCCGATACCGCGCACCTTGCAGCTGGCGCTCACCGGCGTGCGCGATCTGTCGATCATTGCCTCGCCGCCGGTCGATCGACTTGCCGTGCGCACTTTCGTCACGCCGTTCGATCCGCTGGTGGTGCGCGAGGCACTGCTGCGGGAGAAATACCGCGGCGGTCAGGCCTTCTATGTCTGCCCGCGCATCGAGGATTTGCCGGCGGCCAAGGACTTCCTCGACAAGAATGTACCCGAGGTGCGTGTCGCCGTCGCCCACGGGCAGATGCCCGCCACCGTGCTCGACGATATCATGAGTGCGTTCTACGACGGAAAATTCGATGTACTGCTCTCAACCACTATTATTGAAAGCGGCCTCGACATTCCGACCGCCAATACGCTGATCGTGCACCGCGCGGACCGCTTCGGACTCGCCCAGCTCTACCAACTGCGCGGGCGCGTCGGCCGCGCCAAACTGCGTGCCTATGCGCTGCTGACGCTGCCGGTGCAGCAGAAGATCACGGCGCAGGCGGAGAAGCGTCTCAAGGTGCTGCAATCGCTCGACACGCTCGGCGCCGGCTTCCAGCTTGCGTCGCACGATCTCGACATCCGCGGCGCCGGCAATCTGCTCGGCGAGGAGCAGTCCGGCCACATCAAGGAA
>Ga0335081_10022684_pt1 | contig 10155 bp, 8 predicted proteins | sample Lox_Sample_35_FD_206713 | JGI IMG/M metagenome (GOLD analysis project Ga0335081, IMG submission 206713) | Soil microbial communities from Loxahatchee National Wildlife Refuge, Florida, United States - Lox_Sample_3.5 | ecosystem: Environmental > Terrestrial > Soil > Wetlands | place: USA: Florida... | reverse complement strand
ATGTCGAAATTAACCGGCCAACCCGCCGATTTTTCAACCACTTAGAGGTGCGGCTAGGGTTGGCCGGTTAATTCTATTAAGGGAGGATCTATCGAGTCGGTGTTTGGGCTAACTTCCGAGTCGCCGGGATGCATTCAGGACTCGTCCCAACCGGCGACGGGGGCAGCCGCTTTTTGAGGGCCTCCAACTTGTTGACATGGTGTTCAACCTGTTGTGCTAAGATTTGCTCGGTGCCCAGCGAGCCTTCGAAATCATGATTGGAAAAACGATTTCGCACTACCGCATTCTGGACAAGCTGGGCGGCGGCGGCATGGGCGTGTTCTATAAGGCCGAAGACACCACGCTCGGCCGCTTGGTGGCGCTGAAATTCCTGCCCGAGAATCTGGCCAAGGACTATCAGGCGTTGGAGCGCTTCCAGCGCGAGGCGCGCGAGGCTTCCGCGCTCGCCCACCCGCACATCTGCACCATTTTCGAGAACGCCGAGCACGAAGGCCAGCCCTTCATCGTGATGCAGCTTTTGGAGGGGCAGACCCTCAAGCATCGTATTGGGTCCAAGCCCATAAGGACCGATACCCTGCTCGACCTCGCGATTCAGACCGCCGCCGCGCTCGACGCCGCGCACGCCAAGGGCATCGTGCATCGGGACATTAAACCCGCCAATATCTTCGTCACCCTGCGCGGCCAGACCAAGTTGCTGGACTTTGGTTTGGCTAAGCTCATGTTTTCGGGCCATCTACCGGTAGAAGCCGGCGCCTCCGGCATGGCTACCGCTTCGGCGCGCCAAGAATCCTCACCACTCCGGGCGTCATGATGGGGACGATCGCTTACATGTCTCCCGAGCAGGTGCGCGGAGAAGACCTCGACTCTCGTTCCGACATTTTTTCCTTCGGCTTGGTCCTGTACGAAATGGCCACTGGCGCGCCCGCTTTCAGTGGTAATACTTCCGGCGTGATTCACGAAGCCATTCTCAACCGTGTCCCGATTTCTCCGCTACGCCTGAATACTGACTTGCCGCCCAAGCTCGGAGAAATCATCTTCAAGGCGCTCGAAAAAGACGCCGCCATGCGTTACCAGAATGCCTCCGATCTTCGAACGGACCTCAAACGCCTGAAGCGCGACACGGATTCCGGGCGTTCTGCCGGCCGACGACAGGTGGCTCGGGGAAGGAGATCTATGAACACCGCACGCCATGGGCACATTCTGGCAGTTGGCCTGATTCTGATTCTCTGCGGGTCGCTCGATGCAGCGAATTACACTTACCCACTCAAGATCGGCAGCGCGAATCCGCGCATCCTGGTGGATCAGAACAACGTGCCGTTCCTGATGGTGGGTGATTCTCCCCACAGCATGTTTTCGAACCTTTCGTCGGCCGACGCAGCAGCATATCTGGCCGATCGTGCGGCACGCGGGATCAACTGCCTGTGGGTGAACATGCTTTGCATCAGACCCGTGGAGGGGCGTCCTGACGCCAGTCTTTTGAACGGGACCAAACCCTTCACCCGGATGATACCCGGCACTCGTTATTACGATCTGACCGCACCGAACGAAGCTTATTTCGACCATGTGGCCGAGGTGATCCAAATGGCGGCGAAGGACGGCATCGTAATGATGAGCGATCCGCTCGAAACCGCGGGGTGGCTGCCAACGGCGCTGGCCAACGGCGCCACGCGGTGCCGGACCCACGGGCGCTACCTAGGGCAGCGCTACAGGGACTTTCCCAACATCATCTGGCTGCACGGCAACGATTTTCAGAAATGGAGTGAGCCCGCCAGCGACGCGGTCATCACCGCAGTCGCACGGGGCATCAAGGACGAAGACCCGAACCATCTGCATACGGTGGAATTGAACTACCAAGCGAGTTGTTCCTTGGACGACCCGAACTGGGTGCCGATTGTCGGCTTGAACCTCGCCTACACGTATTACGCGACGCACGCCGAGGTGCTTCATGGATATAACCAATCGGCCAAGATTCCGGTGTTCATGGGTGAGGCCAACTTCGAGTACGAGCGCAACGCCGACGAAGACGGCGGCGCGCCCCACGTTCTGCGCATGCAGGAATACTGGACGATGCTCTCCGGGGCGACCGGCCAGCTTTACGGGAACAAGTATATCTGGCGATTCCTGCCCGACTGGAAGAACTATCTGGACTCTCCGGGGATCGTGCAGTTGGGCTACATGGCGAAGCTGTTTCAGGCGCGGAAGTGGTATGACCTGGTGCCCGACCAGAGGCGCACGTTTGTCACCGCCGGCTACGGCCGTCCCATTTCGACCGGGCCGCCCGCCACGGCGACCACGGCGCGATTCGCCGACAACGATTATGTGACGGCGGCCCTGACGCCGGACGGCAGGCTGGGGATGGCATATTTGCCGCAGGGCGGGACGATCACGGTGGCCCTGAGCAAGCTTCAGAATCGCATCACCGCCGGCTGGTTTGACCCGACCAACAACCAGTTCCGGGCGATTGCGGGCTCACCGTTTCCCAACCCGGGCAGGCGCCAATTCAAGCCGCCGGGCAAGAACAGTGCCGGCGACCCGGACTGGGTGCTGGTGCTGGAAGCGGGCGATAAACAGTAGCTTCCGGCAGGCGCGTTGCATGAGCCGCGCTGGCGACTGTCAAACTGGGAGGCCCCCTCTCCTGGAGAAAAACGCCGACACGGGGGTCAAAGAGCGTCGTACGGTTAATGCCCGCTAGAGATCCCGCCGGAACCCGAAGCATTCAGCAACAGGACCCAGTCGCCGTCGCCATCGTGATTCTTTCCCGGAGGCGTGAATTGGCGCATTCCCGCGTTTCCGAAATGGTCCCCCCGGTATAGTTGTATAAGCTCCGTTGCTGGGATCAAACCACTGGGCTTTCGCGGGCGCCTTCAAACGCGCCATGTTAACGGTAATGGCGCGCTCGGTTGGCATGTAGGCGACAGCGAAGGATCCGTCGGGCGTTCTAGCAGCAGTACAAAAGTCACTATGGCTAACACGGGTCTTGAAGTCTCCATAAGTTCCAAGTCCTGCCGTGACTACAGAACGGTCCTCGTCTGGAATGAGATTATACCAAGGCAGTGAAGAAAAGAATTCTTTCCAAATACTGAGTTGCATAACTCCCGTCGTGTCGAGATAGTACTTCCATCCTGATGAAAACGACCAAGTATAGAAGTTCCCGTAGAACTGCCCTGCGCCCCCGCTCAACATCGTCCAGTACTCCTGGCGTCGAAGGGTAGGTGGGGTCCCGTAGTCAGGTGGATGGCCGACATTCTCCTGATCATAGTGCCCTTCAACCAAATAGGTCGGCGCAACTGGCGTCTGGTTGTAGCTGTGTAACATCTGCATATACGTCGGCGAATACGAATAAGTGCTATTCAGAGAAACGACCGGCACCCAAGTCGGATCGTCGAAGGAAGAGCTTGTTTCATAGTTCAACTCGACCGTTTGAAGGTGTTCGGGATCGGCTGTCTTGATTCCTTTTGCCACTGCCTGAACCAGCGCGTCATCCTCACGATTCTTCCAGCTAACGAAATCATTGCCGCTAATCCAAGCAACATTGGGAAAAGATCTGTAACGAGTGCCGAGATACTGCCCAAACAAATAGGCGGCTGAAAGGCCGTTATGATGCAACGTCGGCAGCCACCCATTAGTGTCCATTGGATCGATGAAGACCAATATGTCATGACTTGCCGCCAGTGTGACAATGTGGTCGATACGACTAAAGTAGGCCTCATTGGGCTTCGTGAGATCGTAATAGGTGTAGTCCATCCCGCCGGAAACGTACCCGGAGAAGGGACGAATTCCGTCAACTGTCACGGCGTCCGTATTATCCGGAAAGTCATGGCCGGCACACAAGGCATCCATCCATCCCACCGTGTTGAACCCGTGCGCTTGCCGGTCAGCAAAGTAGCTGTCAGCTTCCTCCTCAGTCAGTCGTGACAATAACCCTTGGGGAGAATCACCCACGATCAAGAATGGTTTATTATTCAGATCCACCAGATACCGTCCGCTCGAACTGCCCTTGAGCGGATAGGCGGGAGCGTTTGCCTTGGAAGCTCCGGGCGCTGCGGAATCCTTTTGCGCCGACGTCACCGTGGAGCCCAGCAAGGTGAACGCCAGGAGCATCGTGAGCAGTCTCAGGCTTGGATAATTCAGGAACGTTCTAGCTTTCATCTTTAGCCTTCTCGTTCATAGTATAAACCCGCATCTCCATTTTGAGCAGTTACCGATGACCATCTGATGGTCTCCGACGCGGGCGCTGGCCGATTCGTACGTGAATGAAGAACATTATTTCCTGGTCCGATCCCGATTCCCCCAACTCCGCCCTGACGGCCCCTCGGAAAGAGCGGCGTTAAGAGTGAATATCGGTAGCTATTCGAGCGCGGTGGCAGCTTGGGGTAGTTCGACACCCTACTTTCTCCATATGGATAACTTCCGGGTTGCCGACATAACTGGCCAATGATGATGCCCGCTTTGGGCCTAACTCTAGCGGAAGATTGAGGTTACAAGTGCGTGCACAGATTGGACCAGTTATGTCGAAATTAACCGGCCAAACTGCTTGATTATAGAACGCTTGCGCTAGATTTCGGTCCAAGCAGATTTGGACCGGTTAATTTTAACGACACGCCCGGAATCGTGTTGCGGTAGGCAACAGCCCCAGATTGACCGAGGGTTGCTTTCACCATCCCATTGTGATACAAAACCACCGATGCCAGAAGGAGGAGTGTCATGTCGACCCTTACCGTCACAAACTGGTTCGGAGATCTGGTTTCGCATCCCACCGTCGTCGTAGGGGCCAACTCTGCCGACGACGTTGTGGCGATTATAAGAGATCCAGCCAAGTACCCGTCCCCGGTTCGAGCTACCGGCTCCAGCCATTCCACCACGGCCTGTGCCTCGGTTGAGGGTGGAACTCTCGTCCAAATGTCCAACATGAACCGCATTCTGAGCATGACCGGCGACAGCGTCACGGCTCAGGCCGGGGCACTTTACATCGATATCGCCCAGGAGTTGGAGAAGCAGGGCCTGCAGTTTTATGTCAACACGGAGATCGGCAACCTCTCGGCGGGCAGTGCCGCGTGCTGCGGAACCAAGGATGGTTCCATGCCAGGGGAATACGGCCAGGTAGGCTCGTACGTCACGGGCCTCAAGATGGTTCTGCCTTCAGGCGACATCCTGGAGGTCGACGAGAGCCAGCCGGATTTGCTGCGCCAGGTTCGATCAAGTTATGGGACGTTCGGAATCGTTACCGAAGCCACATTCCGTGTGCGTCCCATCCAGCCCATGGCGGTTTACCACGAGACCTTTAGCCTGGAAGACTTCGTCCAAAAGCTGCCGGAGCTCTTCGCCCGCAACGAATCCATCATGTACTACGTCTTTCCGCCTGAGAACTTGATCACCGTCGAGTTTCGAAGCTACAACCCGGGCGTGTCGGGGTCTCCAAACCGCGTAATCTGGCCGCTGCGCAACTACCTGTGGGGAACGATGGGGCCGGCGTTCTGCCGCCAGGTCGAAGCGGACATTCCCGAGCCGAGCATCCGCTACGGAGTGATTGACGGCTTCTGTGCCATGTGGCGCTTCAAACTCACGCACCTGATCAAGAGCGATTACACGATCGCCAAAGACCAGATGATTCGTTATCCCCACCCGGCGACCAACAGTCGTTACACTTTCAGCTTCTGGGCGATTCCGGAGGAGCGCTTCCCCGCCGCTCTGACCGCGTATTTCCAATTCTGCCGCGACTATTACCAGCAGAAGGGATACCGCTCCAACATGATCAGTGTGGGCTACCGCGTGGCCAAAGACCAGGAATCGTTGTTGTCTTATTCTTACGACGGCAACGCGATGACCGTGGACCCCGTTTCCACAGCCAATCCAGGATGGGAGGCCTTCCTGGATGCCTACAATGAGCTCTCAAGTGATGCCGGTGGGATACCGCTACTGAACCAGACCGCCAGGGTCACACGCGCCCAGGCACAGAAAGGACTCGGCGATCGCCTCAAGCAGTTTGCGGCGGCCCGGAAAATGTACGATCCCGGCAACCGGCTGCTAAACGGATTCTTCCAAGACCTGCTGACAGAATAAGTCGACCGTTGGCCCAAGACTCCTTGGCGCCGGGTTTTGATAGACAAGCCTGGTTGCCGCTACGCTGTCAGATACGGCTCTCCTCCTTTCTACCACGCCTCGGGAGCGCCATGAGTAAAGCCCGGAAGATAGCCGTGCCGGAAGAAACAAAACCCCAAACCCGGGCTGGACGCCAGGTGGTCGCGACCGCCCTTAAATGGGTCGGCGGCGTGACCGCGGTTTTGTCACTCGTCTTCGGGCTCAATCAGCTTGTGAACCTGATCTCTTGCCACCGTCAACGGGATCGCCAGGTCAAGGAGTTGCTGAGAACCAGCGAGATGCAAAGAACAGGCTCGCGAGTACGCTGCCGCGTGGAACAGCATTGAGGAAGCCAATCGGTTGACGCAGGGCGCGCGGCTCTCGAAGGCGAGTGTAGAGTAGCCCGGCAACTCGTAGTGCTCACGACGGTGAAGGAGTGTTCAATCGAAGGAATTCGCCATGAGAGACGCTTACGATGTCGTTGTCGTGGGTTCAGGCTTTGGGGGAGCGATTACCGGTTGCCGCCTGGCGCAGGCGGAGCGCTCCGTTTGCATCCTGGAACGCGGCAAGAGGTGGGAGAAGACGGAGTTTCCCAGATCACCGGCCGAAGTGGCGGGATCCTTCTGGAGAGAGGGCAAGAGCTTCGGATTCCTGGAGTACAAGGCATTCAAGCGCATTGATGTTATCCAAGGCTCTGGCGTCGGAGGTGGATCGCTTCATTATTTTAACGTTCACCTCAGAACTCCCGAGGCGATTTTCTCCCACAAAGCGTGGCCGCCAGAGATTCGCCGGGCCACTCTGGACCCCTACTATGACTTGGCCCAGGGAATGCTCGAATCCGCGCCCCTGAGCCCCCCTTCAGGGCGGGAGTTGCCCAAGAGAACCGAGGCGTTCATGGCCGCCGCCACCGCAATCGGGCGTATAGCCGAACTCGTCCCCATCGGTGTGTACACCGGTGCGGACCGGCTCAACCCCTTCAGTGGAAAGCCTCAGTCCGCCTGCGACTATTCCGGGGATTGCCTGCTTGGCTGTGATCTCCACGCCAAAAACACGACGGACCTCAACTATATCGCCGTGGCCGAACGAAACGGGGCGGAGGTCTATCCGCTCCATCGGGCGGACAAGATAGAGCCGCTCGGAGATCGGGGTTATCGTGTGCACTATGAGCGATTCGATCCTACCGATCCCTGCCGTGTTGAACCTGGCTCAGTCACTGGCCGTAAGGTGGTAGTCGCCGCGGGAACCTTGGGCAGCAATGAACTCCTGCTCCGCTGTCGCGATGTCCATCGAACCCTACCGAATATCGGCGCCAGCTTGGGAACTGGTTTTTCCGGAAACGGCGACTTTCTGCTCGCGGGAACCATGGACGCGAACCGCGTGGTGGACCCCGGGCGGGGACCCAGCATTACGGTGGGAGCCGACTTCTCCACGCTAAACAACAGGATCTTCATTGAAGACCTGGGGTTCCCCGATTCTTTCATGTGGTGGCTGGAAGGAGCTATTCCGACATCGAATCGCCTCGCCAACATGGTTAAGGCGGCAAGGTCGTATCTTGAAGACACATTTGGAATCGGAAAGGGTCGGGTCAGCCTTGAGCTGAACCGGCTCTTCCAGGGAGGGGCGACGACGAGGTTCCTGCCTTACCTGGGGATGGGGACGGACGCGGCCAACGGGCGCTTGAACCTCAAGGACGGGTCGATCGACATTGATTGGAGTCATCGAAAGAGCCGGCAGATGTTTCGTGAAATAGAAGATGCCCTCAAGATGCTAAGCCGGGGCGTGCAGGGAACGTACGTGACAAGCCTCTTGTGGAGGTGGCCGCTCCGCAAGCTGCTGACGGCCCATCCTCTGGGTGGCTGTAGAATGGGAGCAGGCAAGAATGACAGCGTGGTGAATCACGGCGGCGAAGTCTGGGGTTACCCAAACCTGTATGTGGCTGACGGCTCGATCATGCCCTCTGCACTTTCCGTCAATCCGTCGCTTACCATCAGCGCCCTGGCCGAGAGGTCCGCTTTCTGGATCATCCACGGACGCGAAATGCAGAAGGGCGACAACGCTGCCCCGAAGGTGTCTTGAGATCAGGCCCTCGACTCTTCTCCTGTCGGTGCGCCGTAGCTCATCCAAGACCGGCCAATGATGATCACCTACAACCGTTCACAAATTACTGGCCGAAGTCGTAAACCTTCCGAAACCTAATAGCGCGTTACGGGAACCCGAGATTTCAGAGCGAATCAAGGCGGTGATGGCCCAGGCATAAGGCCTGTCAATTCGTAGGGATGGACACCATGACCGAGTTCGAGCATCGCTTCATCGAGATAAACGGCATTCGGATGCACCTCTCCGGGTGCGGCACGGGTCCCTTGGTGGTTTTGTGTCACGGCTTCCCTGAATCCTGGTACTCGTGGCGCCATCAGCTGCAAGCGCTCGCCGAAGCCGGATTTCATGCGATTGCGCCAGATATGCGGGGGTACGGCCAAACCGATCGTCCCCAACCAATCGACCAATACACCCTGCTACATCTGGTCGGTGACATGGTTGGTCTGCTTGACGCTCTCGACGCCGGAACGGCAGTGATTGCAGGTCACGATTGGGGCGCGCCCGTTGCGTGGCACTCTGCGCTTTTGCGGCCGGATCGCTTCCGTGCGGTCATCGGCTTGAGCGTCCCGTTCATTCCACGCCGTCTTGCTCCTCCAACCAGCCTGATGCCCCAAACCGAAGACGCGCTCTTCTACCAGCTCTACTTCCAAGCTCCCGGTGTGGCGGAGGCGGAGTTTGAGCGCGATGTCCGGCGCACAATCCGCAGCCTGCTCTATTCTGCATCCGGCGATGCTCCGAGCCCCGAGAATTCGCCAGCGGCTGGCATGGAGGTCGGTATGGTGCCGCGCCAGGGTGGTTTCCTCTCTCGCCTGGTGGACCCTGGATCGCTACCTTTCTGGCTCACCGACGCGGACTGTCGACTTCTATGTGCAGGAATTCACACGCACGGGATTCAGCGGCGGTTTGAACTGGTATCGGAACCTGGACCACAACTGGGAACTCCTCGCTCCCTTTGCCGGCTGTCGTGTAAGTGTCCCTGCCCTCTATGTCGCTGGCGAGCGTGATCTTGTCGTGGCGCTCCGCAGCATGGATCACCTCATCGCTAACCTCGCACACTTCGTGCCGCAACTCCGCGGCACTCTGATACTCCCCGGTTGCGGCCACTGGACCCAGCAGGAACGCGCCCGCGAGGTCAACGACGCCATGATCGGTTTTCTTCGGCAGCTGTAGTTCGGTTGCGTCAGCTCCGAAAATCTGAAACCGGGTGTTGGACGGAAACATGATTCCCGCTGCCAATCGCCGGGACCCTCGTGAATCACGGGCCACTCCAAGCCCATAGCTGCGACGTTCCAAACAGCCTTCTTCAAGGAAGCACAGCTCGGTCGCATCGGACATTTGGTGACCGAGAACCGCAACGGTCTGGTGGTGGACACCCATCTGACGTTGGCAAACGGAACCGCGGAGCGGTCTGCGGCCATGGGAATGATGGATTATCCTCTTCTTCCTTGCCTGGCGTCCTCCGTCATTTGTTTTCACGATGAAACCTCCTCGACATCTTTAGCGAAGGACTCCACGGAAGGCGGATGGAAAATGGATGACGCGCCACTCGGAAGTTGTCTACAACGGGCTCTCCGCTGACGAATTTCCAGGTCCCCGATGACCCGCGATTCGCAGAAACCCGCCTGAACTCGATCCGAAAAGGATCACTGCGCCATCCCTCAACAGATGTCACTCGTCAAACCGAAGGCTCCTCCTGGAGCACGATCTGCCGGGAGACAGGCATTGGCAAGGGGACCGCGCAACGAGCGTTCTACGGGTTGACTGCTTGAGTTCAGAGCAGTTGAGCTCCGGGCAGGGCCGGGAGAGGTTCATGCGCCATCAGCCAGGGCGCTAGCAATCTCCAGACTCCACGAGTAGTGTGTTTCGCGACTAGGCGGATCGGGATAACGAAACGGACTCCTCAAGGCTTGCTTTCCTAGTGCCCAACCATATGTCCGGATTCGACGCCGCGAACGTCGGACCAGAGTAACCAAACATAAA
>Ga0335081_10022683_pt1 | contig 10155 bp, 9 predicted proteins | sample Lox_Sample_35_FD_206713 | JGI IMG/M metagenome (GOLD analysis project Ga0335081, IMG submission 206713) | Soil microbial communities from Loxahatchee National Wildlife Refuge, Florida, United States - Lox_Sample_3.5 | ecosystem: Environmental > Terrestrial > Soil > Wetlands | place: USA: Florida... | reverse complement strand
ATCGGAGAGCGGCTGGGCGAAGCCAACGTCCTCAAGGCGCAGGGTGATGTGGCACGCATGCAGGCTCGCTATGAGGAGGCCGGGCGGCTCTACCAGGAAGCGCTGCCGGTGTACCGTCAAATCGGAGTCCGGCTGGGGGAAGCCGGCTGCCTCTTCGGCATGGGGCTTCTGGCCCGGGCCACGGGGGCGGACGGGAAAGAGGTGCACTGGCTGTTCACCGAAGCCGCGCGGATCTACGCTGCGATCGGCAATACCGAATGGGCCCGCCGGGCCTCAGACGCCGCGGCGGCCGTGCCCTCCACGGGTGTGTGAGATTGCTTCAAATGCTTGGGCTGGAGGGGTGCAAGGCGTTTTCGACCATGCGCAGAAGGGATTCGGTCTTGAACGGCTTCCAGATGATCCGGTAGGAATTCTTCTCTCCCACGATTTCCCGAATCTCATTGAGGGTATAGCCCGTCATCAGCACAATGTTCATGTTCGGGTTCAGGTTCCGCAGCCGCTCGGCCAGTTGTTTGCCGTTCATGACGGGCATGACTACGTCGAGCAGGGCCAGATCGATCGAGGCCGGGTCCTTTTGCACAACACGGAGCGCTTCTTCTCCGCCCCCCGCCGCAATTACCGCATAGCCGCCAAGCTCCAGGATCCTTTGACACAAATTTCGAATCGTGGGCTCATCATCAACCAACAGGATTTTTTCCATCCGCGGCTCTCAGTATAGCCTCAAGCGATTTCCTGTTGCGGGGCAGCTTCGTTCGACCGGTGTCCAGGTTGGCGATGCCATCCAAAAGAGTTGCCCTTCTGACATAGACCGGCTTGCTTGCCCGGTATACCGGGCCTCGCAATGAGCCCGGCGGCGAAGCCGATCCAAAAGGGCATACATGCCGGATATTTTCGAATTGCAGAGAGGTCCCCATGACCTTCAGTGCCGGCTCATTCCATAACGCAGGAATGGCGGCTTGCGGAAGTTCTCGAATGACGGCGTAGCCATGCCCGAAGGTGAAGCCGGCCCACCGGCCCTGTGGTCGCCGGGAGCCGGGACTGCCTGGTAGCCGTGTACATCGCCGCTGTTCTTGTCGATCGCGATACCGATGATTTCGCCGCGGGCATTGATGAAACATGCCGTCGCGAGATACAGGGGCGAGCCGCCGGGAATGAGCCCGTTCAGATCGATCAATTCCTTCCCCACCTGCAGGAATGCGCGCGGGTTGAAGTCGGCATCCAACGACACACCCACAATCTGACCGGCATCGTTAATGCTGGTGGCCGCGCTGTTCACGTCTCCCTTGACGGTTCCCAGGTCTTGCATGCCGGTTTCCCGGGTCCACAGAAAGGCGTGAAATCCGGTGTCGCCCGCCAGGTCGGAATTCCCTACGATCTGACCGCTATTGTTGAGGTTTACAGCCTCAATGCCGTTTCCGTTCCCGGTTCCGCCGAGAGTTCCGAGGTCGGTGGCCTTGCCGTTTTCCCAAAGCAGGGCATGACGAGATTGGAGACTGGTCAGGGTAATGGGGCTGAACGCGGTGCAGTCGCCGGATCCTCCGGCAATCTGGCCGTTATCGTTGATCGCCAATGCATTCCCGTCCGGATCGCCAGGATAGGTGGGGAGTTCCTGGAGGTTCCCATTGCGCCAGAGCATGGGCTTGAACTGAAATTTCTGAGGACTGTCCTTGGGGCAGGTCGAGTCGGGGATGGTGTTCTCCGCCATGCCGGCTACCTCGCCGCGACGGTTGATCTGATTGGCTGCGCCGTTGGCGCCTCCGAGCGTCTGGAGCGGCTTCATGGCGCCGTTCTGCCAGACAAACGGAAGACAGGTGGCGCCGGAGGACTGAAGTCCCAATGCGGCGAAACCACAAAAATCTTCGCCTTGCCGGTCTGGGAGGAAGGTCTCGGCTTCGCCCACGGCCTGGCCCTGCGGATTGACGCCGAACGCCATGCTGTTCGGTCCGTGCAATCCAGGTGAGCCGATATCGAGCGTGCGCCCATTGAAGTACAGTACTCCGCGGACGGTATTGCCAAAAGTCACTGCTCCGCTGACGAGGCTGTTATTGGTGAGGACGAACGGCTGGCCGGCTGCACCGACAACGCCGAGATCGGTGACGGTAAACCGTGGCGGCTGCGCGGAGGCAAGCGAAGCGAACAGACCGCCCGCTACGAGAATTTCCAAGATGGTCTGACGGTGTTTCATATATAAGCTCCCTTCGCCCGTCAGATAAGGAAAAGTGCGCGCGAGGTTACAAGCGGCGGGGGATTGGCTAAAATTGGGAATCGCGCGAGTGCCTATGAAGGTGTGTCCGCAATGCGGTTCCCGTTTGAGAGCCGAAGATCCCGGGGGGCTGTGCCCGCAATGCCTGCTGGCTGCCGCTTTCGGATCCCGGTTCGCATCCGCCGAACCCGGATCCGGAAGGGAAATGGAAACCGTCACCGCGGACATGAGCCAACACGTTGACGACTTCGGACAATACTGGATTGTGAAGACGCTTGGCGAAGGGGGCATGGGCACGGTTTACCTCGCTGAGCAGACCGTGCCCATACGCCGCCGGGTCGCCCTGAAGGTAGTCAAGCTGGGGATGGACACCAACCAGGTGTTGGCGCGCTTCAATCACGAACGCCAGTCCCTGGCGCGGATGGACCACACCAACATCGCCCGGATTCTGGATGCCGGCGCGTCCTCTCGCGGGCGGCCGTTCTTCGTGATGGATTATATCGAGGGCGAAGCCATCACGGCCTACTGCGACCGGCACCAACGGACCGTCCCCCAGCGACTGGAACTGTTTCTCCCGGTCTGCCGCGCCATACAGCACGCTCACAACAAGGGCATCATTCACCGCGATATCAAACCATCCAACGTGATGGTGACGGCAGAAGACGGGCTGCCGGTTCCCAAGGTGATCGACTTCGGGATTGCCAGGGCTACCGACCGGAGCGACGTGGGGAACACGCTGGCGACGCAGTTCGGCCAGATGGTTGGCACACCCGAATACGCCAGCCCGGAACAGGCGGACATGGTCGGCGGGGAAATCAGTGCGGCCACGGACGTTTATTCTCTGGGAGTCCTGCTGTACGAAATGCTGATCGGGGCCGTCCCTTTCGATGGCGAGGTATTGCGGAAGGCGGGAGCCGCCGAAATGCTGCGGATCATCCGCGAAGAGGAGGCGCCTTCGCTGGTCCAGAAGCTGCGCGGGCTGGGGGCAGGGGAAGAGATTGCGGCGCGGCGAGGGACCGACGGCGCGGCGCTGCAGAAACTGCTGGCCGGCGATTTGAATTCGATTGTCTGCAAGGCGCTCGAGAAGTCGCCCGAGCGGCGTTACGCCTCACCGTCCCAACTGGCGGCGGATATCGAAAAGTACCTGCGGGGCGAGCGGGTGTTCGCGGGTCCTTCGCGCCGGAGCCATACCTTCCGAGCGATTGCCGGCGCGGCCGTGGCGGGGCTGGTGCTGATTCCGGTGGCCGCATGGTTCGCCAAACGCGCGGTAGAGGGCCGACGGCAACCGGAAGCGGCAGCGTCGCCAGCCACCCTGGTTCTGTCGGATGTCGCCAACAACACGGGCGACCGGTCGTTTGACAGCACCTTCCGGCAGAGCATCAGTTTTGGGTTGCAGCGCTCCGCCGGTTTGAACGTGCTGCCGGCGCCACAAGCGGCGGAGACCTTGGCCCAAATGCGGCGCGCTCCCGGAACTGCTGTGACGGCGGAGATGGCGCGGGAGATGTGCCTGCGCACCGGCGGCGCTGCGTACCTCGAAAGCACACTGTCTAAAGCGGGGTCGGGATATCTGTTGACTCTACAGGCGCATGACTGCAAGGCCGGCGGCCTGGTGGACGAAGAGCAATCACAGGCGGCCGGCAGGGATTCCGTCCTCAACGAACTGGACCGGCTTACCACCCTGCTCCGGTCGAAAGCGGCCGCCTCGTTTGCGGCTTTGCAGAAAGACGCCGTGCCATTGGATAGCGGCACCACATCGTCTCTGGAGGCGTTGAAGTCGTTTACCACGGCACGGCAGCGCGCGTACGTGAGCCCCTCGGATGGCTTGCTGCTCTTCCAGAGAGCGGTGGAACTCGACCCCGAATTTGCTCTGGCCTACGCCTGGCTCGGGCGGACGTACGCCGATGCGGGCGAACAATCGCAGGCGATGGCGAGTATTCGAAAAGCCTACGAGCTGCGCCATACAGCCAGCGACCATGAGAACTTCTTCATAACCTACAACTACAACCGGGATGTGTTACGAAATCTCGAACTGGCCCGCCTGGTTTGCGAATCGTGGATCGAGAAATATCCGCGCGACCTCATGCCTCACGCTTTTCTCTCCGGGTTCACCAGCAAAGGGAAGGGTCTGTACGAGAAATCCATCGAAGAGGCGGAAAAGGCCATCCAGATGGACCCGGGCTTCACGATCGGATATAACAATATTGCCGACGCCTATCTTTACCTCAACCGCCCCGATGAGGTCACGGCCACAATTCAAAGGTCGGTGGGCCATCACTTGCAGTTGACTGACCATCTGGGTACTGCCTTCCTTGCCGGGTTTCTGAAGGGCGACGGGAATGCCATGGAAAAAGCCGCTGCCGAGATGGCAACGGTTTCGTCTCATGGCGATGCGGAATATTACCGATCGATGCTGCACGCTTACCAAGGCCGCTTGCAGCAGTCCAGGCAGGAATCGATTCAGTCCGTCACTCTGGCACGCGAGGCGCATCTGGTGGAGCGCGCCGCCCTGTTCGAAGGGTTTGCAGCCGTCCGGGAGGCATTTTACGGGTACCCGGCAGAGTCGTCACGTCACGCCTTAGCCGTGGAGCAAATCATCAACGGGCGTGATTCTGGCTTTCCTCCGGCGTTTGCTCTGGCGCTCACGGGGAACACAGCGTCTGCCCTGGCGAGGGTCACGCGCATGGAAACGAGCTATCCCGAAGACACCTGCATTCGCTTCATCTACGCACCGGCGCTGCGCGGCCTGGCGGCCATCAACCAAGGGAATGCAGCGAAAGCCATCGAACTTCTTACGGTGTCCAAACCTTACGAAACAGCGCAGACCGGGGTCAGCCTGTACGTACATTATGGGGCGCACTATCCCACCTATGTGCGCGGCCTGGCCTATCAGCAACTGCACCAATATCGCGAAGCCGCCGCGGAGTTCCGCTGGATGTTGGATCATCCCAGTCTCCTGCTGGCCGACCCGGCGGGCCTGCCCGCGCGCTTGCAACTGGCGCGTGCCCTTCGCGATGCAGGTGATCAAGCCGGGGCCAAAGCGGCCTATCACGATTTCCTCAATCTCTGGAAAGACGCCGATACGGATATCCCGCTTCTTCGCCAGGCCCGGTCCGAGTTCGCCCGCCTGTAACTTTCCGCCGGATTTTCCTTATCGACATGAAAGAGCCGACCCATGACCTCTCGCACACAGACCGGCCGGAGCGAGTTTCCCAAGACGAGTTGGACGCTGGTAGTAGCCGCCGCCAGCCCGGCGCAGGTGGATTGCCGCGATGCCCTGGTGCATCTCTGCGAGAACTACTGGTATCCGGTGTATGCCTACGTGCGCCGGCGAGGTTATCTGCAGGAAGAAGCGCAGGACCTGACTCAGGATTTCTTTGTCCGCATTCTGGAAGGCCGCTACCTGGATCGCGCTGACCCCAATCGGGGCCGATTCCGGACCTTTCTTCTGAATTCCTGCAAGTATTTCCTCGCCGACCAGGCGGATCGCGCGCGCGCTCAGAAGCGCGGAGGGGGTGACATCCTGCCGTTCGAAGTGATGTCCGGCGAGCAGCGCTACCGCGTCGAGCCGCTGGATAACGAAACGCCGGACCGTATCTTCGAGCGCGGCTGGGCCCTGATGCTGCTGGACCGGGCTGTCTCGCGTCTTCGGGAAGAGTTCACGGAGCACGGCAGTCCAGCGGACTTCGAGAAGCTCAAGGTCTTTCTTCTGGGGCAGGGTGAAGTTCCCTACGCCGATCTGGCACGCGAGATGGGCACGACCGAAGGGCGGCTGAAGGTCGCAATCCATCGTCTGCGGCAACGTTATCGGGTGCTGCTGCTACGCGAGATCAGGGACACGGTTGCCGAAGCGTCGGAAGTGGATGCGGAGATCCGGTTCCTGTTTTCGGTGCTCAAGGGTGGAAAGTAAGGTGAGGGAATCGGCAGCATTTGCCGGCGGGGGAAACTCCTCAGTGTGCTGAAGAACGAACGTCGAAGCTCCAGTTATAGCCTCAAGCGATTTCCTGCGCCGGGCGGTCTCCTACGACTACCGCCAGGCGGCGCGGACAGACCCATTCCAGCCGAGGCGAGGTCATGAAGGCGGTCACCAGGGCCATGAGCACCATCATCGAGAAGACCGTCCCCGAGATCACCCCGATATCGAGCCCGATATTCAGCGCGATCAGCCCCATCAGGCCGCGGGGTTCATCAGAATCCCCAGCGATGCGGAGTCTCTCCAGGAGATGCCCGCCAGGCGCGCGGCGAACATCGATCCGCCGAACTTCCCGGCGATAGCGGCCGCCAGCACCGCCAGAAAGTAAAGCCACAAGCCGCCTCTCATGGCGCCGATGTTGGTGCGCAGGCCGCTGAACGCGAAGAACAGCGGCAGCAGCACCACCACCGTCACCGGTTCCATCTTGTGCTGCAGGCTGCGGATGAACTCGGGGCTCTTGGGCATGATCGCTCCCATGAGGAAGGCGCCGAAGACCAGGTGGATCCCCAGCCACTCGGTAGCCAGCGCCGATGCCAGCGCCAGAACAATCATCAGGGAAATGGCGCTTTCGGTGTGCCGCCCTTCCTTGCGGAAATGCGCCTCGAAGCGGGGCATCAGCCGCCGCACGCCCAGCAGCATCACCAATACATAAGCCACCGCTCCGCCAATCGTCGCCCAGGCCGGCATGGACGCCTTCTCGGACCGGATGAACACCACAATGTACGCGAGAATGCACCACCCCGTGATGTCGTCTACCGCGGCGCAGGTGATCGCCAGCATTCCCATGCGGCTGCGCAGCAGGTCGCGCTCCGTCAAGATCCGCGCCAGCACCGGAAATGCGGTGACGCTCATGGCGGCGCCCATGAACAGCGCAAAACTCATGAAGCTGATGCCCGCGTTGGAAAGCGGGCGGTAGAGCATCAGGGCCAATGCCGCGCCCATGCAGAACGGCGTGACGATGCTCACGTGGCTGGTGAGCAGCGCCGCATGGCCGTGGCGCCGCAATTCCGACAGGTCCAGGTAAACGCCCACCAGGAACATGAAAAGCACCAGCCCCACCTGGCTGAGTGCGTTCAAATAACCCAGGCTGGCCGCGGGGAAGAGGGTATTCGACAGCGCCGGCGCCGCCCACCCCAGCAGCGACGGCCCCAGCAGAATGCCCGCCGCCTTTCGCCGACCACCTGCGGTTGATGAAGCTTGCGAAACAGCGTTCCCACGAGGCGCGACACCGCCAGGATTACCGCCACCCCTGAGAACGATTCGCGCGAAATCCTCACGCAGGCTTTAATGTTTGATTTGGCTCTTGCGATCAGGCGGCGCCAGGAGGCGGCGAACCGAAGTCCTGCTGATCCCAATCTGCTTCGCAATCTCCCGCTTGGACACCCCCTTCCGGAAGAGTTCCTTGACCTTCTGAAGGTGTAGTCCGGCGGTGATCGGCCTCCCGTGGGGTTTTCCCTCTTTACGGGCCTGCACAATGCCTGGCGAAATCGTCCTGAACGATTGCGAGCCGGCTGCCCTGCAACTCGCGGAGCAACGTTTTGCGCCCGGCCACCACACGATACCGGCTGGCGCCCGGCAATGTGCTGCGCGTGGCCAAGCGCCTGGCGCATGGCCCCCGCTTCGACCTGGTGGTGGCCAGGCCGTCCCTTGCCCCGACCCGGTCGACTAAATAGGCTGGGTGCGGTGCCCGTCGGGGCCCCGCACCGCTGCGATTGGTTGGAAATCACCCATCACCGGGCATGCTTGAGTCGAGGCGCCGATCCCCCATTACGAACGGGCTTTGGCGCCGGCTTTGACGCCGTCGGCCGCGCCGTCGCGCCCGCCCGTACTTTTCCAGGTCTACTTGCGGCCGGCAGCGGAAATGCCAATCCGGCCATAATCAGGGGAAGAGCCATCAGACTAATCAACCGCTGTCTTCCTCCGAAAATACTGCTGATCTCAGTTCGAATGTCGTTCATTTGTTTCGGCTCCTTAGCCTCTATCCCAGTACCGTGAAATCGAAGGCAAAACCGTCACGGACGACGAAAATCCGGCTCAATGTAAGTGGTAGGGTGGTCCACGGTATCGACAGCCTTGGGCAGATCGCCGCCTCAACTGCCAGGCGTCAGTTCCCGGAGCAGCCAGGTTTTGGCCGTTCTCCAGTCGCGTGTCACGGTTTCCTCGGAGACCTCCAGGACCTCGGCTGTTTCTTCGATGCTGAGGCCGCCGAAAAAGCGTAACTCTACGACCCGCGCCTTACGCGGATCGATCTGGGCCAGGGAGTTGAGGGCTTCATCCAAGGCCACCACTTCAACCCCTCGCGCCCTACTCCCCAGCAAAGCTTCATCCAGGGGCACTTGTACACCCCTGAGAACGATTCGCGCGAAATCCTCACGCAGGCCTTAATGTTTGATCCGGCTGTTTACCGTGCCACCGAACGCCGGACACGCGTCAGGCCAGCCTCCGAAGCAACCCGTTTGAAGCATGAGCGGCAGATCCAGATGTACGTTCCATCGGCGTCTTCGGCATAGAATGCGTGTCGGAAACACCCACGCTTCGTATGCTCGTCCTTCTCGTACGGAAAGAGTTCACGATGGTTGCAGATGCACGCGTAACACAGTTGGCAGTGGTCGTGCCCGCTAGGATCGGCGGCGTTTTGCCACCGCGTCCATCTGAACGGTATGCCGCGCCAGCTTTGCGCGATGCTGAACCACAGCGGTGGGACATCTGGCAGGATCCTTGCGTCCCGTATGGCGCACTCCATTTCCCCAGTTTAACAATCAGACGAAGTGCGCCCAGGCGGTTCGCAATGTTGGCGGAGCTGTGCAATGGATTGCTCCGGGAGCGAAGATTTAAAACGAGTGTGGCGTGACGAAGGCGATTGACCTCTTGAAAGCACAGGGCCAGAAGCTCTCGAACGAGGTGCTGGCTGTGCTCAGTCCTTATCTGACGTCGCACATCAACCGGTTTGGACAGTACCAACTCCAGCCCCGCCGAATGCCGGACCCCCTTCCGTTCGTCCGCAAGCCTCCGAAGGCCGAGACGGGCGCGGTGGTTACGCCCCGTTTGGCTGCTGGTGGCGGTTCATTAAAGCCTGCGTGAGGATTTCGCGCGAATCGTTCTCAGGGGTGACCGCGATCTGCAGCACCAGCTTCATCAGGTTTAGAGGTGCTGGTGCGGGGCTGGCTGGACCTTGCCGCGCGGCGTCGGCAGCCGGCGGGGACAGAGTGCTGCCGCTTTGCAGCACGCCCAGCAGCAGCAGGAGCGGCAGGCCCACGAGCAGGACGTAAGCCAGCGGAATGTTGTTCCGGAACATGGACGGCTACACCATAATTCCACACTGACACGCGGGTGGTAACCTCGGCCCCTCTGGCGGGCGTCCTTAGAATTAAGCCAAGGGAAACGGATTCCATAACAGCGAACTTCGCGGCGCTGAATGATAAGCGCGTCGATCCGGTTGGCCTAAATCCACAAACAGCATTCAGGAGAAACTGACATGAAGAAACTTGTTACGATCGCTGTGCTTACTCTGTCCAGCCTGTGCGTTCTGAGCGCCAAAACGTATGACCTCAGCCTTCCCAATGTTACTCGCGCCGGTAACATCCAACTGAAGCCCGGTCAGTACACTTTGAAAGTCCAGGGAAACAACGCAGTCTTCACGGATATCAACAGTGATCAGAGCTTCACTACCCCGGTGAAGGTGGAAGCGGTTGACAAGAAGTTCACTGACACGGAAGTCCAGTCCACCAGGAACGGCGATGCCGACAAGATCGAAGAGATCGACCTGGGTGGTTCCAAAACGAAGCTCGGCTTCTAACAGGTTTCCGGCCACGGATCGTGTGAATCCGTGGCCGGATCGGGTTTTCGAGGAGCCCACCGCCCCAACAGCCTCCCACGAGCAATTTTGCGTCATCCCCGACTTTTCTGCGTTTTTTAGACCTTTTCCCCACTTTCCCTACTTTTCCGTCTTGACTGGAACTGCGCCATCAGAATAAGATCGAGG
>Ga0335081_10022682_pt1 | contig 10155 bp, 5 predicted proteins | sample Lox_Sample_35_FD_206713 | JGI IMG/M metagenome (GOLD analysis project Ga0335081, IMG submission 206713) | Soil microbial communities from Loxahatchee National Wildlife Refuge, Florida, United States - Lox_Sample_3.5 | ecosystem: Environmental > Terrestrial > Soil > Wetlands | place: USA: Florida... | reverse complement strand
ACGAGTGGCTCGTTACCAACGGTCTCGGTGGCTATGCTTCGGGCAGCCTGGCGGGAGTAATCACGCGCGGTTTCCACGGCTATCTGGTCGCCGCGCTCCCTACGCCACTCGGCCGAATCCTGCTCTTAAATGATCTGATCGAGAGAATCGAAATTCCTGGTGGCTTGACTGTCCAGTTGGGCGGCGAGGAACGCGTCAATACGCCGCTGCGCGCGCAAGGCTCCGAATATCTCGAAGAGTTCCGGCTGGATAGCGGCATTCCCGTCTGGACCTATCGTTTTGGCGAAATCGTGCTGGAAAAGCGCGTGATGATGGTCCACCGGCAGAACACGATGCAGGTGAGCTACCGCATGGTCAGCGGCAGCAGCCTGAACCTGACGCTGCGCCCGTCGGTCAACTTCCGTCCGCACGAAGCGCCGGTGAACACGCCTCTCTCCGGAAACTATGCGTTTACGGTGATTGAGGACTCTTTTGAGATTTCTTCGCAGACCAACATTCCACCGTTGCGACTGATTTTGTACGGCAAAGACAAATCTTTGACGATGGATCGCGCGCGCTATCAAGAGGTGATTTACCGCGTGGAAGAGAGCAGGGGCTACGCGGCGCGCGGCGACCTGTGGAGCCCCGGCTATTTCTCTGTGGCGGTGACTCCGCAAGATCCAGTAACACTCGTCGCCTCCGCGGAATCCTGGGAAGCGATTCATGCTGTGCCGCCCCAATACGCCGAGAGAGCAGAAATCGATCGTAGAAAAAGACTTCTGGCCCGTGTTCCTGATCTTCCCGCAAAGAGCACTGCAGCGGAGCTTGTTCTAGCTGCGGATCAATTCATCATCGTGCCGGAAGGCCGCAGCGACGACTCGGTCCGGGCGCGAGCTCGCGGAGACGACGTACGCACGGTTATCGCCGGTTATCCCTGGTTCACGGACTGGGGGCGCGACACGATGATTTCGCTTGAGGGTCTGACGTTAACCACGGGCCGTCACGTGGAGGCAGGCTATATTCTGCGGACCTTCGCGCACTACATTCGCCACGGCCTGATTCCGAACATGTTTCCGGAAGGCCATGCCGAAGGGCTCTATCACACTGCCGACGCGACACTGTGGTTTTTTCATGCGATTGCCCGGTATCTGAGGGCTTCCGGAGATCCACTTCTGCTTTCGCAGTTGCTGCCGCAACTCGTGGGAATCGTTGATGCGCATGTGCGCGGAACGGATTTCGGAATCCATGTCGATCCTAGCGATGGCCTACTAGCGCAAGGCGCTGAGGGCTATCAACTCACCTGGATGGATGCCAAGGTAGATGAGTGGGTGGTCACGCCGCGGCGCGGCAAAGCGGTAGAGATCAATGCGCTCTGGTACAACGCGCTGTGCTACTTGCGGCAATGGCTGACCGATGCGGGCGATGACACGAAAGCAGCGGAAATCGCGAGCTTGGCCGCTCGTTGTCACGAGTCGTTCCAGAAGCGCTTTTGGTTCGAACGCGGTGGCTACCTCTATGACGTGGTCGATGGGGTCAATGGCGAAGACACGTCATTGCGGCCGAACCAAATCTTCGCCATCTCATTGGATTTTCCGGTGCTGTCCCAGGACAAATGGGCTTCTGTTCTGCGATGCATCGACCAAAACCTCTTGACTCCAGTCGGCTTACGCACTCTTGCGCCCGGAGAAAAAGACTACAAACCGAAATACTACGGTAATCTCCGCGACCGCGATGCCGCCTACCATCAGGGCACGGTATGGCCGTGGCTGATTGGACCTTACATTGATGCCTGGCTGAAATTGCATCCGAATCAGTTGGACCAGGCGCTTCAATTCTTAAGCGCTTTTGATGAACGTTTATCGCAGAACGCGATAGGATCGATTGGCGAAATTTTTGACGCGGAAGCGCCTTATACTCATCGTGGCTGCGTCGCTCAGGCCTGGAGCGTGGCAGAAGTTCTGCGTTCCTATGCCCAGATAGCGGCGGCCAGAAAAGGATCGGATTCCGGCTCCGCTCGTGAACCTCGGCAGATGTAGCGGAATTTTACTGCACATAACCTCGCTGCCCGGCGCCTTTGGAATCGGCGATCTCGGCCCGGAGAGCCGCTGGTTTGCGGACGCATTGGCAACCGCGGGGCAGAAACTGTGGTGCATTTTGCCGGTCGGGCCGACCGGCGATGAGAATTCCCCCTATCAATCGCGATCGGCCTTCGCCGGCAATGTTCTGCTCATCAATCCGGCGGAACTGGTGAACGCGGGATACCTTGCTTCCCGCGAGCTTAAACCGCTGCCGCGATTTCCTCGCGCCGTGGTCGATTTCGCACGCGTGCGACGTTGGAAGACCGAGCTTCTTCGCCGCGCCCACGCCGGTTTCTCAGAAAACCAGGCTTATCAAGAATTTGAATCCGTCAACGCCTGGTGGCTCGAAGCTTTTGCGCAATTCATGGCGTTGCGCGAGGCCAACCGCGGTATCTCTTGGACACGCTTTGATTCCCGCATCAAAGCGCCAGAGGAACTGGTTCGTTTTCATAAATTCACGCAGTACGAGTTCGACCGCCAGTGGCGAGTCCTGCGAAGCCATTGCGAAAAGCGCGGCGTGTCGTTGCTGGGCGATATGCCGTTCTACGTGGAGCACGACAGCGCCGATGTCTGGAGCCATCCGCAAAATTTTGATCTCGATGAGGCCGGTGAACCTCGCACCGTGGGAGGCGTGCCGCCGGATTACTTCAGTGAGGACGGGCAGCGTTGGGGCACACCTACTTACCGGTGGGACTGCCTCGAGGCCTCAGGGTTTAAGTGGTGGGTGGATCGCATGCGCACGGCGCTCGATCGCACTCCTTTCCTGCGGCTCGATCATTTTCGTGGTTTCGAATCTTACTGGAGCGTCCCAGCAGATCAGCCTACAGCGCGCGATGGCCATTGGGCTCCGGGCCCCGGCGCTCGGCTCTTCGAAGTCCTACGAAAAGAGTTCGGAACCCTGCCCATTGTGGCCGAGAACCTGGGCGTGATCACGCACGAGGTTGACGAACTGCGCCGCCAGTTCGGCCTACCCGGCATGGCGGTGCTGCAGTTTGGCTTTGACGACGATTTGCGCCATCGTCCCTGCTACTACATCCCAGAAACCGTGGCATTTACCGGCACGCATGACAACGACACAACGTGCGGTTGGTGGCGAAGCAGTTTGCGTGCCGCACATAGCGGTAAGGATTCTGCTGCGCGGCTCAGAGTCGCTCGAGCCACCGCTTACCTGCAGCAGGGCGCCCAACACCCCATAAACTGGTCTTGCTTACAAGCTGTGTACACTTCGGTGGCTAACGTTGCGGTCGTTCCCATGCAAGATGTGCTGGGTCTACCTAACAAAGCGCGCATGAACATCCCCGGCAAGGCGAAAGGAAATTGGCGTTGGCGGTTGGAGGAAAAGCAGCTTCGACCAGAATTGCTGCAACGGCTGCGCCAACTCACGGAAGTGACCGGCCGCTGCTAAACGGAAACTTCAGCTTCCCAATTTGGTGTCAAGCCGAAGCGGGCGCTTGCGCGGAAAGCGCCACGATAGTGATCACCGCGCCGTCAATTTTGTTGTCCGCCGTGCGATAAGGAAGGATACGCAATTGGCAGGACCCGCCCTTCTTATCCTTCAGCTCCTTTTCCACCGGGCGGAACGTAGACATCACCTGCAACACCAAAGCCTGAAAATCCGGAATCTCTATCGTCGGATTGATGTTAAGCAGCGGTCGTCCGAGGTCCCCTGGAATTAAACCGAGATACTTCTGCGCCTTCGGCGTAAACCTCCGGATGGTCAGATCGCTTCCAATCATCACGACTGCGATATCAATGCTGCCGAACAGATTCGTCAGGTCGTTGTTGACCTGAGTGATTTCCACGTTACGGCTGCGTAACTCGTCGTTTACGGTGGTCAACTCTTCGTTTGCGGATTGCAGCTCTTCCTTAGCCGTTTCCAGCTCCTCATTCGTGCTCTGCAGCTCTTCGTTGCTGGAGAGGATCTCTTCATTTGCGGACTGTAATTCTTCGTTGGTCGCCTCTTGTGTTTCGATGACCGATTGCAAATATTCTTTCGCTGCAGCCAGTTCCTGTTCCAGCTTGGCGACGTGTGCCGAAGACGCTTCGGACTCACGTTCCGTCCTGACCCGCTGCGAATCGCGCGCGCGCGGCGATTCGCTCGTTTCATCCTGGAAAACAATCATGTAATACAGCTCTTTCAAGTTGCCAATGCTGACCGGCACCACTTCGAAGCGCACGATTCGCTCCGGATGCGATCTCCGTGAACTGCGCTCTTCAGACTTGCCGTCCCCATTGCCGTTCTTCATGCGCACGTTGCTCTTGCGCACCGGCACGCTGTCTTTCTTCGCTTTGCCAATGGCGTTGCGCAAATCCAAAAGCAAGCCCTCGCGAGCCATTTTAAGAATGCTTAGGCTGGCTCGCCCCGGAGCCAGCTTCAGGTAGCGGCTCACGTTGCCTCGTGTGTGAATAATCTCCAGATCCTCGTTCACGAAGACCGTTGCCGGCGAATACTGGCTCAGCAGCCTGCGATCAAATTCCTTCTGTGCCTCCAGGTAGTTCCACGCCGATTCCGGCTGCTTGGTCGGAATCCGCATCGAAGCATATTCTGTGCGTTCCCCCGGATGGCTTAAGGAAAAGGTCACCGGTTGCCGTAGTCCCGTGGTTTTCTTCAGAAAGATTTTGTGGGCTCGATCTACGGGCGTAAAAAGATTTGTCCCCGTTCCAACCCCTTCGGATGTGCCCAATACCAGGTACCCGCCGGGCCGTGCCGCGTAGTGAAATAGCGCAATCACTTTGTTTTGCAGCACCGGTTCGAGGTAGATCAACAAATTGCGGCAGCAGATCAGGTCCATCTGCGAAAACGGCGGATCGTTCAGCACATTGTGCTGGGCGAAAATGCACATATCCCGAATGTTTTTGCTGATTCGGTACCCGCCCTCGACCTTCACGAAAAATCGCCCGAGGCGCTCCGGTGAAACGTCCTGCTGAATGTTTTCCGGGTACACGCCTCCGCGCGCCTTCGCGACGCTCGACTCGCTAACGTCGGTTCCAAAGAACTGGACGGGCGTCTGCGCCACTTTGTCGCCCAAAAACTCGAGCAGCGCGATGGCCATAGAATACGTTTCTTCCCCCGAGGCGCAGGCCGGCGTCCACACCCGGATGGTCGCTTCCGGGCGCCAGTTCTTCAGGATTTCGGGAAAGATTTCTGTTTTCAACGAATCGAATACCTTTGGGTTGCGGAAAAAACTCGTTACGTTGATCAGCATGTCCTGATACAACGCTTTAATTTCCTCAGGATGCGTCTGAATATACTTTACGTAGTCTTTCAGGCGGTCCACTTTGTGGACGACCATCCGCCGCTGAATCCGCCGCAGGATTGTCGTCTGCCGGTAATGCGAAAAATCCAGTCCGGTGGACCTGTGCAACAACTGGAAAATAGAATTTAGGCCGGCACCTTCGGTCGACACGGCCTGCACCGCGGTATCGCCATCTCTGGAAACATAGGGGTGCCGCGCGATGCGCGCCAGTTCCAGCGCGATTCCCTTGGGCGGCAGCACATAGTCCACACAACCGGCCGCGATCGCGCTGCGTGGCATTCCATCGTATTTCGCTGTAGTGTCGTCCTGCGCAAAGGTAACTCCGCCTTGCGCCTGAATTTCCGCCATTCCCAGTGTTCCGTCGGTACCGGAGCCTGACAGGATGATTCCTATCGCCTGACTGCCCTGCGCCCCTGCCAGCGAGCGCATGAAGTGGTCAATCGGCGTGTACATCCCGCGGCCTTCTTCTCGCGGACCAATCCGCAATACATAATCCGAAACGGACATTGACGCGTTTGGCGGAATTACATAAACATGGTTTCGCTGCACCCGCATTCCATCGGTAACTTCTTCCACCGGCATGGACGTTTTTTTCGCGAGCAGTTCGGTCAAAATACTCTGGTGCTTCGGGTCAAGGTGCTGCACCACAACAAATCCCATTCCCGTATCCACGGAAAGGTTCTGCATCAGCTCCGTCACTGCTTCAATCCCGCCCGCCGAAGCGCCAATCGCTGCAATCAAAAATCCGTCGTCGCTGCGACTTCTCTCGCCCAACCTGGCGCCGTCGCTGCCCTCGGCCGCCGATTTGCGCCCTGAGGATTTGTGGTCCATTTAATCCCTTTCTCAACTATCTCGGGCCGGGGCAAAGTCCACGTCGCGCGTGCCCTGAGCTCTCAACTCAATCCAGGCGCTCTGTGGGGCCATTTTAGTCCTTCCCTATCTCAACCACAACGCGCCATCCTGCGCGCCAAATCGCTGCGGCATCGACATTCTCGTCGGGAGAATGCCGTATCGACAAGTCGCAGGGCTTCGCACCAGGCTAAACCTTGGAGGCTTAGCACGATGATCAAGAAAGTGAGCGGTGGCTACAAAGTTGTCTCCGAAAAGGGCAAAAATCTCGGAGGACCATACAAAACAAAGAAGGAAGCCGAAAAACGGCTGAAACAAGTCGAGTATTTCAAGCACCATAAGTGAGCTTCTTTACTAAGTGAGAGCCTGGCACCGCGGCCTTGCGCGGACACACTGTCAATTCAAGGAGTGCCCTGGCCGGCGAGATCCTCTTGCATTCCTAGCTCGCTGCATTCGCCTTGACTTTCTGCGCCTCGTCCAGCGGAAGCTGCGCTTTGATGCGTGTTCCGGCGTTTGACTCAATTTCAAAAGTCCCGCTGAACTGCGCCACGCGCTCGCGGATCCCCCGCAGTCCCACTCCAGATCTTCCGCGCAGCAAAATCTCCGTCTGCCGCTCTGGCGAAATCCCGCATCCCGCATCTTCAATTTCCAGCTGTAGCGTCCCGTCTTTTACATCCAGACGGACAGCTGCCGTTGGGCTCTGCGCATGGCGGTGAACATTCCCCAACCCTTCTTGCACAATGCGGAAAACCGCGGTCTCCAGTTCTGCCGGCATTCGGCCCAGTTCTGGATCGCACTCCAGCTTCACTTGGATTCCACTCCGCTGGCTAAACTCGTCCACATACCAGCGTAGCGCTGACGGCAAGCCTGCCTCGTCCAGCAACGGCGGATGCAGCAGGTGAGAGATGGTCCGGATTCCGCTCAGAATCTCTTCGACCATCGTCCCATTTTGCAGCACCGCGGTTCGCCCCACGTCGCTAAGACTCTCTCTACCGAGGCAATCGTTGTTCAACTTGATCGCCACTAGCAACTGCCCGATGCCGTCGTGCAATTCTCGCGCGATCCTTCTCCGCTCGTCGTCCTGCATCTTCAAAAGGTGTGAAGACAATTGTCGCAGGCTGTCGTTTGCCGCCTTCAGCTCGATCGTCCGCTCGCTCACTCGCGTTTCGAGCGTTTCATTCAGCCGAGCCAACTCCAATCTGGCTACTTCGGCGAACTCCGCCTGTTGCCGAGCCAACGTCTCCGCGGCCTTCAATCTCAACAAGGCAGCGACCGTAGCTACCAGTTCCGAACGATCTATGGGCTCAGTCAGATACCCGTCGGCCCCGCTGGCCAACCCTTGCACCCGCGCTTCGGGTTCCACCGCGGTGCACGATACGTGCAGAACCGGAATGTGCGCCGTCGCTGGGTTTGTCTTGATCATCTTGCAGACCTCAAAGCCGTGCATGTCCGGCAGGTTGACGTCCAGCATGATCAGGTCCGGCAGATCTGCTGCCAAGATCAACGCCTGCTTCCCGGTACCCGCCTCCAACACTTGATAGCCAGCTTCGCGAAGTGCCCGCGTCACCGAATAGCGCGAAGGCTCATTGTCATCCACGGCCAGAATTCGCACCGCCGCGTTGTTCGTCGCGCTGCTCCCGAAATCCTCCCATTTCACACCGCCTCTCCTCGTTGCCTCAGGCATGTTGCTCCTCCCGGCCGAGCCGCACTTTCATTGGCACTCCCGCCTTTTTAAACGCGTCCGCAAATTTATCCAGCGTCCCGTCGCGCGATTTGTTTTCTTTCGAGATAATCGCCGCGGCGTCTCGCAGCATCTGGTGGTCCCGCGAATCCAAAACTGTCGAGGTATAGACGATCACCGGAATGTCCGCCGTCGCCGCGTTCTCCTTCAAGGTCTTCAAGACTTCGAAGCCTGAAAGGTCCGGCATCGCCAGATCCAAAATAATCACGTCGGGCTTGCTCTCTCCCACCTTCTGCAGCCCTTCCTGTCCTCCGGACGCTTCCACAAATTGAAAATCCATTTGGGCCAACAGGCTCCGCACGACGTAGCGCGACACTTCGTCATCGTCGATAATCAGCACCTGCAGCGATGCATTACGCTGGCTCACCACAGCCAACTGGTCGACGAGCCACGCCTTGTCTACCGGCTTACTGTGGAAGCTGTCCGCGCCCAGTCGCAGGGCTTTGGTCTTGTTCTCCAGCACCGTAATCACCAGGACTGGGATCTTCGCGGTCGTTGGACTTCGTTTCAAATCTTCCAGCAATTCCCACGACTGCTCGCCTTGCAGCAGCACATCCAGAATAATGGCCGCAGGCCGCAGCTCCAACATAACCTTCCGCGCTTCCCGCAGGTTCTTCGCCGGAACAATCTGGAACTGCGTGTCTTTCAGATATTTTTCGTAAATAAATAGCGCTTCCTTATTGTCTTCCACCACCAGCACGGGCCATTTCCCCGCCTCCAGCTCGCGCTTCGCTTCCGGCATGTACATCACGTCTGTCTCGCCGGTAAACCGCAAAGGAATCACCGCGAAGAACGTGGACCCCAGGCCCAGTTCGCTCTTCACGTACACATCTCCGCCCAGCAGTTGCGCGAATTTCTTGGACAGCGGCAATCCTAGCCCTGATCCTTTCGTTCGCTCTTGCAATTCGCCTTCAATCTGCGTCCACTCCTCGAAAATTCGCTCGTGATCCTCCTGCGCAATACCAATCCCTGTATCCGCCACCGAGAAAATCACGGTGTCGTCGTGGCCTCGCTTGGCGGAAACTCGGACCTCGCCGCGCTCCGTAAACTTCAACGCATTGCTGATGAAGTTGCGCAGAATTTGCGAAACCTTGGCCTCGTCCCCATACATTTCCGGAATATCGTTAGGCTCTTCGATAATGAGATTCACCGACGAGTTCTGCGCCACCAACGGCCGGAGCATGCCGCGCAGCGCTGCAAACAAACTGGCCACTTCAAACTCGGCAGGACGAATAATCACCCTGCCTGCATCCACCTTGGCCAGATCCAACAAGTCGTTCACCAGGTTCATCAGCTCTTCGGATGACCTGCTGATGAACCGTACCTGCTTTTCCTGCTCCAGCGTGAGCTCCCCGTCCAAGCGGTCGAGCAGAATCTGGCTGAGCGCGCGAATCGAGTTCAACGGCGTCTTGAACTCGTGGCTCATGTTCGAAAAGAAGTGGCTCTTCAGTTCCGAGGCGCGCTGCACGAAATCCGCCCGGTCATTCAGCTCGGCATACAGCGCCACGACTCCGCGGTTCGTCTCGTCGAGTTCGCGGTTCAACTGCGCCAGCTCTTCCTGCCGGTTCCGCAATTCCGCCAGCGCACTCATCAGCTCCTTGTTCTGCTGCATCAACTCTTCGTACGGATTCTGTGAGGTCTTCTCGACCTCCGTGAGTGTAGCGTTCAGATCTTCGGCGCTCAGCCGGCCGCCTCGCCGCGGAATCCGTTTTCTGAGAACAACCCTAGTTCCCTTTCCGGGCGTGCTTTCTATTTCAAAACCATCCATCAAACGTTTCGCGCCCGTGATCCCGATTCCCATCCCCGTTTCGGACACGTACTTCCCGTCGAGGATCTCCTGTAGATTTCCTATCCCCTTCCCTTCATCCGAAAAAGTAATTTTCAGCGTCGGCTCGGGACTGTTCTCCACTCGGAATTCCGCCCGTCCTCCGCCGCCGTATTGAAACGTGTTGCGTGCAATCTCGGAAGCTGCGGTCGCGATGCGCGCCTGGTCCTGCAGATCAAATTTCAACGCGGCGGCCAAGGTGCGCGCCTTCTGCCGCGCCAGGACGACGTCTCCTTCGTACCGTATGTCCACCGTAAAGAGTCTCTGAGTCATCGCTTGTTACCGTTGCCGCTGCTCCCAAGCCGCTTTTGCTACCAACACCGTCACGTCATCTCTTTCCCGGCAAAAATCCCGGTGCAACACCGCCGCGATGACGCTCGGCGGCTTTTTCCAAATCCCCGGGTACCGCTTCAAATCCCATCGCGT
>Ga0335081_10022680_pt1 | contig 10156 bp, 2 predicted proteins | sample Lox_Sample_35_FD_206713 | JGI IMG/M metagenome (GOLD analysis project Ga0335081, IMG submission 206713) | Soil microbial communities from Loxahatchee National Wildlife Refuge, Florida, United States - Lox_Sample_3.5 | ecosystem: Environmental > Terrestrial > Soil > Wetlands | place: USA: Florida... | reverse complement strand
ATTAAGGTGGGTTCGCGCGCAGTCTTTCCCGCCCTCAACCATTCCTCGAGAAGTCCGCGACTATCATCGTGGAGTGCAAACACCTCCCTTAGTTGAGCACGGAAAGCACGGTGAAGAGCACGACTGGCATCCACCAGCTGCGCGCCAGGCAAACTTCCCGTATCAAATGCAAAATCCTTCAACACTCGCCGGCAAAACGCGTGAATGGTGCAGATCGATGCGGCATCGAATGAAAACAAGGCCTTATCGAGTTTCTCGCGCCCTTCGCTGTCGATCTCGACAACTTCATCGGGATTGTCGCCGGGAGCGCACGCAACTCCGGAAACTATGTTTTCCAACAAGCTACGAATACGGCTGCGCAGCTCTTCCGCGGCTTTCTCGGTAAAGGTTACGACCAAAAGCTCCTCGATCGAGCAGTTGGTTCGGAGTATCAGGTCGGCCACCAAATGTTCGATAACATAGGTCTTGCCGGTTCCGGCGTTCGCTTCAATAACCGTGTGCCGGTCATGTAGAATTCGACCAACGACCGCGGGCCGGTGATATGTGATCGACGCCACGGCTTAGTCCTCTTTGCCCATAAAGATCGGCCGAACCAGTGTAAACCGTCGATGTATGATATCTTTCAGTTGCTCGATGTCTGGCGGGTCAAATCGCCGGGCGTTGCGTACCGGACCGTAGTCGGAACTGCACCGCGAGAAATCGTTTTCGCGCAGCTCGTTGATCGAATCCACCACCTCATCGTCGCGCGCGCGCTCCACGTTCTTGATAACCTTTTCTATCGCTTCGATAGGCAGGAAGTAGTGGTTCCTGGCGAACAGCAAATCGCCTAAGAGATTGGATAGGTACTCTCGAGCCCGATTGCCGTCCGGGCACTCCAAGGTCCTGCTCTCGTGCCACGGCCGATTTTTTCCCGCTCCGATCGCGATCGCGTTAAATCGCAGGCCAGATGCTTCTCCAGAAGCAGCAAGAACCATCGCCGCAGCGAATAAACCGACAAAGTCTTTTGCTCTCGGCTTATCGCGTGCGAATAATGCTAACGATGACTTTCCCGATGGTGACAGGAAGCCCAGGTTACCGTAGATTCTTACCAGCGTCAGCGCGCCCGGATCGGCAGGGTTCCGTACCTGAATCGTCAACTCCGGCAAAATACGATCAGCATCGGCGAATTCCTGGCCTCGGCCTATGCGTACTTTCTGCCATCGATCAAGGTTGACACAGCCTGCTTCGCGAGCCTGCCAGGTCCACTCCGCCAGACTCTTAAGGTCGATCTTCTTTGATGCTTCACCAAATACTCCCGAAGGCGCTTGCCCGCGGAGCCTCGACAGTCTCATCGTCTGATCATAAGCGGTCGTGATCAGGTTGGCGTTGCCTCTAACCTTCCAAAACACCTCGCGCAAGAGGTTGGTGCGATTAAGAATCGACTGCGCGAGCGGTTCGTCATCCCGGTGCTCCGGATTCTCCTCATCTTCAAACATTCCTAATGCATACCTGGCGGCAGCTTGCAGGGGACATTCAAGGAAGGTTCGCAAAGCGGACACTGGAAGTGACACTTGCGAGATACCGCTGCTTTCGGAAGACGAGGGCGGCAGAGTGGTCATCGCCAACACGGGCGTCAATACATGCTGCGTGTCTTTGCTTAGTTGCTGGAAGACCGGCTCTTCGCGATCCGGAAGAGGCAAATCCCCGGAGGTTCGTCCCAAGTCCTCGCGTAAGCTCGCCGCAATTGCTCCGCGTTTCGCTTCACTGTCGTAGCTTCTAAAAGTTGTTCCAGCGGATACCGTGGGACCGATGTCGCGGAAATACCTGTTGTCGTAGCGACTTAGCGGATGCTTAATAGTTAGATCAGCGACTTTGCTCTCGGCGATATATCCGCGCAGGATGAACTGCAGCTCCCGCACCACTGACGATGGTTCGAGCTGATGGCCAGTGTTCGAGTCGCGCGCCTGGTAGGAGAGACTTATTCGTTCCCGCGTTGCAAGTATTGTTTCAAGAAAAAGATAGCGATCGCGTTCGGTAGGAGACACATCTCCTGCTCTGCGACTAAGCGTCTTCAAATCAATGGGGTCGCACGAGTCTCGCGCCGGAAACTCACCTTCGTTCAAGCCGGCCAGGAACACGACGCGGAAAGGAATCGCGCGGAGCGCCGATAATGGGCCGACAACGATGCCGTGCTCGGTGAATTGCGTCAATTGCGATTCCAGTTCCGCGATGCGATTGGAGACGAGATCATGTACAGCAGGATAGCCCATGCTCTCAGCTTTCAGCCCCGGACCAGCTATCGATTCGATAGCTTCAATACACCTTCGCAGCGCGCGCTCGTCGGCCGGCTCAGTAACGTGCACCTGCTTGAGGAGCAACTCGCCAAGTATCCGCGACCATTCAACCGGACTCTCTCGAAGCGACCGGATTTCGACTACATCGCATAACAGCAGGCGCGCCCTACTTATAAACGATGCCGCAGCGGCGCTTTCATCCTGCACAATCGCGCATGGCAGGTATTCGATCGAGTCGGGCGGGCTAAAGAACTTAGCTTCATCGTCCTCGCAGTTCATGAAAACACCCAGCGCGAGACGACGGAGGCCTTGATCCCAATGATAGCTATCCGAAGGAATATAAGTGTGGGCAAGATCTTCTGCGTCTGCACCAAAGAAGATGCCGAGCTTTTCGCACCATCGGCTTACCTGCTCGGGCTCGAACTCAGCGCCTTCACCTCGAATCACCGGGTGATTGAGCACGTGCAGTATCTCATCGCGCGATAGTCTCCCGAGCGGAAGACGCAACAACAGAGCTACCGCTTCACGCACCGGGCTTTCGATGGTGGAGCTGCGACTCACGGTGTTCATGGGAAGCTGATGAAGCCGCAAAAACGCATTTTCCAGATGCGGGAGGTATTGCTGATAGGAGACATCGGGGATCAGCACACCGATCTCATGAAAGCGGAGGCCGCGAGGCTCATCGTCCTCCAGCATCTCCCAGATTTTGCTCGCGATGATTTCCGCTTCGCGCACGATTCCGGGACATGCCAAAAACCTAATACTGGAGTCATTTTCCCAATGCACGACGTGCGAGGTCCGCGCTGGCGCGCGGGTCAGCGTATCCTGCTGCACACTTGCCAGCAGAGTGGGCCTGTCAGAATCGTGGCAATTGCTGAAATGCGATTCGAAATCGCAGTCAGTCAGCTCATTCAGCATCCGAAGGTATTCCCGGCCGGGTCGCGCCCAAAGCCTAAGCGCGGGAGTTTCGGTAGTTTCTTCCACGTCGAATGGATCGAGCGAGGCGTCGATGCCACTTTCAAGCTTGCTGTGCTGGCGCACAAGAAAGGAGCGTTCGCGCGGCGACGGATCGCGGACATCTTCCCAGAACTCGTAGCAAGGATTTAATGCGTATATGGTGAGTTCCGCTAGCTGTCCTATGAGTGACATCATTCGGACATACGCATGTCCGGCGTATGCCAGGCCAAAAAGATGGACAACCTCGGGAAATGCAGCCTTAAGTCTTTGGTGCGAAACCGTCTCGAATGCATCCGGCAGTAGCATCCAGTCTGATTCAGACTGGATGCCGGATTTGTCCCGCAATCGCCCTTGAGGATCAAAAGTAAAAGTCCATAGCAGCTTCTGCCATGGCTCAGTCTCGGATTGCGGATCGATGCCAGAACCCTGCTTCCACTTTTGCAGCATCGACTGACGTGAGATGGAATATTCCCGAAAGAGTCGCGCGAGACGGGCAGCTAGCCGGAAAGCTCTTACCTCCCTCTCGGCCTCGGTGCTTTGTTCGACTTCGATATAGTTCCGCACCGCCTCAAAGCCCGAAGTACCAGAGCGGATAAGCGCGCGAAGCTTCCCGAACAAAACCAGTTCCAGTTCTTCAACATCGAGAATGCGAATCGTTGGCTCAGCCTTTTCGACAGCCTGCGCAAGAAACCTCCGCAGGAAGGGAAAGTCCAGATTCGCCGCGATTCCGATCGCCTCGCTGAGCCGATGCTTGAGGTAGTGCTCGAGCACACGGCTGGGGACCACGATCGTCACTCGCTCGAGCGGGCGTATCCGTTGCCGAGCCGCGATTGCGGCAGCCAGCGGAGGAACCAGGCCCTCCAGCCGATTCGCGTAATGCAGACGGATCATTGGAAACGTGCCGGGTTAGATGGACAATCTAGCAGACCGGGACAGCAACGCAGAACTGTTGAAAGGAATCGGTCAACTAGCGAGCGGCGCCGCGTACAGCTATGGAGGTCGTCGCAAGTGGCGGCGTGGTGTCGATCGCGAGGGTGGCGCTCGACGGACCGGCGACTAGAGGTGCAAATTGGATCGTGACCGGATTGGTTTGCTTCGGCGCCAGCATGAACGAGCTCTCGCCGCCCTGCAGTGTGAACGGCGACCCCGGATCGAACGGATGGAGCGTCACGGTCATGATTCCGCGACCTGCATTGCGAAGCGTTATGGTCCTGGCCGCGACTGCGCCCGGATGCGCAACCATCGCGATGGTGCGCGGCGCCGACAATCTCCCGGGCTGCACCGTCCCGCTAACCATTACCTTCAACTGCGGATGCCTCGGGTCGCTGCTGGTGATCGGCAGCGGCTGAGCGGCCGCTCCAACCACGTCAGGGCTAAAGGTGATGCTCACGGTCGCGCTGGCGCCGGGCTCCAGAGAGTACTCACCACCGTTGCTGACGCTGAAGGGCGAATCGATGTCGCCCACATTAACCACGAGAGCGGAACTGTGGCTCAGATTTCTGATCATCAAGTTCCGCGATGTCGATGGCATCCCCACGCCCAGGGCAGCGAAACGAAGCGCGCCGGCAACATTTAGCGTGCCGCCCGCGGTCGGTTGCGGAACGGGGGTCCGAGTCGGCGCGAGGGTCGGTATCGCGCTCGCTGTGGCGGTCACCGTCGCAACCATCGTCATCGTCGTAGTCGCGGTAGGATTGATGGTGGCGGTCGCGGTGGGCGCTTCGCTCGGCGTCGCGGTTTGAATCGCAGTTTCAGTGGGCGTGACCGCCGGGGTACTCGTCACGGTTGGCGTTGCCGTTATGGTTCCGGTAGCTGCGATGGTTGATGTCGCGGTAACCGTAGCCGTCGCCGTGCGAGTCGGGGTTGCAGTGATCGTCGTGGTTTGCGTCGAGGTTGCGGTCGCAGTCGGCGTGGGCGTCGCTGTGCGAGTCGCGGTGATGCCAGCCGTTGGCGTGCTGGTCGCAGTGACGGTCACTGTACGCGTTGCAGTTGCCGTCGCCGTCGTGGATGTGGTCTGTGTCGCAGTCGTCATAGGCGTCGCAGTTCTCGTCTGAGTCGCGGTCGGTGTCGCAGTAGCGCTCGTGGTCGAGGTTCGCGTCGGCGATGAAGTGGCCGTCACGGTCAAGGTTGCAGTCGGAGTTGCCGTAATCGTCGCCGTGAGCGTCGCAGTCGGCGTGGCGGTCAGTGTCGCGGTGGCGGTGCTTGTGGCGGTTCTCGTCACCGTAGGTGTCGCGGTAGCCGTCGAAGTTACTGTCGGCGTTGCAGTGGCGGTAGCGGAAGCGGTCGCAGTAGCTGTTCGGGTCGGGGTTGCCGTAGCTGTGGCGGTACGGGTCGGGGTGCTGGTCGGGGTTGCGGTAGCGGTCGCTGTACGCGTTGCGGTACTGGTCGGCGTCGCTGTGGATGTGGCGGTCGCCGTTGCCGTTCGCGTCGGCGTCGCGGTGGCCGTCGCAGTACGCGTGGCAGTGGCGGTCGCTGTCGCAGTCGGTGTCGAGGTCGCAGTCGGCGTCGGGCTGGCCGCGAGCCAGCCCTTCACCGCGGTCGCGAAGGTGTTGAAGTCAATGGTGCCCCATCCGGTGGCCTGGTCGTAACCCGGCCCGGCGGTGAACCCGGACACGCCGTTGAAATTGTTGTTGCCGCTCGTGACATCGCGAAATCCGGCAGTCGCGTACTGCGAATTCGCGAGGCCATAGATGATCGAATTGAAGTTGCCGAGCCGAGTGGTGGCTGCTTTCTGCGCGATGACGCGGGAGAATCCTGCCCATATCGGCGCCGACAGACTGGTTCCACCGATACAGCATGCGATGACCCCGTTGCCGCCTTCATCATGTGCCCAGAAAACTCCCGGCGAGTTCGGGCTCGCGATCAGCGCAATATCCGGCACATCGCGCACGCCGTCATTTGGTACGCCCGATCCGCTCTGATACGAGGGCTTGCTGAAATACTGGCTCGCGCCGCCGCCGGTCGAACCGCTGCCGTCGTTCCATGCACTTTCCGATGTATGACCGGAATCATTGCCGCCCGAGAAGGTCGGAGTGAACTGGGTGCCTCCGACCGAAGTGACATAGGGGTCGGCCGACATCTCATTAACCGAGCGCGACGTGTTCAGGCCACAAGAGCTGTTGAGGTTCGCCGCGCCGTCGTCGCCCGCGGAGACGAACACGCTCTGCCCCTGCGCCGCCGCTTGTTGGAAGAGCGGATCGAGAGTCCCTTCGACAAACCCTGCGCTGGGCGCGCAGAAGGTAAAGCTGATGCTGATGGCGCCGCATGCGTTGTCGTTGACCGCGCCGCTGATGTCGCTCACGAGGTTGCTGCCGAGGTGGAAGACGATCGAGGAACCTGGCGCGGCGGCGTGCGACCATTGCAGGTCGAGCTCCGCCTCTTCCTCGGCATTACCGATCCCCGGATTAGTGCCGTGCAATTCACGACTATAGGAAATCGATGGCAGCCCAAACTGGCTGGCGAAGGTCGTCATCGTCGCATCGACGAAGTCCGAGGTCCCGACAATGGCGATGCAGTCGCCGGTCCCGTCACTGCCGCTGCCGACGGTTTCGTCATAGAAGGTGCGAAGGTCGCTTGGGCCAAATGACTCCAACCCTCCGACGATCACGTCTGGGGCGGCCTCAAGGTTCCTGGAGCCGTCGCGTTCGACTTGCGCCAGATCGAGGAGCGATTTGCGGCGAGCCGAGGCGGCCGGTTCCTTCGACGTCAGCGCGCCCCTCGGCTGCGTCACCGGCACCGCCCGCGTCATGTTGTCCATGCCCACAACGGCCCCGATGGTACCCACTAATTTCTGTGGGATGACCGGGTCCGACGTATTGGCGAACAGACTGCCGTCGCCGAAGCGCGCAATCCTCACCTCGAAGGTATGCTCGGTCTGCGCGACGCTTCCGCTGAAGTCCAATGCTCCAGGCTCATGATTCGTGATGATAAAGCCTTCGTTGCTCAGCCATGATTCAAGTGCGCGAATCTGTGCTGGTGTAGGACCGAAGCGCCGGGCGAACTCGCCGGTCTTGAGCCATTTGTGGTAGCTGGGCGAGGCCGGATTCTGCTGATCCGCTAGAAGCCTCGTAAGAGCCCTTTGATTGCGGATGGCATAGCGGATCTGCATCTGCATGTGGGCGTTAGGCTCCGCATCGTGCAGCGCAGTAAAAAATTCGGCTTGGGGCGGATGGTTTCCGGATAGTCTAACCCCGTCCTCCGCGTAGCTAGTGGTCAGTTGGTGTTGAGCGGCAGGAAGCGCAAAGGCGCATAAGATAAGCGTCAGCGCCACAATTCGGCCAAAATAGCTCAGCAGATGGCGCGATTGTCCCCCCGACAGCCGCATGCCCTCAAGCAATTAAGGAACCATCGAAAAGTCGAGCGATTACATAGACATTTGATGTGACGCGACATTGAATCGTCACTTCGATGCTACGTTCGACACGCGTCCGCTACGCTATTTGCCTACTTCGCCGTGCCGGATACCGCGATCGATGCGCTGGTCGCCGGATTGGCCGTCGTCACCACGACGCTTCCTTGTGCCATCCCGGCCGTCAATGGTCGGAACTGAATCGTGATCGGCTGCGATTTGCCCGGCACTAGCCAGAATGACACCGGTCCTCCCATCAAAGTGAATGGCGCACTCCCTCCGGATGTTTGTGCGATTCCCGAAATCACCCCATAGCCGGAATTCCGAATCATCACCGTTTTCGTGACCACCGTGCTCATCGAGGTCCTCAGCGAAACCGCCGACGGCATCGTCAGCCTACCCCCTCGAACGGATGCCGATAGCTGCACCCCGACGCGCGAATGCCTCGGGTCGCTGCTCGCGATTTGAACCGTCTCCGCGATGGTCCCCGTAGTGCTGGGCATCAGGAAAACGCCCACGGTGATGCTCGCCATCGGCGCGAGCGAATACTGCCCCGCCCCCGAGATCGTGAACGGCGCCGCCACCGCGCCCACCTCGAGTGAGAGCGATGAGGTGCGGCTCAGGTTGCGAATCACCAATGGCTTCATCATGCCGGGACGACCGGTCGCGGTGGCCGGAAATTTCACTTTCGTCGGTATGCTTAGCACTCCTCCCGACGGGGTTGGCGTCGGCGTCGGAGTCGCGGGCGTGGTCGGCGTGGGAGTCGCGAGGCTCGGATTGATGATCCTCGAGGCGGCATCGATGAAGGCATCGAAATCGACCGAGCCCCATCCGCTTGCCTCGTCATAGCCCGGTCCCGCATTGAAGCCCGGCACCTGGTTGTAGCCGTTGTTGCCGATAGTCACATCGTGAAATCCCGCGCCGGCGTATCCATTGTTGGCCAGCTCATAGATGATTGGGCTCAGGTTTCCGAGCCGCGGCTCGCCCGCTTGCTCCGCGATAACGCGCGAGAGCCCCGCCCATAGCGGGGCCGACAGACTGGTGCCGCCGACGCAGCACACGACTTGGGCGCTGCCGCTCATATCATGTCCAAAGAACGCGCCTGGAGAATTAGGGCTCGCCATCAGCGCGACGTCTGGAATATCGCGCGCGCCGTCGTTGGGAACTCCGCTTCCGTTCTGATAATCGGGCTTGGCGAAGACCGCGCTCGCGCCGCCGCCGCCCGCGCCGCTGATATCGTTCCAAACACCTTCCGCGATGTATCCGGTGTCGTTGCCCCCCGAATATTTCGCGTTGAACTGCGTGCCGCCGACCGAGGTGACATTCGGATCCGCCGACATCTCATTCACCGACGGATAGTTGTTCACGAAGCATTTGCCGCTGGCCGGATCGAAGCCGAGTCCTGCCGCGCCCTGATCGCCCGCGGAAACGAATACGCTCTGCCCCTGCGCGGCGGCTTGTTGGAACAGCGGATCGATGACACCTGTGATAAACGCGGCCGACGGTCCGCAGAATCCGTAGCTGATGCTGATCGCACCGCATTGGTTGTCGTTGACCGCGCCCGAAATGTCATCGACCAGGTATCCGCCGAGGTAATAGACGATGGCGGCGCCCGGTGCAGTGGCGTGCGCCCATTGCAGGTCGAGTTCCGCTTCGACTTCGGCGCCATTGATGCCGGGATTGGTGCCGTGGACCTCACGCGTGTAACTAATGGGCGACAAATTAAACTGAGTGGTAAACGCACTCATGGTGGAGTCGAGAAAGTCCGAGATGCCGACCACCGCGACACAATCGCCGCCGCCGTCGCGGCCAGGCGCGGGCTTTTCATCATAGAAAGTGCGCAGATCGTTCGGGCCGAAGGCCTGATTGCCGCCGACGATCGCATCGGGCGAAACGAATGCGTCGTTCGGTCGGCTCGCCGGCACCGCACGCGTCATGTTGTCGAGGCCGGTCACTGCGCCGACCACATTTGCGAATCGAGCCGGAATAAACGGATCGGAAGTATTCCCGTATGCATTCGCGAAGCGCGCGATTTTTATCGCGAAGGTCCGCTGTGCCTGATCGACGCTGCCGCGGAACTCGATATAGCCGGGCGCCAGGTTGCTCACCTCGAAACCTTCGTTGCCTAACCATTCGGTGACAGCTTTGACCTCGGGCCTGGTCGGTCCGAAGCGACGAAAGAATTCGCCGGTCGTGAGCCACTTATGATAGTTGGGCGAAGTGGGATTCTGCTGCTCTGCGAGCAATCGCTGGAGGGCGGCCTTGTGCCGCAGCGCGAATCTGATCTGCAGGTTGAGTTTGGTATTCGGATTGGCGGGCGATGCCGCAACCGCCGATTCTGCCGCGATCGGATGATTGCCGGCCACTGCCGTGCGATCGTCTCCATAGCTGAAACTTAACAGACAGCTGAGCCCGAGCGGTCCGAGCAGGAAGAATCCGATCAAAAACGCGAGCTGCTTTTTCTCAAGGCGAGTGAGTGGATGATGCGGCGACATGGCCCCCCGGAAACCGCGCGTCAAGGCGCTGGGCCGCGTGATTTCGCCGATCGAGATTGCTTGAGATCGCGCTTCGGTGTGCGGCC
>Ga0335081_10022679_pt1 | contig 10156 bp, 6 predicted proteins | sample Lox_Sample_35_FD_206713 | JGI IMG/M metagenome (GOLD analysis project Ga0335081, IMG submission 206713) | Soil microbial communities from Loxahatchee National Wildlife Refuge, Florida, United States - Lox_Sample_3.5 | ecosystem: Environmental > Terrestrial > Soil > Wetlands | place: USA: Florida... | reverse complement strand
GGCCTCACCTGCGATCCGGCCGACGGAAGGTGCAAGGCCGTCGATCTCTGTGCGGGCGTGACCTGTCCCGCGCCAGCGGACCTCTGCCACCTGCCGGGCGCGTGCAATCCCGCGACCGGCTTCTGCTCGACCCAACCGCTGAAGGCGTGCCCGGACGGACAGCAGTGCGACCCCGCCGACGGCACGTGCAAGACTCCCTCGCTGTGCGTGGGCGTCGTCTGCCCGGTCAGCGACGCGTGCCACCTGGCGGGCAGCTGCGATCCGGCCAGCGGCGCCTGCTCGCCGCAGACGGCGAAGCCATGCTCTTCGGGCGAGGCGTGCGATCCGGCCGACGGACAGTGCAAGCCGGCCGCGGTGCTGGTCCCGCGGCCGCAACTCGCCAAGGCGCTGGCCCTCGCGTCGCTCAACGCACTCGCCTTCGACGCCGCCGGCGCGCTCTATGCCGCCGGCTCGCTCGCGGGGACTCAGACCCTCGACGGGATCCCGGTGAGCTCCGCTGGCGACACCGACCTGCTGCTCGCCAGGTACGATCCGGCCACGCGGAGCGCCGCGTGGGCGGTGAGCTTCGGCGATGCGTCCACGCAACTGGCGCAGGGAGCGGCCGTCACCTCGAACGGCGTGCTCGCGGCAGTGGGCACGTTCAGCGGCACGATGGCGTTCGGCAACAGCACGCTGTCGAGCGCGTCGGCGATCGACTTCCTCGCCGCCGTCGATACCGCGCGCGGGCGCGGGCTCTGGGCGAGGCAGTTCAACGACGGCTCCAACGGCAAGATCCAGGCGGTCGCATCGAACCCGGGCTCTCCCACCAATCGCATCGCCGTCTGCGGGAAGGCGAGCGCGGCCGCGACCGATCTGGTGGGCCCGGGCGCGGCGTTCGCGGGCGCGAGCGACATCGTCATCGCGGTCTTCGACTCCGCCGGCACCCGGATGTGGGCCGCGCAGCTCGGCTCGACCGGCAACCAGGAGTGCGACGCGCTGGCCCTCGACGGCAGCGGCGACGTCTATGCCGCCGGGAAGTTCGACAGCGCGTCGCTGACCTTTCCAGGCAGCGCGCCATTCACGCTCACCGGCCCCGGTTCCTCTACGAAGAAGTACGTCTGGGTGGCGAAGTTCGCCGGTGCCGGCAGCGGCGGCGCGGCGGCCACGGTCGCGGCGGCCGCTTTCGCCGACACCGGAAACGGCACGCCCCTCTCGTTGGCCGCCGACGCATCCGGCAGCGTCGTGGTCGGCGGCACCTTCACCGGCACGCTCACGGTGGGCAGCACCGCGATGCCCAGCGCCGGCGGCACCGACGCATGGATGGCAAAGCTCGATCCCTCGGCCGGCTTCGCGCCGTCGTGGGCCGTGCGGCTCGGCGGCGCCGGTGGCGACGCGGCGAACGCTCTGGCGGTGGATTCGGCCGGCAACGCCATCGTCACCGGCGGCTTCCAGCGGACCACCACCGGCGCCGCAGCGCTGACGGCCAGCGGCACCACTGCCTCCGACGTCTTCGTGCTGGAGATCGGCCCCGGCGGCGATACGCGCTTCGCCGCCGCCTACGGCGATGCCAACCCGCAGACCGGCACTGCGCTCGCCGTTTTCCAGACCTCGGTGGCATACGGCGGCACGTTCTCCGGCACCCTCGATTTCGGCTCGCCCGCCGGCGCGCTCGCCGTTCCCACCAGCGACACGCAGGCCTTCCTCGTCTTCGCGGAGCTCTCGCCGTGAGGGCCGCGCTCGTCCTGCTGCTCCTTGCCGCCGCGGCGCGCGCCGAGCGCGTGCTCGACATCCTCGAATACCGCGTCGAAGGCGTCGAGAACCTTTCGAACGAGGAGGTCGAACGGGCGGTGATGCCGTTCCTCGGGCCGCAGCGGCCCATCGGCGACATCGAGCTGGCGCGGGCCGCGCTGGAGAAGGCCTACTCCGACAAGGGCTACCAGTCGGTGACGGTGGCGATTCCGCCGCAGACGGTGCGGCAGGGCGTGGTCGTGCTCAAGGCCACCGAAGGCAAGGTGGGCCGGCTGCGCGTCCGGGGGTCGCGGTGGTTCCTGCCCAGCGAGATCAAGAGCGAGGCGCCGTCGCTCGCGGAGGGGGCGGTTCCGAACTTCAACGACATCGTCCGCGACATCGTGGTGCTCAACCAGATGCCGGACCGCCGCGTGACGCCGGCGCTGCGGGCGGGAGCGGTTCCAGGGACCATCGACGTCGATCTCAACGTGCAGGACCGCCTGCCGCTGCACGGCTCGGTGGAGCTCAACAACCGCTACAGCGCCGGGACCACGCAGCAGCGCCTCATCGGCACGCTCCACTACGACAACCTCTGGCAGAAGGGGCACGAGCTGAGCCTCTCGTTCCAGGTGGCGCCGCGGCGCACCAGCGATGGCGAGGTCTTCTCCGGCTCGTATCTCGCGCGGGTGACGCCGTGGCTCAGCCTCACCGCCACCGGCATCGTGCAGAACAGCGACATCTCCACGCTCGGCAGCACCACCGTGATCGGCCGCGGGCGCATCTTCGGCGGGCGCGCCACCTTCACGCTTCCGTCGGGCGCCGACTGGTTCCAGACGCTCTCGGCGGGCGTCGACTACAAGCACTTCGGCAAGGAGATCGACAGCGACCCGTTCTCGACGCCCATCGTCTACTGGCCGCTCTCGATCCAGTACGCGCTCGCCGGCGAGCTGTCGCTGGCGCTGTCGCTGGTGGCCAACCTGCGCGGGCTGGGCAACGGCGACGACGCGTTCGACGCCCGAAGGTACAAGGCCACCGGCAGCTTCTTCTACCTGCGTGGCGAGGCGTCGCGGACGCAGGAGCTGCCCCGCGGGCTGCAGCTCTTCGCGCGGCTGCAAGGGCAGGTCGCGACCGATCCGCTGCTCCCGTCGGAACAGTTCGCCGCCGGAGGCGCCGAGTCGGTGCGCGGCTACGTCGAGGCGCAGGCCGCGGGCGACTCCGGCCTGATCGGAACGCTCGAGCTGCGCAGCCCGGCTCTTTGGGGAGATCTACGCGTGCACGCCTTCTTCGATGGCGGGCGCGTCTCGCAGCTCGATCCGCTGCCCGAGCAGAGCCACGTCTTCTTCCTCTGGAGCGCCGGCGCGGGCGCGCGGGTGCGGCTGTTCGACCGCCTCGCCGGCTCGCTCGATCTGGCCGAGCCGCTGCGGACCGAGGGCGCAACGCCGCGCGGGCGGCTGCGGGGCCATTTTCGCGTGCAAGGGGAATTCTGATGAAGAGCATCGTGTGCGTCGTCGCACTGGTCGCGCTCTGGCCCCTTTCGGCGCAGGCGTGGTGGAACGAGGAATGGACGGGCCGCAAGCCCATCCGCATCGACACCAGCGCTGCCGGCGCCAGCATCACCGACCCGATCGGAAGCGCGCCGGTGCTGCTGCGGCTGCACGCGGGCAACTACAAGTTCGAGCTGGCGAAGGAGGACGGCAGCGACCTGCGCTTCGTCGCGGGCGACGACAGGACGCCGCTGCCGTTCCAGATCGAGAAGTACGACTCGCTGCTCGGCGAAGCGCTGGCGTGGGTATTGGTGCCCGATCTCAAGCCGGGGACGAAGACCGAGATCTGGCTCTATTACCGCAACCCGAAGGCGGTGCCCGCCGAGGCCGCGAAGGACGTCTTCGAGCGCCAGGGAATCACCGCGTATCACTTCGCCGAGAAAGGCTCGATCGCCGGCAGCGACGGCGCGCTCATCGGCCGCGGCGCGGTGTTCGACGGAACCGCGACGTTCACGGCGAAAGAAGCGGGCGCGAAAGGCACGTGGTCGGCGTGGATCAAGCCCGCCGGAGATGGTGCGATCTTCAGCCGCGACAAGTTCACGGCGGGGCTCGATTCAGGCAAGCCATTCCTTCAGCTCGGCGACGCTCGCGCCGCCGCAGAGAGCGCGCTCGTCGCCGGAAGCTGGCATCACTTCGCGGTCGAGCTGGGCGAGTCGCTGCAGCTGTTCGTCGACGGCGCGCCGGTGGCAAAGCTCGCAGGCGCCGTCGCCGCCGGCCCGCTCGTGGTCGGCGACAAGTTCAAGGGCGAGTTCGACGAACTGCAGATCGCCGGCGCCGGGCGCCCCGCCGGCTTCCTCAAGTTCGCCGCCATCTCGCAAGGCACCGACCCCGGCAAGCTCATCGCCTTCGGCCAGGACGAGGAGAACGCCGGCTGGTCGGGCGGGTACTTCACCATCATCATCAAGTCGGTCACGCTCGACGGCTGGGTGGTCATCGGCCTGCTCGGCATCATGATGGCCGTCAGCTGGCTGGTGATGATCACCAAGGCGCAGTTCCTCGGCCGGGTCCATCGCGCCAACGAGCGGTTCCGCCAGCGGTACGCGGCGGTGAGCGGCGACCTGGTCGGCGCGGTGGCGGGTCGGACGACGCTGCAGGAAGAGAAGGCGTCGTCGCTCTACCACCTCTGGCGCGTCGGCGCGGGCGAAGTCGCGAAGCGCAGCGACGGCACCCAGCCGCTCTCGGCCGAGGCGATCGAATCCATCCGCGCCAGCCTCGACGCCGCGCTGGTGCGGGAGAACCAGCGGCTCAACGAGCGCATGGTGCTCCTCACCATCGCCATCTCGGGCGGGCCGTTCCTCGGGCTGCTCGGCACCGTCGTCGGCGTGATGATCACCTTCGCGTCGATCGCCGCGGCCGGCGACGTCAACGTGAACGCGATCGCGCCGGGCATCGCCGCCGCGCTGGTCGCCACCGTGGCCGGCCTCGCCGTCGCGATTCCATCGCTCTTTGGCTACAACTGGCTGCTCACTCGCGCGAAGAACGTCACCGCGAATCAGCAGGTGTTCGCCGACGAGTTGGTGACGCAGCTCGCCGAAGCCTACAGCGAGGGGAACATCTTCACCGCGGCGCTGCCGAGAAAGGCGGCGTCATGAACGTCCAGACCGAAGACAAGCCGTACGACGACATCAACATCACGCCGATGCTCGACCTCGCGTACGTGCTGCTCGTCATCTTCGTCATCATGACGACGGCCACCGTGCAGGGCATGCGGGTGAACCTGCCGAAGGCGAGCCCGGCGAGGAGCCTGGCGAAGCCGACGACGAAGGCGATCACCGTCACCGAGGACGGCAAGGTCTTTCTCGACACCATCCCGGTCTCGCTTGGCGAGTTGGAGCAGCGGCTGGTGCAGCAGAAGGCGGTGACGCCCGAATTTCCCGTCGTGGTGCGCGGCGACGGCGGCGTGCAGTACCAGAGCGTCATCGATGTCCTCGACCTGCTCGGCAAGCTCAACATCACCACCGTCGGTCTCGCGACCAAGCCGCTGGTGAAGTGAATGGAGTTCCTGCGCAACAACGCGGTGGGCATCGGCGCGGCGGCGGTGCTCTTGTGCGGCGCCGCGGGGGCGATCCGCTTCATCGTCACCAACCGTGGCGGGCCGCCGCCGCCGCGCAGGGTGATGCAGTTCACCCTGGTGAACCTCCGGCCGCCGCCGGAGCCGGTGAAGCCGCCTCCCCCTCCGCCGCAGCGCGAGCCGGAGCCCGAGCCGGAGCACGCCACACGCGTCAACCTCAAGCCGAGCGACTTCACCCAGCCCGACCTGTCGCGGCCCGCACCCGCTCCGGGCGGCGGCCGCCTCGCGCTCGCCGCCGAAGGCACTCCCGGCGCGGGCGACGCCTTCAACCTCGCGGGCAATCCCGGCGGCAAGGGCCTGCTCTCCGGCGGCGGCCTGGGCGACGGCGAAGGCGACGGCGTCGGCGACGGCAGCGGCCAGGAGGCGCGCTTCGGCTGGTACTACGCGCGCATGGCGGGCGACATCGAGGCCGCCTTCCGCAAGCTGAAAGTGCTCTCGGCCGCGTCGGTGCGGGTCGAGATTCGCGTCTGGGCCGATGAAGGCGGCCGCATCAGCCGCGTCCAGCTCATCCGCTCCACCGGCGATGCGCGCGTCGACGAGGCGATCCAGAGCGTCGTCGGCACCCGCCTTTCCGAGCCGCCGCCGGCGGGCCTCGCCATGCCGATGATCGCGCGCCTCATCGCGCGCAGGCCGCAATGAGGAGGACCGCGTGAGGTTCGTTCTGCCGCTCTTGCTCGCCGCCGCGCCGCTGCTCGCCGCTGAACCGGAGCCCGACACGACGAAGCACGTCACCTACGTGCCCGAGTCGGTGAAGGCCGAGATCCGCGAGCAGCTCAAGCAGGAGGTGCTCGAGCAGGCGAAGCGCGAGGGCTGGGCGGCGCCGAACACCGTGCCGTCGTGGCTCTCGCGGCTGAAGCCCTTCGGCGACGTGCGGGTGCGCTTCGAGCGCGACCTGTTCGCAAAGGGCAATGCGGCGAGCGGCGACTTCCCCGACTTCAACGCCATCAACACCAACAAGCCGTTCGACGTGAACTTCGTCGATCCGTCGAACGAGCGGTACCTGAACGTGGACCAGGACCGAACGCGGCCGCGGCTGCGGGCGCATGCGGGGATGGAGGCCCAGCTCGGAAACGGCTTCTCCGCCATGGTGCGCGTCGGCACCGGCGAGAGCCCGAACCCCGGCTCGGCCAACCAGACCGTCGGCGGCGACTTCGCGAGATACGGCGTGTGGCTCGACGGCGCGGTGCTGCGATACACGGCGTTCGACGGCGGCCTCGTGGCGCGGCTTGGCAAGTTCGAGATCCCGTTCTTCAACACCGAGATGCTCTGGGCGCCGGACGTCAACTTCGACGGGCTGGCGGTGACCGTGCAGCGCGGGATCGCATTCGGGACGGCGGGCGCCTTCTCGCTCTACAACACGCCCTTCGGGTTTCCGCCCGAACAGCCGGAGAAGTTCGCCAGCCGCAGCCGCTGGCTGTACGCGGCGCAGGCCGGCGTCGAGGCTGCGGGGTTGAAAGTGGCCATCGGCTTCTTCGACTTCGACAAGGTCGAGGGCCGGGTCGGGGCCGCCTGCGACACGAACCTCGGCTTCGTCAGCTGCGACGGCGACGACTCGCGCCCTCCGTTCGCGCAGAAGGGCAACACGTACATCGCGCTGCGCACGCCGTCGGACGCCGCGCTCGCGCTGGAAGCGGCCGGCACGGTGCCGCGGTACCAGTTCTTCGGGCTGGCCAGCCGGTTTCGCGAGCTGACCCTCACCGGCCGCTACGGGTATGCGCTCTTGCCGCGGCTCCAGGCGGGCCTCGAAGGCGAGTTGGTCTGGAACGCGGGGTTCAAGCCCAGCCAGTTCCAGGACGCGCCGGCGCTCAACAACCGCGGCGCCATTCCCGACGGCGGCGTGATCGGTCCCTACAAGGGCGGCAACCACGGCATCCTCGGCCGCTGGTTCATCGGCACCGCCGCGCTCGCGAAGCCGGGCGATTGGCTCGTGCGCGTACAGTACCGGTGGGTCCAGTCCGACGCGGTGCTCGACGCGCTCAACGACCAGGACTTCGGCCTCGGCGGCACCAACCTCAAGGGCTACGGAATCGACGCGAGCGCCGCGCTCGGCGGCGGCATCACCTTTGCCGCGCGATGGCTGAGCGCGAACCAGATCGTCGGGCCGAAGTACGGCGCCGACGTCCTGCAGATCGATTTGGCGGCGAGGTACTGAATGATGCGAACCGCGCTGGCACTGATGCTGCTCTGCGGCGCCGCTTTCGGCGCCGATTCCATCGAGACCCGCCTGCGCGAGGCGCTGCGCTCGGCGACGCTCCAGCTGCGCACCGCCGAGGAGCAGCGCGACGCCCTGCAGGCGAAGAACGCGCAGCTGCAGAAGGACATGGAGTACCTGCAGGCCGACCTCAAGGCGGCGAAGCAAGCCACAGCGCGGCGGCCCGCGCGCGAACCCGAGGCGGCGCGCAAGCTTGCCGACGAGGTGGCCGCGAATGCGAAGCTCGCGGAGTCGGTGCAGCAGTGCCAGTCCGCCGCGCACGACGCGGACGAGGCGGCGAAGGCGAGGCTCGCAGAGCTCGACAAGCAGATCGACGCGTTGTCGAAGCGATCCACTTCGTGCGAGGCGAAGAACGCGCGCCTCTACCAGCTCGGCAAGGAGGTGCTCGACCGGTTCGCGAAAGAGAGCGGCGGGCCGGTGCTGCTCGGGCTCGACCGCGTCGAGCAGGAGAATGCCGCGCAGGATTACCAGGACAAGCTGCTCGAGCAGCGGGTGTCGCAATGAGCGCGCGCCTGATGCTGCTGGCGGCGCTGCTCGCGGGGAACATCCTGCGGCGCGAGGGCGCGCCGGGAACGCCGACCCCGCCGGATGCGGCCGCGGTCGCGGCAGCGGCGGCGGCGCGGCAGGCGCAGAGCCCGCTGCGGCAGGCGCTCGACGCCATCAAGCGGTGGCAGGCCGCGCAGGACGCCGCGCGCGCGGCAACGACCGCCTCCGGCGTTCCCGACGGACTCGGCCCGGGCGGGCTCGTCCTCGATCCCTCTTCGCCGCCCATCGGCGCGCAGGCGCCTTCGCAGACCACGCAAGGCGGCCTCGCGCAGGTGACCATCGAGCAGGAGCAGCAGCGCGCGGTGCTCAACTGGTCGAGCTTCAACGTGGGCCAGAACACCGACGTGCACTTCGACCAGACCGCCGGCGGCGCCGACGCCGCGAGCTGGGTGGCCCTGAACCGCGTCAACGATCCGTCGGCAGCGCCGAGCCGCATCCTCGGGAGCATCCACGCCGAGGGCCAGGTCTTCGTCATCAACCGCAACGGAGTCATCTTCGGCGCGGGCTCGCAGGTGAACGCCGGCACGCTGGTCGTGTCGGGCCTCGACCTGACGTCCGACTTCCTTCACTCGCCGCTCACCGCGCTCTCGTTCGCCGGCGGAACGGGCGCAGTGCAGGTCGACGCCGGCGCGCAGCTGACGTCGTCGCCCTTCGGCCGCGTGATGCTCCTGGGCGAGAGCGTGACCAACGCCGGCACGCTCTCCGCGCCCGACGGGCAAGTCATGCTCGCCGCCGGCGACAGCATCGCGTTCCAGCCGCCCACCGATCTGAACACGGTGCGCGGCTTCGGCCTGCCCGCCCTCACCGGCGACGGCTCGGTCCGGAATACGGGCATCATCTCCAGCCCGCGCGGCAACGTGACGCTCGCCGCCAATCGCGCCGCGCAGGACGGGCTCGTCACCGCCACCACCGGCGCGCAGGCCAACGGCACCGTCTTCATCGGCGTCAACGGCGGCGCGACCGAGCTGGGCCCGGGCAGCCTCACGCAGGTGCTGCCCGACCAGGGCGGCCAGCCGGTGGTCGGCACCGCCGATTTCAAGAGCTCGCAGATCACCGTGCGCGGCGATCGCATCGACGTCCTCGGGAGCATCTACGCTCCCTCGGGCGACGTGTCGCTCACGGCGGTGATGACGAGCGACCCGACCGGCTCGGGCAAGGACGACACGCAGATCACCGTCGGCGCCGGCGCGCGCATCGACGTCTCCGGCCTGCGCGACGTGTCGGTGGCGATGGAGCAGAACAGCATAGCCGCCGAGCTGCGCGCGAACGAGCTGCGCGACGATCCGATCCTGCGCAACATGCCCGGCCTGCGCGGCCGGCAGGTCTCCTTCGACGGCCGGCTCGGGGTGAATCCGCAGGTCGCCGACTTCTCGGGGTACTACGATCTGATCCAGCGCGACGTGACGCAGCTGATGACCGCCGGCGGCTCGGTGACGCTCGGCGCCAACAGCGTCGTCACGCGCGCGGGGTCGGTGATCGATCTCTCGGGTGGCAGCCTGCTCTATTCCGCCGGCTACGTGCGCAGCACCGACCTGGTCGACCTGAGCGGCAGGAGGACACCGATCGAGAGCGCGGTCCCCGGTGTCGTCTACGCGGGCATCGACGGCGACGCGGTGCTCGCGCACCCGCGCTGGGGCGTGACGGAGACGTTCGGCGCGATGCTGGCGCGAGCGCTGCCACACTGGGAGCCCGGGTACGAGCAGGGCGGCTCGGCCGGGTCGCTCCTGCTCACCACCAACGATCCCGCCTGGTACGACCCGCTCGCTCCGGGCCAGCGGCCGCCGTTTCCTTCGGGCACCGCGCAGACGCGCGTGTTCGACGGCGACGTCGTCGCGGACGTGGTGGTGGGACCGAAGCAGCGCGAGCTTCCCACCGGCTCGACCGACCCGACGCAGGTGTGGCGGCAGCAGCCGCAGCTCGCCACGCTCGGCCTGGGCCGCGCGGGCGACGTGTCGTTCGGCGCCGGCACCGGGGGCGACTTCCAGATCGTGCTGCCCCAGCGCTGGTTCGACGGCAAGACGTTCGGCGTGGTCAACATCGCCAGCGGCTACGACCCCAACGAGACGATCTCCAGCA
>Ga0335081_10022678_pt1 | contig 10156 bp, 9 predicted proteins | sample Lox_Sample_35_FD_206713 | JGI IMG/M metagenome (GOLD analysis project Ga0335081, IMG submission 206713) | Soil microbial communities from Loxahatchee National Wildlife Refuge, Florida, United States - Lox_Sample_3.5 | ecosystem: Environmental > Terrestrial > Soil > Wetlands | place: USA: Florida... | reverse complement strand
CTTCGACGTCGGCCAGATGGAGGATCTGTGGCGCGTTCCGGACGGCAATCGCTGCGCGACCAATCAGGTCCCCTACAGTCTCAACAACCGTCACATCGAGGCGGACGTTCTGCCGTGGTGCGCTCAGCACCACATGCCGCTGATGGCGTATTCGCCGCTCGGCGGCGACCGGCACCTGGTGGTCGGGGACAGCACGCTGACCCGGATCGGCGCCGCGCATGCCTGCTCGGCCGCCGCGGTGGCGCTCGCCTGGGTCATTCGCAGCGGCAACGTGATCGCGATTCCCGAATCGGGCTCTCCGGAGCATGTCCGGGAGAACGCGGCGGCGCTTTCGACGGCACTCACGCCGCAGGACCTCGCGACCTTGAATGCCGCATACCCGGGGCCGTCGGGCGCAGGAGAAGCGAATTGAAACCGACCGTCGCGGCGCTGGCGCTCGCCGCCTGCAGTCCTTTGATCTGCCTGGCGGACGCGCCGCAGGCGAAGACCCCGGAGCACCTCCCGTCCATTTCCGCAAAAACTCAGGCGATGCGGCACATGCCGGGTCTCCTCGACCTGTACTGGGATGAGAAGAGTGGCCGGCTGTTCCTCGAGATCCCGCACCTCGACGCCGAGCTCCTCTATCTGGAGTCGCTCCCCTACGGCGTGGGCTCCAATGATCTCGGTCTCGACCGCGGACAGGTATCGAGGGCACGCATCGTTCGCTTCGAGCGCATCGGCCCGAAGGTGCTGCTGGTCGAGCCCAATCAGCAATTCCGCAGCTCCTCGGACTCCGCGGCCGAGCAGCTCGCGGTCACGCAGTCCTTTCCCGAGTCGGTGCTCGCCGGGTTCAAGGTCGAGGCCGAGGAGACGGGCGTGGCGGGCCGGCAGCCGGCGGTGTTGGTCGACGCGACCGACTTCTTCGTGCGCGACGCCCACAACGTCGCCGAGACGCTGGCAAGAAACAAACAGGACAGCTACAAGCTCGACCAGGCACGCTCGGCCGTTGCGCTCGATGGCACCGCCGCATTTCCCAACAACGTCGAGGTCGAGGCCATCCTGACCTTCGCGGCGGAGGCGGTCGGCAAGAGCCGGCTGCTCGATGAGGTGACGCCCGATCCGCACGCGCTCACCGTACGGGAGCATCAGGCGTTCATCGCCCTGCCGGCTGCGGGCTTCGCTCCAAGGAGTTTCGATCCGCGCGCCGGTTTTTTTGACCTGACCTACCGGGACTATACGGCGCCGCTCGGCGCGCCCGTCGAGCAGCACCTGATCATGCGCCACCGCCTGCTCAAGGAGGATCCCGCCTGCACCGAGCGCTGCAAACCGCTCGCGCCGATCCGCTACTACCTCGACCGCGGCGCGCCCGAGCCGATTCGCTCGGCGCTGCTCGAGGGGGCGCGCTGGTGGGATCAGGCGTTTCAGGCGGCCGGCTGGGCGCCCGGAACCTTCCAGGTCGAGCTGCTGCCGGAGGGCGCCGACCCGATGGATGTCCGCTACAACATCGTCCAGTGGGTTCATCGCTACACCCGTGGATGGTCGTACGGCTTTCCGGTAGCCGATCCGCGCACGGGCGAGATCATCAAGGGCAACGTCACGCTCGGGTCGTTGCGCGGCCGGCAGGACTACCTGATCGCCGAAGCGTTGCTGTCGCCGTACGGCAAGGGCGGGGCGGACGCCGCGCAGAGCGATCCGATGAGCGCGATGGTGCTGGCGCGCCTGAAGCTGCTCGCGGCCCACGAGGTCGGGCACACCCTCGGCCTGGCGCACAACTTCGCCGCCAGCTCCTATCCCCACACTCCGGCGCAATCGGTATCGGTCATGGATTATCCGCACCCGTGGATCAGGCTCGACCGCGACGGCGCGCCCGACCTCTCGCAGGCCTACGCCGCCAACATCGGCGACTGGGACCGAGTGGCCATCAACTACGGCTACCGGCAATTCGCCAGCCAGGCGCAGGAGTCGGCCGGGCTCGAGCGCATTCTCCGCGACGCGGCCAAGAGCGGCCTGGTCTACATCAGCGATGCCGATGCGCGCGCGCTGAGCAGCGCCCACCCCTATGCGCACATGTGGGACAACGGCCCCGATCCGGCCGCCGAGCTCGAGCGGATCCTCACCGTGCGCGCCGCGGCGCTGGCGCGCTTCGGTGAGAATGCGATCCGCCGGGGCACGCCCATGGCCCAACTCGAGGACACGCTCGTGCCGCTCTACCTGCTGCATCGCTATCAGGTGGACGCGGCGGTCACCGAGATCGGCGGCCTCGATTATCGCTACCAGCTGCGCGGTGATGGTGCGCCGGGTCCGGCGATCGTCAGCGCCGAGGCGCAGCAGCGCGCGCTGACGGCGGTGCTGAAGACACTGTCCCCGGAGTTCCTGACGCTGCCCGAGCCGCTGCTGAAAGTGCTGCCGCCACGCCCGCCGGGCCTGCCCGCCACACACGAAGCCTTCCCCTCGAGGACGGCGCCGGCCTTCGATCCGATCGCGGCGGCCGAGTGCGCCGCCGATCTGACGCTCGCCGGGCTATTCAACCCGCAACGCGCGGCACGCCTGGTCGAATACGCAGCGCGCGATCCGAGGAATCTCACGCTCGAGGCGGTGATCGACGGCGCGCTCGCGGCCAGCGGCCAGGCGCCGCGCGGCGGCGGGCTGATTCAGGCCGTGCAGCGCGCGGTGCACGTGCGCACCGTCGAAGCCTTGCTGACGCTGGCCGCCAACACCAGCGCGCCGGCCGAAGTGCGGGCGGTAGCGCAGGCGAGGCTCACGCAGCTCAGGCGCCAGGCCGACACGCGCTCGGCGACCGGCGCGTACCTCGCCCATCGCATCGATCTGTACTTCGCCGGGCCGGAGAAATTCGCGCCCGCGGAGCCGGTCGAGGCACCGCCCGGGATGCCGATCGGAGAGGAGGAGGAGGAGTGATCGAGCCGCTGCGCGGCTCACTCGTAGCAGGGACCGATCTCGCGCACCTCGACCGTGGCCCACTGGGCGGCCGGACACTCGGCGGCGATCGCCAGCGCCTCCTCGAGGGTGTTCACGTCGAGCAGGAAGAATCCCCCGACGAGCTCCTTCGCCTCGGTGAAGGGTCCGTCGACCACGAGGCGCTTGCCGCCGCGCATCGAGAGGCGTGCGCCCGCGGACTTCAGCGAGTTGGTGGCGAGCAGCACGCCCCGCTCCTCGAGGCTGCGGGAGTACGCGAGCATGCGGTCGTAGACGGCCTCCCCGGCCTCGCGCCCGCGCTCCTGCCGCTGACCGGGCGGCTCGACGATCAACAGCATGTAGGACATGGTTACTCCGTTCAGCCGCGCACGCAGGCGGCGGCGCGGTCGAGCAGCAGGCGGCTCTCGCGCGCATTGCGGGTGAGCTGCGCGGCACGCTCGAACTCCCCGCGTGCCTCGGCGTAGCGGCCGAGCTTCGCCAGGAGGTCGCCGCGCACGCTCGGCAGCAGGTGATAGGACCTGAGCGTGCCTTCTGCCGCCAGCCGGTCGGCCAGCTCGAGCCCGGCCGCGGGCCCGTAAGCCATCGACACCGCGACCGCGCGGTTGAGCTCGACCACGGGCGTCGGCATGAGGCGCACCAGCTCGTCGTAGAGCGCGGTGATGTAGACCCAGTCGGTGTCTTGCGCGGTGGCCGCGCGTGCGTGACAGGCGGCGATCGCGGCCTGCAGCAGATACGGCCCACGGGTCTCGCCGAGCGCCTCGCCGCGCGCGAGCGCCATCAGGCCCCGGTGGATCAGCACCCGGTCCCAGAGCGCGCGGTTCTGCTCGAGGAGCAGCACCGGCTCGCCGCTGGCGTTGGTGCGCGCGCGGATGCGCGAGGCCTGGATCTCCATCAACGCGACCAGCCCGTGCACCTCGCTCTCCCCGGGCGCGAGAGCGGCGAGAATGCGGCCGATGCGCAGCGCCTCCTCGCACAGCGCCGGCCGCATCCAGTCCGACCCCGCGGTCGCCGAATAGCCCTCGTTGAAGACCAGATAGATGACCTCGAGGACCGAGGAGAGCCGCCGCCGCAGCTCCTCGCCGCGCGGAATCTCGAACGGCACGGCCGCCTCGCTCAGGGCGCGCTTGGCGCGCACGATGCGCTGCGCGATGGTGGGCTCGGGCACGAGGAAGGCGCGGGCGATCTCGGCGGTGGTGAGCCCGCCGAGGAGCCGCAGGGTGAGCGCGGTGCGCCCCTCGGTGGGCAGCAGCGGATGGCAGGCGGTGAAGATGAGCCGCAGCAGATCGTCGCCGATCTCGTCGTCGGCGGCTGCCTCGACACTGTCGCTGCGCTCCTGGTCCATCTCGAGCTCGCTGCTAAGGGCTGCGTGCTTGCGCGTCAGCATGCGCTGGTGGCGCAGCCGGTCGATGGCGCGGTTGCGCGCGGTCGCCATGAGCCACGCCCCCGGCTTGTCGGGGATGCCGCTCGCCGGCCACTGCTCGAGCGCCGTGACGAGCGCATCCTGCGCGAGCTCCTCGGCAACTCCCACGTCGCGCGTCAGCCGCGCCAGCGCGGCGATGAGCTTCGCCGACTCGATCCTCCAGACCGCATCGATGGTGCGTCGGACTTCCGCGGCCTGCATGGCTGCGGATGACATCATCGCCAGCTGCACGGCGCAAGCGAGGATCACTCAGGCACTTTTCCGGGCCGGCGCGGGGGCGAGCGCTTCCGCGGGCTTGGCGCAGTTGACCATCCAGGGCGTGCCGAAGCGGTCGGTGCACATGCCGAAGCGATAGGCCCAGAAGGTCTCCTGGATCGGCATGGTGATGCTGCCGCCCTCGGACAGGGTGCGGAACAGCCGCTCGGCGTCACCGGGCCGGTCGGCGCTCGCCATGACATTGAAGCCCTGCGGCTTCTGGTAGCGATCGGACGGCACGTCGCACCCGAGGAGCGCGTCGTCACCGAAATCGACCCGCGCGTGGATGATCTGATCGCGCACTTCAGGCGCGGCCTGCGCAGCGCCCGGCGCTTCGCCATAGGTCATCGAGAAGACGATCCGGCCGCCGAAGGTGGCGGCATAGAACTTGAAGGCCTCGTTGCAGTTGCCCCTGAAGTGCAGGTGCGTGAGGGTGGTCGGCATGGCAGGCTCCTTACTGAGGGTTGAGTTTAGGGACATCCCGGTCGCCCGGAACGCCCGGCGGTCGCAACGGCGTGTCGGGTCGACGCGCCGGTCAGTTTCTCGTGATGCGCTCGGCGCGGTTCTGTTGCTGCGCGCGCAGCTCCGGGGTCAGGGCGGGACCGAAGTCCTCGGCTTCGAATACGCGGCGGATCTCGATCGTCTCGCTGGACTTCTGGAACGGTGAGCGGCGGATCCATTCGACCGCCTCGTCGATGGAGCGCACCTGCCACAGCCAGAAGCCGGCGATCAGCTCCTTGGTCTCGGCGAAGGGGCCGTCGATCACCGTGCTCTTGCCGCCGCCGAACTGGACGCGTACGCCCCGCGCGCTCGCCTGCAGCCCTTCGGCCGCGAGCAGCACGCCGGCCTTGACCAGCTGCTCGTTGAACTTGCCCATCTCGGTGAGGAGCGCCTCGCTCGGCAGTACCCCGGCCTCCGAGTCCTTGTTCGCTTTGACGATCACCATCACTCGCATGTCGGGTCTCCTTGATCCGGGTAGGGTCGCGGGCGCGATTGCCCGTTGTTCATACCTAAGACGAATGAGGAGGCCGAATATCGACCGGCGCGAGGGGCGGGAAGCGCGGTTCCGGGCTAAGTCGCGGAAAGTACTTCGAATTATTCCTGCTCGAGAGCGAACGGCGTGCCCTGCGGCCGCGGCTCATCGAGCCGTACGCGAAACACGCAGCGCCCGTGCCCGGCCTGGAAGCGCTGCTCGCGCACCACCTTGAACCCGAGCAGCCGCTCGAGGGTGTTGACCGAGACGCTGCAGATCGCCGGATGCTTCTGCGCCACGCTGAAGAACGGGCAGTTGCGCTCGATCAGGGCAGGCGCGCCGCCGCGCCACTCGACCTGCATGTAGGCGTCCTTTTCCTCGTACAGCGAGCTCAGGGCTTTGAGCTTGTGCCGCAGGGAGCGTCCCTCGAGGAGCGGCGCCCAGCGCGCCACGCGTGCATCGGTCATGCGGGCGAGGATCTCGACCACGCCCGCGCCGCCGAAGCGCTCGAGCACGTGCTGGAGGAGCTCGACCGAGAGCTCGTCGTAGTGCTTGGGGAACAGATGCTCCGCCGCCGCACTCAGGCGGTACCGCCGCGAGGCGGGACCGGGCCTGGGTGCAGAGGCATCGGCCGTGGCGGCGGGTCCGGCCTGCGCCGGCGCGCCGCTCGTGGCCACCCAGCCGGCGCGCACGAGCTCCCCGATCTGCTGCCGTACGGCCTCATAAGTGATATCGAGTCCCGCGGCGAGCTCGCGCATCGTCCTCGGACCTGCGCGCTTCAACGCCTGCAGGAGCGCGGAAGGTACCGCCACGGCGGCCGGACGCCCGGCGCCGCCGCGCGTCGCGACGCGCCGCCCGCGAGCCTTCGCTAGTCGCGCTTTTCGGCGGGCCATGACACTCCCACGCCGTAGCCGTAGACGAGTGTTGCGCCACAGAACCCGCCGGCGACGACCAGGACCGAACCGAGGAGCGAAGCCCACACGGCCGAGAGCGGCGGCGGCACGGGGGTGCGCCACGACAGGCTCACCATGAAGACCAGTAGCGCCGTCGCCATGAGGCCGGCGTGCAGCCCCGCCCAGCGCCACGCCTCGGGCTGGAGCTGGCGCAGCCAGAGCTCGAACGCGCCGGCGAGCAGCGTGAGGGCGCCCATGATGACACCCGCAGCCAGTGCGTAGTGGCTCATGGTCCAGCACATCGTATGTCCGGTCTTCAGCGCGATGAGATCCAGCGCCGAGGAGCCGAGCCAGAACGCGACCGGGAAATGCGCCAGCGCCGGATGCACCGGATGCAGCAGCGATGAGCCCGCCATCGGCGATTCCTGCAGCTAGAGGAGCTTCAGCGCGCCGCCGAGGAGCAGCAGAAAGCCGATCACCGCCAGGATCGCGTGTCCGGCGACCATACCTTTGGGCAACGCCTTCCTGCGGGCGTGAAACCCCAGGGCGAGGCCGAAGCCACCGAGCGCTGCGACCAGCAAGAAACCGAGCGCCCAGAGCGCAGGCCCGGCGGCGCCCTTCATGAACACCGCCACGAGCAGCAGCACCAGACCGGTCGCCGCGAGGACGCCGTGCAGGATCGCGCTCGGCACGGGCGGAAAATGCCCCTGGAAAGCCGCGATCGCCATCGTGAGACCGACGACGGCGGCGACCGCAAAGATCGCAATGATGAGCCACATGAGCCTTCCCCTGATATACAAGTAAGTACTTGTATATTTATAGACCCGCGGGCAGCCGGACGCAACCGAAGGGCGCCCGGGGGCGTTCCCCGGCGGCTGCCGGAGGGCTCTCAGGGGTGGCTCAGCGCCCAGACATAGGCGGCGGCCGCCGAGACCTGCTCCGCAGTGAGGGCCGCTCCTCCGCGGGGCGGCATCGGGCTTCGATATTGCTTCGGCTCGGGGACGCCTTCGCGAATCGTCTTCTCGAGACCGGTGAGGCTGCCATCACTCCACAGCCACGTCGGTCCCGCGAGGCTCGGGCCGAGCGGCGTCCCCCTGGCGTCCGATCCGTGACATCCGGTACAGCCCGCGCCTCCCACGAGGCCATGGAAGACCCGATCGCCGAGCTCCACCGCGGCGCGCGAAGAGCCGGGAGGTACCGGAAGGTTCGCGGCCGCGCCCGCGTTCGCATGCACGCCTTCGGGCGGCCTCTCGCTCGAGGCGACGATCTCGCCCGCCGGCGCATCCGGCGGCGGGCAGTGCGTGAATGCAGCGCCCGCCCCTTCTCCGCCGCCGCGGTACGAGATGCGGTAGATGCGGCCACGGACATCGTCGGCGACGTAGAGCGCCCCATCCGGCGCCACCGCGACGCCCGAGGGGCGATGCTCCGCGCGCCCCGGCTCCTTCACGGCTCCTGCGAAACCGTCGGCGAACACTTCGCATTGCCCGCGGTCGGTCGCATCGCCCGCCCCCAGCGGCTGGAACACGATGTTGTATCCGCCCTGGCGGTAGGGCGCGCGATCCCAGGATCCATGGAAGGCGATGAAGGCGCCGCCGTGATAACGGGCGGGGAAGCTTTCACCCGTGTAGATCGTCAGATCGTTCGGCGCCCAGTGCGCGGGAAAGGAGGCCGTGGGCGCGAGCTTCTGCGCGCACGGCCCGATCTCCCGGCCGCCGTCGCCGCCGTATTCGGGCGCGAGCACGAGCTTGCCCTGCGCCTCGTCGAAATAACATTCGGGCCAGCCGTAGTCCCCGCCCTCCTTCACGTGCATCAGCTCCTCGGCCGGCTGCGTGGCCTCCTCCTCCGGCTGATAGAGCTGCGGCCAGTTGTCGTGCAGCTGGTCGCGGCCGTGCTGGGTGGCGTAGATGCCGTGACCGCCGGCGGCGACGGCGATGCCGTCGGCGTTGCGGATTCCGGTCGCATAGCGTCCGGCGGTGGAGAACTTCTGCCCGGTCATGTTGGCGTCGTAGCGCCAGATACCGCCGCGCGTCTCGAGCTCCTTGCAGGGCAGGATGCCTGGAGACTCGAGCTGCCGGTTCTTCTCCTGGCAGGCGTTGGTAGCCGAGGCCACATCCACATACAGATTGCCCGCGGCGTCGATCGCGAAGGGGTGCATCGGGTGATCGCCCCCGAGCGGCAGCCCCGACACGACCACTTTGGGCGGGCCCTTCGGCACGATCGAGCCCGGAGCGAGTCTATAGCGCTCGATGCGGCCGGCCTCCTCCGCGTAAACGGCGCCGTGGTAGAGCGCGATGCCCGTGCCGCCCTTCGCGCCCTGCGCGGCGCTGCGGCCGAAGCGCTCGATGATATTGGCCTTGCCGCCGCCGGTCGTGTCCTCGAGCGCGACCAGAAATCCACCGGCGTGCACGGGGCCGAAGTCGTAGTAGCTCCCGCTCCAGGTGTTGACATAGACGACGCCGTTGGGCGCCACCGCGAGATGGCGCGCGTGGCCGATTCGCCGCGCGAATACCGTGGCGCAGAACCCGGGAGGAAGTTGCAGCCCCGCATTCGCGCAAGCCGGAAGCGACTGCGCCGCGGACGGCGCTGCGGCCTGAAGCGGTGCCGATGCAGCCGCCGCCAGCAGCACACCGGCGTGGCACGACAGGCAGCTGAGCGAATCGGCGCAACACATGACTCTGCGAGGAACCATACGCCCCGATTGCAAGCTCATCCGCTGGCTCACAGGCCGTCCGGCACTTCGTGCACGTCCCAGCCGAGGTCGTGCCCGGCACGCCGGGCGCGCTCCGAGAGTGTCCCGGCGATCCACAGCTCGCGCCTCGCGCCCGCGGCAGTCATCGGCAGCGCGGTGCGCAGCTGCTCGTCCAGCCGCGACACGTCCTCGGTCCAGTAGACGGCCTCGAAGGCGCCGCACACGACGAGGTTGCCGTCGGCGCGCAGCGCCGCCGGCAGCCGCACGCCGGGAACCATCGATGCGACGGGCTGGCTCGCATGCGCCTTTGCCAGCAGTCCGGCGCTGCGCAGGTAAACCTGCACCTCCTCGTCCGAAGTGAGTCCTATGGCGTGGCGAAACAGCTCACCGCGCTGCGCGACTCCCTCGAGCGCCTGCGCCGCCGCGAGCAGCACCAACTGGCGGGTGGGAGAGAGGAGCGGCGCATCCATGAAGCTCTCGATCTCGGCGGCGCTCAGCCCGAACCCGGCGAGCGTCCCGCGCGTGCGCGCCCGAATCGCCGCCGGGTCCTCGTTGTAGATCGCATCGACCGCGCGCTCCGCGATGCCGATGCCCGGAATCCCCGGCAGGCCGACGAACTTCATGCCGAAGCCCGCGCCGGCTGCGATCCTGGCGTCTCTCCTGATCGTCTCGCGCAGCACCTTGTTGTCCGTGTAGGGGTCGACGCCGAGCTTCCTGTAATAGTCGCGCTCGGCGGCGGTGATGCCGAGATAGCGCTCGGCGTAGCTCCTGGCGGCCTGCCCGCCTTTTGCGGCGGTGCTGTGCGCGCTGCCCGAGGAGTTGACGCGGCTGTTCGCGTCCGCGGCCACCTCCTGGCCGCGCGCCTTGTAGCCGCTGAAGAGGTGCGCGATGCCCTTGGGAATTCCGCTAACGGTCTGCACCGGGTGCGTCACGACGCCGCTCGCCGTCTTCACCTCTGATTCGACCCCCTGCACCACGCCCCCGGCGGCGATCTGCACCTCGGAGCTCTTGGA
>Ga0335081_10022677_pt1 | contig 10156 bp, 5 predicted proteins | sample Lox_Sample_35_FD_206713 | JGI IMG/M metagenome (GOLD analysis project Ga0335081, IMG submission 206713) | Soil microbial communities from Loxahatchee National Wildlife Refuge, Florida, United States - Lox_Sample_3.5 | ecosystem: Environmental > Terrestrial > Soil > Wetlands | place: USA: Florida... | reverse complement strand
AAGAATATCCCTTTTAGCCGCGCTCAGCGCGATGTTTTCCGCTCTGGCGAGCGCCGGCACGCTGTATCTGCCGGCTTACCCGGCGTCGGTTCTGGTGTTTGACGAAGGGAAGGGTCAGATCGTCGATCGCATTCCGCTGAGCACCGGAACGCCGATGGGGATCCGGTTGTCCGGCGATCACAAGACCATCTACGTGACCACCATTGACCATAACGGGATCGAAGTGATCGACGTTGCGACGCGCAAAGTGACCAATCACTTCGAGCTCAACACGCCCACCAAGCAATTCCGGATGTTCACCGGCGCGGCCGATCCGCAAGGCAAGCTGTTTTACACCGTGACGAAAGAGATCACGAAGTTTCCGGATCACTTCGAGGTCGGCAAGCCGAAATACACGCTGATCGATCTGGCGCAGCAGAAGATCGTCAAGACGGTCGACATCCCCAAAGAGGAAATGCCTCAGAATGAAGGTGACTTCGGCGCAGGCCAGATGGACGTTTCCCCCGACGGCAAGTATCTGTACCAGTTTGCCGACAAGATCAGTATTCTGGATGCTTCCGATTTCAAGGTGGTGGATCACATCGACCTTTCGCGGCCCGACGCGCCCGGCATGGAGAACGTGCACTTTGGCGGGGACCTGGACTTGATCAACTCACCCGGTGAGCACACGGCGCTGTTTGTTTCGTCCGACCCGATCGTGCACAACCGCGTGTTTGGATTGGCGCGATTCGATCTCGACACCAGGCGCATGGACTTCAGCCCGATTGGACCGGCTCCAGCCGGCATGGCGGGCATCGAGGTGACGCCGGACAAGAAATGGGCCTACACGGTGGTGGCGAGCGGGATGCATGGAACCAAGCGCTGCGAATTTTGGCGCTTCGATTTGACCACGGACCGCATCACCAACCGGGCCGAGGTTCCCTGCCGCACGCGGTTCACACTGGGAATTTCCACCAACGGCCAGAAGCTCTACATCTACGGCGCGGGATTTGATATCGAAGTTTATGATGCCGCGACGCTGAAGTACGAGAAGACCTGGGACTTGAACAACGACGTCACATACGCGGGAATCGTCGTTCTGCCGTAGCATTCGAAGCGGCCTAAACCAGGTCGCTTTCGCTTTCTCGCTTACTCCAGCAAGCATGATCTCCCGCAGGGTCGGTGACGCCGCTGCGGTTATCATACTCATCGCTGCGGCGACTCTCGTTTGGGCCGGACAGGATGGGGGACAAAATGCTGGAAATTTCCGGGACGAGATGGCTCGGAAGTCCTCCCAGTCTGGACTTGCCATTGGCGACATCGGCGGAAGCGTGATGAGAATCCTGCCTCTAGAAGGGGGCTACCAATGGGACCTCACACACAGAAACTACCTTGCTAAGAATTTAGGTCCATGCGGAGTCTGTCCGGGGTGGTTTTCCCAGGACGGCCGATTGATTGTGTGGGAGGTCTGGCCCTATTCAATACTTAAGCCGGAGGAGCCGTCCATATTGGTTCAGACGATCGCAGGTCAGACAATCGCGACCTGGGTCGGTCTCATCAACAGCACGTCAGCTTTGGCCTTGTCGCCGGATAAGTCTCGCGTCGCGCTCGAAGTGTTTAACCATGAGACCTCGATGCCCGTTACCGGATTGCAGTACGTGGTCCTGGGCACTTCGAAGCGCGTGTTTCTCGAGCCCCAGCCTCCCGAGAAAGAACCGTTGGGCAGCCGAAGCATCGGCTGGTCGCCCGATTCACGCCGGATCGTTTATTCTCGCCACAGCAGGGTTCTCACCGTGGACATCGAAACCGCGAAGCGTGAGGAAATCGCCGAGGGTAATAATCCGGCTTGGTCTCCGGACGGCCGGTGGATTTCATACGCCACGCTGGACAAGCGTCCGATGCTTATGGACCCATCCACCGGGCGCGTGATCAAGCTCTGGGCTGGCCGCCAGATCACCGGCCCAATCGCGTGGGCACCCGATTCGTGCTGTATCTCATTTTCTTCGGATGCGAACGACATCAAAGATGCCTGGGATCGTGTTGTGTACCCGGGCGGAAACTTGATCGTGTATAGGATCAGCGATGGAAGCTGGTTCAAGCTCTCCGGCTTCTTTGCGTCGGGACCGCAAACGTCCGCGGGCTTTGGCTGGTTTTATGGCTACAAGGATTTTCTCGCGCGCAATGAAGCGAACGGCCGCGCTCCGAGGAAATAGGCGCCGTTTAGTTGCGCGGCTTGACCCGGGACGCCGTGGTTTTCGGGCTCTCGTTCTGCGCGGCCAGTAATGCGGCGGTGGCGTAACCGGTGGCGGCGTCGCTCATGAATTTTTCGGGCACCGTGCCCGCGTCGTGCTTGTGGTTCATCGAGTCGGCCCACCAATAGCCTTGCTGGTTTTGATGGGTCTTCAGCCACCCTAACGCGCGGGACAGGGTGGGCTGCGAAGGCGATACTCCCGCCTGCTCCACCGTGTAAGCGGCCAGCGCGGTTGCGTAGGCGTTCGACCCATTGGACGGCGGGGCCGCCTCGCGCTGCTTCCACGGGCCGAAGGACTGAATGGTCCAGCCGCCGTCGGCTTGCTGTTGGCGCCACAGATCGCTCAGGATCTCCTGCCTGGTGGACTCCGGCAGCAGATCGCGCAGCTTCGATGAAGCCCACAGCAGGAAGAGCCGGTTGTGCAGCGGCTGTGCTTTCTGGCCTGCGCGGAGATATTCCGCTAACGCCGCAACGTTCTCGCGAACGTCGGGCCGCGACTGGTAATCCGCCGGTGCTAGACCCGTCGCCAAGGCCGCCAGTGCCGCACCGTAGAACGCCGCGTCCTTGGTCTCCCATGGATCCAGGTCAAAATCGGACCAAAGCCACGCCCCCTTGTCCGCACCGGTTTTCAGTTGGATCGACCACATGCGCTCGAACGCCCTCTCGCCCTCCGGACTGAGCTTGCCGTGCGGCGCGTCGTCCATAGCGATCACCAGCGATCCGACGATCACCTGTGCGCCATACACCTGATCGAGTATGAGGCCTTTAAGCCCGCCGAAAAGATCGTTGGCGTCGGTGCGGGTGACGGTAGCGCGCATGCTGTCCACCAGCAGACGTTCATAGAGCGTGGGGCCGGACTTTTCGCCGAGCGACTGCCGCAGGGCCGGGCGCGATACTAGATAGGGCAAGCCAGTGTGGCAGGAAACGCACACCACGCCGGAATGCATGGCGGGAGGCCATTTTAGCCACTCCTTTTGGCGGGAATCCATATACTGGGCGGTCAGAGCTGCGTTCCAATCCGCGCACAGCACTGGGACGGCAGCAAGAACAAAGAGAACGGCACAACGCATGGGCAGAGGCCTCCTCGCTCGCTTGGCAGTATAGCCTGGATTGCCAGCCGGGTCCAGCCGCAACTTTGCACAACTCCGAACGAGTTTGAGTAGATTTTGCATTGACTCTCCCACGGGCCTTGGGTATACTAACCACATTTCATCCAACCCATGTCGGTTGTGTTACTAGCTCAGGGGCAGGCGGGTGTTATCGCAAGCCTCAATTTTTTAAGTAAGTTAGCGTTGTTGAAACCATAGCTGTATCGATAGGCTTAATCAAAAGTTCTGATGAGTCTGACTTAGAGGTCTTAGCGGCTATCAAAGGAGCAACCGAATGTTGTTTGGATCTACCTTGGAGTTCTTGGGTTCGATTTTGCGGCGGCGGCCGCGCTTTGGCTTCCATTGCGCGCTGGCAGTCGCCTGGCTGACATTCTGTTTGGCTGGCTACGGCCAGTCTACTTTCGGAACCATACTTGGGACCGCCACGGATCCGTCGGGCAGCGCGGTTCCCCGAGCCACCGTCGAGCTCACCAACACAGGCACCAACGTCACCCGAACCACCACCACCGGCGATGCCGGCAACTATCAATTCGTCAACGTGGAGATCGGATCGTATCAGCTGAAGGTGAGCGCTACCGGGTTCCAGACCATGGAATTTACCGGCATCGACATAGCCGCGCGCGACACCAAGCGTTACGACGCCGCCCTGAAGCTGTCGTCCCAGGCCACGGTGGTGACGGTCGAGGCCACGTCGGTCTTGCAAACAGAAACCTCCAACGTGGGCGAGACCAAGGGAAGCCTGGAGTTGACCGATCTGCCGGTGGCGATCGGCAGCCGATCTTCTGGCTCGACCAGCGCGTTCTCCACTTTGACCACGCAGCCGGGCGTGCAAATCGACAATAACAATAACATCACCGTTGCGGGCGCCAATACGTCCCAGCTCTCGTTCAGCATCGACGGCATTAGCTCGGTGGGTCCCGGCTTCAACGCGGGGGCGCTGACCGAGATGTTCCCGTCCTTCAATGCAATCGAGGAAATTCATATCAGCGAGACCCTAAATCCTGCCGAGTACGGCGGGGTTGCCGATGTGACCACGGTGTCCAAATCGGGCTCAAACGCGGTTCATGGCGGAGCTTTCGAGAACGTGCAAAACAACGACTTCAATGCCTCGGACACCTTTGCCCATGTGACTCCGCTCATTCGGATGAACGATTACGGCGTTTATTTGGGCGGACCCGTGGTGCTGCCCAAGGTATATAACGGTCACGACAAGACGTTTTTTTTCGGCAGCTTTGAAAGGCTGTCGCTGCCCAAGGCGCAAACCGCGATCTTGAGCACGCCGACCGAGGCCATGCGAAATGGCGACCTCTCAGAATACCTCCTGCCTCAGAATGGCGGCAGCGCGAACGCGCTGCCTCAATTTCCAGGAAACGTAATTCCGCAGAGCATGATCACTCCGTGGTCCAAGGCCTTACTGAACACCTTCTACCCGCTGCCGAACTATGGTGCGCCCGGCGATGTTGCGAACAACTATCTGGCCACATTCCAGACTCCCATCATGAGCGCCCAATTCGATGGCCGAATTGATGAAAATATCGGCGGCAAGCATGCCATCTTTGTTCGCTACACGTACAAAAACCGTCGCGTGACCAATTACCCTGGATTTCCCGGCAACCCCGGTACTCCGTTAGTAGGCGAGACCTCCCAGCCGGAAATCGACAATGCCTTTACCGCTGGCTACAACTGGATTGTTTCTCCCACCATAGTGAACGAAGTCCGAGCGGGCTTCACCAAATGGCGCAGCAATTCGACCTTCGCGCTCACAACTCAGGAAGTGGCAAGCGCCCTGGGCATCACCGGTCCGCCGAACGGTTTCCCGCAAGCTCTGCCGATTTCGACGCCAACCTACCCTGAGGTAGGTTTGGCGGGGTTCATGAGTATTCCAGGTTCGCCGAACAACGACATCAATACCAATCAGGGCACGGTACAGTTCACAGACACGCTGACCTACACCAAGCAAAAGCATACGTTTAAGTTCGGGGCCGATTTCCGGCATCTGAACGCTCTTTTCACCAACGTATTCTTAAACGCGCGCCTCGGTAATTACGCCTTCAATGGCGAAACGCAGAATGCCGACGGGAATCCCTGGCTCGGCGACGGCTCCGCGGCTCCTATCGCGTCGCTCCTGCTCGGCTATCCGGATTCGACCAACGTTTCCACCGTGTTGAATCCAACCACGAACTCGTGGGCTAATCATTACGCGTTTTTTGTGCAAGACGACTTTAAGGTTTCGTCGACCTTCACACTTAACTACGGTCTGCGCTACGAGTATCATCCGGTGTTCCAGGATTACAACAAGAACGTCGCTAACTTCGTCCCGACTTATACCAGCGTTCAGGACGGACAGCCAGTTAAGGGTGCAGTGATCGTTCCCTCGCAGCAGTCGCTTAGCTTAGTCAACCCGGGCTTCACGCAATCCATCGCGCCGACTCCTATCCTGGTCGCGTCCCAGCTGGGCATTCCAGCAGGTTTGCGATTCTCGCAGAAGACCGACTTTGCACCCCGCATCGGGTTCGCATGGCGCTTGGGCGATAAGATGGTGCTGCGCGGAGGGTATGGACGATTTATTCAAGCGCCGCTGTCACTTTCGGCCATCGACGGCTGGTCCGTCGAAGCGAGCGATTTTGCAAGCTTCTCAAACTCAATTGGAGACAACGGGGTCCCAACTTTTAAAGCCCCCTATTCGTTCCCGTCTAATATTGCTCTACCTGGGACGCAGTGGTACGACCTGGCGACCGATATCCACTACAAAGATCCGTATGTGCAGGAGTGGAACATCACTCTCGAGCGTGATCTTGGTCAGGGTTTCGCGGTTCGCGCCAGTTACGCGGGCAGCCACGGCAGCAATCTTCCCACGGATATAAATCTGAATCAAATTCCCCCGAACACAGCAGGCTACAACGCTCTGGTGGCCAACGCGGCTGTGTCGGCCGCTCCGTTCCCGCAAATGTTCGCGATCTCCTACCAAACCAGCCTGGGCTTTTCCAATTACAATTCCGGCACCATATCGGTAAAGAAGCGTAGCGGCGATCTGACGATGGAGGCCAGCTACAGCTATACGCGGGATCTGGCCAATACGCTGGGTGCTCCGACCAATCAAGCCGCTCAGAACAACGTGAACGAGTTCGGCAACACGTTGCTCAGCGATCCGCAAAATCCAGGACTGGACTACGGCAATGTGTCCTTCGATCGCCGTAATCGATTCCTGATGACTTTCCTGTACAGGTTGCCCTTCGGTAAAGGCAAGAAATTCATGAACAGTGCCAACCGCTTCGCGGATGCATTGTTGGGCGGCTGGGAACTGAGCGGCATCTGGACCTGGGAAAGCGGGCCGTTCCTAACGGTATCGACCTACTCCGATCCATCCGGCACCGGGTACAACCTGTGCCCGTGCAACTATAACGGCGGACGCGCGGACACTGTCCCCGGGGTGAATCCGTATGCTGGCCAAAGCATCAATCAGTGGATCAACCCGGCGGCGTTTGCCGACCCGGGAAATAACATCGGGCGTTTTGGAAACGCTTCGCAAGGCGACGTGGTCGGGCCCGGGCTCGCGGTGCTCTCGGCTTCGCTGATCAAGGGCTTCGCCATTACAGAGAGCGTTCGCTTGGAAATCGGCGGCCAAGCCGCCAACCTAACCAATCATCCCAACTACTTGCCTCCGGCCAGCTTGAACACCAGCGTTCCGGCATTCGGACAGATCATTTCCATGGCCCCGCAGGCGGCTGAAGCCGGCGGGCCGCGCCAGATCATGTTGACCGGACGCATCACGTTCTAGTTCTCAAACCGCCTGACCTGCCACTCGTTCCCCGGGTGGCAGGCGCATCGGATTGTAGAAGCGGATAATAGGACAGATGAGATTTGCACATGTCTTAGCCGCGGGCGCCATTCTGCTGGCTTCCATGGTTGCCTGGGGCGCCGAGCCGCTGGTCGGAGTTTGGCGCCTGGATCACCAGGAGATCAACGGCCAGGAAGCCAATTCCGAGCCCATGACCCTGAAGATCACGCAGGCCGGCGATAAGCTGGCCTTCGCGTTCTCGGTGCCGGTGAACAATATTTACTTCGTCAGCATGTCCTATACGGTCAAGCTGGATGGCACCGAAGCCGACGTCAAGAATGCTCAGGGAGACAAGATAGGGTCGATCCGCATATCGCCGGGCGGGCCGTCGCAGTACAAAATGGTTCTGAAATCCCCGAACCACCCCGACAGCGACGGCAAGCTCACCATCTCGGCCGACGGCAAGACGCTTACCAGCGAAGCGGAATCGCAGCAGGGCGGGCGCACCCTTCATTCCAAGCAGACCTTCTCGCGCAACTAGCAGGCCCGTGCCATGGGCTTCTTCCAGAATTTCGTTCGCCGGCCGCAGCAGGTTGCGTTGCGCCGGTGGAACTTCGTGATTCACCTGTGGGCGGGAATTGTTCTGGCCATCTACATGGTGGTGATCGGCGTCACTGGCTCCATTTTGGTGTTTGAGTCCGAAATCGAGCGGTACGGCGAATTGAAGCCCTGGCAGGATATTCGAGCTGCGGGCGCGGCCGTGGACATCTCCACCGTGGTAACCAATCTCAGGCAAGCGTATCCGCGCTGGCACTTGGTTTCCGTCGAGACTCCCAGTGAATCTGACGCCACGTTTGTGTCTGTTCTGGAAGGGCGTGGCCGCATCCGCGTGGCATCGGACCCGAACACCGGGAAAGTCCTGGGGGAGTTTCCCGCCGGGAGAAACTGGCTGGATTTCGTGCGCGAGCTGCATGAGACTCTGCTCCTTTCGGGCCATACCGGGCGCCTGCTAAACGGCATTGCAGGGGGCTTTCTGCTGCTGCTGAACGCGACCGGCCTGGTGATCTGGTGGCCCGGCATCCGCAACTGGCGGCGCGCGTTGAAGGTGGACTTCGCCCGAAACTGGCGGCGGGTCAACTGGGATCTGCACAGCGCCGTGGGCTTTTGGACGCTGGTGATCGTTTCGATTTGGGCCATCACGGGCATGTACTTCGCTTGGCCACGCCAGACGTTTCGATTCGTCAATTCATTTTCTAAAATCGTGTCGGCACGGCCGCCGGTGGTGATCGTTGCTCCAGAAGACGTGGCCGTCGGCGCGAGCCTCCATGGCATGGTGGAACGTGCGCGCGAGCGCGCCCCGGGGACCAAGCTGGCCGGAATCGCGTTCCCTTACAGCCGCAGGTCGCCGCTCGCGGTCTTGATGCAGCGACGCGCGAATCCCGGCCGCGAATACACAGATACCGTGTACTTCAATCCCTACAGCGGAGAATACATTTCAACCTGGCGCTATGGCGTCAATCAGAGCCTGGGCGACTGGCTGATCTGGCTGCAGGTGCCGCTGCATTTCGGAACATCGTGGGGACTGGCGGTTAAGGTGATCTGGGCCCTGTGCGGGCTCGCCATTCCGTTGCTGACTGTTTCCGGCCTGTTGATGTATTGGAACCGCTCGCTGCGAAGAAAATGGAAGCGTCTAAAAAAGCACACGCACTCCGAGGCGGCCGCGCCGGTTGCGGCAGCATCTTAGCGAAATTCTTGCAACCTTGTTAGTGTTTATGTAATCTTTTTGCGGCTTCCTTGTGATAGTCTGAATTACTATGCCCACACTTCCAATCGGCACTCCAGCATCCGGGTCGAAGCATAAGGAAACAGCCCGCCGCGATATCGCGACCGCCCTCCATCCATATACCAATCTCAAGCTGCATGAATCAGAAGGCCCGTTGGTGATCAGCGAGGGCGACGGAGTTTTCGTTCGCGACCAGGATGGCAAGACGTACTTGGAAGGCCTGGCAGGTCTGTGGTGCGTGAGCCTGGGATTTTCGGAGCGCAGGCTCGCGGAGGCCGCCTATCGCCAAATGCTGCGGCTACCCACATATCATATTTTTGCGCATAAAGCGCACGAAGTTGGAATTGAGCTGGCGGAAAAGCTGCTGAGCATGGCGCCGGTTCCAATGTCTAAAGTCTTTTTCGTGAACTCGGGCTCGGAAGCGAATGACACTGCCGTGAAGCTGGTGTGGTATTACAACAATGCCCTGGGCCGGCCGCGGAAGAAGAAAATCATAAGCCGCGCCAAGGCCTATCATGGTGTAACCGTGGCCAGCGCGAGCCTGACCGGCCTGCCGAATAATCACCGCGATTTCGACCTGCCGATTGCCAATATCTTGCATGTCGAGTGTCCGCACTATTACCGCTACGGCCTGGCGGGCGAAAGCGAGGAGGCGTACGCCAGCCGGCTGGCCGATTCGCTGGAGCAGCGCATTCTCAAGGAAGGTCCTGACACGATAGCGGCCATGATCGCCGAACCGATCATCGGCGCAGGCGGCGTGCTGCTTCCACCCGCGACATATTGGGAAAAAATCCAGGCTGTTTTGCGGAAATACGATGTAATGCTGATTGCCGATGAAGTTATCTGTGGATTCTTCCGCACCGGCAATATGTGGGGATCGACCACTTGTGGTATGCATCCGGACATGATCACTTGCGCCAAGGCGTTGTCTTCCGGCTATATGCCGATCGCGGCCTTGATGATCTCGAGCCCAATTTACGATGCGCTGGTTGCGCAATCGGAGAAAATTGGGATCTTCAGCCACGGGTTCACATACAGCGGGCATCCGGTGACCTCGGCGGTGGCGCTCGAGACACTCAAGATCTACGAAGAGCGCGACATTCTTTCGCACGTGCGCGCGGTAGCGCCTCGGATGCAGGCCGGGCTGCGGCGGTTCGCGGATCATCCCCTGGTGGGCGAGGTGCGAGGGACGGGACTGATTGGAGCCATCGAGCTGGTGGCCGATAAGACGACCAAGGCTTCGTTCGATCCAGCCG
>Ga0335081_10022676_pt1 | contig 10156 bp, 7 predicted proteins | sample Lox_Sample_35_FD_206713 | JGI IMG/M metagenome (GOLD analysis project Ga0335081, IMG submission 206713) | Soil microbial communities from Loxahatchee National Wildlife Refuge, Florida, United States - Lox_Sample_3.5 | ecosystem: Environmental > Terrestrial > Soil > Wetlands | place: USA: Florida... | reverse complement strand
GCCGGCTACGCCTCGCTCTCGGCGAGCCTGTCGGTGCCGTCGCTCCCCCTGAACCTCGACAATCCGTCGGGGTCGCCGGCCACCACCTCGACGGTGGGACCCACCGTGCGGCTCCCCAGCATGGTGGTGCAGGGCGGCAGCGTGATCGTGGTCTCCGCCGAGCCCACCTACCAAGAGGTGAGCTACGTCGGCGGCGACATCCAGATCGACGTCCTCGCCACCGACCAGAAGACCGTCGCCTTCGGCACCACCGTCAGCGCGGTGAGCCCGGTCTCGGTGGTGGGCGAGAGCGTGGCCGCGCCCAGCGACGTGACCATCGCGGGCTGGCTCGGCAAGGACGAGCTCCTCGCCAACGCCACCCTCGTAAAGGCCGAGGCGACCTTTGAGCCGGGCGCCGAGTACTTCCTCTTCACCGCCACCCGCAGCTCGGACACCCTCTTCACCGGCGACTGCACCTTCAACGAGACCTCGGTCGCGCCCCCCCTCGTCCCCTGCCAGACCGGCGCCGGCATCGGGAGCACCGGCCACACCAGCGAGACCAACTTCAGCGACGGCAGCGGGGGCGCCCCCCGGACCTGGACCTTCGCGACCGACGGCACGGTGTGCGAGATCGCCAGCCAGGGGACGACGAGCTGCCCGAGCTTCGGGGTGCGGTACTGGGTCGCGAGCGCGCCCCGCACCGCCAGCATGAACGTCCCCGCCGAGACCCAGAGCTACCGGGTCTACTACGAGATGAACGGCAACCTCTACTCCGGGGAGCTGCAGCGCGCCGGCGCCGCGCTGGGTGAGAACATCGGCACCGACGCGAAGCCGAACGTGCTCCCGAGCTACCTGCGGGTGAACAGCGCCTTCGTGGCCTCCCTCAAGGCCGCGCTCACCTTCTGAGGGCCGCGGGGGGCTCAGCCGCCGTAGCGAGCCAGGATCTCGAGCGCGCACAGGCCCCACAGGAGCGCGTGCACCGAGGCCTCCGGGCGCCGGGCCAGGGCGACGAGCTCGCGCACGCTGCGCCGGCCGTCGACGTGGGTGAGCAGCTGCGCCTCCCAGCCCTCGAGCTCCACCTCGTGCAGGCCGTAGGCGGGCTGCTGGGTGGGGATGAGCCGGGTCTCGTCGGGGAGGAGCCGCCTCAGCCGCTCGGGGCGGTAGAGCTTCTTCACCCCGCGCCAGATGAGGCGCGAAGGGGGCAGGTCGAGCTTCATCGACTCGTGCGCCGCGCGGTCGGTGAAGTGCAGGCGGTAGGAGCCGTCCTCCCAGGCGAAGGGCGAGTAGGCGATGGCCTTGAGCTGCTGGGCGACGTAGTAGAGCTTCTCGGTCTCCTTGAGGATGCCCATCTCCACCAGCACCTCGCCGGCCTTGCGCCCCTTCATGTGGGCGGCGGCCTCGCACAGCTCGAGCTGGGTGGCGGTGAGCTTGCCGACCCGCACCAGGAAGGGGCCGAAGCGGTCGGCCACCAGGTTCGAGATGGCGAAGCAGGGGCGGCCCCTCTCGAAGTAGAGGACCTTCTTCACCTTGCCGTGGTGGAGGGCGAGCTCGCCGGTCTGCTGGGCCAGCCAGAAGGCGGTGATGAGCTCGGGAAGGTTGTCGTGGAGCTCCCCCTCGTCGGGCGGCTCAAGGCGCGGGCGCGCCGGCGGCGGCGACGGGGCCTCCGACCTCGAGGGCGTCACCCCGGCGGCCTTGAGCTCCTCGCCGCGGATGACGGCCGCCACCCGGCCGTCCTCCTGGACCTCCACCTTGCCGGTGAGGTCCATGGGCTCGACGGGCTCCTCGGGCTCGACCGCCATCTCGACGTCGAAGTCCTCGCTCGGGGGCTCCGCCACCTTCTGGGCCGGCCGCCGGGTCGGCTCGCGGGGCAGGAGCCCCCGCACCGCCTCCACCAGCTTGCGCGCCTCGAAGGGCTTCTCGAAGTAGCCGGCCGCTCCGTGCTGGATGCGGGCCTCGGAGGCGGCCCGGCCACCCTTGAAGATGCCGGTCATGAAGACGAAGGGGATGCCCTCCTTGCGGAGGGCATCGCCCACGTCGTAGCCCATCATGTCGGGGAGGAGGACATCCACCACCGCCATGGCCGGCTTGTGCTTCTTCAGGGTGTCGATGGCCGCCCGGCCGCGCGGGCAGCTCAGGGCCTCCCAGCCCTCGGCCTCCATGAGGCGGGCGAGGAGCCGGAGGAGCTCTTCGTTGTCGTCGACGAGGAGGATCTTCGGGCGTCCCATGTTCGTGGGTCACCCTATCCCGTGACAAAGGAGGCGATCAACGCGCAGGACGAGCGCGCGGAGCCTACCTCCCCCCACCTCGAGCGAGCGGCGCCCGTCAGGCCCGCCGTTCACTCGCCGAGGTAGGCCTTGCGCACGTCCGGGGAGGCGAGCAGCTCCTTGCCGGTGCCGCGCATCACCACCTCGCCGGTCTCGAGCACGTAGGCGCGGTGGGCGATCTGCAGGGCCTTGTGGGCGTTCTGCTCGACGAGGAGCAGGGCCACCCCGCCCTCCGAGATCTCCTTCAGGACCTGGAAGATGCGCTCCACCACCTGCGGGGCGAGGCCCAGGGAGGGCTCGTCGAGGAGCAAGAGGCGCGGCCGGCACATGAGGGCGCGGGCCACCGCCAGCATCTGCTGCTCGCCGCCCGAGAGGGTGCCGGCCACCTGGTCGATGCGCTCCTTCAGGATGGGGAAGAGCGAGAAGCACCGCTCGAGGTCGGACTTCACCCCGTCGCGGTCCTTGCGCAGGAAGGCGCCGAGCAAGAGGTTCTCGCGCAGGGTGAGGTTCAGGAAGATGCCGCGGCCCTCCGGCGCGTGGGCCATGCCGAGGGCCACCACCTCGTGCGACTGCAGGCGGGTGATCTCCTCGCCGCGGAAGCGCACGCTGCCGGCGCTCGAGCGGATCATGCGCGAGACGGCCCGCAGGGTGCTGGTCTTGCCGGCGCCGTTGGCGCCGATGAGGGCCACCACCTGGCGCTCGGCCACCTCCAGGGAGACGCCGCGCAGGGCGTGGATGGCGCCGTAGTAGACCTGGAGGTCCTTCACGGAAAGAACGGGTTCGCTCACGGGCGCTCCTCCCGCGAGTCCGCGCTGGCCAGGCGAGCTCCTCGGGGTGCAGTGGTCACGGGGCCTCCACCGGGACCTGCATGTGCTTCTCCTCGAGGTAGGAGTCGCCCAGGTAGGCCTCGATGACCTTGGGGTTGGCGCGGATCTCCTGGGGCGAGCCGCGGGCGATGGTCACCCCGTGGTCGAGCACCACCATGCGCTCGGAGACCCCCATCACCACCCGCATGTCGTGCTCGATGACCAGGATGGCGAGCCCGAACTGGTCGCGGATCTTCTGGATGAGATCCATGAGCGCCACCTTCTCGGAGGCGTTCATGCCGGCGGCCGGCTCGTCGAGGCAGAGGAGCTTCGGCCCGGTGGCGAGCGCCCGGGCGATCTCGAGCCGCCGCTGCTCGCCGTAGGGGAGGTTCCTCGCCAGGGCGTCGCGCTTGTCGGCGAGCCCCATCACCGCCAGGAACTCCTCGGCCCGCCGGGCGATGCGGGCCTCGTCGGCCAAGAACCCGGCGGTGCGCAGGAAGGCGGCGGTGAACCCGGCCTGCCGCCCGTGGTGGCAGGCCACCCGCACGTTGTCGAGGGCGGTGAGCTGCTTGAAGAGCCGGATGTTCTGGAAGGTGCGGGCGATGCCGGCGATGCAGATCTGGTAGGGGCGCTGCCCGTTCACCCGCGCCCCGCTCACCAGCACGTCGCCCGAGCTCGGGGGGTAGACCCCGGTGATGGCGTTGAAGGCGGTGGTCTTCCCGGCGCCGTTCGGCCCGATCATCCCGACGAGCTCGCCGGGGAGGAGGGTGAGGTCGAAGTCGACCAGGGCCTTCAGGCCCCCGAACTGCATGGTGACCTTCTTGGCCTCGAGGACCGGGGTGGTCACGGCGTCCCTCCCGCCGGGCTCGCCCGCCGCCGGCCGAAGGGCCGCGGGAGGAGGTCCCACAGCTCGCGGGTGCCGAAGATGCCGGCGGGCCGGGTGAGCATGAGCACGATGAGGAGCAGCGAGTAGACCACCATCCGGAACTCCTGCACGCTGCGCAGGATCTCCACCCCCACCGAGAGGATGAGGGCGGCCAGGATGGAGCCGGTCACCGATCCCATCCCCCCGAGCACCACCATGGCCACCACCTCGATCGAGCGGATGAAGGTGAAGGAGCGGGGGGTGCAGAGCTGGATCTGGTGGACGAGCAGGCCGCCCGCCAGGCCCGCGAAGGCCGAGGCGATGACGAAGGCCCGCACCTTGTAGCCGGTGGTGTCGACCCCCATGGCCTCGGCGGCCACCTCGTCCTCGCGGATGGCGAGCAGGGCCCGCCCGTGGGTGGACTCGGCGAGGCGGCGCGCCGCCATGACGGTGGCCACCACGCCCATGTAGACCCAGACGAGGGTGGTGATGCGCGGCAGGCCCGAGAGGCCGGTGGCCTGGCCGAGGAAGGGGGTGTTCTCGATGATCACCCGGATGATCTCGTTGAAGCCCAGGGTGACGATGGCGAGGTAGTCGCCGCGCAGGCGTAGGGAGGGCATGCCGACGAGGAGCCCGGCCACCGCCGCGGTGACCATCCCGCACACGAGGGCGAAGAAGAAGAAGATCTGGTCGGAGATGAAGGGCGACAGTCCCACGATCTGGCTGTGGTGCAAGCCGAGCATGATCTTGGCGGCCGTGTAGGCGCCGATGGCCATGAATCCGGCGTGGCCCAGGGAGAACTGGCCGGTGAAGCCGTTCACCACGTTGAGCGAGACCGCCATGATGATGTTGATGCCGGCCACGGTGAGGACGATGGACGGGTAGTCGGCGTGGGCCCTCTGCAGGAGCGTGTAGGCGATGAGGGTGATGACGAAGGTCACCGCCAGCGGGGTGACCGAGCGGCCGGCGAGCCCGAGCGTGCGCAGGGGGCCCGCGGAGGGGGTGGAGGTGTCCATCTAGACCTTCTCCGGGCGGAAGGTGCCGAACAGTCCTGCCGGGCGGACGAGCAGGACCACGATGAGGAGCGCGAAGGCGATGCCGTCGCGGTAGGAGGAGACGGTGTAGCCGGAGACGAACTCCTCGGCGAGGCCGAGGGCGAGGCCGCCCACCATGGCCCCGGGGACGTTGCCGATGCCCCCGAAGACCGCCGCCACGAAGGCCTTCACGCCCAGCATGAGGCCCATGAGCGGGTCGATCTTGGGGCGGGAGCCGGCGTAGAGGATGGCCGCCGCCGCGGCGAGCGAGCTGCCGAGGAAGAAGGTGCCGGAGATGACCCGGTTGACGTTGATGCCCATGAGCCCGGCGATCTGGGAGTCGAAGCTCACCGCGCGCATGGAGGTGCCGAAGCGGGTCCGGTACACGATGTACTGCAGCATGAGCATGAGCCCGACGGCGAGCAGGAAGGAGACCACGTCGTAGTTCGAGAGGTGCACCCCGCTGAGGTCGAACTCGATGGTGGTGAAGGGCTGGGGGAAGAAGCGCGGCGTCGGGCCGGGCGGGAAGGGGAAGCCGAGCGCCTTGATGGAGGGGAGCTGGAACCCGTACTCGAGGAGCAGCGAGACCCCGATGGCGGTGATGAGGGCGGTGAGGCGCTGGCGCTGGCGCAGCGGCCGGTAGGCGAAGCGCTCGATCACCACCCCGAGCACCCCGCAGATGATCATCGAGAGCACGAAGACCACCAGGGCCTTGGTGAGGCTGGGGTCCTTGTCGGCGCCGAGCGCGTTCGAGAGGTAGAAGCCGCAGAAGGCCCCCACCATGTAGACGTCGCCGTGGGCGAAGTTGATGAGCTTCAGGACGCCGTACACCATCGTGTAGCCGAGCGCGATGAGGGCGTAGATGGTGCCCACCGAGACGCCGTTCACGATGTGCTGCAGGAATTCGGTCACGCCGGGCCTCTGGGGTGGCTCTTCCGCTCGTCCGGTAGAGGGAGGGGAGCGCCGCCTCTAGGGCGGTGCTCCCCTCCGACCGTCTCAGCGCTTTACGAGCTTAGGGGTTGATGGTGGTGGCGTAGTGGGCGGCGTTCTTCTCGATGCCGAGCACCACCGCGCTCTTCACGGCGTTGTGGTCGGCGTCGAGGGTGATCTCGCCCGAGACGCCCTTGAAGCCCTTGGTCTGCTCGATGGCGTCGCGGATCGAGGGGCCGGTGAGGTCCTTCGCCCGCTTCATGGCGTCGATGGCCACGTTGGCGGCGTCATAGCCGAGGACCGCCAGGGCGTCCGGGACGCTGCCGTAGGCGGCCTTGTACTTGGCGACGAAGCCCTGGATGACCGGGGAGGGATCCTCGTCGGTGTAGTGGTTCGAGAAGTACGAGCCGTCGAGCGCGCCCTGGGCGATCTCGTAGAGCTTGGAAGAGTCCCAGCCGTCGCCGCCCATGAGCGGGACCTTGATGCCGAGCTCGCGGGCCTGGCGGGCGATGAGGGCCACGTCGGTGTAGTAGCCGGGGACGTAGATCGCCTGGGGGTGCTTGTTCTTGATGGAGGTGAGCTGGCTCTTGAAGTCCTGGTCGCCGGCCTTGTAGCTCTCGTCGGTGACGATCTTGCCGCCGAGCTCCTTGAACTTGGCCGCGAAGAAGTTGGCGAGGCCCACCGAGTAGTCGTTGCCGATGTCGCGGAAGATCGCCACGTTCTTGATCTTCTTGGTCTCGAAGGCGAACTTGGCCATCACCGTGCCCTGGAAGGGGTCGATGAAGCAGACGCGGAAGACGTAGGGCCGGGTCTTGTCGCCGTCCTTGGTGACGCGCGGGTTCGTCGAGGTGGGGCTGATCATCGGGACCTGGTTCGAGTCGGCGATGGGCGCCATGGCGAGCGAGCGGCTCGAGGCCACCTCGCCGAGCAGCACGGCCACGTGATCCTGGGTGATGAGCCTCGTGGCGGCGGTGGCGGCCTCCTCGGGCTTGCCCTGGTCGTCGAGGGTCTTCACCTCGAGCTGCTTGCCGTTGATGCCGCCGGCCTTGTTGGCCTCGTCGAGCGCGAGCTTGATCCCGTTGTCGGTCGAGGAGCCGAAGGTGGCCTGCTCGCCGGTCATCGAGGCCACGTGGCCGATGAGGATCTTGTCGGAGGCCGGGGCTGCCGCCGGGGCGGGCGACTCAGCCGGGGCGGCCGCAGCCGGCGCCGCGGCCGGCGCGGGAGGGGCTTCCTGCTTCGATTGGCAACTCGCCGCGACTACGGTCACGGCCGCCAACGCAACCAAACGCACAAATCGCATCGCTACCTCCAGTGTGGGTGAAGTGCAAAGGTTCGGGGCGCGAGGCTCTCCTCTAGCACGGGTTCGCCACGCTTTGCACGCGCTTCGCGCGCCCCGCGTCCAGACGGCGCGGGCGAGCTGCCTCTGGCGCGGGCACTCCCTGCGCACCGAGCGAGCAACCCCGCCGGGCTGCCTGATGCCCATCAATGATAACGCGTTGCGTTATGTCCAATGCGGCCCGGGGTGCGACGAAGCACCCGCTTTCTTGCCCGGCAGGGAGGCGAGTGTGGTTTACTCCCGCGGTCGCCGACCCAAGTCTTCGCGGGGCCCTACAACGAAGGAGGAGGAGGAAGCATGAGCAAGAAACTCGTAACACTTTCAGTGATTGCCCTGCTGGCCGCAGCGGCCCTGCCCCATGCGGCGCGTGCCGATGACGCCGGCGTGTTCAAGATCCCCGGCACCGACACCACCATCAAGTTCAACGGGTTCGCCGAGACCGCCCTGTTCTACGAGTTCTCGGGCGGGTACGAGTCGCTCGCCTCGGCCTGCGACTATTACATCTGCCCACAGGGCATCGCCCTCACCAGCTTGGCGAACGGCGGGAAGGCCCCCAACACCAACACGCCCCAGATGGCGATGACCTCCGCCTACTCGCGGCTCGGCGTCAGCACCAACACGCCCTCCTCTGTGGGCAACATCGGGATGCGCTTCGAGATGGACGCCGCCGAGGGCTACCAGGACATCGGCGCCTCCTTCACCCACCACGGCTCGATCCGCCTCCGCCACGCCTACGGCACGGTCGGCGACGCCGTCCTCATCGGCCAGACCTGGACCACCTTCGCCGACCTCAACACCTTCCCGAACCAGATGGACGAGAACCCGTTCGTGAACCTGGCCGCCCTGCGCGCCCCCATGTTCCGGGTTAGCTTCCCGGCCGGGCCGACCAGGATCACCATCGCCATCGAGGATCCCTACGATCGGAGCTTCAAGCAGACGCACTTCAGCATCCCCGACATCATCGCCCGCATCGACATCCCGGCGAGCTTCGGCAGCTTCTCGATCCGCGGCGTCACCACGCAGTACGCCGACGACGTGAACAGCTCGCAGGGCTTCGGCGGCGCCATCGGGGCGGCCCTCAACTTCGCCGGCGACAGCCTGGTCCTCGACGTGGAGGGCGGCTCGGGCCTCGGGACCTATCAGTACGGCCTCACCACCGGGCCGACCGGCGAGGACGCCATCGAGAAGGCGGACGGCAGCGGCATCACCATGTGGACCACCGTCGGCGGCTCGATCGGCTACGCCCACAACTGGAACGCGCAGTTCCAGACGAACATCATGGGGAGCATCCTCCTCGCTTCGGGCAGCAACGACCTCCTGGGGGCGCTCGGCGCCACGGCCTACAACGCCGCCAACCACTCGGTGGCCTCGGGCGGCATCAACACCTACTGGAACGTCTCGAAGACCTTCTGGACGGGCCCCGAGTTCTACCTCAACTACCGCAAGAACTTCGAGGGCGACAGCGGCACCGAGTTCCGCGGCGAGTGGGTGGGCCACTTCAACCTCTTCTAGCCCGTTAGGCAGAAAAGGCTCACCGAGGAGGGTCGCGCAGGCGGCCCTCCTCTTTTTTGTCCGGCCGAGCCCGCGAGCGCTGCCCCTCCGCGCGGAAGCGATGGGGGCCTCCTCCCACCGCACCGCCCCGGCCGGGTGTGCGCTCAGGGGGCCGGCAGGGGCCCCGCCCGCCGGAAGCGGCCGAGCGCGAGGAAGGACGAGGAGGAGAGCGCGCCGAGGCCGAGGCAGAGACCGAAGAGCGCCCGGTCCCCGAGCGCCTCGAAGACGGACGTCCCGAGAAGAGGCGCGAGCGCGCCGGCGAACCCCACGGCTAGGGCGAAGGCGCCCGCATAGCGGCCCCGCAGCTCGGGCGGGGCGAGCAGGGCCGTGTAGGCGCTCGCCGAGGGCGCGTAGCCGATCTCGCCGAGGCTCCAGACCGCGGTGGCGAGGGCGAAGCCGAGCGGCGAGCCGCACAGCGCGTAGGCGCCGAAGCCCAGGCCGACGAGGGCTGATGAGAGCGCGAGCGCGTGAGGGTACGAGAGCCGCCCGAGCAGGCGCGGCGCGAAGGGCTGCAGGACCACGATGAGCGCCGTGTTCACCGAGAGCACGACCCCGTAGGTGGCCGGCGAGAGGCCGTGGCGCGCCATGTCGATGGGCAGGGTCGCCCCGACCTGGAAGAAGACCAGCGCGAACGGGAAGATCGCGGCCAAGAAGGCCAGGAAGGCGCGGTCGGCGAGCACCGGGCGGTAACCGGCCCTGGCGGCCACCCGCGAGGGCGGTGTTCGCGCCCCGGGCGAGGTCTCCCTCACCCGGGCGAGGACCACCAGCGCGAAGAGGATGGTGGTCGCGGCGTCGGCGAAGAACGGCAGGGCGAAGCTCCGCTCGGCGAGGAGCCCGCCCAGGACGAGCGAGACGCCCGTGCCGAGGTTCGAGGCCCAGTAGAGGAGCCCGTAGGCGCGAGCCCGCAGGGGCGGCTCGACGAGGTCGGCCACGAGCGCCTGGATGGGCGAGGCCGCCCCCGAGGACGAGACCCCGAAGAGGAAGGCGGCGAGGAAGGTGAGCCTCGGCGAGGCCGCGAGCCCGAGCGCCGCCGCGCTCGCCGCGGCCACGAGGAGCGCGAGGACGAGGGTCCTGCGGCGGCCGAGCCGGTCGGCGAGCTCCCCCGAGAGGGGTCCGGAGCAGAGGATGCCGGCGCCGAGGGCGCTCATGGCGAGGCCGGCGCCGCGGGGCGAGGCCCCGCGCGCGGTGAGGGCGAGCGAGAGGAAGGGGAAGACGAAGCTCGCGAGCGCCGAGACGAAGCCCCCGGCAAAGAGCCAGACGAAGGTCTCGGGCAGCCCCTCGAAGAGGCGAGCTAGGGCGGCGCCCGGCCGGCGCATCGCACCGTTCTCGCACGCCCCCCGCGCTCGCGAAAGGGCCTCCTTCTGCCAAGGGGGCGCGCCCGGGGGCGTGAA
>Ga0335081_10022675_pt1 | contig 10156 bp, 9 predicted proteins | sample Lox_Sample_35_FD_206713 | JGI IMG/M metagenome (GOLD analysis project Ga0335081, IMG submission 206713) | Soil microbial communities from Loxahatchee National Wildlife Refuge, Florida, United States - Lox_Sample_3.5 | ecosystem: Environmental > Terrestrial > Soil > Wetlands | place: USA: Florida... | reverse complement strand
GATTTTGCTCGAAGGCGAGGGCGTGCTCTCCAGCCTGCGCATGTCGCGCGTGATCGCCGGTCTCGCCATGGCCGAAGGCACGCGCTGGCTGTTCCGGCTCGATCAGATCGTGAGCGCCGCCGGCCGCATCGCCGACCGCCATCAGCATCCCGGCCCCGGCATCCGCTGCCTGCTCGAGGGCACCTTCAACGTCCAGCAGGACGCGGAATCGCACCGCGACCTTAGCCCCGGCGATGCCTGGTGGGAGACCGGCTCCGACACGGTGGTCGCCTGGAGCTCGAAACAGATGGCGGCGCGCTTCCTGCGCGGCATGGTGCTGCCGGTCGAGTGGGAAGGCAAAGTGACGGGCACTTGGCTGTCGGGCCACACGCCGCCGCGGGGCAACTGGAAACTTTACCTCGACCGGGTGATTACCGTTTAAGGCCCGTAGCCGGCTGAACGTGCCCGCGCTTTTTGGCGCCGCCTACAAGTTCCAAGGCCGTCCCGACAGCCCGGTCACCCTGCATCGGCGCCTGCCGGCCGGCCGTTACCAAGTGATCGGAGGGCCAGCTTGGGAGCGGGTCAAAAGCATTACGTGCTTAGAAGCCCTGGTTCTTTGTGTTCTCGCGATGTGGTATGCCTCGCGTTCGTTCTATGTTAGTATTCAATAGGTTGCTCAGAGTTGTATGAAATGCCACGCCCCGAAAATCTGCCGCTGGATTTTGGCGGCCCCGTTAATCGGTCCTTCGAACCAATCTCCGCTGCTGATTTGGCGGGTTCAATCAGCATCCGCTTCGATGCGATCGCAGCGCGCTTCGCGGGCAGGCTAGCGATTCAGGATCACACGACCTCACTGACATATGCCGAGCTGAGGACATTCGTCGATCGGATCGCAGCGACCACGCAGGCTGCGACTTCCGGACGGGCCGGCCCGGTTGGCATTCTGCTCGCGTCGGAGGCGCGATACCCGGCCGCAATGCTTGGCGTTCTTGCGGCCGGCCGCGCCTTCGTCCCACTCGATCCAAGCCATCCGCTCGAACGCAACAGTTGGATTGCTGCCGAGGCCGGATTGTGCGCTGTTATCTCGGCCGACAGTCTTGCCATCGGCGCAGGGCAGATCGCTCGAGGCCATATTATTGATCTCGATCGATTGATCGGTGGGGCCACTCTGACCCGCCACAGGTCGCCGGGGCCCGGTGCGCTCGCCAGCGTCTACTACACGTCTGGTTCGACCGGGACTCCCAAGGGCATTGCGTTGAGCCAGTTCAATATCCTGCAGCGCGCTGCCGATTACACGGGAATGGCCCATATCTGCCCTGACGACCGAATGCTGGTCGTCATTTCGCCCAGCGCCGCCGGGGCGATCCGTTCAATCTACGGCGCCCTCCTCACCGGCGCCTCGCTACATATTCTGCCGTCGCACCTGGTGCAGCCCGCGTTTCTCCTGCGCGAGATTCGCGCGCGCTGCATTACGGTCTACCATTCGGTCCCGACTTTAGTACGCCACCTTGCAGATGCGCCCGAACGTGACGGACGTCTCGACAGCGTCAGATTTGCCCGGCTTACCGGTGAACGGGTCGAATGGAGCGACGTCGACGTCTGTCGCCGCATTTTTTTCGACAACGTGTTTGTGTGCGTGGGTCTGGGCAGCACCGAATCCGGCGGCTGCTGTGAATGGTTCGTCGATGACGCATTACGAGCTACAAGCATCCGTCCGCCAGTGGGCCGTCCGCTGCCTGGTCGCCGGATTACGATCGTCGACGATAAGGGAGCGCCGGCGAGCACCGGAGGGATTGGCGAAATTGTCGTTGCCGGTTGCGGCGTCGCGCTCGGCCACTGGCAAGGCCGCGACCTCAAGGTGATCCCATTTCCGACAGACCCGTGCGATCCCTCGGCGCGAGTATTGCGGATCGGAGATTACGGGCGTTGGCGCTCGGACGGACTGATAGAATTCGTCGGTCGCAAGGATCACCAGATCAAGCTTCGGGGACATCGTGTCGAACCCGGCGAGATAGAGAGCGCGCTTGCCAAATTACCCGAAGTCGATACCGCCGCCGTCGTGGTGCGCAGGGACGAAGGCGGCGAGCCACGCGTGCTCGTTGCCTACGTAACGTTGCATCGCGACGCGTGCGGAGTCTCACGGCGGCAGCTACAGGCGACACTGGCCGAGAACCTTCCTTTCTATATGGTTCCCTCGATGCTCTTCGTCGTCGACGAGTTGCCGCGCCTTCCCAATCTAAAGATCGATCGGATTCGGCTCGCGGAAATGGACAGGCTGCGCCAGTCCGCGATGCGCGGCCGCGCCAATGAGGGGTTGGTCGCCGAGATCGCCCGCATGTTGGAGCGCGTTGTCGAGATCGAGGGAGTTGGTCCCGACGACAATATCGCTTCTGTTGGCGGCAATTCGCTGCATGCAGTCATTGTCGCGTCCGAGATCGAGCGGCAATATGGCCTGGCGCTCCCTCCGGGATTTGTCGAGGAGCATCGCACGATGGGCGAAATCGCCGAATGGATTCAGGCTCGATGCCGCACCGTCGTTCGACAGAATGCCGATCACCGATGAGCCGCTGGTCAGTGGATGCCTGCGCCTTCGCGCGCCGGCCATCCTGTGGCTTTTGAGCCCTATGGGATGGCGTCGTCGTCATGTCAGCCGACAATAACCCCGACATCACTGGACAAGACCGCTGCAAATCTGATCTCGGTCGCGTCCGCGCTCTGTGGCCACAAAACTGGCTCGCCGGGCTTGGCAACTTCGCTCGGCTTTTCCAAAGAGCCCAGATCGAGAAGGTGGCCGGCCGCCCGACCGACAACGCGGAACCGCAAAGGCTTGAAGTTGCGCTGGTCAGAGAATTGGAAATCGCATTTTCATCCAGCGTGGCGCCAGCCGTCGTCGAACACGCCTCGCCTTATCAATGGGCCAACGCCTGCCACGACTTATTGGACGCGGGTCGTATCGATATCCTTGAGTTTGCGGCGCGTCACTTGCACGCAATTTATCCAGAACTGAAATATCTCTCGACGATAGTGGCCTAGTTCGACGCCATTCCGCGTCATCTGCCGGCACCGCTCCCTTTTGCGACCACCCGGCGGCGGAGATTCAAGTCGTGAGGCGGCCAGACTGCAGCGACGTGATGCTGTGCTTTTGTGGCGCCAACGGCACCCTCGGCCTGCCGATAAATTTCATTCATCAATGGCTGGGTCGGCTGCCGGCAAGTCTGGTTTATATTAAGGATTTTCGCGACCTTTCCGGCGGCTGCGGATTTCCGACGTTGGGGCCCGATCGGTCTTCGGCAGTGGCCGGCTTGCGGCGCATTGCGGACGACATCAATGCCAGGAGGATTTTCACCCTCGGAAGTTCGCTTGGCGGTTTCGCCGCCCTGTACTATGGGCTGGCGCTTGACGCGGTCGCCGTGCTGAGCTTGGCAGGCGCGACAGATTTGACTCGCGACTTCGTCGAGACCGTGGGGCCGCTGCAGAAGCGATATCTCAATCTCTACAAACAGGCTCCCGATTACACGGTAAACTTACGGGATTGGTACGCGGCGGCGCCGCGGCCGCCGCATGTTCTCCTGGCGTATAGTGCAGGAAATCCTCGCGACCGCTGGCAAGCCGAACGGATCGCGGGACTGGCGGATGTAGAGCTTCTCGCGGTCGAGTATCCCGAGCACAACGTGGTCGACCCGCTGATCCGCCAAGGAAAATTTCTGCCACTCCTCCACCGCCTTTTGTCGAAAGAATAAACCACGATGCCACTGCGGCGCCGCTGGCGGTCGGTCCCTCACGCCGATAAGATGCCGCTGAAAGGCAATATGCAATGTCGTTGCTCTCCAAAAACGTCTCAACTGACGATCGAAGGGCGACGTGGATGAGCGTGCAAAGACTCTTGGGACAGTGCGGTCTGTTGCGCTCAGTCGATGCGCGTGCGGTCACGGGCGCGATCGCGGACCATTACCGCGCTTTCCAAGCGGCGTTTGCGAGGCAGAACTACGGAGTGGCTTATGCATCCTTCGATGCGGCGCTGCATGTCGACGCCGAGATTGCTTATCGGTATTTCATGATCCGAGCGAGTCGGTACGTTACCGACGTACTCGGCGCAACCGGCAAAATTCGCGAGGTGGCGACGCGGCTCGACGGGCTGATCACCCGATATCCGAACATCAATATTCTCTGTGACGACAACCCGGCCGAAGTGGAGCGAGTTCGCCGGCTGCGCGAAATGAATATTCAACGGCGACTGCCGAGCATAGCCATTGTGGCACAGTCTAAATCCGCTTCGGTTTCAGTCGGTAATATCTTCTCTTCGGGATTCGAGCTGCCGTCGGTCGTTTATTCCATCGCCACTCTGGAGGTGGTGGAAAGCTGGGCGCGGGACTTTGCCCGAGGCGGGGCCTGCTATACCACGCATTTATACCCGCTCGAGCGCAATATTTCGCGTTTCAAACGCGCCGGAGTGCAGAAAATCATCGTCCACGTGCGTGATCCGCGCCAAGGCATCCTTTCGTTGATCCACCACATCATGCGTTACGATGCATATTTGCATTTGCGGCAGAACGGATTTGCCGAGCGCACGATCGACGAGCAACTTGAGGATCTGCTGGAGGTCTATCTTCGGCGTATCGCTTGGGTGCAGGGTTGGCTGGAGGCGGAGAACGAACTCGATATCCATTTCTCAACGTTCGAGGATTTTGTGCAAAATCGCGACGATTTCGTCGCGCGTTATTTGGAGTACTACGGCGGCTCGACCGAATACTTTCGCCCCGAAGCCGGCCTCACCATGCACCAAGGCACCGATTATCACTTTCGCGCCGGAGAAGTCGACGAGTGGAGAAGGGTCTTTTCGCCGGCGAACGTTAAGCGGATGTCGGACTTATTGCCGGAATCGATAAAGCGGCGGTTCAACTGGCCCGATTGAGGAGCCTTCGTTTGATACTTTTAGTTTGCGGAATGCGGCGTTTAGCGACCGTCTAGCGGGTCGCTATCGCGGTCGCTTTCGGGGGGTAAAGCGGCACGCCGCCGTCGTCGCAGTCTGTGGTGACGACGCGCGCGCTCTGTTCGGGGCTACTGGCCGAATAGCGGTAAAGCTCCTATTATCAGCGACAATTGAATCAAGCCTTCCGATGGAGGAAGCGCCGTGAACATCGAAGCCCGCCAAAAAATCGAGCGCAGCAACAACAGCAAGCTGCAAATCATCGACTGCGACATTCATCCGAAAAGCTCGCTGGAAGATTTCAAGCCGTATCTGAGCAATCGCTGGTGGGACTATGCGCAGACCTACGGTTCGCGCTCGCACCACGGCTACGTCAAAGGCTATCCGTATCCGAAGGCGCAGCCGCAGGCCTCGCGCCGCGATGCCTGGCCGCCGGACGGCGGGCTTCCCGCCAGCAATTACGAGTTCATGCGCAAGCAGCACCTCGATTTCTACGGCATCGACTACGGCGTGATGAATCCGCTGGCGCCGTCGGGGCAGGGCGAGCAGAACGACGAGTACAGCGCCGCGCTCGCTTTCGCCATCAACGAGTTCCAGATCAACCACTGGAACGCGCTCGATCCGCGGCTCAAGGCTTCCGTCGTCGTGCCCTACGAGGACCCGGAAGCCTCGGTGAAGGAAATCCGCCGCCGCTCCGGCGACCGCCGCTTCGCCCATGTGCTGATGCTCACCCGCACCAGCGAGCTGATGGGCCGGCGTCGCTACTGGCCGATCTACGAGGCGGCCTGCGAGGCGGGGCTGCCGGTCGGCGTCCACGTCTTCGGCTATAGCGGCCGCGCCGCCAGCAATACCGGCTGGCCGTCGTTCTACATCGAGGAGATGACCGAGCACTCCAACGCCTGCCAGGCCCAGGTGGTGAGCCTGATCATGGAGGGCGTGTTCGAGAATTTCCCGCAGCTCAAAATGGTGTTCATCGAAGGCGGCTTCGGCTGGCTGCCCACGCTCGGCTACCGCCTCGACCGGGCCTGGAAGCGCATGCGCTCAGGGCTGCCGCATCTGACCCGGGCGCCGTCGGAATACCTGCACGACCACTTCTGGGTCACCACCCAGCCGATGGAGGAGCCGGAAAATCCGGCCCATCTCGCCGACCTCATGGCGGCGATCGGCTTCGACCGCATCCTGTTCTCGTCCGACTATCCGCACTGGGACTTCGACGACCCGTTCGTCGCCTTGCCGACGAGCCTCGGCGAGGACCGCCGCCGGCAGATCTACTCCGGCAACGCGCGGGCGCTGTACGGGTTTGAATGAACATGCGCCCGTCATCCTGAGGTGGCGGCCGAAGGCCGCCCTCGAAGGATGCTGCTCAGGCGCCTCGGCCGTCGCCCTTCGAGGCTCGCTTCGCTCGCACCTCAGGGTGACGGGTCGAGGCTAGGCGAGCGTTTCGCGTTTTTTCTTACCGCCTCGTCGCTTGGCCAAGCCCCTAAGTTTGGTCCAGTCGCCGCCGATCAAGGCTTCCTTTTTGGCGCGGCTCCAGCCTTTGATTTGTCGCTCCGCTGCGATCGCATCGGTGATGCGGTCGAAATGCTCCGACCACACCAAGCGGACAGGGCGACGCGTAAACGTGTAACCTCGATAAGCGCCCGTTTCATGCTCGGCAATTCGCTTCCAGAGATCATCGCCCGTTGCGCTTCCGACGTAGTATGAGTCGTCAGCGCACTTCAGCACGTAGACGAACGCCCCCACCGCAGCTCTCCCAGCATCTAGGCTCGTCCCGTTCCCGAATCCGTCATCCTGAGGCGCCCGCCGCAGGCGGGCCTCGAAGGATGCGGCCGAGGCGTCGGTGCCGCCCGGGCCGTCGCCCTTCGAGGCTCGCTCCGCTCGCACCTCAGGGTGACGGAACAGTACTTAATCGGCCTTGCCTAACAATCACCGCCAATCCGCCAATCCCTAAATGTAGCGGCGTTATCCGCTGAAATATCCCATGCCTTGGGCCGAGCGGCTGGTATGATGCCGCCCTGCGGTGTATCACCGCCGGATCAGGGCTTAAATTTCCGCGAGGCGTGCCATGTCGGTATCCCAGGCCAAGGCGACGGACGAGGGGTTTTTCACCGCTTCGCTCGCCGACAGCGATCCGCAGATCGCCGATGCCGTTGCGCTCGAGCTCGGCCGCCAGCGCGACCGCATCGAGCTGATTGCCTCGGAGAATATCGTCAGCCGCGCCGTGCTCGAAGCCCAGGGCTCGGTGCTCACCAATAAGTACGCCGAGGGTTTGCCCGGCAAGCGCTATTACGGCGGCTGCCAATTCGTCGATGTCGCGGAAAGACTCGCCATCGAGCGGGTGACCAAGCTGTTCGGCTGCGCCTTCGCCAATGTGCAGCCGCACTCCGGCGCCTCGGCCAATGCCGAAGTGTTCATGGCGCTGATGCAGCCCGGCGACACTTTCATGGGGCTCAACCTCGCCGCCGGCGGCCATCTCACCCACGGCTCCCCGGTCAACATGTCCGGCCGCTGGTTCAAGGTCGTGCCCTACGGCGTGCGCCGCGACGACCATCTCACCGACATGGACGAGGTCGAGCGGCTCGCCAAGGAGCACCGGCCCAAGCTGATCATCGCCGGCGGCTCGGCCTATCCGCGCATCATCGATTTCCGCCGCTTCCGTGAGATCGCCGACGAGGTCGGCGCTTACCTCATGGTCGACATGGCGCACTTCGCCGGCCTCGTCGCCGGCGGCGCCCATCCGAGCCCGTTTCCGCACGCCCATGTCGTCACCACGACGACCCACAAGACGCTGCGCGGGCCGCGCGGCGGCACCATCCTCACCAACGACGAGGAGCTGGCGAAGAAGCTCAATTCCGCGGTGTTCCCCGGCATGCAGGGCGGGCCGCTGATGCACGTGATCGCGGCCAAGGCCGTGGCCTTCGGCGAGGCGCTCCGGCCGTCCTTCAGACTTTACGCGAAGAACGTGGTCGAGAACGCGAAGGCATTGGCCGAAACGCTGAAATCGCGCGGCCTCGATATTGTCTCCGGCGGCACCGACACGCATTTGATGCTGGTCGACCTGCGCAAGAAGCGCCTGACCGGCAAGGTCGCGGAGGCGGCGCTGGAGCGGGCCTTCATCACCTGCAACAAGAACGGCATCCCGTTCGACCCGGAGAAGCCGACGGTGACGTCGGGCGTCCGCCTCGGCAGCCCGGCCGGCACCACCCGCGGCTTCGGCATCGCCGAGTTCCGCCAGATCGGCGACCTCATCGTCGAGGTGCTCGACGCGCTCTCGGCCAAGGGCGCCGAGCAGGACGCCCAGGCCGAAACAAGCGTGCGCGACAAGGTCAGCCGGCTGGTGGCGCGGTTTCCGATCTACGAGGGGTAGGGCATGCGTTGTCCGAGCTGCGGCAGCCTCGACACCCAGGTCAAGGATTCGCGGCCGACCGAGGATTCCTCGGTGATCCGCCGCCGCCGCGTCTGTCTTTCCTGCAATTTCCGCTTCACCACCTTCGAGCGGGTGCAGTTGCGCGAATTGATCGTCATCAAGCGCAACGGCCGCCGCGTGCCGTTCGACCGCGACAAGCTGCTGCGCTCGGTGCAGATCGCCTGCCGCAAGCGGCCGGTCGACCCCGAGCGCATCGACCAGATGGTATCGAAGATCGTGCGCGAGCTGGAAAGCATCGGCGAAAGCGAGATCTCGTCCGAGTCCATCGGCGAGACGGTGATGGCGCACCTGCGCGACCTCGACGACGTCGCCTATGTGCGCTTCGCCTCGGTCTATCGCAATTTCCGCGAAGCCAAGGATTTCGAGACCGCGCTGGCGGAACTGTCGGGCGAGGAAGCCGCGGAGGTCGCGCGGAAGTGAGCGCCGAAGCCGATCGGCGCTTCATGGAGCTTGCGCTCACGCTCGGCCGGCGCGGACTGGGCCGCACCTGGCCGAATCCGGCCGTCGGCGCTGTGATCGTCAAGGACGGCGTCATCGTCGGCCGCGGCTGGACCCAGGACAGCGGCCGGCCCCATGCCGAGGTCGAAGCCCTGCGCCGCGCTGGCGCTTCGGCGCGCGGCGCCACGATGTACGTCACGCTCGAGCCCTGCTCGCACCACGGCAAGACACCGCCCTGCGCCGATGCGGTGATCGCGGCCGGCATCGCGCGGGTCGTGTCGACGCTGGAGGATCCCAATCCCGAAGTGGCCGGGCAGGGTTTTTCCCGGCTGCGCGCGGCGGGAATTGCGGTCGACGTCGGCGTCGGCGCCGATGCGGCGCGCCACGACCATGCCGGCCACATCATGCGCATGACCGCCGGCCGGCCCCATGTCCTCCTCAAGCTCGCGATCTCGGCCGACGGCAAGGCCGCGGCGGCCGGCGGCAAGCCCGCCGCCATCACCGGCGAGGCGGCGCGCGACCGCGTGCATCTTCTGCGCGCCCAGAGCGACGCCATCATGGTCGGCATCGGCACCGTGCTGGCCGACGATCCTCTGCTGACGTGCCGGCTGCCCGGCATGGCCAAGCGTTCGCCGGTGCGCGTCGTGCTCGACACCATGCTGCGCCTGCCGGTCGACGCGCGGCTCGTGCAAACCGCCCACGATACGCCGACCTGGGCCATTGCCGGGGCGCAGGCGCCTGCGGACGCCGAGAACCTCCTGCTGGCGCACGGCGTCGAGGTGCTGCGCTCGCCGGCGGGCCTCGCGCGGCCGGATCTCAAGAACGCGCTCGAATTCCTCGCCGCCAAGGGCATCACCCGGCTGATGGTCGAAGGCGGTCCGGCGCTGGCTGCGGCGCTGTTTGCCGCCGACCTCGTCGACACGGCGGTGCTGTTTCGTGCGCCGAAAGTGATCGGGCCGGACGGTGTCGAAGCGCTTGCACCGGAGTCCGCAAATGCGCTCAGTGGGCGCCTGAAGCTCGTGGCCCGCGAGCCGGTCGGCGCCGACACCCAAGAGACTTACGAGCGCAACTGATGTTCACCGGCATTATCAACGATTTAGGCGAGATTTCTGAGGTTGAGGTGAAGGCTGAGGGGCTGCGCCGCCTGACTATTCTGTGCGGCTACGATCCCGACAGCATCGACATCGGCGCCTCGATCGCCTGCTCCGGCGTGTGCCTCACCGTCGTGGCGCGCGGCCGCCTGCACAATCGCACCTTTTTCGCCGTCGATGCCGCAGCCGAGACGCTGCGGATGACCACCGCCGAGGGCTGGCGCCGCGGCACCCGGCTCAATCTGGAGCGGGCGCTTCGGCTTGGCGACGAGCTCGGCGGCCACATGGTCAGCG
>Ga0335081_10022674_pt1 | contig 10156 bp, 12 predicted proteins | sample Lox_Sample_35_FD_206713 | JGI IMG/M metagenome (GOLD analysis project Ga0335081, IMG submission 206713) | Soil microbial communities from Loxahatchee National Wildlife Refuge, Florida, United States - Lox_Sample_3.5 | ecosystem: Environmental > Terrestrial > Soil > Wetlands | place: USA... | reverse complement strand
CACATGGCGCTCGACGGCAGCTTGCGGCTGGAGACCAAAAGCAAATCCGACCACTTGTAGGCCCAATAATCCACGAACTCATCGCGATCGAGCAGCTTTGCGATCAGCTTCTCGCGCTTGCCGGCTGACGTGTCGGCGAGAAATTCCTCCACTTCCTCGGCCGTCGGCAGAATGCCCGCGGCATCCAGGTACGCGCGCCGGATGAACGTCGCGTCGTCCGCCACCGGGGACGGCGCGATGTTCAGCGTCTTCCATTTTTCCAGGACCAGATCATCAATGTAGTTGTGGCGGGGGAACGCCGTATAGGCCGCAGCGGCCACTTGATTGGGATATGGCACGCTCACGCGCGCGTAGAGCACTCGGCTGGAATACCACAGCGTAATCGCGGCTTCTCCGTTGCCGTTCATCTTCACGTGGCCGGCGTCGTCAACCGAGGCAACCCCTTCATCACTGGAGCTGAACTTCACCCATCGCGTAACGTCGCGGACCTGGCCGTCGGAGTACTTTGCGCGAACCACGAGCTGCTGGTCCGCCGCCGGGGCCAGGCGCGCCGCGGCTGGAAAAACTTCAAGCGCAGTCACCTGCGGATCATCGTCGCGCGGCCGGGGCGTGCCTTGCGCGATCCATCCCGAAAGAATCTTATATTCGAGTGAGTCCGTCGTGAAACGCTTACCGCCTCCGTGCGGCACAGCCATGGTGGGTTTGAGCAGCATCAGGCTGCGCGCCGGCTCTTCGGGGTCGACGCGGCGCCCCAGGGATTGGCGAGTGAGCGTGTCGTAGTCCACGTCCGGGTCGTAGCCGCGAAGCGTGAGTTTGAAACCGTTCTTGCCCGCCAGCGCGCCGTGGCAGGCGCCCTGATTGCAGCCGACCTTGGTCATCACCGGGATTACATCATTGCGAAAACTCCAGGTGTAAGGTGTCTGGGAGCCCCTGACGCGCACCGTAGCCATAGCGCTGCGCCCCTGCGCGTTCGCGGTGATGGTTGCCTGCCCATCGCCCATGGGCCTGACTTCGCCATTTGCATCGACGATGGCGATCTTCGTGTCTGACGAATGCCACGCTACTTTGCGCGTCCAGTCTTCCTGGTGGCCGGCAAAGCCGGCTTCGGCCAGCAGATGCTGGCGCGTTTCCGGACTACTAAGCTCCACGGCGCTGGGAAGGATAACGAGATCTCCGCCGTAGAGTGAAACGGCCAAAAACCCAAGCACTGCGGGCAGGGACTTCATCGGTTCTTGCTCGTCGTTCCTGGTGTTGCGGGCCACTCGGCCTTGCTCAGAATCTCGGCGGGCAGCACCGCCTTCGCTCCCAATACCTCGATTCCGAGCAGCCGGCCCGAAGCGTCGAAGTCGAGATTGATCGAGCCGTTTACTCCATCAGGCTCGCACGGGTATGTCTGCTGGACCGCTCCGTCCGCGATGTGATCCGCGAGGTAGACATAGGCGGCGTCCGCTTCCGGGTCGTACGTCAGCTTCATTGTGCCTTCTTTCTTAGAGCCTGTATATATCGTTCGTTCACGCCTGCCATAACGGTGGTCACGGTGTTGTTGCCAGCTACGCTGACGAAGATTTTGCGTGCGTTGTCGTAGTAACCGAGCTTCGACGAGCCGCCGTGGGCGTAACGGAATGGAACAGTTTTATTCAAGATGCGTAGGACCAACTCCCTACTTACGCCCCGCTCCGGCATACGCAGCAGCGAGTGCTCGGAAAAACGGAATTTCAAGTGTGCTCAACTCATTCCCGACCTATGCGAACAGTTCCTTGATCGGTTCGACGCCGCGCTCGACCAGCGGAATCGGCCGGTTCTGCGCGCCGGGCAACTCCAGCTCAAGCGGTACACCGAGCGCGCGGTAAATCGTCGCAGCAACCTCGCCGGGATTGGTGGGCCGGTCCTTGGGCGCGGCGCCGATATCGTCCGATGAGCCGACCACCTGCCCGCCTTTGATTCCGCCGCCGGCCATCATGATGGTCCAGCACTGCGGCCAGTGGTCGCGCCCGCCGGCTGGGTTGACCTTGGGCGTGCGCCCGAACTCGCCCATGCCGACGACCATGGTGTGGTCCAGCAGACGCCGGTCTTGCAAGTCCTCCAACAGCGAGCTGAAGGCGTTGTCGAACATGGGGCCGACCAGGTCACGGTAGCAACTGATGGGACTGAACGGCTTGGAACCATGAATGTCCCACGTGATCTCGTCGAATACGGTCTCGAACATGTTGACGGTAACGAAGCGCACTCCGGCTTCAATCAATCGCCGGGCCAGCAGACAGCTCTGGCCGAAGCGGTTCTCGCCGTACCGCTGTCGCACGCTTTCAGGCTCTTTGGCCAGCTCGAAGGCTTCCCGCGCCTTCTGGGAGGACATCAGCGTGTAGGCCTGATGAAAAGTAGCGTCCAGCAGGCGCGCGTCCTGCGAGGTTTCGAATTTGCTCACCGTCTGGTCCACCATCTCGCGCCAGTTGCGGCGCCGGTCGACGCGCAGTGCGGAGAGATAATCCGGCGGCAGCAGGTCCGGAACTTTGAAATTCGGATCCGAAGGATCGGCGTTGAGCACGAACGGGTCGAACGTTTTTCCCAGGAATCCGGCGCTCTGTCCGTGCGGCATGTTGCCGCCAGTGTTGCCGATGGGATGCGGCATCAGCACATGCGCCGGCACGTCGCCCTTGGGGCCTTTGAGCTTGGCGAGCACGCAGCCGATGTGCGGGTACTCGATGCCGCCCTGAAACAGACGGCCAGTCTGCATCATCTGGTGTCCGGTATCGTGCACGGCGGCGGCCGTGTGGTAAACGCTGCGGATCAGAGCGTACTTGTCCGCATGCTTGGCCATGCGCGGAAAGTTCTCGGAGATTTCGATTCCCGCGACGTTGGTCTTGATCGGCTTGTAGGGCCCGCGGATCTCGGCGGGCGCGTTCGGCTTCATGTCCCAGGTGTCGAGTTGGGACGGTCCACCGACGAGCATCAACATGATGCAGTTGACGTCGTTTTTCGAGTTGTCGACGGCGCCCAGCGCTTTGAGGCCGAACAGCTCGCTCAGGCCCAGGCCGAGAAACGAAAGCGATCCGGCGTGCAGGAAATCGCGCCGTCTTAAACCGTCGCAGAACTCCACCGGCTTGTCGGCATCCAGGCGAAACATGACGGCGGTCCTCCTCCGGATAAAGAAAAACAGTCAAAATTCTATCGAACTAAGGCGGCCGCTGCAAATACAGGCGAAAGGGTATATATAGGTTGCAGGACGTTCGATCACAATGGCCGAAGCCGAACCCAAACCCGACTTCTACTGTCCCACCTGCGCCAAGCCGGTGGACCATCCGTTGGTGTGCGGCGACTGCCACGCCATCATCTGCCGCGACTGCGGAACGCCGCTGGAGAGGGCGGATGAGTTGGGGATGGGGTAGGCGGGGGTTTGACGGACTCCCCTTAGCACCTAAAAAGGTGCTTCAATAGATACGGGACGATGATTGACATTACCAAGGACATTCAATCGCTGACCAGTTTCCGGCGGCGATCGGGCGATTTTATGAAACAGCTCAGGAAGAGCCAGCGGCCCGTTGTGCTTACGGTGAAAGGGAGAGCTGCAGCTGTCGTGCAGGACGCAAAGGCCTACCAACGCTTGCTCGATATCGCTGCCCGCGCCGACGCTGCGGAAGGGATTCGGCAGGGACTCGAGGATGCCCGGAAGGGGAGAGTCCGGCCAGCCCGGGAGTTTTTCGACGAGTTCGAAGCTGAGCATGGCATACCTGGTTAGTATCACTTCCCGTGCCCAGCGCGATCTTGCCCACATCTACGAGCATATAAACGCTGAGGGTTCGGATAGGGCCCTGAAATGGTATCGGGGTTTCAGGAACTCGATTCTTCGTCTCGAGCACCAGCCGAACCGATGTCCTGTGACGCCAGAAAGCAAGAATCTCAGGCACCTGCTGTATGGCAGCAAGCCGCATATCTGTCGCGTGATCTACCGCGTTTTGGAGAAACAGAAACGCGTGGAGGTTCTTCACATTCGGCACGGCGCAAGGCGCAGGCTCAAGCCCTTAGACACAACGTAGACTGGAAAAGGGGTTGGTATCATCTGGACGGGGACGTGGAAGATGATTCGGCGCAATGCGGCACCACTTACGGAAATGGGATTTGAGTGTACTGTCCCGCATTTTGCCTCCCTTCTGTTTAAGAGCCTGTGACGAGATGGCCCAGCAACTCAGTTTTCGCTGGAGCGAATCGGCGGCGCCATTCCGCGGGCAGCTTCTTTACCTTTCCGGGGATCAGGCCGTTGATTTTCGACCGACCGGAGAGCAGGAGAAAGACCCTGCCTTCTGGGATATGGGTTGCTCAATCGCTCTTCAGACTCTACAGATCCACATAGCCTGCGGCAGCGGCACGCTGCTTTTTCCGCGAGGCTATTTTCCGAGGGGCAGGTGGCGAGAAGGAACCCTGCCCCGGATTCGGTCGCGGCCTGGGGTGATCCAGGTTGAGCACTCTGGTGGGTTTAAGCCTGGTGTTGCGGTTGGGTTCCAGGCAGCAGAAGGATGGCCGGTGTTGTGGGACGCTAATGCCGGCTGGCTTCGATTCGGCAACGATGGTCTGTTGGCGGGAGACTTCATCGAGTTCGCAGAAGGCGTCGTTGCGGTGATCGGAGAAAACGCTCTTTCCGCGCTTTGGCTGCGCGTACCAGCTTGAGGCCCTCCCTCCGGACGAAAACCCGGTGACAGACGGAACGTAACCTATCAATCGAGGGTCGCGAACGGAAGGGGTTGTTGGGCGGAATCGGGATGGTGCTTGGGAGGCCGGCCGCCTTTGCGCGGGGCCAGAGTCCGCTGGATCGTCCGCTCCATCTCGCGGACGAACTGGGGCGCGCCAAGCGGGCGCCCGGCATGGGTCGTGCAGCGGATTCGTTGGGCTTCAGCGTCTTGGTCCGCAGGGTCGACGAGGAAATCCTGCCACGAGGCCGCGGTCCATGCGGCGCGCCAAAAATCCAAATGGAGCAGAGAGTGGCGGTCGGCGCCGCCGCCATGCGCCGTGCCGCTGGAGCACGAATGGTGCTCGGGCAGCGCCACCATGCGGGCGCGCACGGGGTTGCGCTCGACATAGCGGAGAGCCATCCACAGGTGTGCGTGGTCGAGGGGACAGGAGTAGTAGCGGCCTTGCCAAAGGTGGCCGGATTGGCCCTGGCGGGCATTCAGATAGGCGGCATAGCGGCCGTGGGTATGGCGCAGGAGCGCGGGCAGCGAGTCGGCGCGGTGGGGTACTGCCATCAGGTGCACCTGGTTGGACATGAGGCAGTAGCCCACCAACGAACACGGATATAGGATGGAGTACTGGCGGAGTAGAGTGAGGTAGACGAGGCGGTCTGCATCAGAATCGAAAACGTCGCGGCGGGCGTTGCCGCGCTGGGTGATGTGATGCGGTACACCTTGGGCGATGACGCGCGCGAGGCGGGACATAGAGCGAGACAGTGGAGGAGATGGGGGAAGTTCTCGGTAACGTTCCGTCTGTCACCGGGTTTCATGCAAAAAACACTCACACCACATTGGGCGATGAAGGTGCTTGCGATAGCCATGCTTTACATATTCTTTGGTCATCCCAGTATTTACATTGAGCTCTGGAAGGGCCATATGTGGTTGGCTATCGTGGCTGCTTCATTCACTGTACCGGTCGGTACCATAGAGTGTTTACGAATACTGCTAGTTCGTTTCTCAATTGATAGGAGCGATTTTTCGTTACGAGTATTCCGGACAACTCGTAGACACCTATCTGACATCGCGAATGTTGAGCGGGAACGCGGCCGGGTCAAGATCACCTTACTGGACGGGACTGTACGAAACGTCCCTTGGCTTGTCGGTAACTTGGATCGGGTCTTTGCACTTCTTCAAAGCCGCGGGGAAGCGTGAAATGCGGAATGTTCACGGTCTGTAATTATCAACATCGAGGAGACGTGTTGACTACCGAATCAAACGCAGGGACGACCAGGGACGGACTAGACCGTGCCGAATCGCATTTTGCCTCCCCTTCGAATGGCGTCTCTTGTGCGACCAACAACGGCAACGTGCTGAGCCAGGTGATACAGCCCCTCAATGCCACTGATAACTACATTTACGACACCCTGAACCGCATCACGTCGGGCACCGAGGGGACCTCCTGGTCGCAGACCTACGTGTATGACAACCTGGGGAACCGGGCGGTGCTGGGGACTGCAGGCGCGTACATTCCCAACCCCGGCTTCACGCCGCAGGTCCCGAGTTTGACTTCCCCGCTGCCATATACGAACAATCAGTGGAACGGAGCAACATACGGAGTCGCGGGCAACCTGAAGGCGGTCAACGGGTTCACGTTCACGTTCGATGCGGAGAGCCGGCAAACGCAGGCCGTGCAAGTGGTGGGCTCGAACAATATCACGAGTACGTACAATTACGATGGAGCTGGCCGGCGGGTATTGCGTGTGGCGAGCGGAGTAACCACGACCTACGTCTATGACGCGCAGGGGCAGTTGGCCGCCGAATACGCTGTGGGAACGCTGCCGGCATCGCCCTGTCAGACATGCTATCTGACGGCGGACCATTTAGGGAGCACGCGGGTGGTAACGAACGGCAGCGGTGTTCTGGCGTCACGCCACGACTACGTACCGTTTGGCGAAGAACTATTCACGTCGAACCGGACAACGGCATTGGGGTATACGACGGACACTGTTGCACAGAAGTTCACCGCCAAAGAACGCGACGCCGAGACGGGTTTGGATAATTTCGGAGCGCGTTACAATTCCAGCCCGCAGGGTCGGTTCACGAGTCCGGACGCCTACGAGATCGTAGTCCAGAAGAATCAAGGGAAGACGCAAAAAGAACAACGCGTGCTCCTGAACAGCTTCATCTCTAATCCGCAAGCGTGGAACAAGTACGCCTATGGTTTGAACAATCCCATGCGCAACATTGACGTTGGGGGAAGGTGTTCCGCCCCCGCAGGGTTGAGTAAGGGACAGACCGGCGTATGCGTCGAAGCGTTTATTGCGGCTCCACGGATTGGGGGCATTGGACTGGGAGATAACCGCACCTTCTCATCGTCCGGTGGAACGTATCGCTTCCGAGTAGATATCCGTGTTGATCCTGGAACCAACGGAAAGGTCTCTATCAATTCCGATGCGGCTATGAGCAAAGTGGGCTTCGAATCCGCCGGTGTCAGCCTTCGGGGGAAGGGGGAGGCGCAGATAGGCGCGGTCACGACCGATGAGAGCGGCAATCGGCAGTTCGATGTGACGGGGACCGCCATCAATGGGTTCGAGCGGTTCACTGGCGGCCTTGCTGGCCCTTCGGGCGACATACAATTCGATCTGTCATTCACGGCAACGCCAGGAGGGGCCGTGTCGCTCGACCTCGCACAGTCGAGAACATTCCCATCTCTCGAAATCTACACTTATGACTCAAATGGCACGCTGACAGGCACGCTTCTACAATTCCCAGAACAAAACTCCGGTGATCTGAAGAAGCCTATGCAATGCGTTGGGGGAGCACAGGCCGATGTCTGTCCAAAATAAGGCTGACCGAGGGCGGCTTATTAAAGCATTTTTGATAGCACCACTTGCGACGCCTCTGTGTGTACTCATTTGGAGTATCGTTACCGGCTTTCGAGATATGGAACGCGGTTTGATCGAGAGCGCCGCATCCGTAGTCTCATTGTTGGTTATATTCGGGTTGCCGGCGGAGCTGATCGCAGCTATCGTGGGCCTTCCAGTTTTCCTAGCCTATCGTCGGCTCCACATCTCATCATGGATTGCCTATGCCATTGGGGGAGCGCTGATCTCTCAAGTCCCGATGATCATTTTCGCCTACACGGGAACCCTTTATTTTCTGACCGGTGAGTCCGGTGTGACGCATGGTCTCCGTCAGGCACTCCCGTTAGCGCTTGTGTGCGGCGTATCCTCAGCACTCTTCTTTCGCTGGTTAATGGGACGCCGAGAGCCTTAACCATTTCGACGGCCAATGCAGTTCACCGCCAAAGAACGAGATGCCGAGACCGGGTTGGACTTCTTCAACGCTCGCTACATGTCGTCCGCGCAGGGGCGGTTCTCAAGTCCTGATCCCGTGTTCGTGACGGCGCATCGCGTGAATGATCCGCAGCAGTGGAATCTGTACGCTTACTCGCGGAACAATCCGCTTCGGTTTACCGATCCCACAGGTTTGGACATCTGGCTCCAAGGTTGCGGTGACGAGACCGACACGTGCCACAAGGGATACGTCGGAACCTATAACGACAACGGCAAGTTCGAGCGCACGCATTTGAGCGGCGATCTGACCGATTCGGCCAGCCTCGGAACTACCGGCATAAGCGTGAATTACAATGGCGGGACGTACCAGGGTGTTTGGGACACGAATAAGAATGAGCAGAATGCGGCCATAGTCGGTGGCTCCGGTGTTCTCTCCGACCTTAGCTTCACCGTAAATGGGAACTGTAATGGCACATGCCAGGCTTCAGGGTTCGTGAACGGAACCAATACAACTTCCGGCCTGCAGGCTTTGCAGTTCGCGGTTACCTCGCCTGGAAGCGGATTCCTAAAGAACCCCGGCTTCTATGGCGCTGATCCCTTCCATGTCGGACGAACCAACTTTCTGGGATACGATCCGAACCAGCCACAGGGCTTAGCTGCAACGCATCTCCCGGTTCCGGGTTCAGTCCTCATAGATCCGAAGACTGGGCAGCCGATCAGCGTCGATTTCCACGTCGATCAGCGCTATCCATTCGAGGATGTAACGGGTTTCGCCAATCACGTAGGCAGCATCGGGCTTACTCTCTTCAATGATGCGCGGTCGATTTTCACCGGTCTGGTAGATCACGGTAATCACTGATGATCGGCTCTGGGCATCCTTGGTTGTCAGCCTTGGTCTGTTTGACCGGGTGGAATCTGGCAGTTGCTGCGGGGGCGCCCGAACGCTCGTGCGCAATATTCGATTCGGATGGCCATTGGGCTTCCGCCGTCGCAAGTGCAGGGACACTTGTTTTTGAGATGCACACGTCGGACGCCACGCCCAAGGGGATCGAGATGCGCCTGGAAGGTGAACCTCTGTTCTGCCGCCTGTTTCTTTCGGCGGATCAGCGCTACGTGTCTGCTGGCGTTTATCTTTCAGCCGGGAACGAAGACGCTGTGCAGATCGGAGTGTTCGATCGTTCCACCAGCAAATGGGCCTCAAACTTCGTTGTCAAGCAACGCCAAGAGTTATGGTCAGAACTCAGGCTTGATGGTTTTCTCGGGAACACGTCAAAACTCGTCGTAACCGGAATTGGGAAATCGAGCCCCCGCGAGGACGTGAAGTTTAGGGTTTTGCTCTTCGGCGCGGACGGGCAGCCCGCAGCGGAGAGCAGCTTCGATAGGACCCTGCCACGGAGTAATAGAAACTGGAATGCGGATTCTGTTGATGCAAGGCACAATCGCCTTTGGTTCGTTGGCAGTCCTCAGTTCTGCCCCGTCAAATCGGTGACGCTCACCGGTCCCGTGGATTACGGTCCTTCCATTACCGAAGCCGCTGTCGGGGGAACTGCTTGTTTACCAAATGTCATTGGGTTTCCCAAGGCCAATGTTGTCGTGGGCGGGACTACTGGAAACCAGAACTGGGTATGGCGAGTCGATCTTGACTCCGGTACTGGCGAGAAGCTCGAACTCCCGCAATCCAAGCCGACCGGCCTGGTGAAATGGAACAGTTATTCCATGTCGCCCGTTCCCGAGTTCTCGCCGGATGGGGACGTCTTCGCAGTTGGGCGTTCTGTCACTGCATGGGACTCTTTTGACCAGTCCCGAGACGGCGGGGGAGAACTCGACATTATTCAATCCAAGCCGCTCAAGGTTCTGAGTGTCATTCCGCTGAAAGGTGGATGCGGCCCCGGCAGTGTCGCCGTGGATCACAGAAATGGATCTGCCACGGTGCTGCAACGTCGTTGCGGGAAGTGGGAACGTGAGGAGTTCCCGAAACGATAGCTCCATCCCGTTCCCATATGGGAACCACAGCGGTATCAGCAGTATCGCGTCGGGCGAGCGGAGCGGCGCAGTCGCGCCGCTGGCCGCTCGCGGTCGTCGGCGACGAACAATCAGTGGAACGACAATGAAGAGGGACGGACGAGACCGTCCCTCTTCATGCCGTCCCTCTTCATGCCGACCGGTTTTGGACCGTTTTGGTCCATCTGGCTTACCTGCCCG
>Ga0335081_10022671_pt1 | contig 10157 bp, 13 predicted proteins | sample Lox_Sample_35_FD_206713 | JGI IMG/M metagenome (GOLD analysis project Ga0335081, IMG submission 206713) | Soil microbial communities from Loxahatchee National Wildlife Refuge, Florida, United States - Lox_Sample_3.5 | ecosystem: Environmental > Terrestrial > Soil > Wetlands | place: USA... | reverse complement strand
CAAATTCTTTAACATTGTTAGTTGATCATTGCCCATTGCTCATTTTGCAATGATCTTTATGACACGACCGCCAAGATTCGATTTAGTATCTCCTCCGGCGTGATAATCGTTCCATCTACTTTGTTCAGGGTGAAGACCTTTGCGACCCCCGGGTTGACCCGTTTGACCTCGCGCGAGATCTGACCCATATTCATTTCAGGGACAAGCAGGATTTTCGATTTCTGGAGGACTTTTTCAACGGCAGATCTCGCAAAGGGCCAGATCGTCACCAGTTTAAGAAGCCCCACTTTAATCCCTTTCTCCCTTGCCTCAATCATGGCCCTCCTGGCGGAACGGGCCACACACCCGTAGGCGACGATCGTGATCTCCGCGTCCTCTGTTTTAAAAAATTCAGCCATCTGAATCTCTGAAAAATGCTGACTGATCTTCCGGTGAAGCCTGGCGATAAAAGGGCCGATCTCGTCGGGTCTCGACGTGGGAAACCCTTTCACGTCATGCGTGAGACCTGTGACGTGATAGCGATAACCCTCCCCAAAATTGGCCATGGCAGGGACGCCGCGGGGTGTATCTTCGTAAGGAATGTACCATTCGGGTGGAACCGTGGGTTTGACCCGATTGAAAACCTCTACGTCATCTTCATTCGAAAGAACCATTTTCTCTCGCATATGAGCGACGACTTCATCCATCAGAAGAACAACGGGTGTCCGAAATTTTTCGGAGAGGTTAAAGGCTTTGACAGTCATTTCATAACATTCCCGAACCGTTGAGGCAGAAAGGGCAATCGCAGGATGATCTCCATGCGTTCCCCATCGTGCCTGCATCACATCACTTTGAGAAGGAAAGGTCGGGAGTCCTGTGCTCGGCCCTCCCCGCATAACGTTGACGATGACACAAGGCACTTCGGCCATGATCGCAAAGCCCAGGTTCTCCTGCATCAGAGAGAATCCGGGGCCGCTGGTCGCGGTCATGGACTTGACCCCTGCGAGGGAGGCGCCGATCACCGTGCCGAGGCTCGCGATCTCATCCTCCATCTGGATGAAAGTCCCGTCTATTCGAGGAAGTTTAATCGATAAAATCTCAGAGATTTCACTGGCAGGAGTAATCGGATAGCCCGCAAAGAAGCGGCAACCTGCGACGAGAGCTCCCTCCACCACCGCTTCATTGCCTTGGAGCAACAATTCTTTCTGGCGAGACTTCTTCTTCCTTTGGCTTTGGCTCTTCCTCTCCACCTTTAACTTCAATCCTCTTTCTTCCCTTGGTTTTCGTTTTCACAGTAATGGCAAAATCCGGACACCGGATCTCGCACCATCCACAATTAATGCATTTGTCAATATCCTTCACATAAGGATTACCCGCTTCGTCTTTCGCCAAAGCACCCGTTGGGCAGAAAGCGACACAAATTCCACACGCCTTGCACCAGGCTTTGTAGATATCTATTTCGGGTGTTTCCCTTTTTTTCTTCTTTGTCTCTGCCACGATCGAAATTCCTTTTTTGTCTCCCGTCTCTATTTCCCCCTTCAATCTAAGGATAACCCCCCTTTCGTCCCCCTAATTTAAGGTAACCCCCATTTTATCCCCCCTTAATTTAAGGGGGGATAATGGGGGGTTAGAAGAAAATAACCAACAAAAAAACCGGATTAACAATTAATGATAATTTAAAAGCGAAAAGGTTGTCAAAGCTTTTCGATGATTGCGGAGGCGAATTGAGAGCATTTCAGCTTCTTCGCGCCCTTCATCTGACGGGCCAGATCATACGTGACGGTTTTCTTTGCAATGGTCTTCTCCAGAGCTTTCTTGATCCTCCTCCCCGCCTCTTTCCAGCCCAGATAGTCGAACATCATGGCCCCGGAGAGGATGAGCGATCCAGGATTGACCATATCTTTATTCGCGTACTTGGGCGCTGTTCCATGAGTAGCCTCAAACACAGCCGCGCGATCTCCAATGTTCGCGCTAGGTGCCATACCCAAGCCTCCCACTTGCGCGGCTAAGGCATCGGACATGTAATCCCCGTTAAGGTTGGGCATGGCAAGCACATCGTAGTCTTCAGGCCTTAAGACGATCTGCTGAAACATGGCGTCGGCAATCCGGTCTTTGAGAAAGATCTTCCCTTTGGGAAGACCCTTTGCTTTTTGACCAACTAACTCACTCTCCAACAGGACGCGATCACCGAATTCTTCCTTGGCCACCTCATATCCCCAGTCACGGAACGCGCCTTCGGTGAACTTCATTATATTTCCTTTGTGGACCAACGTCACGCTCTTTCGGCCATGAATGAGCGCATACTGAATGGCCATCCGAACCAGGCGTTTTGTTCCGAAACGGCTGATGGGCTTGATTCCGATTCCGGAATCTTCCCGGATCGTTATGCCCATCTCTTTCTCAAGAAACGCCCTCAGCCGCAATGCCTCCACTGATCCTTCTTCCCACTCAATCCCTGCGTAAACGTCCTCGGTGTTCTCCCGAAAGACAACCATGTCCACTTTTTCCGGATGCTTTAACGGACTCGGCGTCCCCGTAAGATACTTTATTGGTCGAATGCAGGCATAGAGGTCGAGTCTCTGCCGGAGTAATACATTAATGCTTCGAATCCCTCCGCCTACAGGGGTTGTCAAAGGTCCTTTAATGCCGATCTTGTGATCCCGAATCGTCTCGATCGTCTCTTCCGGAGCCCACTCGTTTTTCAATTGAAATGCTTTCTCTCCTGCATAGACTTCGAGCCAATGCACCTTTCTTTTGGCTCCGTAGCATTTGTTTACGGCCGCATCGAAAACTCTTACGGATGCTTTCCAGATATCGGGACCCACTCCGTCTCCTTCGATATACGGGATGATCAGTTGATCAGGGACATTGAGCTTTCCGTCTTGCCCGTACTGAATTTTTTCTCCGTCCATATTTTCTCGCCTCACGGGTTGCGTCACCTTCAACAATAATAGGTGATTTTTCGGGTACAAATAGGCAGTAAAAGGCTGCTGCAGGTCTTCAAACAAACAAGAAATACTTCAGAAAAGAAACCCTTCTTTTTTTAGAGTCTTTCGAACCGTCTGTCTAATTTTTGCAGCGATATCCACGGCTCGGAGAGCTTCCTTCTTGGTTACCCTTTCATCTTCGCCGGGATAACGGGCTGTGATGGCAAAGGGGGTAAGTTCTTCGGCTTCGTAGATCTTCTCCGGCCATCTGGAACTTTCTTCGCATAGTTCCAATAATCTGGATATATTGTGGGTATAAGGAAAGTCAATGCGATGATATACCAGATAAGCTTTCAGATATTTTTCCGCACATTGTTGTGCATGGTAGGCAATAAGACGATACGGGCAGCCACTTAATAAAGTCAAGGCATGACGGGCTAATCGTAGATCTTCGTCTCCGTAAATTATCCACTGTTTAGCTTTTCGGAAAATCTGTGTATTAGAGGGATTCATAAATTACCTTGCCCTCTTGCCAGGCAGGGCGGGCAACCGTACCAGGAATATAGCGATCTCGCTCAAACTCCTGTGGGGTGAGAACGATAATATCTCTTGCAAACCCAAGACCACGCAGGGCTCGGTCCATAGCTACCATTAAATCTCGCCGATTCCCTTTAACGGGGCAGATGACTAATAGATCCACATCGCTATGCTTGTCCGCCATACCCCTTGCTTGGGAGCCGAAGAGGATAATTTTCCTTGGGTGAAAGTTCTCAGCTAATCGCTGTGCCGCCTGTTTAAGTGTTTCCTCAGTGATCAATGAAATTCTCCACTCTGTTTACCCTCGATATTTTAAAGAAAAAATAAGAATAAAGCAAAACATTTACTCTCTGGGGAAAATATTCATAGAGCGTATTTTTTAAAAACCAGGCTGGTGCAGTTGCCGCCAAAGGCGAAAGAATTAGAAAGGACAACCTCCACCTTTGCTTCGCGGGATTTTCCCGGAACATAATCGAGATCGCAATCCTCATCCCCCTCCTGGTGGTTGAGGGTAGGAGGAATAAACTGATGAATGATCGAAAGAATCGAGGCAATGGCTTCGATGGCCCCTGCCGAGCCAAGGCAATGACCTACCGATGATTTAATGGAGCTGACTGGAATCGAGTAAGCTCTTTCACCGAAAACATTCTTGATGGAAAGTGTTTCGGCTTTATCGTTGAGCGGAGTGCCGGTTCCGTGGGCATTGATATACTCAACTTCGGCCAAGGGTATGCCGCTCTCTTCGATGGCCTCCTTCATAATGCGGGCGCCTCCCATTCCGGTGGGTTCAGGGGCCGTGATATGGTAAGCCTCGCCTCCAATTCCGTATCCCAAAAATTCGGCATAAATCCTCGCGCCTCTTTTTATGGTTTGGTCGAAATCCTCTAAAACGAGGATTCCTGCTCCTTCGCCCAGAGACATCCCGGCTCTCTTTCGATCAAAAGGCCTGCACGGAGAAGGGTCAGTGGCCTTTAAGGAATTGAATCCGCCAAACGTGAGTTCGCTCAGTGCGTCACTCCCTCCGCAGATAACGGCTTTGCATTTCCCGGTTCGGATAAGGTCCGCTCCATAACCAATGGCTGTGGCCGAAGAGCTGCACGCCGTCGTGACAGTGAATTTCGGACCTGAAAAACCAAACCGTTCCGCGACACGGTCCGTGGTATAACTTGGGATAAAAGGCAGGATGAGAGAAGGTCTAGACTTTCCTTTGCTAAGGATTTCCCGGTGATAGATCTCTGCCTCAAACATCCCCCCGGCACCCGCTCCCAGACAAACCCCCACCTCCTCGGAAGGATAAGAGTCAATCCCGGAGGTCTTCACAGCCTCCTCCGAAGCGATGAGGCCAAATTGGTCTGTCCGAGAAAGCTTCTTCAGTTCTTTCTTGTTAAAGAATTCCTCTGACCGATAATCTCTGATCTCCGCTCCGATTTTGCAGGGATACTTGGATGTATCGAACAGAGTGATCGACCCAATCCCGGTCCGGCCCTCTTTCAAAGAATGAGCAAACTCCGCCACATCCTTTCCGACCGAGCAAAAAATACCTATTCCTGTAATAGCTACTCGTCTCGTATTCATTCCCAATTGCCTAAAAAACCAGAGCTTTATTCCCCTCTCCCCTGGTGGGAGAGGGCGGGGTGAGGGGGAACACCCTCCTTACGAACAGTTACTTATATCACTTTCAAATGGATACCCGCAAGACAAGATCTTTCCTTTATTTACAAATAATTATGATTGAACGGGTACCCGAATTATGATATGGTAAGCGCAAAGATTGGCGATAAACGCATATTCCGTATATTAATTGTTGGGCATACGTAATTATGGGTTACATGGATAACATAGGGGTCAGAGTCGAAGGCGACAAGAAACAGTCGTTTACGTCACTACTGCATGAGCTGCAAGTAATCGTTAACGACACAATAAACATCGTCATAGACCATTGTAAGAAGAACCCAGTAGAGGTCTCCAATTGGGTCGCGGTCATCATTCTCAAAAGAATCATCGAGGCTGCCAGAGAATCGGCTTGGAGGATCGCGGTGGAATCTTGGCTTCGATCTAAGGGGTATATCAAGGTTCATATTAACCAAAAGTGTCACCCAGTTTTACCCTCTTTTTAGCTCACGAATAAGTAGTATGCACAAAATCAATTCATCGAGCGTTGACGGTCTCAAAGGTGCCTACAAAACACCGGCGGATGATCTGTCTATGGAGCGATTTGCAAAGATGCTGATTGCCCATGTTGCGACCTTTGTGTGAAACCATGTCATCAACAGCCCACAGGTTAATCAATGGCGATGCCCGGGATTTGTCCTTTTTGGATGATGAATCGGTTCACCTTGCTGTCACGTCACCACCCTATTGGAATCTCAAACGGTACAACGAAAACCCTGACCAAATGGGGCATATTCAGGATTACGAAACCTTCTTGAGAGAATTAGAGAAGGTCTGGAGGCATGTTTTTCGTGTTCTTGTCCCCGGAGGCAGGCTTGTGTGCGTTGTCGGTGATGTCTGTGTGGCCAGGCGTGATTTTGGACGCCACCTGGTGTTTCCCCTCCACGCAGACATCTGCGTGATCTGCCGTCGGATCGGCTTTGACAATCTAAATCCGATCATTTGGCATAAAATCGCCAATGCATCCTATGAGGTGGCTAATGGGTCGAAGTTTTTGGGCAAGCCGTATGAACCCAACGCCATCATCAAGAACGATATGGAATTCATCCTCATGCAGCGAAAGCCCGGAGGATACCGGAAGCCTTCTGATTCACAGCGCAAGGCAAGCAAGATTTCCAAGGATGAGTTCGACCGCTGGTTTCAGCAAATCTGGAATATCCCGGGAGCATCAACCAAACAGCATCCAGCCCCGTTTCCGTTGGAACTCGCGTCCCGGCTCGTTCGCATGTTTTCTTTCGCAGGGGATACGGTGCTTGACCCGTTTTGCGGATCTGGCACGACCATGATTGCCGCTCTTAGAACAGGTCGGAACAGCATTGGTGTCGAAATCGAACCGGAGTATTGTCGGATGGCAGCTCGATATCTGAAGGCTGAAAACCCCGACCTATTTTCGAGTGAGAAGCTAATTTTCGAGAAGACGACTACAGAGCGCGCATGCCTCGTCAGAGAAGATCAGGCGCTTTACGAAGTCCGCCCTGCGAAGAAAAAATTGGATTAGGCCAACAAACTGTCACTATAGTGGATGAGTTGCCCGCGCAGGTTATGCAAATCTTCGGGAACCACAAATGAGAACGCATGATGAGTGACACCATTTCGTTCCGCTTTGAGTCCAAATTGTACGCTCCTGTCGCACGCATTTGGGAGTGGATCACTTCAGTCGATAGTATCTCCGCGGAAATGTGGCCTTTCTTTCGAATGACGTCTCCCAAAGGCGTTCGGTCGCTAAACGATGTGCACGTTCGGCCCGGTGCCCGTATGTTCCGCAGTTTTGTGTTTCTGTTCGGCATCCTGCCAATCGACTATTCAGACATTACCTTGATGGAACTCAACCCCGGTCAGGGTTTTGTCGAGCAATCCCCGATGGGTTCCATGAAGCTGTGGCGTCATGAGAGGCGCATCGTCTCATGTCCTTCCGACCCAGCGGCGGTTCTACTGGTCGATCAGCTCACCTTCCAGCCCCGCATAGCGAGGCGTTTTGTCGGATGGTTCATTCACCGCGTCTTTGTCCATCGGCACGAAGTGCTTAAAGCCAACCTTGGTGGTGCCCAAGCGGGCCGAGGCGAGCGTGAATCGTCCGTTGTTTAGACTACGGTGAGTGCCCGCCGCTTCACGCCTGCCGTTGGGCAGGCTGCATAGGCATGAGTAAGTACAATAGGAGTCCGGCCTTGAAAAGAAGGATCGAATCGACCACCTCAAGAACAGCGGAGATGACTTGTTTGTCTCGCGCATGTTCAACATTTGAAACAAATCGCTACTACAAGAGTGACGATCATATTGCCCCCTTGCTCCTCCCCAGTAAGCTAAGACCACTCCTTCGTGTATCACTGGCTAGAAGGCTCTTTACCAAGGTAGCTGCGCCAAAAGGCATTTATGAATATGTTATTGCGCGAACAAAATATATAGATGCCGTTTTTAAACGGGCCTCGGCGGATCAATTCGACCAAGTGCTGATATTTGGAGCGGGATTCGACACCCGGGCCATACGGTTCCAAGACGCAATGGGAAGCACCAGGGTGTTTGAGTTAGATGTTCCGGTGACACAACAAGCGAAAATAGGTCAATATCGAAAACGGCGTGTGGCCGTTCCTCCGAATCTCAAATTCATTGCCATTGATTTTGACAAAGAATCGCTGCCAATGAAACTCGATGAAGCTGGATTTTGCAGGCAGCGACGGGGTCTATTTATCTTAGAGGGCCTGGTGATGTATTTACAGCCCGAGTCGGTACATGAAACATTTCAAACCATCCAGGATTACGGTGGGAAGGGAAGCCGGATTGTGTTTGACTACATCTATGCATCCGTTCTGCGGAAGGAAGGCATTTACTATGGTGAATCGGGGGTTGTACGAAAAGTTTCCGGCGCGGGTGAGCAGTGGCATTTTGGAATAGAGAAGGGACAGATCGAGCAATTTCTTGCCGGATATACAATGCAGTTAATTGATCACAAGGATGCCAAAGACCTTGAGAAGGCATATTTCACGGACTCAAATGGTAAGATCATTGAAAGAGTCAACGGCACCCATTGTCTCGTTACTGCCGAGAGACAATAATTGGTCTAATTCGTAATTATTTACCCAACACGCGCTTCCAACCAACCGGAAACAACTCTCCGACATCGCCACTCTCATTCGTCTGTTAGTCGGGAAACGGAGGTATCCTCTTCTAAAAACCTGATGAAGAGGCCCTCTGGCATGGAGATCGTTGACGCACCGCCGAAGGTGGGTAATACTACGGCGTGGAAGACTATACTCCATTCGGCATTACATCTGATCGGAGCTTTGTCTTTGACAAGATGGCTGAAGAAATGAACCGGAACGACCGGGCTTACTACCTTGATTGGATCAGGATTGGAGTGATACTTCTCCTTGTGCTGTTTCACAGCGCCATCACATTTAGTACTCATGGCGATGGCTTTATCAGATATCCGCAATCCGTGCCGGTCATGGATATCGGCCTGTGGTTTCTGTCGATATGGATCATGCCGGTGTTGTTCGTAGTATCCGGGTTTGCCTCCTACCGCGCGCTTCAATACAGAACAAGCAAGCAATACTTGAGAGAAAGGCGAGCGAAACTGCTGATCCCGTTCCTCGCGGGCCTGCTTCTGGTCTGTCCTCCCATGGTCTATCTCAGGGCGCTCTTCATGGGCTCTTTCGAGGGAAGTCTTCTGCAATTCTATCCCCATTTCTTTACCGAAGGGGCCTATCCGAAAGGGTACTTCAACTGGGGCCATCTCTGGTTTCTTATCTATCTGTACGTTTTCACATTGATTCTGTTGCCCCTGTTCATGCGAATGATGAGGGAGCGGACCAGAGCCTTGCTGGTTGCTGCATCCGCGATTCTCGAAAAGGGCGTGTGGATATACCTTGCCGCGATTCCACTCATGTTCACCCAAACGGTGCTTAGCCCCTTCTTTCCTGGGCAGTATAATCTTTTCTGGGACTGGGCGCACTTCACGCTCTATTTGGGGCTTGTCCTTTACGGTTTTCTATTTGCAACCAATGACAGGATACTCGATAACATTCAACGGATCCGGACGGTCTCGCTTGTCTTAGCAATCCTTCTTTTCGCGCTGGAGGCCTTTCTCCAAATATCGGGCATGGGAACCGTGCCGGGTCCTATTTCCCCCGCATACAATGTCCTGATACTCTTCGCTTCACTGTTTGCGGCGCTGGGATATGCCAGGCGGTTTCTGAACCAGCCAAGTCGCGTCTATTATTATCTCCACAGGGCTTCGTTCCCCTTCTACATTCTTCATTTCTTTCCGATTACGGTGGCGAGTTATTTGATCGCCAGACGCGACTTGAACGTGTGGCTGAAGTACCTCATCATTGTTGTGTTTGCTTATCCTTCCACATTGATGCTCTACGAAATCATCAGGAGAATACCGGTAGTGAGATCTCTTTTCGGCGTAAAGCCGTTTGAAGAAGGGACTTTGAAAAGGGACGTTCGCGCAGAGCGTGCTTGACTGCGATAAACGTCAGGTGTCCCCCAAAGACATCGTTCCCATTGCTCAGTAGGTTCGTTAGCTGTAAATCAGAAAACCCTCAGCAAACCCCTTGATTTTCGATAAATTGAAATCCGCTCGGTTTAGTGCTATCGTATGACAGGGAAGAAAGGGAGAATGTCATGTCAATAATCATGGAAAAGGATGAGGCTCACAAGATCATTGACCGGATGCCGCCAAATGCCACCTGGGATGATCTCATGCGTGAGATTTACGTCCGGGAGGCGGTTGAGCGTGGGTTGGCCGACAGCAAAGCAGGCCGCACCAAGGCCGTGAAAGAGGTCCGGGCGAAGTACGGTTTACCTGAATGAGAGTCCATTGGACCGATACAGCGGAAGGACATCTTGATGCTATCTATGATTACATTGCACAGGATTCGCCCGAATATGCCACGCGCATGGTGGATCGGCTTACCCGAAGATCTCAACAAATTGCCAAATTCCCTCTCTCGGGCCGCAGGGTCCCCGAATACGATGTTGACCAGATTCGAGAAGTAATCGAAGAGCCCTACCGTATCATCTACTACATCAAGCCGGACC